>Ga0183098_10200_pt1 | contig 191920 bp, 149 predicted proteins | sample BioMet9_FD_128884 | JGI IMG/M metagenome (GOLD analysis project Ga0183098, IMG submission 128884) | Microbial communities from bioreactor (seeded with sewage sludge) at Lawrence Berkeley National Lab, California, USA - Biofuel... | ecosystem: Engineered > Bioreactor > Anaerobic > Unclassified ...
TCTTTAACAAAGCAGCATACACTGGTTTGCAACCAACTCCTGTAAGCCGGTCACGAGGGGCCTACCCTCATCTTGTACATAGTTGCAAATATTGCTTGCCAGCAATATTTTTCACGGCACACACCCTCACTCCCTCTCTTTTTGAAAGTAACAATTTGATTTTATGGTATATAAATAAGTGATGGTAGCATTTTCATCCCTAACTATACTCTCACTTTTGGGGGCTACCCTCACTATTTCGGGTTGTTTTAAGCTATTTTTTTTACAGTTTTAGTGCAGTGTTATACTTTATCATGAAAAAGCAGCAATGAACTGGGCATGATCTTGGCTTATTTTATTACCCCGAATGCTCAAAAGGTCTCGAAAAAATGAGGACAGGCACTTCTTGTGAGGGTAAAGTGAGGTTTTGGATGCTACATTTACTAATAAAAGACTAATCTTTATAAATGAAATATTTCATCCATCAATTTCCATTTTTCAGAAGAAGTAGCACCAGGAGAAGAAATCTGGAACATCGACATGTACTCTTCCCATTCAGCTTGTCGGGGAAGAGTGGCAAGCTTAGACATAGCATTATCCCAATCAAAATCCAAAGGAGTTTCTACAATCATAAACAGCCTTGTACCTAAAAGGAATATTTGCATTTCAAGAATACCAACTTCACAAATTCCGGCTTTAATTTCAGGCCAAATATCTGCATGACGCTTTACATATTCAGCAATCAATGCCGCATCATTTTTTAGATCTAATGTCTGACAATAACGTTTAACAGGTTGATGATAGTCCTTAACATTGTATCCGCTTTCTCTTGTGTTCATATAGCATTAGAATAAAATTTGTGTTTTCGAAAATATTAAAGAAATCAGTTTAAAGCCTTATTCTTCATAGCTAACATAATGTTTAAAATCTGCACAAAGCCTAACCAAAGAAGAATATCAATGACAAACATGATATTAATATTTAAGAGATGTAATAACATTACATTCATAAAAACTAACAAGCCAGCACAAACCACAAGACTTACCATTACTTTGCGATGAGAAAAACCTAAATCAAGTAATTTGTGGTGAATATGTCTTCTATCTGGTAAAAACATTGATTTCCCTACAAAAACACGCTCCAACATAACTCTTAAAGCATCAAAAACAGGAACAAATAGTGCTGATAAAGCTATTAACACTGGAGAGTCAAACAAAGAATAATTATGTCCCAAATCAGCCATGGCAAATCTTATCCCCAGATATGCTAATAAAAATCCTAAAGTTAGTGATCCTGTATCCCCCATAAAGACCTTTCTTGATGTATTGAATACGTTATAATAGAAAAACGGAATCAGAATTCCGACTAAGATAATACATATCAATGAATAAAAGAACATCCCTCTTAAGAAGAACAATATTCCAAATGAAATAAGTGCTACACCTGATATACCAGATGCTAAACCATCCGCTCCATCAATAAGGTTGATTGCATTCGTAATAAACACAATAAGAAATATTGTAAATAGCATCCCAATCCAATCGGGAATTTCACAAATACCAAACAAACCATTGAAATTATTAATATAAAGTCCTCCTGATACCAAAAGACTAGCCGCTAAAAATTGAACAATCATTTTATGACGATAACGAGATCCAACAAGATCGTCTTTAAAGCCAACTCCTAAAAGTAATATATTACCTGCGATTAGCCCAAACATCTTTCTCAAAGCCGGTTCTAAAGAAGCTAAAGAATCGTCCGCCTGAAATTTAATAAGAATTAATATACTCACTGAAAAAACGAACAACAATATAGGGAAAAAAGAAACACCAGCCAGTCGTGGTATTGGTTGTTCATGAGACTTTCTTGCATTGGGCAAATCATAAAGACTTTTCTTTTTAGCAATATAAATGATACGAGGCAAAACCATCATTTCCAATACAACAGAACAAAATAAAGAAAAAATTAACAATCCAATTAGGAAAGAGAGGTTATATATTATCATATTATGATTAAAATTATATCTATCAGGCTAAACTAATTTTTGCACAAAGATACAAAAAATTAGAATAAACTAACTAATTTTAAAGATATAAGCAGATGTTATTGCAGAATAGAACAAACAAGATTGTTAATTATTTTATTTATAATCTTTCAACTTAAGAATAAAAGCCCCAATAGTATAAAAGAACATTCTAAATTATAAACAGTAAAATTCTAGAGTTAGTTATGATTACAAATATTAATATAAGCATCAGGAGAAAATAGTTAAAGTCTATCACCGACTCTTTTAGAAAGAAGTTGAATTACTAAATAATTATCCTTACCATGTATAGTCCTACATTGTCCGCCAAAAGCTCTGCCGGAAATCAAAATCTCCACATTCTGTTTTTTAAATACAATTCCAGCTTTTTCCCACAATCTAAAAATTCCAAGAGCTCGTTGGTATGACAAATGATAAGCCTGATCAGAGTTACGTGGGATATTATTATCACACCAGATTCCCAAATGTCCTTCAACTATTAATAAAAAAGAAGCCCTCCAATCGGCCTTATTTACTCTATTTATATAAGCTTCAAGAGAATGACCAGCAACAATCATTTCCTTTAAATAGACTTCTTTTATTTCTGCACTGTTACAGACAAAAATTTCTTTTCCTTTTAAGGCCCTTACTACAAATTTATTACAGGATGGCAAATACTCAAACACTGTATCCGAAGCTAATGATTCAATTTCATTATTCACTCTTCTTGTATGTAGATATTCTTTTTCCAACCCTTTTAAGCGTTTATTTTGCTCTGTTAGCTCTATCGTATTTTGGGTAAATACCTTAAAACTTAAGCCAAACAACACAAGCATGATAACAAACATAATTGTTAACAAGCCTACAAAAGCCGGCCAAAAAAGATCTTTCCTCTTCATATTATACTTTATCCTTCCGCATCATTATCAACATCATCGGAAAAAATTGTCTCTGATCTAATTGATTTCACATCATTACTAATGTTAGAAACTACGTTTATCAGATCTTCTTCCTTTTTTGTATAAGAATCCAATGTTTCATTCAGTCTCTTAATCTCTTCGGAGATTGTATCAAGTTTAGTTAATTTCTGGAACGGACTATCATTATTGGTTATTTCAAAGGCATTTTTTATAGCTGTTTCAAAGTTATCAACTAAAGACCGTACATGTTTCACATTTGCTTTCAGATATTCTTCAACCATTTCATTACTCTGATTTGTGTAGTTTTCAATCAGAGATTGTTTCTTATCCAGATCATCCAGATGTCTTTGTACCAGATTCAACTGCCTAGATCCCAGCAACTGACTTTCATTAATTGTTTCGCCTAGTACGTTTACACTGTTTTCAAATGTAGAAACACGGTCCAGCAGTTTGTGCATGCTTGTTACAAACTGCGTACTATTCGCCATTAATTCATTTAAGTCTTTTTGTTTGCGGATAAAATCATCTATTTCTGGCAGTATTTTCTCAACCCGGTTGAATGTTTCCGTATTAACCTTGATCAGATCCTGGAATTTACTGCCATACAGCTCACTCAGAATCTGCTTCTGAGTTCCCATCCCTTCAGCAATTGTCTGCATGTTAGCTGCAAGACTGACAACGATGTTGTTTATGTTTCCAATATTATCAGAAAAGACTGTATTAAAATTATCGAGCGTACCTTTCAATCGTCCCAAAGCATCCACAATGTTACTTCCCATTCCGGGTAATAACTTTGTCTGAACGAAAGTGTAATAGTGATTCTTCTTTCTATCTCTGTGTCTTACCGCACTGGTTAGTCTATAGTTGGCAACGGTAGATAAAAGTAACCCTAGAAAACTAGACACCAAAGCAATAACTACTCCCCATAAAAAACTATGTATTCCATCTTCACTGAAAATACCAAGAAAGTTCATAGAGAATAATCCCACTGCCACACCAACGAACGTTCCCATTAGTCCCACATACAAAGGTATAGGAATCTCAGATGTAACCTCTGATTCTTTCGAAGTCGAAATTCTTTCCGAAAGATTCTGAATAACATAGAAATCGACTGTTCCCTGATTTTCTTTCAAATAAGTATTGGTAGCATGAATAATAGCCCCAAATTCTTTGGAAATTTTACTGTGTACACTAATTATCTGAGTCCCAAATTCATTCGATATCCCCAATGAGCCAATTGAAGGATATATATTTTTAAGGGTTCTTATTCCAACAGCTGTCTTCAAAAAAAAGATCAGCTGAATCCATACAACAACAGATATGATAATTATTGTTACACTTATATCCATAATTACACTTTAAGAAAGACCTCAAACGAGCGTTTCAGCCTTTAAATATTTTATTCGTACTATTTAAAAATAACCTTTCCCTTTTTCTGAACTTCCCATTTATTATCATTCAAATGCAATCGGGCCGGTTCAATTTCCTTCACGACTTTGCAATCGGATGTAGGATATTCGTCAAATTCATGAAATGGTTTTATCCAGTTTTCCACATTCGGAATCATCTTTGACGATGTACTATCACTCGAAATAAGCGAAAGAGAGGCTACCGTCGGTTTTTCCGTCTCTACCATAATTCTATAAATAGAATCCAGACGTTGTTCTTTCGACAGATTTTTATGATAGAAGAATCCATAACCATCCATATTCTTGGCATAATAAATCTCTTTATTGATAAATAAATCAATATCTTCTTTAGTGAAACCAGTCATAAAATCTATTAGTCCGACTATAGGATAGAAGAATAAAGTTTCGGAAAGTTCTGCATCATCTGCCTGACTCTTTGTATATTTGGAGAAACCGTTATTATAATACCCCTCAACTTTACTTATTAACAAGCCTTCGAACGCTTTAAGATTTATATTCTCATTAAACTCTCTGCCCAGATGTAATTCAACGAACATTTTACAGTACAAACCGATAAACGATTTCACATTTTCAATAATACTGCTTCTCAATTCGTCTCTTTTCACTCCGCGAACTTCTTTGTAGGTATGGAAATTATGTTTATCCGAATAATCAAGCTGACATCCCAGGAAAAGTGAATTTGATAATATTACCGGATTATCCTTGTACAATCCACCGTAACAAGTAGACTCTTTTCTGTCGGTTGCCGGAAGAACAATCTGGATTTTACGACCCTTTACACCAAATATTTCTTCGAATATAAAGCTGCAATATTCACCGATAATCTTTTGATTTCGGCTTAATAAGTCGATATACTTACTGCCATTGCCACTGAATATAATGCACGAAGGATAATCTTCACCGGAATCTTTCATAAACTGAGCCGCATGATACATCAAAGCCGAAAGGTGAAAAAGAAATATCTTTTTATATACCCCGTTAGATAACTGATCACTGATCTTAGAAGCATTTTCATTGGCAAACCAGAAATTAATAATCTCGGCCGAACTATATTTCTCATTCGTCAGATATTGTTTGTTTAGTCCATTCAGATTGGTGGATTTAAAGTTTTCCGTAATCTTTTTCTGAATACTCTTGTATATGCCATTCTCCTTCACATTCGAGAAAGCATTATACCCATTTCTCCACAAATCATTGCAAGCAAAGTTAACAGACGTACCTTTTACCGGCACTTCATTCTTAAAGATCATAAAATCGGTAGATCCACCACCAATATCAACAGTGAGCACGGAGTTATTATCTTCCAGTATGCCACAATTTCTGTAATAATAGTAAGGAGCCTCAGATTCGGTTACATTGTAAAGTTCAGCCCTCCTTCCAAAGAGTTCCTTATAATTTCTTTCCCACATTCGCTTATAGTTTTCTTTGGTCGTTTGTGAGAAACTCAGCGGGTTAAACCATGTCATCTTTGTCAGTTCAGGATTTCCACCGTTCAACAGTATTTTATACTTCACCATTCGCAGAATTTCATTGATAAAGATGGATACCCGCTCTTTATCCTTTTCCACTTCACTCCATTTTATATTGCTGACTATATGCTGTTCTTTCCTTATTTCTCGTTTCTCGTAAGTAAACGAAATATTACTGTTATCAAGTAATTTCAGATCACCGGTTTCATTAACCTTCTCACACAAGGCAGTACGAATAGGAAAGCTGTATTTCTCATTTTCCTTACTCATGATAACAGAAGGAATAAATTCCGAAGCCTGAATATCAAGAGCCGATTCGTCAAATCCAAAGAACTCCTCGTACAAAGAGGTTATCTTCTTTTCGTTTCCTTCATTATTAGCCGGAGAATGCAACATCACCACTTGACGGTCATCGGGTGAGATAATAAATGGTTTAGGTTTAAAACCATTATCCCCAGTAAATGCAATAAACGTATTTGTTGTTCCAAAATCAACTGCTACGTGAAACTCCCTCGGACCAATTTTCTTTTTATTCCACTTCGGGATAATCAAACTCTCAGCCTTATGCGTAAAATCAATCGGGAATGATAAGCGCATTAAAGAAAAAGTGGTATTATTAACCTGATAGAACACCGATCCCAAATCACTGTTTTCATCAATTGCTCTTCGTTCATAACGGGTACAATAAATGTTCATCGAGTCATTTTTATCGACCTCCTGAATAGGCTGATAATAATCATTCACCTTCCGGAAAAAAGTGAGGTTATATAAAGAAACAGGCATTCTTTTTTCGGCATCTGCAATAGCGAGCATTACCTTGTAATAATCATTATCCGGAGTTGGTTTGTCATTGGCATCTACCACCTGTAAAAATGGGAATATACCCAGATTGACATTAGCAACATATTCTTCGAGAGCTATAATGGTATACTTTTCTTCTGCATTGTCTGTGCTAATTTGTGTTCTGTACACCTGAGTCTTCTGTTTATTATCGCCAGGCAAAGTCAATATCACCTTCACTTCTTTAGCCGACTCCTGATATTCAATTTTAAGTTTATGGTAATCAATATTATTTAGAGCCTCAACACGTAAAGGCAGCAAATAATCGTAATTCCGTTCTTCTTTATCATTAATGTAAGTACCACAAACAAAACTTTCTGTATCAATCTTAAAACGAACTTTTATAAGATGGTCTGTAAAGAAGTTCATTGAATTGATTCCTGTACTTTTACCAATCTCTACTCCATTAATAGAAACAGTACTATTATCTTCACTCACAACAGATTTTGTTTCTACCGGATCAATAGTGCTCAAATCAATTCTTGAGGCCCAGTATTTTATATAATTTCTAAAATTAACAATATGATCGGAAGTACATTTCTCTACAATGTTGAGCACATACTTCTGAAACAAAACATCTCTCTCTTCGAACAAGCGAATACCTGTAAAGTACTTCTTTTTATTATTCGGATTTACCAAGTCAAAACTCTCCTGATAGCCGGGATTCATAAATGTTTTATCCTCGTATTTATCAAGATTTGGAGTAGTAAAGAAGAATGTAAAAGGTGATGAACCTGCCAGAATCTGATTTTTATATTTTATTAGAACAAACTCATTCACTTCACCAAAGGAGTTGTCTGTAAGATAGCTCTCGAGGGAGTTAGCGAAATGATTTGATTCCACACTCCGAAGCTCGTGAAGTCCTTTCTGCTTGTTCCATACCCTAATTCTGACTTCCTCTTTTTTATCTTCGTGATATTTCAGATTAAACAGAATCTCGAATGCATCCAGACAGTCGGATACTATAAATTTATAGCATTCTCCGCAATTATTTGTTTTGTTCAGCAAGTCATAGGTAAGCATGGAAAACGCATCGTTCACCACATAAAGTCGGGCCAACGGAGAAGGAACAGCATTCAGTGCTTTGCCGTTCTTAGTACTCTTATCCTTCACCTTTCCGGCAATCATCCCCTGATTAATTGGTCCACATGGACTCCATTCGCTTTTGGAAGCACCGGTTGCGCATATATTCAGTTCTTTCATAGCCGTATCACTTTACAAACTTATTTATATTATCAATCGCCTCATACATCATCTCCGTATACTTCTCGTAAAGATTATCCATATTTCGCATCTTATATTTCTTTTCAAGAAGAATCATTTCGTGCAAATAGTAAGATAGTCCATACGGGATTTTAGACCACAAACATCTCTTCTTATTTGTAAACTCATGCCCCAGAAGTGGAAAATTCTTCAAAACATTGTTTCCTTCTAGTAGGAAGGGAGCAAACGATCTGTCGTTATCACTTAGTTCATGAAGCCACTTATAGAATTCTCCATTAAACTCATCAAGTAATAAAAAGAATCCACTGTTGTAGAAAGTATCATTAAAACCGGAAGTCTTTCTTAGCGGGAAATCTCTCTCCCCTTTCGCCAATTGGTTCACCATTGTAAAGGTGTAATAATTCAGCAATGAATAGATATATTCCTGATGAGCCATACCAATGTTGTCCCAATTCATCACCTCTGAATTATTATCTATGCAAATGCTGTAATATTCAGTCTTCCTGTCGGCCGGCATTTTATTCTGCTCTGCCGGAGTGCTTTTAATATAATGAAAGACCGAAGTAGCTGCCATAAACTCAATAAAGTGAGTACCGTTCTTTTGCAGTTCCTCATCATTGGTATAGGGTTTCTGTTGCTTATCATCGGCTATGTAATAAAGGCTGTCTACTTTCAGTTCTTTATCATAATAACTTAGCGCAGCCTTTGTTTTTGTGATAAAGCAACTGGAATTAATATCATTATTCGGATCTTCTTTTTTGGGAGGAGTCAGTTCAAAATAAGGCATTACAGCAATGGCGCCAATGCTGGCATTCTGCAGATAAGCATTGCCACACGAACGTATTTTCTTTACCAGTAAAGGGAAACCACTTGCACCTGTACCTCCAAAGACAGATGCAACAATAAATATCTTGTCTCCCTGACCGAACTTGGAAGTTAAATCCTGAAACCAGTTTTGATCTTCGAAATTATTCAAAACCACACATCCCACATTGGGACTTCCCTTAAAGCCAACGGCAAGCGATCTATTTATATTCGATTCTGAGTAAAGCAGATTAATAAGATCTTGACTCACGGAATCGGTAGACAACTTGCTCTTCTTTATAAACTCACCGAAACTGCAATCCAGACGAAGATCGTAATCAAAATTAGAGTTTTCATCATCGTTTGCACCTAGATTACCTAAAGACACAATCCGGGTATGAAAGAAATTATCCTGCATCAAAGCACCTCTCGCAATCATGCTCCTAATCTGGCAATACCTATCAAGCGACTTCTTGCAATTGGTAAATTCGTCCAGCGATTTATGCGGATCAATAAGGACAGGGATAATATCCTCGTTCTCACCTTTCTCGTTGAGGGCTTTATAACCCGAAGCAAGAAGCATTGTCAGAGATTTCATTACCCTGAGCCCGGTTCCACCGATACAAAACAGAAATGTACTCATAATCAGAATAATTTAAAGGGAGTAGTTTTTGCGTTTGTAAAGCCATTGAAAAAAACAGAAAGAAGAAAAAATACAATTATGCTGTACAGACAATTAATCGCCACAATTCCAGACGTATACTCTCCAAACGGGAAATTAATAGTCACCTTCGACTTTATGATAAAGTAAGTTGCTATACCAGTCAGCACTGTACAACATGCCCCAGTCAGTACCCAATATTTGCTTTTGTAAAACAAACCAGGCAAACTGTTGAGCCAAAGATAATAAATTGCCCACGCAGCAATAGCTAATAAAAACATTACAGCAGCGAGCGTAAAATATTGATTTTCGAATAGGGTTTGCACTTTTTTTGCAGCTTCCATATCTACTTCATCGGGTGAAAAGCTGTTGATAAACTCAGACCATTTCCCTATTAATTGTTCCAATAAGAAGTCGTACATAATCTATATTTTTAGCGTTATCTTTTCCCTTCAGTAATTAAAACAACAAAGGGAGCATTATAATAATATTTACTTTGTTTTTCCGTGTTATATGCATCCTTCAAACCAGACATCAGTTGTTCAAAGCTGATTGTCTTATTATATTCAGTCTCGTACTTTGCACCGCAAACAGCAGAAACCCAACCAGCTTCCTTCCTCTTTACAGATAGAGTTACCTGAGTAGCTCCATCTAAAATATCCGAGACTTTAATCTTAATAAAATGAGTGGCATGCACTTTATTAGCAGCTTCGCGGCTTCCATTCCCAAAATCAAATAAGGCACTATCGGTCAATTCTTCTACCGTGGCACGTGCACCATCGGCTTTTACTTCCAGTTGCTGCATTAATTGTTTATTATCAGAAAACAAATAGTATGGCAATTTAGTAAAATCTGCTGCCAGATAAAAAGTTACATCCGATTCTTTATTTATATCGCCGATGGTATAATACAGCTTATTATCCGATTCGTACGTTATGCCATTCACTATTCCTCTGTTAGCAAGTAAAGTGTACATTGGCGTAGGAAAGTCCTTTCCGTAAAACGAAATCTCGCCTAGGAGATTCTCTTTCCGAATACTCTGCATAATTTTCTGCTTCATTTTATTAACCGGAAGATCATTACCTATCAGAATAATGTAATAAGGACTATTTTCAACTGTTTTGCCTCTTCCGGTGATGTAAGAAGAGGTTAATCCAATTATAGAAAAAGCATACGGTGTATTCTTGATTACGTTTTTCACATCCGTGCCATACTGTGTAAGAAGTACGTCTGCCTGACTTCCCATAGGAGAATACTTCATATCGGAAATAAACATTCCTACATCATTTTTACCGAGAGAAAGAACCACATCTTTTAGCATCTGAGGAATCTGAGTAGAGCCCGCAAAACGGAAATTACCTGCATTCATATCTCTTCTGAAATCTGCTAAAGTCATTTTTTCAATCGGTTCACTGGCATCACGAAACAACCGTACTGAGTCAATCTTGTCGTAGAAATCATTCAGAACCGACCAAACATCCGATTTGAATCCCGTAATCTTATTGGCCTGAAAGAATCCGGCCATACTACCTGAGCTTTCAATAAAGCATTTTATTTTGCCTGTTTTATAAATCGGATCAGGCGCAGGACAATTCTTCAGCCCACCATTATCGTCAAATAATACGTAATTGTGAGGGTTGATATTTTTGCTATTTCCGCAGCTTAATAAAAAGATTGAAAACAGACATAAAAGGGATATATTTTTCGCACCAATCATACTATTAATGAATTAGTTCAGGTATTGATTCAAGGTCGATAGTTTGCTAAACACAAAGTTAAGAAAAGAAAAGACATTTTACTATATTTATATTCCTATAACTTAAATAATATTAAAAAACTTTTTATCGTATTCCTGAAACTTCAAAAAGCATTCCTATTTCTATTATATTTATAAAATTTCAGTATTCCGTTCAGTAATACCAAAACAACAATTAACAAAAACAAAAGGTTCCGGATTCATATAATATTGCATAAAATAAGGTAGAAAAACAGAACCTCATTTGAATTCTTAACAAAGGTTTTTAAGAGAGATTCTACCAGAATATAGTAAAGCCCGAGCTCATTTATAAAAAACAACTCGAATAGTTTATTTTCCCTTGTACAAAAGAATGCAATCTTCTGTACAAAAGAATTAATTGTTTTGTACAGAAGAATACAATCTTTTGTACAAGAATTTATAGAGGTAATTCCAAAGAAAATAAAAGAATAAGCAGGTGATAAAAAAGCCCCTCTATATCTTTAAATAATTTAAAGTCAGAGGGGCATATTAATGAACAAAAGAAGTCGAATTTATTGCCAGAATAGCAAAGGGCAAATACTCAACCATAAGCCATATTACGAAAGAAAATCAGAACTTACGAAACGACAAACGAGCAAAAGAAGAATTAAGAACCATTTTCTCGGAAGATAGTTTCTCTATGAAAAAGTTCTGAATCGTATCGCTCATTCCATAGGTAGCCACATCTGCAGCTTTATGATTACGGATTATTACCCGAAGCGAATCTCCGGAGCGTGAAAAAGTACCATGACACATTGCAGCTCCCTGCAACTGAACCATATGTAACTGAACGCAATAATACAACTGATCGGGAGATTTTGAAGTCTGATCCTTGTACTCAATCTTCATCAATTGCCACATACCGTCCAAATCACCATTAATAGATGCTTTCTGGCAAGAAGTTATACTTGAAAGAAGCATTAACAGAAATATATATATCTTTTTCATTATAGCTCTTATTTAGTAAGCAAACCTGTTTTACGAATAGTAATCATTCCGCCGGTATTATCACCCAACAGCGATCCACGGTCCATTGCACCCGAAGCTGTAAAACTCCACCCTTTCATTTTTACGGGAGCATAAGTAAGTTCCACCAATGCAGAGGTATTCTGTTTAACCTCCTTAAATGGTTCGTCATACGTTCCCCAGTTATCACTGTGCGACAGAAGCACTCTATACTGAATCTCATCCGTAGGTTTACCGGAAATACCTAAATGATGTGCTATAATGCGATTATTAGTAAATGCAATCTGTCCGTCATTGTTATAAATTGGCGAGGTAAACAGCGGGTTACCTATTGCCTGCCCCCAATGCTGCCAGCCGGTATAAAAGCCATGATTATAATAATTATCGCGTGCACTGATCTGTTCGTTGATTACATTGTTATGATCCCAGTAAACCGGACCGCTTTGATCTTTACTGCCAATATATTCATATACCACTCCGCTCACCACAGGATTCTTTGGGGGAGTAATCTCAAAACCAAGCATTCCATCTTTCCACGGATACTGCATCACCAGCATTGAGTGATCCTCAAAGTAATGTTCATAATAAGCACGCAGGTTCCATCCCTGAAGTTTGTAATTCAAAGAAAAATGCCAGCTGCCCAACTGATTACCTTCAATATTTGCCTGATCAGATACAGGTGTATCTTCTCCTCCCGACATAGGGACTAGAGCTTTAAAATAATCTTTCAAGCTGGAAGGCATTTTAAAGCTCTTACCATTACTGTATTGAGTTCCGCCAAATTCGGCTTCCATCTGCAATCCAAATTCTAGTTTCCAAGGAGATACATGTTCTTTTCCTATCTTTACATAAATAGCTTTGGAATGGTAAAGCACATCCGTGGTACGCTTTCCCAAAGGAGTAGTAAAATCTTTCTGCCACTTATCATCTGTAAAACGGCCGTAAGCAACATGTCCACGGAAAGAGAGCCATTCTTCGGTACCGGGAATAGCAAGATAATCTGGCAATCCTACACGCACCTGAGGAATAGGTCGTGCATTTCCAGCAACAGTAAGTCCGCCACTGGAAAGCTCAGGATTTGTAAACTCTCCGTATCGCTCCTTGCTACCAATAGAAACTCCTATTTTATTATACTTAAAATCAAGATAAGCCTGCTGCACAATAAAGCTGGAAGTAAAGTTATAGGCTCCGGCCAACTCTAGTCCATAGCCATAAGCCACTTTCTTATCATCCTCAAGCGGACGAAATATTCCAGCAGACAGATAACCATTTTCTTTAGAAATAGAAGAAAGTCCCTGTTTATTGGCATTTATCCACAGCGGTGAATGCTCTCCCGATGCTGCGGTTACTCCACTTTCAACAGTGTAAGTTAAACCTTTATCTACCTGTCCTTTAGCAGAGAAAGAAAACAATATTGCAGTAAAAAGTATTGCTAAACATTTTTTATTCATGCCTGCAAAGGTAAAGAAAAATCCCGAGACACAAATATGTATCCGGGATTTATTAATTACCTGCTCAATAATTATTTTGATAATAACTCGCACAGATGATCTATACACCTGGTTTTATCAAAATATTTTTTATAAAATTCTCGTCCATTCATCCCCAATGAGGCAAGTTCATCCTTATTCATTTCTTTCAATTGCAATATATTATGAACCAAACCATTGGAATTTCCAGCAGAAGATGCCAAGCCACATTTAGCTTCATCTACCAACTGAGCTGCATCGCCATTAAGCATAGCAACAACCGGTTTGCCGGCAGCCATATAAGCCTGAAGTTTTGCAGGAACAGTTAGATTAAAGATAAGTTCGTCTTTCAAGGAAACCAGCATCACATCAGCCTTACTAAAAAAAGCTGGCATTGCATCTACCGGATATGACCCCATAAGATGAACCGTATCCTGTAATCCATTCTCCTTTATATAATTTATTACCCACTCTTTTTTCCTCCCACTTCCCAGAATAATCCATTTTATCTCTTTATTATCTTTCAATTTATGAGCTGCAGCCAAAATATGTTCAAAGTCCTGCGCCTCACCAATATTACCTGCAAACATTACTTTAAAGCCATCTGGCAACTGTGGAATTTCATAAGATGCCAAATCAGTGTCTATTACATCTTCTGCCCAATTAGGAAAATAAATCATCTTATCGGCAAAGTTTCCTTTTGCACAGATAGAGTGTTTAAAACCTTTTGAACTAATAAGAATTTTATCCGACTGTTTATATAGGAATCTCACCATAGAGGTAAAAAAGCCCAAAACATATTTGTTGGTAACTCCACCCGCACTGGTCAGACTCTCAGGCCACAAATCGAGTACCCAGAAATAGAACGGTATTCTTTGCATCTTCTTTATTACTGTAGCTGGAAACGCTTGAGTTACCGGAGATGACTCGTGTACCAGTACATAATCGTATTTATTTCTTAATGCATGAAAAAAAGCCCAGACAGAAGCAATCAGAGCCCAGCTAAAGCCATTAATTGCGATTTCAAAGCCACGCCCTTTTCCGCGAGGAACCAGAGGTATTCTGATAACATTCACGCCATTTATCTTTTCTTTTCTTTTTTTGAAAATACCATATCCGTTAAAAAACTTACCATCCGGATAATTGGGAATACCGGTTGCAACAGTAACCTCATAACCGCGCTTCACAAGGTCAAAAGCAACGTCGTTACATTTAAATTGTTCGGGATAAAAGTATTGAGAAACCAACATCACTTTCATACAATATTATTTTAAATATTTTCTGACTATAAATTCAAGCTTCAACATAAACAATGCAGGCAACAGGAAGTAGTTCCACATTATTTTCAGGAACTTCATATTAAATCCATCCAACTCTTCCATCTTTGTTTCTATCTTTATATTTTTCAAGATCTCATAAAGCACCAATATTCTGCTGTCTGCCAACTTCAAAGCAGCAAACGACTGAGCAAGGATCATTGAATCTATATGTCGGTGAAATAAATTTCTGTGTTTAAAATCACTATAAGCAAGGATTGAATCACACACCTCATTAAAATGGGTATTTTCAGTTACGGAATTCTCATTGATAAAATAGCAGTAAAACGTATCGGGTATACGTCTTATTCTTGTGCAATGAGCCATTGCCGTCAGCATAAAAAGCTGATCTTCTGCTAACTTTAATCCCTCTTTAAAACGAAGATTAACAGAATCTATAACATTTTTTTTCAGTAGTGTTCCTCCTGCACGAAAACAGAATACTCCAGCGTCTATATAATCTTTCAGATTCATTACCGACGTTTCTCCTGCTTCAGTTAGCACCACAATGCCATTTTTATCAATACGTTTATAGGAGAACTGAATACAATCCAATTCATCTTCAACTGCATAACGATAAATTACTTCAAGACAATTATGTTCAATCCAGTCATCAGAATCCACAAAGCACACCCACTCACCCATTGCATTACCAAGTCCTACGTTTCTGGCAGAACTTGCACCTCCATTTTCTTTGTGTATCACCCGGATCCGCGGATCATTTGCTTCGTAATCATCACATATTTTTCCTGAACTATCCGGACTTCCATCGTCAATCAATAACAATTCAAAGTCTGAGAATGTTTGAGACAGAATGCTATCCACACACTTGTGGAGATATAGCTCTGCCTTATAAACAGGCACTATTATACTAATTGCGGCTGCACACATATACTTTAAATTCTTAACACATTCGTTTAAAAGGATTAAGTTTTAAAACCAGCCTCAACAAATCTCGGCAAACTATATTATTACGGTTAAGACCTAAAGCATCAAAAGCCCTTTTACAGTTGTACCTGTAAATACAATGATACCTTTCAGAAGCCGATACATAGGGAAGCCGATAAACCCGGTCAAAATCCATAAGCTTAAGATAAAAAGTATTGTAAATCTTATCTTTACCAATAGAAGCATATATCGAAGCATCATGAGTACGGTAGAATACCGTAATTCTATCCATAAAATAAAACCTGTATCCCGCCTGAGTAAGTTTTAGCCACATCGGATGATCATCTACATAAGGAAAACGTTCGTCAAAGCCACCTACCTCATCTATAACTTTCTTGTTTACAAAGACAGACGGACCATGTATCGGATTTCTCCTAAGCAGAATATTGTATTGTTCATTAGCTCCTGTTTCTGGTGAAAAGAAAACATCTCCTCCCTGATCTTCAACATGATAGAAATTACTTTCATCAAAAACATATCTAAAAAAAAGAGATTTAGACTCTACCACCTTGGCTTCTCTATTCAACTTTACAAAATCAACAAAGGAATCCACACAGTCCGCTGTCAGGATATCATCACCAGCTATAAATTTAATCCATGTACCTTCTGCAGCATTTACTCCTCTATTACAATTGGCAGCAATACCCGAATTCTGAGGAACAGTTATAACCTCTGTTCTCACAAATCTTGCACTATTCTTTTGCATCCATTCTTTGCATAGTTCAACAGTATTATCCTTCGAACTGTCGTCGGTTACTATAAGCTCTATGTTTTTATAAGTCTGATCTTTTGCACTTTCAAGTGTTTCAAGAATATATTTTGATGAGTTATAAGTAACAACTATAACTGAAACTAAAGGTATGTCTTTCATAGTTCTACAGTTTAATTATTAATTAAAGCACAACCTTACTTCTTTTTTTTTTAAATACCGCGAATAGTTAAGCGACACATTAACCTGAATAAAAGAACTAACAATAAGAAACATATAAGCAAAATCAAAAAGATACGGTCGCTGATACATAAGTGCCAGGTATAAAAGCATCGATAAGAATGTTCCTTTTACATTCTTATTAATCTGTGCAGAAATAACCAAAAGCAGTATCGAAATAAGTATTGTAAATATAAAACCATAATAAATCAGAAATTGTTTATAGGACGAAGAATCTGCAGCCACATCTGTATGAGTTCCCCACAAAAAATAATCTGAATGAAGAAATAACTTAAAATAGTAATCCAGTTCTTCCGAAGCTCTGTTATCTCCTTTCAGTCTGCCATCTTCTACCTCAAATCTCTCCCATACCAGTCCTTTTACATCTTCATTATCCTTGGTAAACAGATAGAGTGCAATAACGGCAACAATAGCTACAATCTTTAGTTTTGTCCGATAGAAATACACTATAGCTACAGCACTTAACAGAATAAAGAAAAGAGAAAAAGAGAAAACACCCGAAACAAACAAGATAATATTTGAAATTTTCTTTAGGTTATATCGTTCTGCAAAAAGCATAATACCGGCAAAAGTTCCAATAACTCCCGGCTCATCAAAGACTCCATAAAAACGAGGAAATTCCACATTGATTACTTCATTAGGCATCACCAGAAAAGGATACTGCTTGTATAGAAAATCTTTCAGTGGATTAAGCGGATCAATCAAAGAATAGCCCACTGGATATGATAATACAACTAATGCATAAACAATCAGTGAAAGGAATAAAGAAATAACCAGAATAGTCTTGAAACATTTATAATATTTCAACATTACCTTTCGGTCAATAACAAAATAGAATAAGATAAGCAGCGAAGAAATATATCCCATGAAGTTAGCATGAGCATCACTTGCTAACGATAAAAGTAATAAAGCAAAGATAGGAATAATAAGCAAATCAAGTTTTTCTGCTTTTCTAAGATTGAATATTCCAATAAATGAAAGTGCATAGACTATAAGCACATTTACCTGTTCATAATAGCCCCACATAAAATAAGGCTTCATAAGAAGGAAAATGCAGAAACCATAAAAGTAAGCTACTAAATTACTTCCGGTAAATATCCCAGTAAATCTCTTTTTCATCATACAGAAAGATTATTTCTCTCTAAAAAAGCTGCTCAACACTTCATCTTTCCTATCCCGTCATCGTCTAATCTTCTTTTTAATAAGACCACTAATATCTATTCTCTTATTCAACTCCAGATATGAATAATAAAATGAAAAGACTATAAACAGACTGCCAAGTATATATCTGATAGTCATCGGAGCAAGCAATACTAATACGATACAGAGAGCTGAAAATAAAAACTGAATACCAAAAACTTTATAAATTTCTTTTTGGAAAAATATATGATATCTTTTTCCAGCAATAATCCATACTTGCATCAGATAAACAACATAACCAATCAGAAAAGAGATACCCAAACCAGTAAGTCCCCAATACATATATCCCAGAATGTTAAAAATCGTGGTATAGATAATGGCTGCTAACTCACTCCAAAAAAAGGCTGTTGTATCTCCTTTTGCAAGAAAAGAATAAGCGATGGTCCAGCTGGTAGCTTTAAAGAAGATACCAAGTATTGCCCAGTAAATAAGACCTTCAACCGGCAAGAATTTACTGGAATAAAGTATAGTTACCACTGGCTTTATGAAAATGATGAAACCTGCGATGATAGGAGCCAGTAACAACAAACTGATTTCCGCCTGCTGGTTTATTGTTTTATTAAACTCTTCACTACCTGAATTCACAGCTGAAAGTCGCGGATAATAATCGGTTCCCATAGCTGTAAATATAAGTCCCACATAAGTATTTATTATGGCAAAACCGGCTGTAAAGAGACCTACATCATCCAACCCGCCCTTATTACTTATAAAGATCCGCACCAAATAAGAAGCTCCCACTGAAAGTAAGCCCTGAAGACTGATAAAGAATCCCATCTTCAGCATTCCCCTCCCCTCTTTTTTAATACTTCTTGAAGTTATTTCAACCTTCTCAATCTTAACTCTATTAGAATAATAATAAGACAAGATGAATGAAATAACACTAGTTATAACCAAAACTGGAACTATAGCATCCAACCCCCATAAATAGTACAATGGAATTGTAAAGAAGAGTCCTGCCGTATTACCTGTAACATTTGCTTTAGCCATATCGGCATACTTCCGCATGCCTTGCAGCAAAGCTGTTTGTCCGGTAGCAAGCTGTTTAAAGAGAACTGACGATGAAAGAATAACAAAGGCTAAAGTATACTCATAATTTCCAAATGTAACATAACTCAGATAAGGAGAGGACAGTAAGCAAATAACAGCACCAAGCAACCCGGTTAACCATACCAATCGGCGAAAAACACGGATAACCAATGCTATTCTTCCAGCATCCTGTGTTGCATTGGCTTCCGCAATATCTCTCACGGCACTGGTACCTAACCCTAAATTGGTAAGTGATATTATTAAATCCGTAGCCGAAATCAAAAGACCGTTAATACCCATACCTACCGGTCCTAGAAGTACAGCTACAAACTTTGAACGGATAATACCAATCAGAATGTTGTATACTTGCACTCCTCCGAATAGTGAGGTAGACTTCAGACTTTCCTTATAAGAATTTTTATCGTGTTCATCTTTAGTCATCTATCAAACAAAAAGATTAATTTTATCCACAACACTTTTAACCTCGTCCATACTCATTACCGAACTCATCGGCAAGCTAAGCTCCTCTTTATGGATTTGTTCTGTTACAGGTAGTGACAAGCTATTCCATTCCCTGTAGCATTCCTGCTTATGAGGAGGTATCGGATAATGAATAACTGTCTGTACTCCGTTTTCATCTAAATATTTCTGCAGCTCATCCCTTCTCTGACAACGAACAGGGAAAAGATGGAAAACATGTGCATCTCTGTCGTTCACTTTCGGAGTAATCACTAATGGATTTATAATATGTTGAATATAGTAAGCAGCCACCTTTTTCCTCAACTCAATATCTTCATCAAGGTGTTTCAGTTTCACGTTTAGTACAGCAGCCTGAATTTCATCCAATCGGCTGTTTCTGCCTGTATATTTGAATACATATTTTTTAAACGATCCATAATTGGCTACAGCTCTTACTATCTCTGCCAGTTCCTTATCATTAGTAGTTACAGCACCGGCATCACCTAAGGCTCCTAAATTCTTACCTGGATAAAAACTATGTCCGGAAGCATCACCCAGTGAGCCTGTTCTTTTTCCCTGATACATACACCCATGTGCCTGTGCATTATCTTCAATCAGCTTCAGCGAATATTTCCTGCAAAGTTCTCCAATCTTCTCAGTATAGGCACATTGTCCATACAAATGCACAATGAGTATGCCTTTGGTTTTAGGAGTAATTGCCTTTTCAATCAAATTATCGTCTATCTGGTAAGAGTCTAGTGCTGGTTCTACTAGAACTGGAACCAGTCCATTTTCTGAAATAGCCAGCATAGAAGCTATATAAGTATTGGCAGGAACAATAATTTCATCACCCGGCTTCATAGCACCCATTTCAATATAGGCTCTAAAAATCCATATCAGTGCATCCAAACCATTGGCCACACCAATTGTGTACTTTGTTCCAATATAACGAGAATAATTCTCTTCAAAAATCTCATTTTCTTTTCCCTGCAGATACCAACCGGAATCAACAGTCCTGCTTACTGCCTCATGTATCTCTTCAGCATATCTGGCAGTCACTTTTTGTAAATCAAGAAATTTAATCATAACTTTTTCTCCATATAAATGTAATCTTCATCCTTATCATATATTTTAAAATCGAGTCGGGAATATAAGTTTAGAGCTCGTTTATTTTCAGGTATTACTTTCAAATAAATTCTGCTCAACTTCAATTCTATTGCAATATTAATACATTTCTTAAGCATAGCTTTTCCAACACCCATGCCCCAATAACTTTTTTCACCAATAAATCCCCAAAATTCAGCAGCACAAAAAGATAAATTCTTAAGCCCGCAACATCCTATTCTTTTTCCATTATAACTCACGCCCCATATTAAATAGCCATACCTTTCAGGCAAAGATTTAAACCAAAAATGCTGAAAGTTTCTGGAAAAATCGGGGACATCCATCAACAAACGGGTTTCAGGATCTTTCAGCCATTGGTAGGATGTGTTAAGATAACATTCATTAAATCGTTCTAAAACTACTCTTTGAAATACTTCATCCTCAGTTTCTGGAAATACAGAATATTCATAAATATCATACATCATCGACCTGGCACCCAAGCCCTCTTTCTGAAAAATCAGTCCCTCGTTCAGGTAACATCCCAAATGCTCAGTCGACTGACCAAAATCAAAAATCGGAATATCTGTATATTTAGTATTTATAAGATAGTCAAACAGTAAATCCAGCACTCCTAATTCCTTTCCCTTGTCATTAGCCGAACAATATTGTGGATGAATAACTTGTCTGGTAATATAAACCACGACTCCACCTAATGGAATTTCGTTCAAGTATGTCAGATATAACACTATATTATCAGGAAAACGCGAATGCAAAAGTAAAATTTCATCTAGCGTATGTACTGGTTTTGTGTGATGTCTATATTGTAAATTCTCCTCAAGGATTTTCCAAAAAGCAGCATAATCATTACTTTCTTTAACTATTACATTACTCTCTTGTGCCCGACGTGCAGCCATACGTCTCATTTTATAAAACTTAAGTTTATTTTTCTGAAAGATAGTCGACGACACGTTTCTTGCCAGAATTTTGGCATTATTTTTAAATAAAGCATATAAATCTTCCTGGGCGGGAATCTGATGATAAATAGCAGGTATCGGTTTATATATAACCTTTTTTATTCCAATACTTTTCAAATATTCATTCAACAGCTCAAATATTCTGACCATATCCTTTGCTGTAACCTCAGACGACATGATAAATCCTCCGTGTGTAAGCCCTTGATGAGAATATAGAACATCATCAACTCTGTTTGCTGGCAGCAAGGTGTATAACTTCCCCTTACGATAAATCATCAATGAATTGTCATGAAATCTATCCGAATGATAATCCATATAATTCCTGAGAAAAAGAAATGTTCCATTCTTCGATTTTTCTACAAATGAATTCCATTCATCTGCATGTTCACTGGCATATCTTCTGATTTCAAACATCACGCTAAATTTTAAGAATTCAAAAACAGAAGTTTGCTATTCATTGCTGAATTTAATCTTCAGAAAGTCCTCATAATTGCGGATATAATCACTCTCTTCGTATACCATTGAAGCCAGAACCAAACAAACAGAACCTGAAGAGAAATCATCAAGTTCTCGCCATATACCCGGAACCACTAACAATCCCTGATAAGGTCTGTTCAGTTTAAACGTTCGTTTCAGTTGTCCATCATCAAGAGTTACATCAAAGCTACCACTGGCAGCAATAATAAGTTGACGAAGTTCTCTGTGTGCATGTCCGCCTCTTGATGCTCCTCCGGGTACATCATACAGATAATAAGAACGTTTTACATGAAATGGAACTGTATTTCCATTTTCCACCACTGTTATATTACCTTTCTCGTGATGATGTTTATCAAGTTCTATTATGCTACAATCATAAACCGTGGTCCGTTTCATTTTTTCAGTTCTTTAAATTGTTCATAATCATATATGTAATCAGCCTGATCAAAAAGGGTAGATGCCAGAATCAATGCCAAAGAGTTTGTAGAAAAGTTACCCATTTGTCTCCATAAACCTTTCGGAACATACAATCCGTAATAAGATCTATTAAGTGAAAACACTTTTCTCTCACTTCCATCGTCAATAATCACATCAAAACTCCCTGAAAGAGCAACGATGAATTCCTGATTTTTCTTGTAAGCATGTCCGCCTCTGGTTACACCGCCAGGTACATCATATATCCAGTAAGAACGGGCTATTTTAAAAGGAACATGTTTATGCTCTTCAATAAAAGAAAGATTTCCCCTTGGATCAAGTATCTTAGGTAAATCAATAATTTTCACATCTTTAATTTTCATAGCTTGTTTTCTAGTTTAAATAAGTCCTTCTCACCTATGAATCTCGGGAAATATCTCAGGCAAATTTTTATCAACGGAACCGATACAATCACAACCAAAATAAAATAAGCGATATATTCAAGTACATCATTGGTAATAAAGTACAAATGCCTTCTTAATACCCAAAGTACCACCCAGTGTGTTCCCAATATAATACCGCAATTACGTCCAAAATAAGAGACTAATGGCATTTTATTTATCAACTTTGAGAGCAATATCATAAATAGTATACCACTCATGCCCGAAATATAAAATGAAACATAATCTCTATGATATACGTTGATTATCATTTCTTTTTTATCGGCTGTAAAATAAAGAACCACCAATAAAATCACAAGAAAAGCTGGAATATATCGATCCCATTTGTTTGGGACAAATAACTTTGTTTCTGTATTCAGAAAATATCCCGTGTAATAGAAAGGCAATGCAGTAAGGGATGTATCAATCCACAAAGGCAAATTAACACTGATAAAACCAAGCTCATACCCCACAATTCCTATTATAAAACAGATGATAGCCACAGCTATTTTTTTACCTTTATCGCTCATTTTTAGTTTATCGCATACCATAACCACCAGATAAAAAAGTAGTGATACTTCGAACAAACTGACAAAAAACCACACAGGTGTATTAAAATAAAGATATTCAGGGTGTGTTACCGACTTTCTGAGTTCCTCCAGGATAATATCTGAATGTCCTCTTAGCAGCCATCCTGCACAATAAAACAGGTATGACATCAGTAAAAAGAAAACAAATGGCACAAGCAACTTATTCACCTTCCTCAAAGTAAAATTTCCAAATCCGGCATATTTTGAGAAAAACATGCCAGACAACAAATAATAGAGCGGCATTGTAAAGCTTAATAGCATTCTCACTAAATCACTATTTCCAATTGGTTTATCAGGGTCGTTGATATGCACAGCCACTACCATTAGAATGCCTATTCCCTTTGTTAGGTCAATGAAGTCAATCCGTTGTTTCATACGGCCATTTTATTGTGTTCGGATTCAACTACCTTATAAAGATCAAAAATGGTTTTTGAGTTTATAATATGGTCTCGATTTAGTCTTACATTGTATTTCTCATCTGCCATAACAATCACTAAAAGTCCCACCACCGAACTCCATTCTTCTAATTCACGGAATCGGGTTTCGGGTTTGAACTCAGACAGATCAGTCTCATCAAACTGCAGAGCAAAATCTTCTATAAATTTATTTAGTTCCATATATGTTCGTTTTTTATCTGTTTACACTTAGCAACTCCAATAAGTAATTCTTCTTTATATTAAATGCATCTTTCGACAATTCAAAATAATTATCAAGCTCTGTTTCTCTTATTTTAGTTCCTCCAAAAAGATCATTCATTCGCAGTGATTTTGTATTCTGTTTACGAATATCATATCGATCATACAAAAGCGCTAGTTCATCAAACATTATTTCACGTGTAATTATCAAAGTCAGGATAGGTATATCAAGAGGTAAATCCGGTTTGCACACCCAGCTTCCGCTGGTAGCATAATTACCTTCTACATCATAAATTCTACATAACCCAACAGGCTCATTATCATAGTAAAAAATAAAGTAATAATCCTTTCCCTCTTTCTCCCGCTGTTTGTAATTTCTGATCCATTCTTTTTGTTTTTCCGTATCATTGTCTGTGTAATGGATATGACGTCCCAATTTGGGATCCGTCCTTAGTTTTACAATAAAACCAGCATCATCCTCATTGACAAGCCTCACATGGATTCCATATCTTTCAAGCTTAAAATTTTCAGTTAGTTTCATAATATATAGTTTAGAAATCCTTTAAAAAAGATCTCATCCAAGCTTTTTTATTTAACAATTAGAACAAAATAACAAACAATAAGGTTCACGTTATTCCCCAAACTACTCTCTTCACATAATCTGTATAAGAGATAATAATCCTCACAACCTTATCACTTACATTGGGCATTGAGTAATCATATACCATGCGAAAACCTGTTGATTCTGTATGTTGGTTCTGCAACTGAGCAAGCCCCTGCATTACCCTTTCCGGATGGAGTCCTACCATCATTACAGCAGCTTCTTCCATTGCCTCAGGTCTTTCATGCGCTTCACGTATATTCAGTGCCCTGAAATTCAGGATAGACGATTCTTCACTGATTGTTCCCGAATCAGACAAAACCGCTGCCGAATACATCTGCAGATGATTGTAATCACTAAAACCCAACGGCTTCATGAGTCTTACATTTTCGTGAAAACACACTCCTTTTTCCTCTATCATCTTGCGGGTACGAGGATGACAGGAAACAATCACAGGATAATCATATACCTCTGCTATCATATTCACTATCTCTATCAGATGAGCAAAATTCCTTTCAGAAACAATATTTTCTTCCCTGTGTGCAGAAACAACAAAAAACTTTTCTTTCTCTAGTCTCAGTTTATTTAGGACTTGCGATGCTTCTATTTTATGCATATAATGGTGTAATACTTCCCACATGGGGCTACCCGTTTTAATGATTCTATCGGCCGGCAAACCTTCCCGTAGCAGATATTCACGGGCTATCGAGCTGTAAGTCAGATTTATGTCCGCTATATGGTCCACAATCTTCCGGTTACTCTCCTCTGGCACCCTTTGATCAAAACAACGATTTCCAGCTTCCATGTGAAAAATAGGAATATGTCGTTTTTTAGCAGCAATAGCACAAAGACAGGAATTTGTGTCCCCTAATACAAGGAAAGCATCCGGTTTTTCCAACTCCAGTATTGGTTCAATATTGATCAAAATTCGTCCGGCAGTTTCGGTGGCATTCTTACCTGCAGCATCCAGAAAATGATCAGGCCTTCTTAGTTCCAGATCTTCGAAGAAAACCTCATTCAGCTCATAATCATAGTTTTGTCCGGTATGAATTAAAACATGTTCAATAGCCGCACTGGTGTCTAGTTTCTTCATCACACAAGCCAACCTTATTATCTCTGGTCTCGTGCCTACTACCGTCATTACTTTCAGCTTTTTCATGTTTTATACTGTTTCAAAATAAGTGTCACAATCTTCAGGGTCAAACCACTCATTGATCCAGAATTGTGTATAAAGATCCTCATCACCCGTATTGGTTATATTGTGTGTATACCATATAGGCATATCTACATATGCCGGCTCATTTCCGTCCAGATCAAAATTCAGTACCTTGTCCGTGCCCACCTTCCTGAGTTGAATTCTCGCTTTTCCTTTTATTACCGTAAAGCGTTCTATTTTTCGTGTGTGATAATGGTTGCCCCTGGTTATTCCTGGAACGGTTGTCGAAATAGAGACTTGTCCACCCACGCCCATTTTTGCCGTTTCCACAAATATTCCACGGGAATCAATGCTTTTTACCAATCTTACAGGAAAGTGCGTACTATAATCTATGTAACTACGAAACGTATTGAAAAGATTCACTTCATTTTTATTCTTTAATGCCGGAATAATGCCTTGTTCAAAATAGAGCGTTTTAAATATCTCCAGCAGAGAAAGTATATCTGTCACCTTCATTTCCATATCATGTGGAATCATATCTCTTTCAACAATTGCGGAAGGACTTTCTGTGACCGCTATTATCTTATCAAGGATATAATGGCAAAGATTTACCACATAGATCAGTTTTACTACATTATCCTGTAAAACCTGCGGCATTTCACCATGCGTCAACTTGTAACAGAAAGTCACAATAAACGAATTAAAATTAGGCCTTCCGAAAGGACCAAACACATTAGGAACCACCATACCGGTAAAACTAGCACCGTTGCGTTTCGCCCACTCCTCAAACAACGCTCTGCCATCCCTTTTCGAGCGACCGTATTCACTATTAACATCCTCTTGCGTAGAAGAGGAAAACAATACATAAGGCCTCACCTTTTCTGCTTCCATTGCATCAATCAGTTGCTTTACAAGTCCAATATTGGTCTTGTAGAGTAACTGCTGATCAGTATGTCGGTTCATCGCTGCCAGATGCACAATCACATCACATCCCTTAACAAAATTGCGAAGCCTCTCAACTGTCTGAAAAAAAGTATCTTCAAAGGGTACTTGTTCAAATTCCTCTTTAAACAATCCTATTGTATTGAACAGATGCGTTCCCACAAACCCAGTTTGTCCGGTTATGCCTATTCGTATCATCTCATACTATTTATTGATCAATTCATGCATTTTCTTCTTCTCTTCCTCCTTCTCTTTCTCAAATTGTTGCAAATCTTCCCTAACCAAATCAATTTTCAGCAACAATTGCTGCATACCCTTAAAGTCGAGCCTGAAAGTATTATGAGAATGATAATCTTCCAATACAGGTTCAATTTCAGCCAAGAAATCATCTTCATCATTGTTGAAGTCAAGGATATCGTCTTCCATTACCATATCCAGACTAGCTAACAGCTGACGCATACCGTCAAAGTCAAGCTGATAAGTATTGTGAGAATGGTAATCTTTACTTTTTGAGATAAGCTGACTTCCTTCAATGAAGTACTTATCATAGTTAAGATCGCGTTCATCGCATGGGATACGGAAGTAATTGCCCATATCCTCGCTATTGGCCATTTCTTCTCGGGTAACAAGTGTTTCGTACAGTTTTTCACCATGACGAGTGCCAATTACTCTTACTTTAGTTTTAGAGTGATAAAGCTCAATTAATGCTCGTGAGAGTATATCCAATGTTGCAGCCGGTGCTTTTTGCACAAATAAATCACCGTTTTTTCCATGCTGAAAAGCATAAAGAACCAAATCTACAGCATCATCCAACGTCATCATGAAGCGAGTCATATTCGGATCTGTCAGCGTAATATCCTTACCTGCCTTTATCTGATCTATCCACAACGGAATCACCGATCCACGGCTTGCCATTACATTACCGTAGCGAGTACAGCAAATGGTTGTAGCCGCATCCGGTCCCAATGCACGCCCCTTGGCTATAGCTACTTTCTCCATCATTGCCTTTGATATACCCATTGCATTAATGGGATAACAAGCCTTATCTGTTGAAAGAACCACTATATTCTTCACACCATGCTCAATGGCCGAGCTCAGCACATTTTCTGTACCAATAATATTAGTGTATACAGCCTGCATGGGAAAAAACTCGCAGGAAGGAACCTGTTTCAGAGCAGCAGCACTGAACACATAATCAACTCCTTTCATCACTCCATCTACAGAACTTCTATCACGCACATCACCAATATAAAACTTCAACTTATTATTCTGCATCTGATGACGCATATCATCTTGCTTCTTCTCATCTCTGCTGAATATTCTTATTTCTTTGATATCACTATCCAGAAACCTCTTTACAACCGCATTACCAAAAGAACCCGTTCCTCCGGTAATTAATAATATTTTATCTTTAAAGATTGACATATATCTACCCTTTCATTTCTTTAGTTAATCAAGAAAAACAACTCTCAACTTTTTTTTCAAATAATAAAATCTCAGAACTGATCTCTTTCTTTATCAAATCACATCCTTCATTAAAGAGATCAGCATCAAATAAATCAATGTATTGCATCAGTTTTTCACATATATTGTCTTGCTCATTCACAACCACGCCCAGTCTGTACTTTTCCACATACCTCGCCTGAATACTTTCTTCATTTACAATCATCGGTTTCCGGTGAATAACAGCCAGGTAAAAACGGTTGCTCATTATGTTTACATCATGTACACCTGTAGGTAGCAGTATGTTTATAAAATCAGCTCTTTCCACTATATCATTCTCTTCCTCTTTTCTGTAGCGCCCGGTAAAAACTACATTTTTGTATTTCCTCCGCAAAACCAGTTCTTCCAGACTTTCTTTCGCATTTCCGTTACCTGCAAAGTGTAATAAAACGTTATTCTTATCACCAAAAGCATCAATTATCCTCGAGTTTGTACTGTAATCGCGCAACTGCCCAATAGTCAGAATTCTTATAATTTTCTTATCAAATAGCACATATTTATAGTCTCTGTAAACACTATCGGAACGTAAATTGTGACTCACCGTAAACTCCGTATCTCCAGGAAGCCAGGAAAGAAATCCGGGAGAAGAAACACAATTCAAAGCAGAACATTTAAGGTACTTGTGAAAACGGCTTTTGTATATGATCAGCAATTTCGAGTAATCCCTTATATCAATGATATACTTGTTATTAAAGTATTTCTTCAGATATTTTCCCAAAAATAAAGAAGCCTGAATTGTATGCACAATTACAAAATCGTAATTTCCGTTTTCCAATTCTTTTCGTACAAAAGCAGAAAAACACATGTAATCAATATATTTCCTGTACAAAGGTATTGTCTCAGCACTTTCAAGTGTGTAAACGATATTATTCTCACATAGCAGAGAATCATTACTTCCTTTCCTATTCCAGGAAATAAAGTAGTACGGAATCTCTTTTCGTTTCAGCACGTCTGCATAATATTGCAGATAAGGAGCCGAATTAATATCCGAAGGAATAACAATCGCTACTTTCATCACTTCTAAAGTGTTATTTGTTGATTATTCTTTCTCTTCTTAAAAAGGCGCAAAACAGAATATATTCCTAGACAATATCGTGGAAAAAGAGAAAACAGATGTCCTTCTATCTTATACTTTGCCGATGAACTATTTATAAGTGCAGGGAAAAGGAATCTGCTGTCATAAAAAACTTCAGACAGCAATTTTCTATCCACAGCGTTCATCTTTAAAGCATTAAACAAGGAATTATTAAGCGCCATTGATATCAGGTTATTAAAGTATAACTTGAACCTCTTATCTACATGGGCTGCTGTAAACACGGAAAGTGCCACTACCACTTTTACATAGTCAAAGGAACGTTTTGGACTAACTGTTTGCATAATAGATCCCTCTCTTATCAGATAATTGTAAACAATACCTTTGTAGACCTTCATGTTATCAGCAAAATATAGCATACGTGGAGTAAACTCAAAATCCTCATGGTAAACACCTGGCATAAATCGGAGTCCGTGTTCATCAAGAAACGACCTCTTATACACATAAAATTGAGCAGGTCTTATAATACCTGAGACCAGCAGCATCTTTCCACTTATCGCATTTTCATCGCTCACCTTGTATTCTGTAGAAGGCTTGCCATTTATAATAAAACGACACCCCATAGCAAGTACATCAATACCGGTCAGATATTTCATTATATCAGTCAGGCAATTGGTATCAATCCAGTCATCAGAATCCACAAACCACACATATTCTCCTCTTGCAAGAGAAAGACCTTTATTTCGCGCTTCACTGAGTCCGGCATTCAATTGTGAAGTTATGTATATATTATCGTATCTGCGGGCCACATCCTCTGCAATAGCCAGACTATTATCCTTCGTTCCATCATTTACTACAATAATTTCATAACTGTCAGTACAGCAGTCTTGCTGAGCACAACTCACGAGACATTTTTCAAGGTATTTCTCGACATTGTAAACCGGAATAATTATTGACAGATTTAGCATAATTCTAAAATTATTTTATCTGATTTATGAGAAGATAAAAGGTCGTCACTACCATACGGAGCAACTAACGTTTTTTAATTTTATATAAAATGACTATAATTAGATACTTATTTCATTTTAGAAACAAATTAAACGTATGAAAGGTTGCTTTAATCTTTGAAAAACATTCCAAAAAATTGCTTTAAATTAAGAAGATTAAAGAGTCATCTGGTAAGAGTCTTAATTAATCAAAAAGCTGTAAAAAACATCCATTTATACATTAATTATTTACAACAATACACACTACTTATTTGTTTAATGTATGCACCATAATATTGAGTCATATGAATGTCTTTGAAAAATTACTAGCTTCTCTATTCTTTGTAGGCATTGCTACCATAGCATGTAGCGACGGTACTGAACATTTCGTTTATCCTGATCTTCCTGAAGAGGAGGAACCGGATACAGTTTCAGTTGGTACAGTACTCTTTGAAGATTCCTTCAACCAAACCTCATCTGTTCCCGATGCTAAAAAATGGGTACTATGCTATAAACAGTCAGGTGTTGCCTGGGCCAACTATCTTTCCGGAAGCTATAATCAGGCATACGTGGAAGATGGAAAACTAATATTGAAAGGTGAAGTTGTAAACGGAGTTTATAAGGCTGGAGGCATTCAGACAAAAGGAAGATTTGAGTTCACTCACGGAAGAGTAGAGGTATCTGCCAAAATAAAAAGTGCTCAGGGAGCTTGGGCTGCAATTTGGATGATGCCAGTCAAACAGCCGTATGGGTGGCCAGCCGATGGCGAGATTGATATTATGGAGAATGTTAGTAAAAACATAGTTGTTCAGCAAACGGTGCATACTTACTACACCAATATTTTAAAACAAACCATTCCGGTACACAGTACCACCAAGTCATTTCTACAGAACGATTTCAACACATACGCTGTAGAATGGAGTGCAGAAAAGATTGAGTTCTTTATCAACGGAATATCAACACTCATTTACCCGAACCTTCATCTCAGTAATGAGAGTACGCAGAATCAGTGGCCGTTCAATAATCCTTTTTACATTATTCTGAACCTATCTCTGGGAGGTCCGGGTACCTGGCCGGGCGAGATCATAGATTCTGAACTTCCGGCTTATATGGAGATAGACTGGGTTAAAGTAAGCAAGGTGCAATAGAATATCAGACAATAGTTCACAAACAACGCAATAAAGAAGGCTGAACTTTTTTGAGAGTTCAGCCTTCTCTTTTCAATGTATTACAGATTTATAAAGCAACCTTAAAGGTTTTACTAGTCACCTTAACAAGGTAAATATGATTTTCCGGAACCATTATTCTAGATACTGCATCCGTTACCCTGAACATCTGTACCAAAGCACCAGCTTCGTTATAAACAAGTACTTCATCACCAACACTAGCACCTTCAACAATGATAGCATTACTTTCAGTGTAAACCTTTATGTTATCCGCTGCAAATTCCGGTACAGCAACTCCGGCTTCTTCTATTATATAAGTAAAACTACTCCATCCGGTTGCACTCCTGTAACTTGCTGAATATCCCTTGGGAACATAAAGTTTACAGGTTGTTTTATTAACCAGACTAAAGGTATTATTTGTAGCAGTGGGCGGTACTGCCGGTCTGCTGTGTATGGAGGTTAGTCCGGTACATGAAGCAAATGCTCCGTCGCCAGTGGTTGTTACACCACTCGGTATGGTTACCGTGGTCAAACTATTACAGTTATTAAAGGCATATATATCAATATAAGTCAGTCCGGTACCCAAATCCAGCGAAGTAAGCCCTTCACAATAGCCAAAAGCTCCCCATCCAATAGAAGAAACACTGTTGGGTATAGCAATAGCCGTCAGTTGATTGCAATTATAAAATGCATCCTTGGGAAGAGAAGCAACACTAGTACCTATAATGGCAGAGATTAAACCTGTACAGTTATAAAAAGCTCCTTCCCCCACAGTAGTCACACTGTTACCAATCACTACTGACGACAAACCATCACATGATTCAAACGCAAAACTCTTAATTGTGGATACAGTGGAAGGTACCTCATAATAAGATGATTTTGAATTGGGATAAGCAACCAGCGTTAGTTTGTTTTTGCTGAGCAGCACCCCGTCAACCGAAGAATAAGTCAGGTTAGCATCCGCAACAATAAACTCCCTTAACGAAGAACAATAAGTAAATGCCCCATCTCCTATAGAGTTTACAGAAGCCGGAATCGTCATGGAGGTTATCCCTGAACAATGCCAAAATGCTCTCGTACCTATTGTTGTTAATTTTGATGGCAAAGTAATCGAGGTGAGCAACGGACAATTACCAAAACAAAAATTGCCAATCGAGGTAATGTTTGGCCCTAGTGTTACAGAGGTAAGTCCTGTACATTCCTGAAATGCTTGATTTGAAATAAGTGTCACATTCGTTGGGAGAATCACCGTTTGCAATTTTGGTAAACTGAAAAACATATATTCAGGAATCTGGTTGTTAGTAACAGAAATAGCTTTCGACAGCCAAAAGGCACCTCCGGCTACCATGGTCACGCCAGATATATCCAGATTAGTCAGATTTGCCATACTTCTTAGCGCACCTACATCATTGGCATTCATCTGTCCGGTGATAGTTAAGTCAGTAATCATATTTATCTGATCTCCCAGTGCCGAGCTCAGTCCCCATGCCACATTATTAATAGTTACTCCCTGAACCTTCATAGCATAACTTTGAAATAAACATATCAGTACCAATATGCATTTACCAAGTGTATTTGTTTTCATGATCCATTCATTCTGTTTTTTAAAATAATACAATCAATACCATTAAGTTGTGCAGCTGTTGTAGAATATGAGCTCCAGGCCGATCCGAGAATTTTAGTAGTCTGAGCAAGCGTATACATTTCCACCAACGCATCCTGCATTCCGCTTATACTATTCCTGTCTGCAACTTTATCAGAGGTAGTTATCCTGCTTCCAAAAACAGAGAGGAGAACTTTTTTGTCTTCCTGAGAGTCCGATGCCAGATAGAAATTTGCCTCCGGACAATCATCTATCTCCTTTTTTATTTGATCAATAAAAAGCTGAGTAGGGCTCTCTTTTATAGATGTTACATTATCTGTTCTACGAATATGAATTCCGATGGTATGCTCATTAAACGAAGCTGTTTTTCTGTTTATCTGTTCCTGTAAGCAAGAAATCGGCATAAATGAGCTATACTTTTTTTTAATGTCCGAATGAAAGAAATCCACGCAACTGGTCAGGTAAACACTATTTTGCCGGGCCCACTTTCTGAAGTCGAACCCATTGTTCACACATTCATCGGCTTCATCCACATAAATACAGTCGTCAAAACGCATCCACTGAAAAGGGCGCGGCAGGTAAAAATTCTTTTTCCGTGGGTTATCATTAATCAGCCAATCAATCACAGAAGCTTCTTTCAGTGTTACATTTCCATCAGGAATAGGTTGAAAGAGCTCATCAAACCGGCAATTCAAACCATGTGTCTTATACCATATAATACGCAAACCAACATCCGCCTCAATAGCCAGTGCTATAGCAGAATCAATTGTTCTCATCCGGTTGGCAAGTCCACCAATAGGTACTAATGTAATCATCCACTTGCATTTTATTATATGTAACTCTACATGTCCACCTAAATAAAACAACACATAATGAAAATGGTTTCTTAAAATAAAATAAAGAATAAACAGTTGAACAGTTAATTATGAAACTTCAGAGGTATATCAACAAAAAAAATCCCGGAATTGCTTCCGGGATTCTTTCATTAAACAAACATTACCTGTTTTAAGTCACATATATCAAAAACTATGGTTCTGTTTAGTTTGGTTGTTTCAAAAAAGTTTGCTTAGTTACGAGTAACCTTTACCCAGTCAACTTCCATATATCCTGGTAAGTCAGAGTCTGTAATAGTTCCAGGCCATGTTCCTGCACCGCCTAAAGCAAAGTTTAGAATGACATAGAAGTTTTTGTTAAACGGCCATTGTTTCATTGAAGCTTCATCACTCAGGTGCATATTTGGATAACTCAAAGTAACTTGCCCATTAATAGTGAACTGAACCATTTCAGGAGTCCAGTTTACACCGTAAGTATTGAACTGACCTGTATTGAAAGGCTTGGTCACACTACGAATCGGATCAATCTTGCCTAAATCGTTAGCATAATGAGTGTGAACAGTCTGGTGAACATCTGTTTCGTAACTAACTTGTTCCATGATGTCAATTTCTCCGCAAGAAGGCCATCCAGCACTCATATCGTCAGGCATCAACCATATTGCAGGCCATCCACCTTGTGCTGTTTTAAAACGTGCACGCACCTCAATCTTACCATAAGTAAATGAAAACTTGCCATAAGTCTGAATACCACCAGCTTTATAAGTTCCATTTACCTTTTCTCCCTTTACAACCAGCACTCCATTAGAAACGTAAGCCTGATCATAGCTTTTCGAAAGATAGTTACCCCATGCAACACCCGGTAATGTAGGGCATAAAACCCATTTAGTCTGATCAGGGATCGAGCTAGTTTGGTTAAAATCGTCCTGGAAGATTACATTTTCATCGTTAGTCTTGGTATTGTTACTAGTAGTGTCCTTGCTAGCTGTAACTGTGTTTGTTGCTGCGGCGGCTTCTATTGTTTCAGTAGTTACTGTGTCTTCACTACATGCTGTGTTGAAAGCTGCAGTTAGCAGCATAATCAATAAAAAAAAGGAATGTCTCTTCATAAATAAATTTTGATAATTTAGCTTAATTTGAATAATTGTTTGGTTAATGAATTTTAGTGATGCAAATATAAGGGGAAATATTTTAGAATTCCGCATCATTTTTTCTACATTAGTGATTATTAGCACTTTAAAAATTACTTTTCTTTTACAAGAAAGTATACACCACATTAATCGCATAATTCTTGAAACAAAAAAACAGCGGTACAAAACCGCTGTTTATGTCCATATTTAAAGAAATAAATTATTATACTTATTGATTTTTTTAATTATCATCTTTTCACTCATTCATAGTGAAAAAGCCATAATTAAAGGATTCTATTATATTCTGAGGAGTTACTTTTCGTATTCAGAATGAAAAGAGACTAGAGTGAAAATCCGTTTTTGCGTTCTCCAAAACATGGTAACACAATTGTTTTATATACACTTAAAAAAATGTCGATCTTGTTCCTGAAATTTGCATTAAATATTTTGCAAGAATCCTTTCTAATTCTAAAAATTAACTCTTTAATTAAAGTCATTATTATTGGTTCTTCATTTTTATGTTTCAGGAATATACAAAATTGTTTTATTTAATTGTGTTAGTGTATTTTAAAGTGAATTAAATCACTTTATAAATCAACTATTTTTTAGTTCTTGTTTTGGCATTTTCTTATTGTCCTTTTCCTTTTGCATTGATAAAAAGAAGCAAAAGGAAAAGGTATTCTATTAAAAGAAAATAACAATTAATAAACATCCAGCGAGACCCTTTTCAAGCTCTCTTTGGGTTCTTTCTGAAGGGGAATATTATTGATAGAGGAATTTTCGAAAGTAACATTACGTGTATTAAACAGATAACACCCATTTTTAGCCTGCTTAACATGGAAGTTATTCACTGAGATATCGCGTATTTCTGTTTCTTTTAAGCCATCAATGTAAACAGCATAATTGTCTGCAACATTCGCTTCCACATCACTTATTTCAAAATTTTCATAAGTCGAAGGAAAGTTTCCGCCTCTGAAGCCGAAGTAGTTAGTTTCAAATCGCAGAATGGCACCCTTTACCCGTTCTACGGTTATATGGTCTACAAATACATTGCGTATGAAACCACCACGATCCTTGTTAGACTTAAAATAGATAGCATTCTTTACCGTTCCTATCTTAATTCTGCTCATATACACATTCTCCACACCACCCGACATTTCACTGCCTATACAAAGGCCGTTACATTCTGAATTGAAAATGCAGTTACGTATCACAATGTTTTTCGACGGACGTCCTATTTCTCTTCCATCCTTATCACGACCAGCCTTTATAGCCACGGCATCATCACCTGTCCTGAAAGTACAGTTCTCAATCAACACGTTTGTAGTCGATTCTGGGTCGCAGCCATCATTGTTCGGATAATGACTGTCAATGGTCACACCTCTCACAATTACATTATCACAATAAACCGGGTGAATGGTCCAGAAAGGGGAATTCTTAACGGTAACGCCATCAACCAGAATTCTGGAACATCCCAAAAACTGAATACATGAAGGGCGTAACAAAGTTCCTTCACCAAATATCCGTTCCTGTACAGGAACAAGTTTACTGCCCATCTCCCTCAATCGGTCACGGTCCTTCATCTCTTTTTCTCCCCAGGCAGCAAACTCCAGTCCACCTTGTGCATCAATAATTCCTTTTCCCGTAATGGCTATGTTATTAGCATGATAAGCATAAATCATCGGTGAGTGACCATATAGTTCAGTACCCTCCCAACGTGTCAGTACCACCGGCAAATAGTCGGAAGCCTTGCCGTTGAACAACAGACGAGCGCCCTCTTTCAGGTGCAGGTTGACATCCGATTTCAGCACAATGGAACCATTAATTTTATATGTACCTTTTTCTACTATTACCTGTCCGCCTCCACTCAGTGAGCAGGAATCTATTGTCTGTTGCAACTTTTTGCGAACATTGCTGTCTACATCACAGACAAATTTTATGCTTCGTTCCGGAAAAGATGTTTTCGCTATGTTTTCAATAATTCTTTCCGGTTCTGTCAGTTTTTTCGGAGCTTTAGCACAAGCTGTCAGGCACATAACCAACAGCAATAAAGCATAATTTGACATTCTCATAAATTTATAAAACTAGTTTATCAATGTAACATTATTGTTTTTTGCATGTGGGACCATCATGCTGGTAAGTAAGCCAATTAAATGAAGTCTTTCCCTTATTTGCCAATGTGTTATAACAATACAATCCCACACGTACTCCCTTCCAGTATCCAAATTTCATGCTGATAGTGTTTCCACATAAATGGAATTGCTTATTATCCAAACTATAGGCAAACTGATAAGCATTATCAATTGCATTCAGTTGCAAGCGTAAATAGACCTTTTTGCCCGATGATAGCTTTAAAACAGGACTAATCTGATTGTTGTGATCCATATAAATCCACTTTTCTCCGTTAACCATGCAGATGCCCAACAGCACATTCTCTTTTCCAATACAAGCAAGTCCGCAATACTGTCCATCTTCCATCGCATTATAATCAAGTTCTGTTTCCACCATCCCCATATACCCCATACTCTTCTGAGTAAGCGTATTTCTGGCAAGCTTAAAATTGTCAGCTTTCAGCGCTTTCAGAGTGAGCGAGCCTTTCTTATCAGTGAGCGACCATGCATCGTTTACAGGATTATGATTAAACTGCCATTGAAGAGATAAAACTGGTGAAGAGAAATCATCGCTCGTTCGGGGAACAGTAACACCAACCTTCTTGCCTACATTTGGCTTCTTCCATGTCTTAACAGGTTCACCAATTCCATTTCCGTCAATATCCACCCCAACAACCGGCCAGTTATCATGCCAGTACATTGGTTGCAGATGTACAACTCTTCCTATTGGATTGCAATGCTGAAAATGAAAAAAGAACCATTCGCCTTGAGGCGTATCCACAATAGCCCCCTGATGAGGACCGTTAACAGCCGTTGTACCTTGTTCCAGCACCACCTTCTTTTCATACGGACCATAGATATTTTTTGAACGCAACACAGTTTGCCAGCCTTTCTCCACACCCCCTTCAGGAATGCTGATGAAATAATATCCATTCAGTTTATGAATCTTTGTACCTTCAGCTACCGGACCGGTATAAACCACCTTGCCCTCATCAAGCAAACGTGTACCATCTGCACTCATTTTGTGAATAATAATCGGTCCCGCACCATGCTGGCTGCGCCCCAGATATGCCTGTCCGTCTTCATCCCAGAAAGGGCACGGATCTTCCCACTTCTCTATGTGTACCACATTGGTAAGCGGACTCCACGGACCAGCTGCCTCTTTGGCTTTTGTCATAAACAGTCCCTCTTTAGGTGTACAGAAAAATATCCAGAAATATCCATCGTGGTACCTGATAGAAGGAGCCCACGAGCCACCTGCATACTGACTGTTGGTATCAAATCCAGGGTAATCAAGTCGTTTATATACCTGAGAAATAAGCTTCCAGTTAACCATATCCTCCGATTCCAGCACCTGCATACCCATAAAATGAAAATCAGATGCCACCATATAATACTTCTCCCCCACCCGTATCACATCCGGATCGGAATAGTCAGCATTCAAAATCGGGTTGGCATATGTTCCGTTGCCCAGATCACCCCATTGGTTGGGGCAATCCTGGGCAAACAAAACAACTACCTTAGTAATAACACATATAATTAATAAAAATCTTCTCATTAATTAGTATCCTGGATTTTGTTGAACTTTAGCCTGATTCAAATCGATAGCAGCCTGAGGTATCGGACGAAGAATTTTGTACTTACCATCAGGACCCTTCATATTAGCCTCCTGAATGCCATCTTCATTATACTTTGTAGCATATTCAACAAGCTTATGTGTACGTTTCAGGTCTGTCCAGCGTACATATTCACCAGCCAATTCACGTGCACGTTCATCCAGAATAAAGTCTATGTTTACCTGTGCCTTATCCACAGTCATCTGAGTTGTATATCCAGCACGAATTGTTCCCGGACGTTGACGAAGCTTGTTAATCATCTGAGCAGCTTTTTCTGTATCTCCCATTTGCAGGTAAGCCTCAGCAGCAATCAGATAAGCCTCACCTAAACGAGCCACCACCACGTCGTGCATGCTACATGATGTACTGCGGTTAGCAATTGAAGCATCAGTATAGTCATCAAACTTCTTAATACAAGCATTACCATAGTCCTGTGAACGACGATCTTTGTACGTAGCAGGTTTACCGTTCGAAGGAGCAATACCACCATCAGCAATTGTTTTACTAATCAGGGTATTCTTCTTTATTCCATACGGATCATCAGCTTTCCATGCCGCAATATCAGCATCTGTAGCCCATGCCGGAGCATAGTAATAAATAATAGGCGAAGTAGTAGGAGCTGAATAATAATCAAAATAAGCCTGATGGAACTCAAGCATAAATGTCTGTTCCAAACGAGCATCACCACGAGTATACATTTGTTGTAGTCGTAAAGATGGTGCAAAGTTTCCATCAATACCTTTATTTCTTGGCTTTTCAGATCCGCCCAGATAAGAGCCGAATTGGGCCTGTTGGTAAGAACCGTTTGATGAAGGATTTGAAACTGATGCAGCGCTAAACTGAACACTCCAGAAAATTTCACTATTCTCTTCATTCGCTATATTAAATGCGCTTTCAATTGAAAGAGACGGAGCTTCACTATTTATAGCCTGCAAGGCATATTTGGCTGCATTCTCAAAATCGGTACTCTGAGCCACCTTTTCTTCTTGTGCTTCATAACCGGTTCCATCCAGCCATCCGCGGGTAAGGTAAGCTTTCGACAGATAGAATGCAGCAGCACGTTTGTTCGCACGTCCCACTCCTGATTTTGAGCGATCCAACAAATGAGAATCTGAAGAAATCAGATAGGTAAATTCATCTATAATGAATTTATACATATCAGAGAGGCTTGCACGAGCGTGACTCATCTCGGCATAATCGAACATTTTTGTATTTAAGGCAACCGGGCCATACTGTTGAACGAGTTGAAAATAGTACCATGCACGTAAAAAGCGGGCTTCATCTATGTATTGTAAACGCACGCCCGAATCGGCAGTTGTTTCGCCATAAGCTATCACACTATTGGCCAGTTGAATACCTTTATAGCAATTCACATAGAAGTTTTTAATATTTCCTTCATCAGCAGTAAAGGTATACTGACTCAAAACAACACCTTGTGATTTTCCATCAGCATAAATATCTGTACCAGCAACAAATAATAGCGGTGATGTATTGTATAAACTGCGTAAAGTAGAGTACGCACTATTGGTTAAGTTAGCAAAACCGGTTGTAGTAGCATAGAACTGAGCTGATGCCACATTTGATCTGTTATCCTGATCAAGAAAATCAGAACAACCGGTAAGTGTTGACAAGGCTAGTAAGCCTACTATAAAATATTTCTTTTTCATAATCGTTACATTTTAGAATTTTAAATTTACACCAAACTGATAAGTTCTTGAGCTTACCCCATTAGAACCGTCATAAACATTTGCCCATGCCCATTCAGGATCAAAGCCTTCATAATTGGTAAATATAAACGGATTCAATATATTTGCGTAAATTCTCAAATTAGATACATGTATCTTTGATATCCACTTTTTAGGGAAAGTATATCCAACAGTTATATTCTTAACCTTCACAAAAGAGTTATCAACCAGGTTTTGTGAACCACCTGACCAATATGCACCGCCTCCTTTACCGTTTGTACCATTGGTTGGGAAAGGATATTTTCCGTAGTGAGTCTTTTCCTGATAAGCAATCTTGCCATCTTCTCCCAATATCGGAGCACCTTCAGGAATGTAGAAATCCATATTCATACGCATCATACCACGCTGTCCGTAATCAAGGAATTCATTCATGAATGAAGAGTACACTCTACCACCCTGACTTGCATAGATATTAACAGAAAAATCCAGGTTCTTATAAGAAAGATTGGAAACAAAGCTACCTGTCCATGTTGGAAGGCAGTGTCCTAAAATCATCTTATCATCAGCGTTAATTGTACCGTTCTTGTCTTTATCGTAAATCTTCATTTCACCTTCAAAGAATTTAGTCTTCATGCTGGCGTCTTTAGCATAAGCCTGAGCCTCTTCACGGGTACATATTCCTGTATATTTGTATCCGTAAACAACATCAATCGGATGATTAATAAACCAGTTGTTACCTACAAGGTCTTCTTTTGCATCATTCAGTTCTATAATCTTGTTAATGTTTCGTGCAAAGGAGAAGTTAGTTTCCCATCTCCAGTCCTTAGTCTGCACATTAAGCGTGTTCAGCTGCACTTCAATACCTTTATTATTAACCTTACCCACATTATTTACAATAGAACCGGTATTTGAACCCAATTCATAAGGAGTATCCATCTTCATCAGCAAATCTTTGGAATCTTTGTTGTAAATATCCACAGAACCGTTGATTCTGTTGTTGAATAAACCAAAATCAAAACCAAAGTTAAACTCAGTTGTTTTTTCCCAGGTCAGGTTAGTGTTAGTCATTGTATAACCGTATCCATTAGCTACGTTCGAACCAAAGTTATAGTAATTCTTTACGTTAGCCAAAGCCTGTGTGTCATACGGTCCTACACCGGCATTATTACCTGTTACACCAAAACTGGCACGAAGTTTCAGGTTGCTTAACCATTTGTTGGCAGACTCCATGAACTTTTCATCAGAGATACGCCATGCCAAAGCTGCAGAAGGGAACATACCCCAACGGTTGTTTTTCTGGAACTTAGAACTTCCATCCCAACGTGAAGATACAGTTACCATATATCTTCCTTTGTAAGCATAATTAATACGACCTACATACGAAAGCATTGATATTTTATTGTAATAGCTCCATTTATCCTGCACAGTGCCTGAACCCAGGTTATACCAGTCTACATCAAATGGCATATCCACCACATTTATATAATCGCCTTCACTTTTCTGCTCGTAAACGCTGAACAAGGCCAATGCATTGAAGCTATGGTCGCCAATGCTTTTCATATAGTTAGCCTGAGTATCCCATGTATATGAAAACACATCATTGTTATACTTCTCGGCCATATTGGTTTTTCCTTGACGAAGCTGAGTAGATGTTCCATAGAAAGTACCACGTGTATTCTTTGAATACATTGGCGAGAATGTTGTTTTAAAGATAATGTCTTTCACCGGACTATATTGCAAATACAGATTTGCCATCATGTCATAATAGCGCGTATCGTCTTTAGAATTATCACGGTCTATCACCGGGTTGATGTTAGAAGTCGGGCCACCGCCATTTGGATACACTACAGCATCTTTTCCCGGCTGATAAATTGGCTGACCGGCATTTTCGCCTTCCCAGTAATAACAAGGCATGTTAGGAGTCATACGAAATCCTGACAGTACAGAGTTCAGACTACCGTTTCTCTTCATAGAAGTAGCCAGGTTGGTAGAAAAACCGGCCAATACCTTTTCAGATATTTTATGTTCCAATGCTCCTTTCAGGTTCCAGCGTTCGTAACCATCATATAAAATACCCTTTTCATTCTGGTATCCCAGTCCCACATGATAAGAAATATCTTTTGCATTTCCTGATATATTCAGGAAATGATTTTGTTGTGAACCATCACGGGTAACAATATCAAACCAGTTTGTATAATTTTTATTCAGATACATATCCTTAACCACCTGACTGTCTCCTCCCCAGAAATTGGCAAAGTTAGAAGCACTCATGTCCCACTTTGTCAGTCCGGTAGCATTATCCAGCGTTGAAGTCAGATAACGTGAGAAACGGAATTTCATGAATTGGTCACCATCCATAAAATCAGGCATGTTGGCTTTTGTTTTCACACCATAATATCCGTCATAGCTCACAGTTGTTCTTGTAGCATTGGTATCCCCTTTTTTGGTAGAGATCATCACCACACCATTAGTAGCGCGCGAACCATAGATAGCGGTAGAAGAAGCATCCTTCAATATGTCTACCTTTTCAATATCCATCGGATTCAGGAAGTTCATGTTATCGCAAACCACACCGTCAATAACATACAGCGGTTCGCCGCCATTCAGTGAGCTCTTACCACGTATCTGAATACCGAACCCTTCACCGGCACGGCTGGAGTTTTGAGTAATGTTCACACCGGCAACCTGACCCTGCAAACTTTCCATTAGTGAAGTAGTACCTTTAGCCGATATATTCTCCGCTTTCACACTACCCACAGAACCGGTCAGGTCGGCTTTCTTCACTACACCATAACCAACTACAACCACTTCATCCAGCAGTTTATTGTCCGATACAAGTGTTATCGTTAATTTCTGCTGATTTCCAACCTTTATTTCCTGTGATTTGTATCCCACATACGAAACTGTCAGCACAGCATTAGCAGGCACATTTAATGTAAAGTTACCATCAAGATCGGTGATGGCTCCGTTCGTCGTTCCTTTTTGTGCAACAGACACACCTATCAATGCTTCACCATTCTGGTCAACAACATGTCCGCTGATTTTTTTGCTCTGATTAATTGATTGTTCAATAGAGACGCTTTGTATTTGTGTTGCAACTTCAGCTTTAGCCCCAAGTGGCAAAGCAATTAAACCAAGAGAAAGTCCATAGGTAAACCATGCTCTTTTAAGAAAATGGTCTGCAGGTAAAAAGGACTCTTTTTTTAAATCACTTTTTCTTTTCATGCTCTTCATATTAGATTTCATAGATTTTAAATAACAATCTGGGGTCAAATTAAGGCAATGTAGCTCTATTTCAAGTGTAAAATCTGACAACTTTGATGGAATTTCTAACAAATACGATAAAAAACATATCCATTAAGGCTTTAAAACCATAATTATTTTTGATTACTGCTCATTTTCTTCTATTTTCGCAAGTAGATAATGATTATCATTTGTTACGCCTTTATGAAAAAACTGTCAAACGTCAAAACTATATTTTTTTTAATTCTATTGTGCCTGTCCGTCATCAGTCTCAAGGCAACTGCTACAAACATCCCTGATAAATATTCCGTGACCTATTTTTCTGCCAAAAACGGGGTGGAAGATGGACTTGTAAACCATATTATTCAGGATCATAAAGGACTGCTTTGGTTTGCCACATGGAATGGACTGTATCGTTTCGACGGTTACGTTTTCAAAAATTACAAATCAAGCATTGAAGATAAAAAAGGACTTACCAACGACAGGCTACTCCATATTAATGAAGATAAATATGGATATATATGGGTGCTCTGCTACGACTCAACCGGCTATCGTTTCAATCCCGGAAAAGAGATTTTCGAACCCATCGAACAAGGTCCCAGAAATAAATACCAGTCCATTCAGATTCTTCCCAACGGTACCACATGGCTTCTTCGAAAAGACGGCACTGCCATCCGTGCCATAACCAATCCACAGAACTATAAGTTAACGCTCAAGTCGTACTCTGCTTCCAGGGGAACATTACCCGGTGGAAGAATTCAATCTGTATTCATGGATTCGGAACAATACGAATGGATACTTACTGATAACGGACTGTACAAGCTGCATGGTCCCAGAGTAACCAGCATTATCCGCGGAAAATCGGCAATCGGAAAACCTATCGGCTTTTATTCAGCCACCGAACAAAATGGAGAGTTGCTTTTTGGTGCCAGTCGTGGACGCGTATTTAAGTATTCCCTCAAAAGAAGAAAGATAGCAAGTATGCAGCTACAAACAGCAGCACGCATTATTTCCGTACTGAAGCACCAACAACAAACAGCCTATATTACAGATCGCGATGGCCTATTTATAACAAACACAGCAAACAGTCTGCCTCTCCATTTTTCTTTGAAAGGTGTAAAGAATTTAAAGAGCGAAGTTATAGAATCGGCTAGTATCACCCGTAACGGACTTATCTGGCTAACTCACCCAAAACCGGGAGTCACGCTGTTTGATTCACAAACCGGACAGTTTAATTTCATTGATATAACCGACGAGTTAGGCAGACCACTCGATACAGAAACCGGATTTTTCACATTCGAAGACAAAAACGGCTTTTTATGGGTACATCCCAAAGGAGGCGGATTTTCCTATTACGATTCCCGAAGCAAAAAGCTTGTTCCCTTCAACACTACCGACAAACAGGTTAAATGGAAATCAAACGACCGCTGTTTTGCTGCTTTTGCCGATAAACAAGGAAATCTTTGGATGAGCACACAGCTCGACCGACTGAAACGTCTCACGTTTTTCCCCAATAAATTTCACATCTATACCCCCAATGCCAGCGATATAGAATTACCGGATAATGAAATAAGAGCTTTGTTCATTGATAACAAGAAGCGGATCTGGACGGGATCGCGAGATAATAATATCTCCATTTACGATTCACAACTAAAGCTTATTCAACGATTTAAGTCGGGCAGAGTGTATGCCGTCATGCAAGATCAACATCAGAACTTCTGGATCTCCACCAAAGGGCAAGGTCTGATAAACGGAACCGAAGTTGCTCCCGGTAAATTTCAGTTCAGACAATACATTTACAATGCAAATAACCGGTACAGCCTTAGCAGTAATAACATCTATTATACCTTTCAGGACAGCAAAAAAAGGATCTGGGTTGCTACTTATGGCGGAGGACTCAATTTAATGGAGAGCATGCCTGGTGGTTCAATCCGTTTCATCAATTTCAGAAATCGGCTAAAAAAATACCCCATCGACCGTTTCTATAAAGTGAGACATATCACGGAGGATCAAAAAGGGCGCATCTGGGTTTCCACCACTGCCGGAATCATCTATTTCGATGGAGCATTCAAGAAGCCGGAAGATATTTTTTTCCATACCATATCCCGCGAGCAAAGCAATGTAAACAGTCTGAGCAACAACGATGTGCAGATGGTTAAATGCATGAACAACGGAAAGATATTTGCCATTACCTACGGTGGCGGACTAAATGAGCTTATCCCAACGGGAAGCAACTCCTTTACATGCAAATCATTTACCCAGAAAAACGGACTCAGCTCTGATATCATCTATTCCATGCAGGAAGACAGAAGGGGAAATCTCTGGCTGGCAACAGGAGGTGGTCTGGTTAAATTCATAGCTACCCGCGAACAGATTCAGTATCCAAACGAACACATTGCTTTCAACGTACATTTCAGTGAAGGCGTGGGGGCTACTGACGGAAAACAGATTTATTTCGGAACCAACAAGGGACTTTTGTATTTTACTCCTGAAAAAATTCATAAAACAAACTTCGTTCCCCGCATATTCTTCACTTCAATATGGGTAAATAATCAAGAGCTTACCTCAAAGCAGCACAATGCTACACTGAAAATCAACCAGGGAAACATCTATCATCTCACTCTGCCACCCAATAATCATTCCTTACGGATTAGCTTTTCGGCATTGGACATGACCAATACGGAATATATTCAGTACGCCTATATGCTCGAAGGGTTCGACAAGACATACCGCCTTACCGAAAACGGAAGAGAAGCCAGCTACACCAACCTGCCTCCCGGAAACTATATCTTTCACCTAAAATCAACCAACAACGAAGGAGTGTGGGTTAATAACAAGCGGATCTTATCTATCGAAGTACAGCCCAGTTTCAACGAAACAACTTTAGCACACGTACTTTATATCTTTCTTTCACTGGCCCTTATTGTTGGCGGGGTTTATGTTTATATCGTGTTCTACAAAATGAAGCAACAGGTAAAGAACGAAGAGTACATCGCACAACAAAAGCTGAGCTTCTTTACCAATGTTTCTCACGAGCTACGCACACCGCTCACACTTATCACGGGACCGCTGGAGCTTATTCTGAAAGATGAAGAGCTGCCTGCCAAGGTGAAAGATGCACTGACTACCATGAAAAAAAACAGCGACCGCATGCAAAGGCTTGTAGGGCAGATTCTCGACCTGAGCAAACTGCAGGAGAACAAGATGAAACTCCGTATTCAGAATAAAGACATAGTGAGCTTCACCAAAGAGATCACTCAATGCTTTGAGGCACTTGCCACAGAACGGCATATACATCTTTCGTTCTCATCGGAACCAGATGTTTGTCATGTATGGTTTGATACGGACCACCTGGAAAAGGTTATCTTTAATCTGCTATCCAATGCATTCAAATATACCCCTAACAGCAAAGAGATAGATGTTCACGTTACAGAAAACAATGATTCCGTTTCTATCCGTATTACCGACCAGGGCATTGGCATCCCTCGTGAAAAACAAAACAGTATCTTTAACCGGTTCGAAAACCTGGTACAAAACAATATTCACAGTAGTCTCAGCACAGGTATCGGACTGGCATTGGTCAAAGAGCTTATCTCCATGCATCACGGTGAAATCTCAGTTCAGAGCGAGCCGGGTAAAGGTAGTTGCTTCACTATTCAATTACTGAAAGGAGTGGCACACTACCCTACCGACACAGAGTATATTTTATCCGATCTGCAGGAAGATGCACAAACCACTTCTGTACCGGAAGAACATCCACTGGAAGAGAACGATACGGACATGCAGCAAATGCTTATCGTAGAAGACAATCACGAACTGAGAGCATTTATCAAGCAGGTATTCGAAGGTAAATTCAGACTACTCGAAGCACAGAACGGAAGCGAAGGACTCCGAAAAGCTGTCACTTACCTGCCCGACATAATCATAACAGATATCATGATGCCGATAATGGATGGGTTACAAATGCTGTCCGAACTAAGAAACGACGAGCGCACATCACACATTCCAGCTGTTGTATTAACAGCTAAAGCGGATATAAACAGCATTCTCACCGGGGTACAGACCGGAGCCGACGATTATATAGTAAAGCCCTTCAGTATCAATTATCTGCAGGTCAAAATAGAAAGCATCTTAAGTCAGCGGAAAAAGCTACAGGCATTTTACAGCCATAATGTTATTTACAACGATAAAAAAACAGAATCAGATTCTACGCCGAAAGAAATCACCGCCTTGCTATCCAACAAGGATAAGGCCTTTCTGGATAAGCTATCCGTCATTATGGAAGATCAGATAAGCAATCCCGAACTTAACGTAGATTACCTTGTGAGCTGCTTCAACCTGAGCCGCAGCAACTTCTTCCACAAGTTAAAATCGCTGACGGGACTTTCGCCTATTTTGTACATCAAGGAAGTACGTATGCAAAAAGCAGCCGCACTGGTAAGAGAAAAAGAAAATTCAATCGCAGAAGTGGCCTATATGGTAGGCTTCAGCGATCCGCACTATTTCAGTAAATGCTTCAAATCCTTCTGGGGAATGAATGCTACCGATTTTGCAAAAGAACAGGGAGAATAAATACGACATCTATTTCTGCTTAGATAATTTTTATTTAATTTATCCCTTTGTACTCACTGGGCACTATTCCAAAATGTTTCTTAAACGTTACGGAAAAGTGAGACAACGTAGTAAAACCAGTCATATCAGCAATCTCTGATATAGTATATTTCCCTTCAGAAATCAGTTCTGCAGCACGGTTTAATTTGTATTTTTTAAAGAAAACACCAGGGTTTTCACCAGTCAGTCCCTTTATTTTATAGTACAATTTGGTGCGAGATATCTTTAACCGTGCTGTCATATGGACTATATCTAATTCAGTATTAGAGAGTTCAGATTCCATTAAATGGTAAAGATCGGTCATAAATGCGTTATCCTGAGGAGATAGAACATTCTTTGAAATATTGTTTGTCTGAGTAGTACTTCCCAGTATATTACGTATTTTTTCCCTGTTTTTAAGTTGTGATTTGATAAGTGCCAGCAAATAGTTCGGATCAAAAGGCTTGGTTACATAAGCATCAGCACCAATATCCAGACCTTCAACCTGATTTTCAACAGTTGTCTTAGCCGTTACCAGAATAACTGGAATATGGCATAACAACAAATCTTCTTTTATTTGGCGACAAAGCTGATATCCATCAACACCAGGCATAACAACATCACTTAATATCAAATCCGGCACTTCTTCATTTATGGCTTCTAACGCACTATTAGCATCAAAACGACAAATAACATTATAGTAAGACGATAACATCGCTTTTAAATAATATGCCACTTCAGTATCATCATCAACTACCAATAAAGTCTGTTGTTTACCTGTCGAATTTAAATTCTCCACCTGTTTATATGGCTTTTTGTCCGATAAAGGAAATACGTCTTCTTGTGTCCCTTGTTCCACAGATCGTTCCTCTTCAGTGTAGGAGATCTCATTTATCGGAAGAATGAGGGTAAATATGGCACCATTGCCAACTTTACGATTACTAGCCTTAAGATAGCCATGGTGTAGTTCCGCAAGACTACGTGCATAATAAAGACCAATACCTGTTCCCCAGTTATAGGTTCCTTCCGATTGATCCTCCACTTGATAATATTTAATAAAAATCTTCTCCATTTGATTTTCGGGAATACCTTTACCCGTATCGGTCACCGTTACCTTAATATATTGTATATCTACATCTTTATCTGTAAGCGAAAATTGTTTTAAGGCATCATCTCTGGTTATAACATCGAAATCTATATCAATTTTTCCACCTATAGGCGTAAATTTGAGTGCATTGGACAATAAGTTTCCCATAATCTTATCTACTTTATCTTCGTCTAACCAAAGAATAAACGAATCTTCCAAACCAAATGTGCTTAATGTAATATTCTTGTTTTGCGCATTTACTTTAAAAACATCTGTCAATTGTTGCAAAATAGAAATAACATCCATTCGCTTTACTTTCAATCGTAATGTATCGTTTTCAAGTTTATTAAAGTCCATTAACTGGTTTACAAGTTTCAACATTCTGTCCACGCTGCGTTGCACTATATAAAGTAACTTTTTATTTTCTCCTTTTATTTCGGGACTATCGCACATTTGTGCAACAGGTCCTGAAATCATAGTCAACGGAGTACGAAATTCGTGAGAAATATTGGAAAAAAAACTCATATTCATTTTATTCACGCGTTGCTCCTGAGCTTTTTCCTGTTCTGCACGCAAAGCTGCTTCCTTTTCCGTTTTAATGCGCAGATAAGCACTGAAAAGTAAATAAATAACACCTGCTATCACAATAAAATAGATACAATACGCCCACCATGTTGCCCATGGTGCCGGTGATACAATAATCTGTAGAGAGTTTTCGGCTTCTACTATGGTCTTATCATTATTTGTAATCTTTACTTTAAATGTAAATGTTCCTACCGGTAGATTAGCATAATATGCCTCACGATTATTACCTGCATCAATCCAATATTTATCAAAACCTTCTAATTTGTAACAGTAATGTACTCGTTCATATTCGCAATAATCAAGTGCAGCAAATGATATACTAAAACTATTCTGGTCATGATCCAAATGAATATCCGGCTTGTAAGACAAATGCTTGTCAATACAAGACTCATTTTGCGGACGTATCAACTTATTGTGAATCTTTAAATCTTCGAATAATAGAGGTATATTCCGTTTAAATGTCACATCTATGGGATCGAAAACTGTCAACCCATGTGTACCACCAAATACCAGAGCACCATTAGGAAGCCGGCACGAAGTCCGCTCGTAAAACTGATTGCCGCCAATACCGTCCGCTGCATAATAACTGGTAAATTTACCTACTGTTCTGTCATACTTATATAAGCCATATTGCGTACTTACCCAAATATTTCCTTGTCTATCTTCCTCAATACTACTAATATCTGTACATGAAATGCCTGATATCGGATACATTCTTTTGGTGGAGGGAGAATAACGCATCAGCCCATTGCTCACCGTACCTATCCATATGTCGCCTTTCATATCTTCGTAAAGTTTAGTGGGAATAAATACAGAGCGAGGAATACAAGTCTTTATATCTTCATTCGATATTTTGAGCTCTTTTGATTTCCAGGTATTTGGGTCAACCAACTGCATTGAATGACTGAAAGCAGCAAATAAGATCTCACCTGTACTCAATGGAAGCATACCCGGAATAAATATGAACCCCTTATTATAGAGTTGAATTGGTTTGAATTTTGTTTCTCTTTGTCGTAAGGCATAAACAAATTGACTGGCTGTGCTTACCCAAATAGTATTGTTACGATCCTGAGTAATACACATAGGGAAAAGAATGGGATAAGTAGCTTCAACCTGCAACATGCCGTTCTTATATCGGCATCGCATCACTTTATTAGAAGAAACAACCATCCATATTGCATTACTTTCATCTACAAAGAGATAACTGACATCATGATTTTCCTGGTTATCCTGCGGAAGAATTTTCTGCATATTAATCTTTTCTACCTTCCTGCTGTCCAGATCGTACATATACAATCCGTCCATTAAGGTCGAAATCCATAAATGCTTTTCTTTATCAATCGCTACAGCCACTACAGACTTCTGTTTCACACATGAGCAAAGATAATTATTGTTATTGAATCGTTTTTTATAATTATAGCGAACAACATAACCTTGATCCACCGAACCAATCCACAAGTTTTTCTGCGAATCTGTAAACATTTTGCTTATTTTAAAATGCGGAACTTCAAATGGAAAACCATTCTCATCCTGATGAATTACAAAGCCTTCAATGTAATTGTAGAGAAACATACCGTTCTCTGTCGTGTTTATTAGTAAACTGTTGTTCTCGTAAGGATATATATAATTGATGGTAGATTTAGACAATACCGGATGGTTTCTTATAACCTTCGGAACATCTATATATTTTCGTGTGCGTGTATCAAAAACCGACAAAGAGTTTTCTCCCACCAGCCATAACTCACCATTGTCCCGCATATATGAGTAATAAACAGAATGTTTTGTAGGGATAGAATCTTCCAGTTTTATTGTAGAAGAATTATAACATCTCAAAGCTAGCGGATTAACAGCCCACAACCTGTTATTATTGTCAATATAACATCTTCCACTAAAGGTTCCTTGTGGATCAAAAGCCTTGATAGCACAGTCAAATTGTTTTTTTTCAGAATTATATACACAGAGCTGAACAACCATATTCAGGAAAATCTTTCCATTTTTATCTTCCAGAAACTGCGTTCCGTTTTGGTTTGGAATGGTAATCGGTATTCGTTGAAAATTATCTTTATCCGTATATAAACAAGCTCCATTAACTGTAGAAATCCATAGCCGGTTCTTCGAGTCCCGAAAAATATCCTGTATCTGGTTGTCAGGTAAATCAAGTGAGTCATCCGTACAGAAATATTGATGATACTCATGTACATTATATTTATTCAGCCCCCTGAAAGTTCCTATCCAGATATGTCCCTGGGCATCTTCTGCGAAAGAAGATATCTTTTGATTGGAAATGTCATTCGCAATAACAGGGCTTGCAATAGCTGTTTTATTCTCATTCGCGTTCTCTTTTGGCCTACAAGAGGTAACATATATAAGGAAAAGTAATAACATAAAAAAAGAAAGTAACTTTTGCATAGTGTATTCTAAGGTTAATGAGTACACAAATATAGATATAAGAAGAGTACGGACAAAAACAAATAAGAGCTGAATTCAGTCGAAAAAGTATTTTCTAACAGGTTTTGAACATAGAGATAAACATTTGAACAAATAAAAAAGCGGTTTTGAACGCAGAGACAAATCTTTCAAACACATTAAAAAATCGTTCTCTAAAGAATAAGATAATATTGTAAGTGTAAAAACCATAACTAATACATATATGAAAAAACAATTTCTATCAGTCATTGCGTTCACTTCTTTACTACTTGTCTATTGTTGTGGAGTAGCGATAGCAAGTAAGCAACCATCACAAACAGATTCAGGAGAAATAACAGCTTCATCCCAAACAGCAGTAACTCAAACTGAATCGGGTAAGGTTTCAGGATACATCGAAGAAGGTGTATACATCTATAAAGGTATTCCTTACGCAAAAGCAGAGCGCTTTATGCCGCCAACAGCGCCTGACAAATGGGAAGGAATACGTAGTTCACGCTCTTACGGTCCTACTTGTCCTCAAGGTAAACGCATGGGGTGGTACAGTGATGAACAGGCATTTGCGTTTCATTGGGACGACGGTTACCCCGATGAAAATTGTCTACGATTAAATATCTGGACAACCGGATTGAACGATGGTAAGAAACGCCCCGTTATGGTATGGCTACATGGAGGTGGTTACTCAGCTGGTTCCGGACAGGAACTTCCATCCTATGACGGTACAAATCTTTCTAAAAAAGGTGATGTAGTAGTAGTTACATTAAACCATCGTCTTAATGTTCTGGGGTTCTTAGACCTGTCCGCTTATGGTGATAAATTTGCAAAATCCGGAAATGTCGGACTACTGGATTTAATAGCAGCGCTTCAATGGGTAAATAAAAATATAGCCTCCTTTGGAGGAGATGCATCTAATGTTACAATATTCGGACAATCTGGCGGTGGTGGTAAAGTTTCTACGTTACTAGCTACTCCTGCTGCGGATAAATTATTTCATAAAGCAATTGTAGAAAGCGGATCCATGCTACGCACAATGGAATCCCGGTATTCACGTCGCATTGGTACTGCCGTTGTTGAAGAGCTGGGACTGAAACCTTCGCAGATCGACGAAATTCAGAAAATACCTTATGACAGACTACTCTCAGCTGGCGAAAAGGCTATAGTCAAAGTACGTGCAGAGGCTGATAAAGAAGGAGTTTCTTCCTTTATATTTGGCTGGGCACCAACAGTAGACGGAGATGTGCTGCCTACTCAACCTTTTGATCCACAAGCACCGGCACAATCCCGTAATATACCTATGATTATCGGAACAACACAAAATGAATTTACAATGAGTACATATGTACCTGCTATGCGCTCAATCACTAAAGAACAAGCTGTTGAAAACCTTAAGAAAAAATATGGAGATCGTATGGACGACTTCCTTAAAGCATTCCAAAAAGCGTATCCGAACTATCAGCCAAAAGATTTGATTGATGTTGATTTTATATTCAGACCTAGTGCAGTAGCCCAAGCAAAGCTAAAAACAGATCAACACGGTGCACCGGTTTATATGTATATGTTCGCCTGGGAATCACCGGTACTCGATGGTATGTTCCGCAGTACACACTGCATGGAAATTCCCTTTGTTTTCAATAATATAGTTCGTCATGCCAGCATGACCGGAGGTGGCAAATCTGCGCAATTATTAAGTGACAAGATGAGTAGTGCCTGGATCAATTTTGCAAGAACCGGTAATCCCAATGTAAAAGGCTTACCGAAATGGGAACCTTATACTCAGGAAAAAGGTGCCACGATGTTTTTCAATAATACATGTGAAATGAAATATAACCACGACAAGGATTTACTGGATATAATCATGGAATTTCCAACCCGGGGATTTTAAAAACAAGCTCTTTTATTAACTACCAAATCTATAATAATAACTAATGAAAACAAAACTATGAAGCACAATGAAATGAAAAGGCTGACAGCCTTAATTCTTTTTCTTTTAATGGGCATACCTTTCTTGATGGCTCAAAAAACAGTAAAGGTATCGGGAAAAATTACCGACGACTCTAATGAAACAATGATTGGGGTCAGTATAATGGAAAAAGGTACTAATAATGGTATCATAACAGATTTTAACGGCAATTATTCGTTATTCGTGCATGAAGGTGCAACAATTGTATACTCATACATCGGATACCTTACGCAAGAGAAAAAGGCTGTTGCAGGAACAATGAACATTACAATGAAAGAAAATCAGAAAGTTCTGGAAGAAGTTGTAGTGGTTGGTTACGGCGTACAAAAGAAAAGCTCTGTTACCGGTGCCATTTCACAGGTAAAAACCGAGGATATACAAAACCGCACCATCAGCAATGCTCAACAAGCATTACAAGGAAAAACAGCCGGTGTACAGATTATTCAAACTTCTGCTGCTCCGGGTTCATCACCAACCATACGCATACGTGGATACTCCTCCAACGCGGCTTCCAGTCCTTTGTATGTGGTCGATGGTATCCGCATATCAGATATTTCCGGTATTGATCCAAACGATATCGCTTCAATGGAAGTGTTGAAAGATGCAGCATCAGCAGCAATTTACGGTGCCGAAGCCGGCAATGGTGTTGTTCTTATCACAACAAAAAAAGGTAAATCCGGTGAAGGAAAAATTGCATACGATTTTCAATATTCTGTTCAATCGTTGGCACGTATTCCTAAAATGCTAAATTCTGAACAATACATTGATTATATGGTTGAAGGTTCTACTTTTACAAGAGACTATTTGGTAAAAAACTGGGATGGTGTAACGAATACATCCTGGTCGGATGTAGCATTCGGAAATAGTCAGATGCAAAAACACAACTTAGCCTTCACAGGTGGCGGAGATAAAGGCAACTACTATCTATCATTGACTTATCTCGATAATAACGGTATTGTAAAAGGCAATGCTGATACATATAACCGTATGACTGCTACTATTAATTCTGAATATCAGATTAAGAAATGGCTGAAAGTTGGAACAACTAATCAGATTGAAAAATATAATGTACGTACAGTTTCATCCAATAATGAGTACGGAAGTCTGCTTACCTCTATTTTGCAGCTCGACCCACTTACTCCAGATACTTATACCTATGAGAATCTGCCGGCTAACATGCTTACAGCCTTGAACGATGGCAAGCATTTGTTACAGGATGAAAACGGTAATTACTATGCCGTGTCCAAATTCCTGGCATGTGAGCAATATCATCCAATGATTATGCGCGACAATAACATTGACAGAAATAGTGGTTTCAATGTAAACGGTTCTATTTATGGAGACTTCAAGCCATTCAAAGACCTCACAATAACATCTCGTTTAGGATACCGTTTGTCCGGAGCAAGAAGTTCCACTACTTCTTTACCATTTTACGGGAACTCTGTACAGAGCAGGGATTATCTGAGTCAAAGCGGTCAGTCTTCTACTTCAATCTATTATCAATGGGAAAATTTTGCTAATTATATGAAGAGTTTCGATAAACATACAGTCTCTGCTATGGTGGGTATGTCTTATCAGGAATCCACTTATGATTATGTCAGCGGTAGTCTGTCGGCTAATGGAGAAGATGCATTGCAAAAGAACGATCCGTTATTTTATTATCTCAACTATGGGGCATCTTCTGCTACAAAAAGTGTGGGTGGTGAAAAAACCCGTTCTGCAAAAATGTCTTATTTTGGTCGTGTTGGCTATGATTATGCAGGGAAATATATGTTGCAGGCATCACTTCGGGCAGATGCTGCCGACCTTTCATTTTTACCATCAACAAATCGTTGGGGATACTTCCCTGCAGTCTCAGCAGGATGGTCTGTTTCCGAGGAAAAGTTTTTTATGCCTCTGAAAGAAAAAATAAACAGCTTAAAACTACGCGCAAGCTGGGGACAAAATGGTAGTCTTTCAGCATTAAGCGGTTATCCTTACAGTACAGATATGACATCAAGTGGTATTTATCCTTTCACTCTGGAAAATTATTACATTACCGGTGCACGTCCTTCCACAATGGGTAATGAAAAACTTAAGTGGGAAACATCTGAGCAGATCAACATTGGATTTGATGCTCGTTTTTTACGAAGCCGACTGACATTTGGTCTGGATTATTTTGACAAAAAGACGAAAGACTTATTGGTATGGAACACTACCCCATCATTAGCTATCGGTGGTAATACCTCACCTATGAATGCAGGCAATGTAAGTAATAAAGGTTTGGAATTTGAATTGAGCTGGAGAGATCATATCCGCGATTTCAATTACAGCGTTCGTGCAAATTTAGCTACTTTAAAGAATAAAGTAACTTATATTGATCCTTCCATTAATCGTATTGAGGGTACCAAATTTCACACAAGTTACGTAACTTACTTTGAAAAGGGATATCCTGTATACTATTTCAGAGGTTACAAATTCACAGGGGTTAATTCGGAGACTGGCGAGCCAACCTTTGCCGATTTAGACAAAAGCGGCGGACTCTCAGAAGGTGATATCTCATATATTGGCGATGCTATACCTGATTTTACTTATGGCATTACACTTGCAGCATCCTGGAAAGGCTTTGATCTCACCATTTTTGGAACAGGATCACATGGAAATGACATTTTCAATTGCATCAATCGTCCGGATTTCAAGGCTTCCAATAAATTAAAGGAAGTATTCTATGACAATCGCTGGACTGTTGATAATAAAGCAGGAACAGTACCTCGTGCTGGTGCTATGTTAATGGATAAATATCAACTTTCCGATGCATTGGTATATGATGGATCATACTTCAAAATCAAGCAAATTCAGTTTGGCTATTCTTTCCCTCAAAAATGGTTAAAGAAAATCTTTGTAAATAATCTCCGTATCTATGGCTCTTTAGACGACTTTATCACCTTTACCAATTATCCGGGATTTGATCCGGAAGCTGCAGCAAGTACAACTTCAGGTATGGGTATTGATAAAGGTTCATATCCCTGTTCCAAGAAAGTTGTATTCGGTTTAAACATTGAATTTTAATTAACCTTTAACGAATAATAATATGAAAACGAAATATTTATATCTATTGCTAATAAGCCTTCTTTCTGTTGTAGGTACCGGTTGCGAGGACCGTTTAGACATACTAAAGCATGGCAACTTAGGTGCAGAAGAAAGTTTCTATAAAACGGATGACGATGCACAACAAGCTTCTGCAAATCTTTACAGTAGTGTACGAAGTCAGTATTTTAACTGGTTCTTTACCAAAAACATGCTTTCCGATGATATTTGGTGTGGTGGTGGTTCGCGTGGTGACAATGCTTCCATGGAGCAGCTGAATGAATATAATTTTGGAACAGACCATTCAATGATTGAAAGTTTGTATTCCGGTCTTTATAATATCATTTATAATGCCAACCTTATTATAGATAAGATCGAAGCAAACTCTGAAGTAAAGCAGCGGGCTATTGCCGAAGCTAAATTCTTCCGTGCCTGGGCACATTTTGAGTTGGTCACCATGTTTGGAACAGCCCCTACTATTGATCATCTGTTACAATCAAATGAATATCGTCAAAGTAACGGAACTCCTGAAGTTACTTGGAAACTAATAGAAAGTGATTTAAATGAAGCGATAGGTTCCGGGGCATTGCCTTCCAAGAGTGATGTAAACGACCAGACAACCAGCATACGTATTACTAAAGAGGTGGCAGAAGCCTATCTCGGAAAAGCACAACTATTTCAGGGTAAATATTCAGAATCTGCTGCAACCTTAGACAAAGTAATTGAATCTGCCAAATATAGTCTATATCAAGGAGGTTATGACAAACTGCTCCATGCTGTAGCAAATAATAGTTGTGAATCTATGTTTGAATGTCAGATGCGTAACGATCCAGAAAAAATATGGTCTATATTCACCATGTTGCATATTATGCAAGGCTGGCGTACCGACAAATTGAATTACAGTACCGGTGCTAAGGCATATATTGCAACAGGAACCTACGGATTTGCTAACCCACGTAAAGATCTTTACGATGCATTTGTAGCCATGGAAGGTAAAAATGGTTATCGTCTAAATTGCACCATACACACATATGAACAAATGGAGAATGCAGGAATCACCTTGCAAAGTGGCGCTTACTTATATGGTTGTGAAGGATATTTCATGTGGAAAAATCGTCCGTTAAAAGAAGATTGTGTACAAGATTTTCCAGGATTTCAGGCTTTACAGTATATCAATCTGCGTATCATGCGTTATGCCGAAGTATTGCTAATGGCAGCAGAAGCTCATATTAAAGGTGGCGTTAGTCAGGCTAAAGCTTTAAAATATATCAATGAAGTACGTACCCGTGCTCAATTACCAGCATTAACTTCCGTTTCGTTGGATGACGTAAAGAAAGAAAAACGTCTGGAACTTTGTCTGGAAAGTGTACGCTATCAGGATTTAATCCGCTGGGGAGACGCTTCTTCTGTTATGGGTGAACAAGGTAAAGAAGTTCCAAGCTATTCGGCTAAAGGTATTGAATACTTAAATAAAAATACTATCTTTGGTTTCAAAGAAAAGCATAAATTATTACCTATCCCTGCAAAGGAATTACGAGTAAATCCAAATATGCATCAGAATAATAACTGGTAATCTTTATTTAAAAACAGAATAGTTATGAAAACAATAAATTCATTATTTATATTGTATGTGTTATGTCTTCTGACAGCCTGTAATGAAAATGCGCTGGATTCGCTTTCGGGTAAATATGCAATGGATGGCTATACTTTCAACAAGGTTGAAAATCAGACAACAGATAAACTTAAAAAGGGGGTTAAGGCTATCAATATGACACTCACCGATGCATCTGGAAATTCGCTGGCACTCCGTTTAGGAAGTGACGAATGGATACTACCTGCAGGGACTTATGTATACGCTAATACAGTTTCCGCCGGCAAACAATATTCGGCAACACTGAATGGTAATGTGAATATAACTGCAGGTGATATAGACGTGGCAATCATAAATGGACAGTACTTAATAAATGGCTTGCTGACAACTTCCACAGGTCAACGCTTCAGATTTAATTATAGGGGAACTACTACTTTTACAGTAGGAGTAGATGATCCCGAAGCCAGTGGTTATACTGTAATTATGTCAACTTCAGCCGTATCAGTTACAGATTGGACAACCGGTAAAACAACTAATTATCCTGAATTGACAAAATACACGTTTACAGTCAGTGATCCAAATGGTCAGGAAGTTGCTTCATTAAATGCAATAAATAAAGCCAATGCCAATATCAGCGAAGTAATAGGGACATATACTATTCAAGGAAGTCCAACAACAAGCTGGTTGATGGACAGTGGCTGGGTACTGTCACAATATAATATGGCTGGTGGATCTTACTATACAGATGCAAACAAAGTCAAACAATACATTACAGCTGGAAAAATTACAATTTCTGCTGTACAAGGTATAGAAGGTGATATGCTGTATAGCTTTTCAGGTAGTGAATTAACAACCTCAACCAATAAAGACGTTCTGGGAACAGGGACCTTTAATTATAAATACGCAAATTTATCAATCAAAGGAAATTAGGAAAAAAAAGAAATTTATTAATTTAATTATAAAAGTATCATGAAAAGATTAACAATTTTAGCTGCAGGGTTGCTGATGTGCGTAATGAGTTTTGCGCAACAAGCCCTTTGGGGAGTACCACAAGTTATCTCTCCTGAAATTCACGACAACAACACGGTTACTTTCCGACTGAAAGCACCTAAGGCTGTAAAAGTACAAGTTACGGGAGATTTTCTTCCTACACAAAAGATAAAGACTCCTTACGGAGAATTTGATGCACCTGGCTTTGCCGATTTAACGGAAGGAAAAGATGGAATATGGGAATATACCACTTCCAATCAATTAAAACCGGAACTTTACAGCTATTCATTTATAGTAGACGGGCTGAGAACTATCGATCCGAATAATGTATATCTTAACCGTGATGTCGCTTCTATTACTAATATATTCATTATCGGTGGTGATCGTGCCGATTTATATAAAGTAAACAAAGTTCCTCACGGAACCGTATCCCGCATCTGGTACAACAGTCCTACGCTGGGCATGGAGCGTCGCATGACCGTTTACACCCCTGCCGGATACGAAACCAGTGGGAAGCGTTATCCCGTCTTTTACCTGTTACATGGCATGGGCGGCGACGAAGAAGCCTGGATTTCTCTGGGACGCACCGCACAGATTCTTGATAATCTCATTGCACAAGGTAAGGCAAAACCCATGATTGTAGTCATGACCAACGGCAATGCCGCTCAGGAAGCAGCCCCGGGAGAATCTTCACCCGGCATGGTTACTCCAACCATGCAATTACCTAAAACCATGGAAGGTACTTTCGAAAGTGCATTCCCCGATGTGGTGAAATTCGTCGATAACAACTATCGCACTATTAAAAGTAAATCGGGTCGTGCCATTGCAGGACTTTCAATGGGAGGCTTCCACTCCATGCATATCTCCAAGCAATACCCCGACCTGTTCAATTATGTAGGTCTGTTCTCTGCAGCCATCGTTCCAAACAAGGATGTAAAATCACCTGTTTACCAGGATCTCGAAGGCAAATTAAAAATTCAGTTCTCCAAAAAACCGGCTCTTTACTGGATTGCCATTGGTAAAACCGACTTCCTCTATAAGGCCAACGAAGATTATCGTAAGCTTTTGGACGAAAAAGGATACAAGTATACTTACTATGAAACAGGCGAAGGACATATCTGGAGAAACTGGCGCATTTATCTCACAGAATTCACTCCTATGTTATTCAACTAATCTGATAACTCTATAAATATCAATATCATGAAAAAAATTCTCTTTTCACTGCTTGCTGCCGGGAGTATCCTCACCGCTTCGGCACAAACTATTAAACCCGCTATACCCCGGGATCCGAAGATTGAACAGCAAATAGAAACGCTGCTTAAAAAAATGACTCTTGAGGAGAAAATTGGGCAGATGACCGAGCTTACTATCGATATCCTAGCAAAACGGACTAACCCGTTCGAGGGAATGAATCAGCAGAATCCAAAAGTGGACGATTTGAAAAAAATTCTGAAGAAATATAACCTGGATAAAAAGTTCGACTTATCCAAAGGCATGCCCAACAAAGAAAACATGATGAGAATCTATATGGCCATCATGGAGATAGAGAATAAAAAAGGGTTCCAGATTGATGAAGCTTTGCTCGACAGTGTGATAGGCAAATATAAGGTTGGCTCTATCCTGAATGTACCTAACAGCATTGCACAAACAAAAGAGGGCTGGGAAGCCATCATCCGGAAAATACAGGATAAATCGATGAAAGTTATCGGCATCCCTTGCATCTATGGTGTTGACCAGATTCATGGCACAACTTATACTCAGGGAGGTACTTTCTTCCCGCAAGGCATCAACATGGCAGCCACGTTCAACCGCTCGCTGGTGCGCGAAGGCTCACGCATATCTGCCTACGAAACCAAGGCCGGAAGTATTCCGTGGACCTACGCTCCTGTTCTCGACCTCGGACGTGATGCCCGCTGGCCGCGTATGTGGGAAAATTACGGAGAAGATTGCTATGTCAATGCCGAAATGGGTCGCGAATCTATCCTGGGTTTCCAGGGTGAAGATCCAAATCACATTGATAACAACCACGTTGCTGCCTGCTTAAAGCACTACATGGGTTACGGTGTTCCTGTTTCCGGTAAGGACCGCACACCATCGTCCATCACCCTGCAGGATATGCGCGAGAAACACTTTGCTCCTTTCCTCGAAGGTATCAAGGCAGGTGCACTGTCCGTCATGGTCAATTCGGCCAGTAACAACGGTCTGCCTTTCCATGCCAACTACGAACTGCTCACAAAATGGCTGAAGGAAGATCTTCAATGGGACGGGATGATTGTAACCGACTGGGCCGACATCAACAACCTTTATTCTCGTGATAAGATTGCATCCAGCAAAAAAGAGGCCATCAAGCTGGCTATCAATGCCGGGATAGATATGTCCATGGTACCTTACGAATGGAGCTTCTGCACTTATCTCAAAGAACTGGTACAGGAAGGCGAAGTGCCTATGAGTCGCATTGACGATGCCGTACGACGCGTACTGCGTATGAAGTACCGTCTGGGACTGTTCGAAAAACCTGTTTACAACAATAAAGATTTTCCTTTGTTCGGATGCAAAGAGCATGCTGATGCTGCCTTGAAGGCTGCTCAGGAATCGCTTGTCTTGTTGAAAAACAGCGATCATATCTTACCTTTAAGCACCGGAAAGAAATTATTGGTAACCGGACCAAACGCAAACTCCATGCGTACGCTCAACGGAGGCTGGTCGTACTCCTGGCAGGGTGATAAGGCCGATATTTGTGCCACTCAGTATAACACCATCCTCGAAGCACTCAGCAACAAGTTTGGTAAAGATCAGGTTATCTACGAACCGGGAGTAACCTACAAACAGGGTGGTCTCTACTGGGAAGAAAATGCGCCCGAAATAGATAAGGCTGTGGCAAGTGCTGCCAATGCCGATTATATCATTGCTTGCATCGGCGAGAATTCCTATTGCGAAACTCCGGGAAACCTCACTAATCTTACTCTTTCAAAGAATCAGTTCGACCTCGTTAAGGCGCTTGCCAAGACTGGCAAACCGGTTATTCTCATCCTGAACGAAGGTCGTCCACGTATCTTAAACGAAATTGAACCGCTCACAAAAGCTGTGGTAAACATCATGCTACCAGGCAACTATGGTGCCGATGCTTTGGCTAACCTCTTAACCGGTGATGTTAACTTCAGCGGAAAGATGCCTTATACTTATCCAAAGGATATCAATTCATTGTTTACTTATGACTATAAGCCTTGTGAGGACCTCGACAAAATGGAAGGTGCTTACAATTACGATGCGGTGATGTCTGTTCAATGGCCTTTCGGATATGGATTGAGCTACACTACCTTTAGTTATAGTAACCTGAAGGCGGACAAATCTTCTTTTACTGCCGATGATGTACTGACTTTCAGTGTTGATGTTACAAATACCGGTAAGTATGCGGGTAAAGAGAGTGTGCTGTTGTTCAGTAGTGACCTCGTAGCTTCTCTTACTCCTGATATCCGTCGCCTGCGTGCTTTCGACAAAGTAGATCTGCAACCCGGTGAGACTAAAACGGTTACTTTCAAGGTAAAAGCTTCCGATCTGGCTTTCGTTGGTTATGATGGTAAGTGGATTCTGGAGAAAGGTGATTTCCGTATTCAAACGGGTAATCAAACGTTGACTGTTTCTTGCAGTGATAGTAAGAAGTGGGGTACTCCTAACAGGTAATATGCCTTTTCTTTTGCCTTGATGCAAAAGAAACAAAAAATCAAGGCTGCACGAATTTTACTAAAATAAGGGAATGTAGAGCTAAAGAAAAAGAACTCGCTGCGCTCAAACAGCTTTTTCTTTTTAACGCTCCACACTCCCTTATTTTTTAACGTAAAATTCATGAGGCCGGTCCTGCTGGTTCAGGAGCGGGCTGCTGTTTTGGACCAATTAGCGTTGCTTCGCTCGCTTGTCACTTCGTGACGGTTTTCTTTTCAGTTTGGCTTTGCCATTCCGAGGGATAGCTCGGCTGCGCCGTTGCTGGCGTTAGCCTTTGCTTCACTCTGCTTGTCACTTCTTGACGGTTCTTTTTTGCTTGGCTGAGCCATTGCTCTTGCAGCGTTGCATTTAAATAAAAAAAAGCTGCGGGAAGTATTCTCACGAACTCTATCCCGCAGCTGCTTCTAAGTGAAACCTAATCTATATTTTCTTTAATTTATTTATCGGCATGTCCACCTCCGGTTGATGGCCAATATAAGTTTTGATACAGGTATGTATTTTCTTTTGTATTGTCGGGTGATGCATATTGCATATCCGATATGGAGATAGGATTCAGATAGTATGCTTCGTGCCAGTTGTAACCGTTCTTCAGGTCATTGGTTGATGACATGCTTCGGCTGTACGGACGCAGGTACTTACTTAAGTCCTTGCTGCTTACTATTGAATTGTTTGATCCGTCGGAGATAATAGTCACTGGTTTGCCGCTTGCGTCTACCAGATAATTCTGATACATGCTGTCCCAGAAATTCACTCCTTCCGGAACCCACTTCGTGGTTAGCATTCTGTCAAATGATCTCCAGCGAATCAGGTCGGTGTAACGCTGACCTTCACTGAACATCTCGTTCATTCTTTCACGACGGATGTTATATAATGTCTTGCTCACCATGGCTGTACCCGAGTATACACCAAAATCGCTCTCCTTGCTTAAATCGGTAGCTGTAATTGTTGCATCAATATCGGTACTTACACCCGCACGTGCACGCAATGCCTGCCAATAGCTTCTCGCTGTTGCATCTATTGTTCCATTTAGTTCGTATGATGCTTCAATGTAGTTCAACATCGCTTCTGCTGTACGGAAAATCGGACAAGCATTGGTTCCTCTTACCTCGTCGTTGGTAGTCTGGTTATAATCGTAAGTATAGTACTTACGTGGCTGATAACCGGTAATACAACGTCTTTCGTCGGTAGCTTCTGTAATAGCAGGAGATTTGAAAAGTTTACCTACACCAGGTGCAGCCGGATCTGAATCCATTAAATCGCTTTCACCCCACACAAACAACTGCAAACGTTCGTCACGTCCCGATTTTACATTGTCTATCGTAACATCTCCCTTGTAATCACCGCTTGCGTAAATTGGCAAACCATTCTTCATCAGGAACGATTCTGCAAACGTGCGGGTATATCCGTCGGCACAACCCACTTTACATCTGTAAGGAGTATCATGCTTTATGTTCTGTGCGCTGCTGTACTCTTTCCAAAGCAAAACTTCAGGAACACTAGCCAACGACGGACGGCTATACATTTCAAAGTAAGAGTTCCATCCTGTAGTTACACCCACAGCCGGATTCATCACGTGGTTATTGGCAGTAAGCTGTGCATTGTCGCCCACCTGTTTGGCAGCGTTCATCGCTTCTTGCAGGAAGAATCTGATTTCTGTATTTATATCAAATGTCTTTCCACTGTTGTAAGAAGCTGTTGCACCCGGCCAGTTGCTGTCACCCGGCACACGTCCGCTACCTTTGTGGTATTTCTCGAATGTACCTTCAAAAAGGGCAACTCTCGATTTAAACAGCAAGGCAGCCTCTTTATTCAGGCGCTGACCGTTAAACTGAGTACGTGGAGCAAGTAATGCAATCGCCTTGTCCATATCTTCCAGGATAAAACGAGCCACTTCGTTGCGTGGAGCACGTTTGCTGGCATCCACAATTACAGTGCTTTGGTCGGGCAGCACGGTAGTGATAATCGGGAAATCGCCAAACACGGCCAATGCTCTGAAATAAGTGATGGCACGCATAAAATACATCTCACCAATATAGTTCTTTGTCAGCGTTGCATTTCCCGAAATCTGTCCTGCTTCGTATTTTGGAAGCACCGTTTCCAGGAAATAGTTACATATACGTATGTACGCAAAATAGTTGCTCTGAAGATTTTTATCGGAAGGAACTTCCCAATAGTTATCGGCAAAAAGTTGTGTGTTACCGCCTATGCTCTGAACAAAGATATCCGTATTTCGGTCAGAACGTGCCATACCATCGTTGTACGCCTGTTCGTGGTACATATATCCGTTGTATGGCAATTGCAAAAACGAATTATAATAATTGTTCAGATACGTAGCCAGCTGATCAGCTGTTGAATAAAAATCGACCGGAGTAATCTGGCTCACCGGCTCCATCTCGAGCAGATCGTTACAGGAAGTGGTAGCCAAAGAAGCCACTCCCAGCATTGCGCAAAGCCCTAATTGTTTTATATTTAGTTTCATAGTTATATTGCTTTAATAAAGTTAGAAATTAACAGAAACGCCAAACGCTACTGTACGTTGCATTGGGTATGTTTTACCCGATCCCCATCCTTCGTCACCATAACCTCCAAATGCTTCAGGATCGTAAATACTTGACAAGCTGGTCAAAGTAAACAGGTTATCGCATGATACGTATAGACGGCAGTTTTCAATTCCTGCACCTTTCACCCATGCCTGAGGCAAAGTGTAGCCCAATTGAATGTTCTTGCAACGAATGTAAGATGCATCCTGCAAATAGCGTGTCTGTGTCACCTGGTTCTTGTTAATGCCACCAAAGTAAGGTTTTGGATAGTAAGCTTTTTGGTTATCCTCTCTCCAGTAGTCTAAGTGTTCCTTGAAGCAAGCCGATTGCCACACATTTCCGGTTGCTCCCCAGAAGTAAGCATCTCCTTGTCCAAATGCCCAGTCGCGTTTCAACACTCCCTGGAAGAACACAGAGAAGTCAAATCCTTTCCATTCAGCATCCAGGTTCAAACCTACGCGGTAGCGAGGAGTACTGTTACCAATAATCTTCAGGTCACCATGGTTAGCCAGTGTATTGTCACCGCTTGATATCACTCCGTCGTTGTTCAAATCCTTAAACATCACGTCTCCTGCACCCCAGTTCGATCCCCAGTTTGGCTTATTTTTAGCAATCCAGTTATCCATTTCTTGTTTACTGCTTGCAAGACCTGTTGATGTGTATCCCCAAATTTCATTCAGCATTCTTCCGTTGTAATAACTGCTCAATGAACCTGTCTGGTTAGGATAGTTCAGAATTTTTTGCTGAGAATCAGACAAGTTAAAGCGAGCACCATATTTTACATCACCAATCTGGTCGCGCCATGCTATTTCCAGTTCCCAACCTGTAGAGCGCATATCACAGTTGTTAATTTGTGGAGCACTTGTTCCCAAAGCAGAACCCAATATAGGAGCCGGGCCAATCATATTTTTAGTACTACGGCTAAACCAGTCGAATGTACCTGTCAATCGGTTGTTCAATGCAGCCCAGTCCAGACCGATATCCCATGTTTCAACAGTTTCCCAGGTAAGTTGTGAGCTTACAATACTTGGTAAAGACGATGTATTAGGTTTTGCTCCACCAATCAGCCATCCACCCGTTGCCGAACTGATAGCCTGTTGCTGATAGAACGGATACCAATCGCTGAACGATCCGTAGTTTGAGCTGGTATTACCCAACTGTCCCCATGATCCACGTACTTTCAGTAAGTTCACCTTATCAGATAATTTTTCAAAGAACTGCTCACGGGCAATATTCCATCCCACAGATACAGAAGGAAACCACGCCCAACGTTTGTCACCTACAAAACGTGAAGATCCATCGTAACGCATGTTGTACTCAAGCAGGTAACGTCCGTCATAGTCATAGTTCAAACGTCCAAAATAACCTGCTGTAGCTCTGTTCCAGTAGTTATCGCTATTTTTCTTGTTAGCCTGTGTCTGGCTCAGGTAAGGTTTTTCTGCTGTAGTCAGCGTAGTACCGTTTCCCCAAAGGTCGTCCTGGTCGTAACGTTCATAGTTCACACCCGCCATCACCTTGGTATTGTGCTTACCGAAACTTTTTACATAATCCGAGTAAACATTCACGGTATAGTAATTTTGTTTATAACGGTCGTCGTACACATACGTATCTGTACCATACCCGCTATCGCGAATAAACGGAGTATTGTTCACTGTGTAGTGATATACCGGAATCTTGTTCTGAGTTGTCTTATTGTAAGTGTTCCTCATAGATCCTTCAGCGTAGATGTGCCAGTTTTTCACCGGTTCAAAAATAAATTTCAGCTGTTGTGTAAACAGGTCGTTGTTTTCTTTATAGATACCACCATCTTCCAGTTCAGCAATTTCCATACCTTCTCCCCAGTGTCCGTTAGGATCTTTCGCGAAACAGGTCGGCCATCTGCGTGCAATGTTGTGGAAGAACAAACCTGTCAGATACTGAGGCTTGGTATAATCCTTACGAGTCCACTTGGTAGAGTATTCCATCTTAATCCAGTCGGCAAGCATCGCTCCAATTTTTGCATTCATGGTGTAACGGCTCATCTCATCGTGACCGTGTTTAATCAATCCATTCTGATTGAAGAAACTTCCACTAAGGCTCCAGTTCAGTTTCTCTGTACCACCGCTTAAGCTCAGGTTGTGCTGAGTAGAAGGCACATTCTTTTTATAGAACTCATTAAACCAGTTGGTATTGGCAAACGCTCCGCTATACAGCGACCATTTTCCATCGGTACCTGCTGTTGTACCGTAATATTCTGGTTGTGTGGGGTCTGTATATTTACCACCTATAAAATTCTGGATCTTCTCCATAATCTCATTGGTGAAAAAGTTACCCGATCCCGCGTTTGTATTGGCAGCATTAAAATAAGAGGCAAAATTGTAAGAGTCTACCATTTCAGGAACCTGTGTAGCTGTACTGAAACGTACATCGCCTGAGTAAGCAACTTTCACTTTGCCCGATTTGCCACTCTTTGTAGTTACCAGAATCACACCGAAAGCAGCTCTTGTACCGTAAATAGAAGCCGATGCAGCATCTTTCAGTACCGATACGCTTTCAATATCATTCGGGTTCACCAGGTTCAGGTCGCCTTCAATTCCATCAATCAAGATCAACGGTTTGTCGCTCGAACTGATAGATCCTGTACCACGTATATTAATACTCATGCTCGAGTTCAAGTCACCACCACTGCTACTGGCGTTGAGGTTAAGACCCGGAATAGTTCCCTGCAATGCCTGAGTCACATTTGCTACCGGTCTCGATTCCAATACTTCAGAACCTACCATACTTACGGCACCGGTCACATTTACCTTTTTCTGTGTGCCATAACCTACTACAACTACTTCATCCAGTACTTTCTCGTCGTCTTTCAACGTAACGTTCAGTGAACCGCCTGTCCACTTCACTTCCTGAGCCTGAAAACCAACAAAAGATACTACGATTACACTCCCGCGGGGAACATTATTCAGCGAAAATTCACCATTCATTCCGGTAACACTACCGTTGGTGGTTCCTTTAACTACAACAGATGCACCAATAATGGTCTCTCCTGTTTTGTCTTTTACTACTCCCGTGCACTTCCCGCTTTGCTGCACGACTTCCATGTCGGATTCTTTTGCTAATGCTGCGTAAACCGTTTCCCCACATATTGATGAGAGAAAAAGCAGCGTACCGACTAACTTTAGATGTTTTAACATATTAGATTATTTATAGTTATTATAAAAACACAAAAAGAACAAGGTTTCAGTTGCTTTTCGTTGTGTTCTGTTTCATAGTTTCAATAGTGAATAGACTTTAATTAATATATAAATTAGATTTAAAATGGATATATTATTAAATTAATTATTTAATATTGCATTTACTAAGACGCAAATAATTAAAATACCCCTTAGTTGATAATGTATTTTTTTAATGGAGTATTCCCGTTTTTAACTTTTAAGCGGTTATACATCTTTATCAAAAGTCGTTATAGCAGCAAGAAGAGCTCTTTTTTTAAAAGAGAAAAAAGAAAAAAATAGTTGCCGGCTAAGGGATAATATTTAATTCTGCGACCTTTATTAAAGAAGCCTAAATAAAAACAGTTCATTATTGAGTAATAACGCCTCCGGGAATATCAGATCAATTATTTGCGAGCTCGCCACAAACGACTCGCAAACAGCATTCAGGTCATTATACATGACCTATTATGGGAGACTTATGCGCTTTGCTATCCTTCAAACTGGACTGACAACCGTGGCCGAAGAGATTGTATCAGACACATTTATGGTAGTTTGGGAAAGCCGGAAGGGTTTACCGGATATAGCCAATTTCGACTCTTACCTCTATACAATCGTCCGTAATAAATGCATCTCATATTTCAGGAGTCAGCATGTAACCAACGTAGACATAGATGAAACACTGGTCGATTTCTTTGTACAGTCGGAAACCACTCCCGAAATGGATCTTATTTCCAAAGAGAATGTTGCCCGACTCAATAACGCTATTAATTCATTGCCATATAAATGCAAGCTTTCCTTTAAGCTTGTGCGGGAAGACAAGATGAAATACAAAGATGCTGCCGAGCTATTGGGAATCTCCGTAAAAACACTGGAGGCTCACATAACCACGGCTGTAAAAAAGCTCAGAGAAACTCTTTCGGGAGATAATTCTGTTTAAAAAAATTAAAATAAGTTTCTATTTTTAAAATAACAATCAGTAACTAAGGGAGTTCTGGCTTTCATGCGACTGAGTAAATATAAACTACAACTTCATGATTCATAATATTGACAACATAATTGCACGCATCCTCTCGGGAGAGTCTTCAAGTGACGACTTTCTAAAATTCAGCGAATGGCTGCAGACGGATGAGAAAAACAGAACAGAGTTCTGTCAGTTGAAAGATTACTGGGATGCGGAAGTCTCCTACTCCAATCACATTGGCCAGGCGCTGGAACTGAAACGGATTGAGGAGAAGATCGGCAAAAACGATCAGCGCAAAAAGAACAGGCAGTTATGGATCAGAGTTGCTCCCATAGCCGCGGTAATAACCCTGTTTTTATTAATCAGTTCTGTTTTTTATCTGCAACATGAAAAAGAATCCAAACCAATTGAATATTTTACCTATATAAGCGGTAACCATATATCCACCTTTACCCTGCCCGACCACACCAAAGTAACGCTGAATAAAAACAGCAAGCTTACTTACACCAATCTATTTGGCGAAAAGCTTCGTGGGGTAACGTTAAATGGTGAGGCCTATTTTGAAGTCACAAAAGATCCGTCACGGGTGTTCGAAGTACAAATGGACGATGCGGCAATCAGGGTACTGGGTACTAAGTTCAACGTAAACACCAATTTGCAGAACGATATTGTTGCAACCTTGGTAGAGGGATGTATCCGTTTCGAGAGCGGCGAGCAGAAAGTTCAGCTCTCTCCTTCCCAGCAACTCAAATTCAACCGTAAAAGCCGCAAGGTTGGAGTAGAGAATGTGGAAACCAGCTGTTTCACTGCATGGAAAGATGGACTGATAAAATACCAATCGCTTCCTTTGGGAGATGTCGTAAAATCTTTAGAGCAACTCTATAACGTTAAAATCGCTATTCTCAATCCAAAGATTAAGGAAATAATTGTCTCCGGATCATTCAGCAGCGAAGAAAGCATTGAAGAAACATTAGATGTTATCTCCGGAAGTCTGCCTGTTAAATGGGAGAAAAAAGAGGATGTTTTTTATATCCGATAAATGAACACCATTTGTGTATAACAACACCTTTGTTCCTTTTTTAAAAATAAACTATGAATAAACACACTAAACGAAACCTGTTGATAAAATTAGCTTTTATTATTGCATCGATTATGCAACCGATGCAAATAAAGGCTGCTGATATTGATGCAAGTTCCAGAAAAATAACGGTTGTAGCAGATAGAATATCTCTCACTCAGCTTTTCTCGCAAATTGAAAAACAGACCGGTTTTCTATTCTTCTACGTAAATGCAGATGTGCAGAATATCTATGTCAGGATACAGGCACGGAATAAATCTATAAACGATGTATTGAACGAAGCCTTAAAGGGAACGGGACTTATCTACAAAATAAAGAACCGGTACATCAATATTTACAGAAATAAGAACAATGAGCCTGAAAGGTCGCAGCAAACAAGAAGAATCACCGGTAGAATCACTGACGAAAACGGAGAGACAATCGTCGGAGCCAACATCATTGAAGAGGGAACCAACAAAGGAACTATTTCCGACATAAATGGCCGGTTCTCCATGAATCTGGAAGATAACCCGGTAATTCAGGTCTCCTTCACCGGATTCGCTCCGCTAAGTATCAACACCAAAGGTAAAAGTGAACTTCTTATTGTTTTAAAAGAGAACTCCAAATTACTCGATGAGGTGGTTGTAGTAGGCTATGGCACACAGAAAAAAGTAAACCTTTCCGGTTCTGTGGCTGTTGTCGATGGTAAGGAGCTGGCAAACAGGCCCGTTGCAAATATCACCCAGAGTCTGCAGGGAGTAGTGCCGGGCTTAACCACCAATGTAACCAATAAAGGAGGTACGCCTGGCGCAAGTTATAACATTCAGTTGCGCGGGCAGGGCAACTTAAGCAACTCGGATGTACCTTATGTGTTAATAGACGGACTGGAGGGCACTCTCTCAATGGTCAATCCCAATGACATTGAAAACATATCTATTCTCAAAGATGCGGCAGCAGCTTCCATTTATGGAGCGCGTGCCGCTTATGGCGTTATACTGATTACAACCAAAAAGGGTCAGGAAGGAAAAACATCCATCAGCTATAACGGCAACATCGGAGCTACCTCTGCTGTTAGTTTGCCGGATATGGTTAACAGTTACGAATTTGCCCGTTTTTTCAATGTGGGCTGGGTTAATGCGGACCATACACCTGAGTATTCTGATGCAAAGATCGAACAGCTTCGCCGGTTTTGCGAAAATCCCAAAGGTATAAACCAATGGCCTGAACAGTCAACCAACCAGTTTTTAGCCGATAATTCCACAACAGGAATTGGCAATACCAATAACTTCAAACTCTTCTATAAAAATGCAGCCATCAGGCAAAATCACAATGTTTCGGTAACCGGTGGTACAGACAAAATTAAATATTATGCCTCCGGAGGTTTGTATCAGGAGCAGGGACTTATCAGATATGCAGATATCAATTTTAAACGCTTTAACTTCACTGCAAACATAAATTCCACTATCACAGACTGGCTCAGGTTTAATATAAAAACCAAATATAACAAACAGATATCCACCTCTCCGTTTGGCGATCATGCCATTTATGAAATCGGATTCTTCCATAACCTGGCTCGTACCCGGCCAACCAATTCCATGTACGATCTGAATGGAAATTTTACGGAATTGTCTCAGGTTCCATACCTGCAATCCGGCTCCCGGAATGACAATAATTCAGGCAATTACAGCCTCACCGTCGGTTTAGTGGCCGAGCCTGTAAAAAACTGGAAAATAAACTTCGACTACAGCTACCGTACTAACCCGGCTAAAAACGAGCAAGCCGCTATACCCGCTACTATTACCATGCTCGATGGTTCAGTCACCTATATGACCCGCACGGAATTAGGAATTCCAATCACCGGTAGTTATTACCGCTCCATGTCACAGTCGGACTATAATTCGTTCAATCTATATTCCAATTACTCTCTGAAACTGGCAGAGTCACACAATTTCAATATCATGGCCGGCTATCAGGAAGAGAACAATAAATACTCCTTTTTATGGAGCAACGTAACAGATCTGCTCAACTTCAACAATCCGGGAATCAACACTGCCACCGGCGATAAGACTACCGGCGAAACCCGCAACGGATGGGCAACCAGAGGCTTCTTCGGCAGAATTAATTACGACTATCAGGGCCGCTATCTGCTGGAGCTGAACGGGCGTTATGATGGTTCTTCCCGATTTACACACAACAACCGCTGGGGCTTTTTCCCTTCGGCCTCCCTGGGATGGAACATTGCCCAGGAGAATTTTATGGAACCAGTCAGTGCAACAGTGAGCAATTTTAAGCTCCGTGCTTCTTATGGTTTGCTGGGCAACCAGAGTGGTGCCGCCCTCTACACATTTGCCCAAACCATGAATACCCAGACTCAAGGCTCCTGGTATTTTGATGGTACCAACCGCCAGATGATTATTTTTGCACCGGGGTCCTATACCTCCAATGTTACCTGGGAAAAAATAGAAAGCATAAACTTTGGTCTGGATTATGGATTCTTCAATAATAACTTAACAGGCAGTCTGGATATTTTCCAGCGCACCACGCGTGACATGCTTGGCCCAACCGAAAGTCTGGCAAGCATGTACGGAACCACAGCTCCCGAGGCAAACAATGCCGATATGCGCAACAGGGGCTGGGAATTCTCCATCAACTATAAAGGACGTATCAACAGTGATATAACCTACTCCATTGGTGGTATGATTTACGATTATACAGCCGAGGTACTGCACTACGTAAATCCTTCAAAATTCAACCCGTCAGGTCAGTGGTACCCGGGACGTAAGGTTGGCGAAATATGGGGATACCGTGCTTCCGGCTTAATTCAGAATCAGCAAGAAGCCGATGAGTTTAATCAGTTAGACCACAGTTACCTCACCAACAGAGCGTGGGTTCCCGGAGATGTAAAATACCTCGATCTGAATAAAGACAATGCCATCAATACAGGCAGTAACAAAGTGGGCGATATGGGCGATAAAGAGATTATCGGCAACTCGGCACCGCGCTACCAGTACTCGCTCAACGGCAGCATCAGTTACAAAGGGCTCACATTAAGTACATTGTGGCAAGGTGTTTTAAAACGCGACTACGATCCTTCGGGTTCAGTTTACTTCTGGGGTTGCCATTCAAAAGCACAGGTTACGGTTTTCTCTCAGCACCTGGATTACTGGACAGAAAATAATCGGGATGCCTATTATCCCAGACCATACATTTCAACAGCCGGTAACATTAGCTCTTATACAGGCAAAACTCATCAGGCGTGTGACAGGTATTTGCAGAATGCAGCTTATCTCCGTTTAAAGAATCTCACTTTAAGCTACGAACTGCCCTCGTCCATTATCAGGAATATTGGTCTGCAACGGGTAAATGTATATGTTACCGGTGAAAACCTGCTGACTTTCACCCAACTGGCAAAAATGTTCGATCCCGAAACTGTATTTACATTCAATGAAGGAGGAAAGAATTATGCTTTAACAAAAGTTTTCTCCTTTGGACTGAGTATTAACCTGTAAATAAAGCGATGATGATGAAAACAAACATAATGAAACACCTGATACTGTTTGCGGTAATAGCCTTATCGTTCGGTTGTGCCGACCTCAATCAGGAACCGGAAGGTGCACTCACATCTTCAAACCCCATCAGCTCCGTTTCCGAACTTCAGAAGTATGTAAATCAGTTCTACGAGGAAACGTTCAGAATACAACCAACCAATCTGCAGTCGGCCGGCATAGCGTTCGATGATCAGTATAGTGATAATATGGCCTGTTCGTCGGTTCCGTCATTACTCGATGGCACCCGTTCGGTCAGTTCTGCTGCAAGTCCCGCCGAATATACAAAGATTCGCAGCCTGAACTTCCTGTTTGCAAACATCAACAACTGCAAAGGCAATCAGGCAGATATCGACCAGTATACCGGCGAAGCCTATTTCTTCCGCGCATATTACTATTTCAACATGGTATGCAAATATGGCGATATCACCTGGATAGACAAAGTGCTGGATGCAAGCAGTGAACAAATGAAACTGAAACGCGATTCACGTGCCGATGTTATCGATCATATTTTAAGTGATCTGGATAATGCCATCAATCTTTTAAGCACAAAAAGCAACAGCTCCACCATGAGGCTTCACAAGGATGTAGCACTTGCATTTAAGTCGCGCGTGGCTTTGTTCGAAGGTACCTGGCAAAAATATCACAAAGCAAAAAACGATCCGTTCTTTACCGCCGGAATCACCGATGCCCGGATTAACAATTACCTGGAGCAGGCACGCGATGCCGCCCTGGCGGTTATTCAGAGTGGCAGATGGAAAATATACAGCACATCAAAACCGCTTACCGATTACAAGAATCTGTTTATCACCAAAGATCTCTCCACTAATTCCGAGGTATTGTTCTGGAAAAAATACGATGCTAAAGTGGTTGGGAACAACGTTACCCGTTATTGCAACAAGGGTGGAGGCAACATCGGACTCACGCTTTCTCTGGTAAATGATTACCTGACCAGAGACGGCCGCATCTTTACCGGAGCTGAGCGCGATGAAGCTCAGAAAACTTACGGAAAGGAATTAGATCCGGCTCTTCGTGATCCACGTCTGTGCCAGACTGTAGCTCGTCCGGGCGAACGTTTGCGTCCGCTCACATCCAACGCTGCCTATATTTATATGCCGGAGTTCAGCCCCATCATTACCGAGGTAGCCCTTCCGGTTATGTGGGCCAACCCAACAGGCTATTCCCTGCTGAAATTTATCGAAGTAGACTGCACGGATGCAGCAGCCGATGATGAGCTTAAAGGAGAATGCCCGGCCATTCAGTTCCGCTATGCAGAAGTATTGCTCAATTATGCCGAAGCACTTGCCGAGCTCGAAGGTGCATCTGCTCAGGAGAAAATAGCTAAGGCGCTGCAGCCTTTGCGAGATCGTGTGGGCATGCCGGGCATCGATTTCCAACGGGAATATAATACCGATCCCGACTATCCTTTCCATCATTTAGAGGCAACGCTTCAGGTGGTTCGCCGTGAACGCCGCATCGAACTTGCCTGCGAAGGTATACGCATGTTCGATATCTTCCGTTGGGCAGCTGCCGATATTTTAATAGCCAATAAAGAGATGCTTGGGGCTCTCTTCACAGGCAGTAACATGGAAGCAGCCAATACAGCCGGCGGATACTTCAAAGGCAACCTTATTTATGACAAGCCAACAGGCAACAACCTTTATTTATCGGGTAAACCCGGCGATGCCAAACGCTACATCAGTCCTTACAAGGGAGTATGCCCCAATGGACTGACATTTAATGTTAACCGAGACTACCTCTACCCCATCAGTCTGGACGAAATAGCATTAACCGGAAATATGTGGAAACAGAACCCGGGCTGGTAATTGTTGAACAACTAAAAGAAGAGTAAAAATGACATATCTTAAATACATCCTGCTAACGCTTATCACCTGCCTGGCATTGAGCAGTTGCAGTAACGAAGACGAATCGGTTAATTACAAACCAGAACCTTCACCGTTCAGCGTGAAGGTCAATGAAAACACAACCGTTGGTGCGGCAGCCACCCAAATAACAGCCACCATCACAGCCGGAACAGATGGCTGGTGGATTGATGTGCCTACCGGTAGCTGGTGCGGATTTAACCCGACTGTCACTTCGTATACTATTTACGGTTCGGGCAATAAAACCATTACCATTTACATAGCGGCAAATAAAACCCGTGAGTCGCGCACCCAGACTGTAACATTTCACCCTACTTTCGGACTTGCACCCGTTACGGTTACCATCATACAAGGAGCATAACACTAACTTAATTTAGTTACTAATATCATAATGAACAGAAAACAGATTTTATTGATGGGTATCACAGCAGTAGCTGCTACCTCTCATGCTTCAACCAACAAAGAAGCCACCAAAAAACCCATGAACATCCTCTTTATCATGAGCGATGACCACTCTTTTCAAACCATCAGTGCATACGATCACAGGTTTATTGAAACACCCAACATCGACCGTATTGGCAACGACGGAGCCGTTTTCACCAACAGCTTTGTGGCCAACTCCATCAGTGGTCCCAGTCGCGCTTGCATGCTCACCGGCAAGCACAGTCACAAAAACGGATTTATCGACAATGCACATAAGTTCGATGGCAGTCAGCAAACATTCCCCAAACTATTACAGAAAGCGGGATACCAGACTGCCGTGGTAGGAAAATGGCATCTCACCTCCAATCCTACCGGGTTCGATTACTGGAACATCCTTATCGGACAGGGAGATTACTACAACCCGCACTTCATAGACAACGGGGTAAAAAAACAGATTCACGGCTATGCCACGAATATTGTGACCGATCTGGCTATCGACTGGCTTGGCGAAAAACGAGACAAGAGCAAACCGTTCTGTCTGCTGCTGCACCACAAAGCTCCCCACCGCACCTGGATGCCCGATACCTGCGACCTGGGTGCATTCGATGACGTGAAATTTCCCCTACCCGAAAACTTCTACGACAAGTACCTGGAAAGAGTGGCTGCTTCGGAACAGGAAATGAGCATTTTCAAAGACATGGATATCGTTTACGACCTTAAAATGGCGGATAAGGAAAATGAAATTCATTCAAATACCTCACTGGAAGGCTGGGGACGTGCACTTTACAACAACCTCGACTCTGCTCAAAAGGCAAAGTGGGATGCTTACTATGAGCCCATCATCAAGGATTTTAAAGCCCGAAAACTCTCCGGAAAGGAACTGGCAGAGTGGAAATACCAGCGCTACATGCACGATTACCTGAGTGTAATCCGCTCGGTGGATCGCAACATCGGTCGCGTGCTCGATTACCTCAAGAAAGAAGGCCTGCTGGATAACACGCTTATTGTCTACACTTCCGACCAGGGATTCTACATGGGCGAACACGGATGGTTCGATAAGCGCTTCATGTACGAGGAGTCTTTCCGCACCCCGCTGCTCATGCGCTATCCCTCTGCTGCACGCAAAGGAGCAAAAATTCCTCAGCTGGTGCAGAACATCGACTATGCTCCTACCTTCCTCGAGCTGGCCGGCGTAAAGATTCCGCAAGACATTCAGGGCGTTTCTCTTTTACCACTGCTCAAAGGTGAAAAGCCAAAAAACTGGCGCAAGTCGCTCTATTATCATTTCTACGAATATCCGGGTGAGCATGCCGTTAAGCGTCATTATGGTGTTCGTACGGAACGTTATAAGCTTATTCATTTTTATAATGATATTGATAAATGGGAGCTTTATGATCTCAAGAATGATCCTCACGAAATGGTTAATCTTTATGGTACTAAGGGGGTTGAAAAGATTACTGCTCTTTTGAAAAAGGAGCTTGTAAAACTTCAGATTCAGTATGATGATCCTATTGAGTCTTTACTGATAAAGAAATAATCTTATTTTTTTTGAGTTGGCAGTTTGATTTTTTAGGCTTTTTTTGGTCTTGGGGTCAAACTGTTTTTTTTTGCATTGATTGCAACTGTCCTTTTCTTTTGCCTTGATGCAAAAGAAACAAAAGGTCAAGGCTGCACGAATTTTACTAAAATCTGTGAGCGTGGAGCTAAAGGGGGTGAAACTCGCTGCGCTCAAACAGCACCCCCTTCTTAACGCTCCCCCCACCCAGATTTCTTAACGCAAAATTCATGAGGCCGGTCTTTCTGGGCACTCGGCTACGCCATCGTTCGGCGTGGTTGTGGAACGGTGTAGCCATTGCTTCGCTTGGCTTTTGGGTTGAACTCGGCTGCGCCATCGTTAGGGAGTAATTCGCACGGCTGCGCCATCGCTGCTTTTGCTTCGCACGGCTGGCTGCGCCATTGTTCACCATATTTATCATCCATTTTTAACAAAAAAAAGACCAACTTTTGTTATAAAACAAAAGCTGGTCTTCCAGGTATTGATCAACCCTCTTTGAAAGAATTTACTTTTTTATCAATTTATTATTCAGTTTCAATATCCTGACTGCCTCCATCTGTCCATGGTGTAGCGGTGAAGCCACCTGCAGTAACCACCTCTTTACCTACAGTAAGGGTAAGGTCATATTTGGTATCGCCATTGAACGTTATGTCCGAAGCATTGAACCATGTATAGGTTTTACCATTGATCACAAATTCTACGGTAAAAAAGCCGGTTCCTATTGTCTGCGGAATAAGAATACATTCATATTTGGCTTCCGCTTGCTGGGTGTCGCCTGATCCTGCAGTATAAGTTGTGGCAAAAGGTACAACGTTAATATTGTTTGTGTAATCACTTAGGCTATTTGTATTCAAATTCCAGGTTGCTACTGTACCCTTTGTACCTCTCACTTTTACAGATGTAATGGGAGTAGTGGCAGTTCCCGGAACTTTATTAAACTCCGTACCCAGCTTCACTGTAAGATTCAGTTTTGAGAAACGGTGATTTAAGTTGACAGACAATTTACCGTTTACAAGATCTGTGGAGGGATTTACCTCTTTTGGAGCCATGTAAAGTATATCACTTAATTTTAAATTATTCTCATTACTTTGATCCTCATAAACCATAGCAGGTATTGACGAATTCCAATTTGCAGGCGATATAATAAAACCTGCATAACCTACAGCTGTTACTTTTACCTTTTGTGTCTTGTTTTGCCAAAGCATAGTCAATGGAGATGCACCATCAAACGTATAGCTTACCCATGCATTGCTTTCTTTCTTCATCATGGCAAAAAAACTATAATTTTCATTACTTTCGTTCACCACGTGCAAATGGAAATTATCGAGATCGTCAGTGGTCATGCCTGCACGAGTTTGCGGTTGGTTCACATTCGTGATTACACGAATCATATTGTCAGCAGGAAAACTGTTGGTTTCAGGTGCCGACTCTTCATTTTGGCTGCATGCTGAAATAAGCAATGCGGTGGTAGCCAGTGTCATTATATATTTAATTGATTTCATTATAATTTTCTATTTTCAGTTTACTCTTTTATTAATTGCACTATTTGGAAACTAATCGTTATTATCATTACATGATTATTCAGGGTTAAAAAATTTCTCCGGCACTTCCTCCGGGAATAGTTTCGGAGTTCGACCAGTCAGAAACCGTTACACTCTCTATCTCTATTTTCTCCTTGCCCACACGCAGGTTGTATGTATAGCTCTTACCTTTTTCGCCGTCATTCAGAATAGCTGTGTGCATTTCCTTATTACCCACTTTGAGACTTATGTACTGATAGCGCATTTTTCTTCCATCTCTCAACAGCGTATAAGTGCTCCCCACACTACCATCTCCCTGTGGATAGGGAATATAGTCGGTATAAGTAGTGGCCGGTTCTGTTTGAGGTACAGCATCACTCTGATCCACAATCTTTACGTCTGTAACCTTGGAATCAGCTGAAAACTCAGGGTTGAAACCTGCAATCTTAACCACAAGACGGCTGGTCTGGCGTTGCATGGCAAAGTTAAGAACCTGACCTTTAGTGGCATTCTCAATTTCTGCACTCATCCAGTCAGATTTGGCTATCTTTTCCAAGGTAGACTGGTCAGTTTCTACTTCACCCGAGGTTGCCCAGGGCATAACAGCAGGATAAACAGCATCGAATGACAGAGTCTCGCTTTCCCATGTAAGAAACTTTCCGTCTTTTGGAAGCCATTTCTCCCCATCAAACTGATAAATAACATACCCGGAGCCCCAACTGTAAGTTACCGTAATTTCATCTCCTACATTAAATTTAGCCTGTTCTTCAGCAGTACCTACGGGGTTAGAGCGTGTTTCGGCAAAACCATTACCTACAGTGGCATTGATTTGTACGGCATCAGCAGAGAGGTCTTCCGTCTGGAGTGCCTCGTCTTTACTGCAAGCAGTCAGTCCTAAGGTGAGGACTGCCGCTGCGAAAATAAATGATTTGTAATTCATATTACTGTTTTTTGTATTACTTAATAATCTTAATTAGTCAACGGCCTCACCGCCTTCAATAGGTTGAGTATTTTCCCAATCGTTAATGGTTACCTGATCCAGTTCAATGCGGTTACGTCCCACAATAAGTTTCACTGTCTGCACCTTGCCTTTGTTCAGCATAAGAGGTTGAGGATGAGTGTACACATAGCTTTTTCCGTCAATAAGGACGGTAATTTTCTGCAATTCCTGAGGGATTACTACCGAGGCATATTGCTGTGTGGCTCCTACTGCAGGAAGATTAAAAGAAGTAAGGTCTCCTGTAGGAGTAATAACCCCTGTGAGATAATTAATTGTACCGGCATTTTTAGCTCCTGTGCTTACTGAAGTCACCGTTGGCGTACCGTCAAATTCGTTACGGAACGCTAATTCCACAATGAGTTTAGACATTACATGGTCAAATTTTAGCGATACGGGATTGTTAGATGCAGTAAGTCCTTGTTTCTGATCACCCGTATTCACAGCCACCAGCAGATCACTTTCAGTCTGTTTGGCAGGGTCAACATTAACCGCATCTTCAGTAAAGTCGGTAACAGTACGCGCAGGATACATGCTCAGAAAATAGTGCGGGGTAATCATATCTGTCCACTTCATCATCGATTGTGCCGACCATTTGCTACCTGAGAGGGTATTCACAGCATTGTTCACTACAAGTGCCCCTGTATTTACAGCATCGGGAGTACCCGTCCATGCATAAACACTTATTTTGTCACCATCTTCAAATGCAGATGTATTGCCATTGTTTACAACACGCGTCATCGCACCAATACTTGTGCTTACGGTAATGTTCTTAGGCGTTTCGGAAACTTGCTCATTGTCATTGTTGCAGCTTGTCAACGCCATTGCGGCAAAAGTTGCTGCGAAAAGAAATGTTTTTTTCATTGTTTTTTTAATTAAATGTTTATAATATATCTATATTGTTTTCTTTAACCGTTTATCAGTAATATTAATGCACACCCAGATACTTTTTACCGGCATCATTGACATATACTACATCCTGCCACCAAGGTCCGCTTTTATTTACTAAACCAAACTGAGCACGTCCCCTGTCATCGGCATAACCAATATAATGTCTATAGTCAGTTACTCTTGGACTAAGCACAGACTTTCCGTACATTTTGTCTTCATGTATTATTATCGTTCCAATCCCATAATAATAGTTTGCCAGGTTGGTGTGATAATCCAACATAATCCCATCCGTTTCCGGATATGTGCTTATATCCCTGCTAAAGGGCGCCTTATTGGCACCAATGTATGCTATAGTTCCCTCAACAGTGAACATAATAGTAGACAACCAGTTACAACCAGAGAAAATATAATCTCCCAACTGGTTTGCCTTTGGGAATGAAACAGCAAACAAATTCCTGCAACGACTAAAAGCACGATCGTCTATTTGCGTAACATTGGGAAACGTCAGTTCATTTGTAACATTTAATCCCATCGGAACTTCTCCTTTCGGATATATTCCTCCTGTAACAGAACTACTTTCAAAGGCATAAGAATGAATACGGGTAACACTTGAAAAATCTACATGTCCCTGATTTCCTTCATTAAGTCCGGCCGATTTAAACGCATATTCTGCGATCTCTGTTATTTTAGGCATATAAGCGCTGTTCATTGCTATACAATTCTCAAAACTGTAACTTGGCAATGTTCCTGTTAAATTATTGAGAGTTATCGACTCCAGTTTTTTACAATTTTTGAATGCAGCTTCTTCCAGAGTTTCAACCCCGGGCGTAGTAATCTTTGTAATAAGACTACCCTCAAAAGCAGACTTTCCAATTTTTGTCACAGATCCTGGCAGATATACTTTTTCCAATTTTGAGAAATCTGTGTAGTTATCCTGACTTCTGAATGAATACGGTTCTATCTCAGTAAGGTCAGTAACACCTGTCAGATCTACCGAGCGTATATCTGTACTTTTCAGCATGTTATTGGCAGCGCTTAAATCCAGTTTTCCGTTTTTCTTGCCGTAGAAAACAAGGTCGTACACGTAATGCTTCCTCTGTGCTGATTGAATAGAGTCTGCAATCTGAGCGGTCCCGTTTGTAGCACGGTCAAGATAGATATAAGCTAACCCATTCTTTACAATCATCACGGGAAGAAACTTACCTGCTGCATCAGCAAAAGCAACTTTATTCCACGGTTCAATGCTGACACTTCCCATTGTTATGCCCGACTTGCCTACTTGCAGGTTAAAGGTATAATGATATCCAGCTTCAAGCTTTGGTTGTCCTTTTACTGTGAGTTTTTGCACTGCAGCACCTTCTGCCGAAGTACCATCCATTTCAAAAAACACAGCATCAGGATCAGCTTCCTGCGGAAGAAGCAAACAAGTAATCTTGTCATTAAGCATTAGTTTCTTTCCACCATTTTTAGGATAAATATGGTATGAACTGCTCGTTGATTGGGCTGGAAGGTTGATGTCGGGAGCATACAGATTATCTCCTATCTGAAAATAGGCCTCACCTGTATTCCAGTTATCGCTCAGTTTGGTTATGCATATATCCACACATGCAGTCTGCCTTACCATTGACAGATTAATCAAATCATCTGCCGGTTTCTGTATAGTGCTTCTAAAAGCCATTCGGTCTGCCCATGCAATATGGCAATCGGGAAAATCTCCTTCTTGTCCACCTTGAGTATTGCACTGATGACGAGGCAAAGTGAATGTATCAAAAGTTGAGTTATTGGAACCATCAGATGCGTTTGTATGCTCTACAGGATAGTATGCCCATACTTCAGTCTCTTCTGCCCCATCGAGCCATGCCAGTTTCTTACCACCCTGTGGCTCCCATGTATTACCATTTTTCTTGTGTTCTACCCAGGTTTGACCTTTGTCGAGCGATACGGCAATAACATCTCCATCCACAAACTGCCCCTGTTCCGTCTCTGTTCCCAAGGGGTTAGAGCGCGTAGATGCAAAAGGAGAACCTATGTTTGCCTGTATAGTTATACCTTTGCCGGCAGATGTCAGATTGTTGAGGTTTTCGTTTTGACAAGCACTAAAAAAGGTTACCAGTATAGCAATTAGTGCTGTGAATTTATATATTTTCATTGCTGTCCTCCCTTTATTTCTTTAATGGATCCTATAATTTTGATATTCTTTTTGTTTAATGTTGATGTACCTTTAGTTGTTGGATCTTCCCCATTTACCTGCAGAGTGATGTCATATTCAGTATTGCTTTCCAGGTTAAAATCCTGTCCTTGGTATGTCCATGAAAATATTTCACCGTATATACTAAAAGAAGCATTGAGTGCACCATTAGGTATCAACTGAGGTACAGCCATCAGTTCATATTCAGAACTTGTATTTGTTGTCATCGTCGGAGGATTCCATGTCAGATAATTCAATGTTGTAAGTTGATCGCGTGTATCTCCGTTGTAGTTAAAACTATTAGCATTAAAATCCCATTTCAGATAACTACTATTACCAGTCAACAGACCTCCGAATGATACCTCCGACATTGCACTCTGGTCGAACCCCATAAGATTCGTACAGTAGCTATCAAACTCCAGTCTCAGGTGTATCTTGGCAAAGCGATGTTTAAAACTGATTGGCAGTATCCCGCCCGGGGCATCGGTTTGAGGAACAATGGTTTTGCTGTAGTAAAGAGGATCAGAACTCTTGAGAGAAAGACTATTGAACACCGATGTACTCATAAAAAAAGTGTAGGGAGTCTTCCAGCCTCCTTCATCAGCTCTTGCCATAAAATTATCAACTGAGCTACTTTTCCAATAAAGTGCCTGTACGGTTACTTGCTGCTTACCGTTTTGGAAATACAACGTTGGGTTAGTAGTATTATTTTTAAGATCCTTAGAAGCATACCAGTTACCGCTTGCATCTTTTTCCATCTTAACAAAATAACTGTATTCAGTACTTTGAGGATTAACAATCCGCAAGTAAAAATATGTCAGATCTTTTAACTCCATACCTGCGCGGGTTGCTACACCATCCATCAACACTTCCGGCTGAATGGCAATTTTCTGATCTTCCACATTGTTTCCTTCCTGAGATAACTCTTCGCTTTGCGAGCAAGCCGATAAGCTACCCATTAATATTCCAGCTATTAACAGAGGAAACAGATTTCTTAAATATTTTTTTTTCATCATTGTTTATTGAAGTTTAACTATGAAACAGGGTTTAGTATTTCTCCATTCACCGTCCAATCCTCTTCCCAGTCGGAGATCTTTACGGGAATAATGTACATATTAGGCTTCAGCTCTGTGTATTTAAATTTCAGCACATATTTGCCACCCGACTTCATAAGCGGAGCTTCAGCGTCACATTCTCTCGTTGTACCATCGGTAAGGGTAAACAGAAAATGCAGGTGAGAGTGAGATGCATCGCCCACAGTTGGCATAAGGCGTGTAGTAGGCGTAACTAAATTTCCTTTCGTCATAATTGCCGAGGGAAGTACAACAGCATTCTTATGTCCGCTCATTGCCACTCCATAATTACTGTCAACATCTTTTTGCAATGGATAAATACCGTCTGCGGCATCGGTTACGGATGTTGCTAAGGTTGCACCTTCGGGTACCCCATCTATTTCAATATTAAGTTCTGCCATAATGCGGCGAAGCGGTAACGGTGCACGTGTGTTTTTATCCTGCGTAGTTTTTACATCGGCTACACTGTAAAAAGCGTGAGTAGGTGAAGCATTAGGCTCACTTAGTTTTAATAATAACTCATCATAAGTCATTGCCTTATCTACACTGAATGGTGCTATCAGGTTTATAGCAGTAACCACCTTATATTCACCGGCATCTACCGCATGTATATCAAGAGCCACCTCTTGCTTGGTAGAATAATGTTTTTCAGTCACCAACTTTCCGTCGGCCTGGAAAATCCATACACGTGCATCAGTAATAGGAGTACCCGTATCGTCCTTATCTGCCCAACTAAGAGCTGCCGAGATGCCGTGGTCGTTATTTTCGGGTAGATTGCCGTCACATGCTGTAAAGGTCATTGCCAGCAGGCACATTATTATAGTTATATAGAGCGCTTTCTGTTTCATTTTTTATCCTCCTTTGATTCTTTTGTTTCTGTACGGCGGGCTTTGGCAGGTATTTTCTCATTAAAGTCGCTACCTTTACCAATTATACTAATGCGAGAAGCCTTAATGCCTTGTTGTATTAACCAGCTTTTAACTCTTTGTGCGCGACGAACAGAGAAGCGTAAATTTATGTCACGGGTACCCACTGTGTCACACCAGCCTGTTATAGTGATTTTCATATCGGGGTTCTTTCGTAAAATAGAGAGTATTTCCTTTAACTTAGGTTGCTCCTTCACCTCTATTACCGAGCGGTTGAATTCGAAATAAATAGTGGGGAATGATGCTAATGCTTTTTCTTCTGCCTTAGTAGGGGTAATAACAACTTTCTCTGCAGGTTTTTCTTCCTGTGGTTTTTCAGGTTCAGTTATTTGTTCTTTTTGTGGAGTAGCCGGTACTTCTTCCCTCACAACAGGAATATAAGCTGGCGTTTGTGGAGATTGTTTAATTCTTTGAATATCTTTACCAAACGACCAGGTGAGTTTTACCCCTCCTTCATAAATAAAGTTATCTTTGTATAAATGCTTTGGTAGTTTATCGAAGTGTTCGCCTGTGAGGTGAGTAAAACCTCCGTAAAGACCTACACTCAAATGTTTAGCAAAACGATAGCCGGCCTGCACATTTCCTCCAACACCTAAGTGCCATTTTGTTTTACCTTCTACCACTTTTTTATTTTCAGCAATTGTAATTAAGTCAGCACGAGTATTAAGAACCGAAATTGCCGGAGAAAGTTCAAAGATCCAACGACAGTTGCCATCGGAACAAAAGATACCCGGAATATTAATATTGCCTTGCAAACCGTATTGTTGTAAACTAACTTTGCTTTTCAGGTTACTGTAATCCCAACCTTCCATATCAATAACGGGAGCGTAATAGCGAACTATGTCGTTTCCCAGCCAATAATTGGCATTTACATCGTTTTCGCGTACTGCAAGTGTGGTTTGTCCTGCTTTTACAAAAAGCTCTAAAGATAATACAGGGGTGAAACGATAACCACCAAAGGCACCTGCCACCCATCCAAAACGAGTTTTATCTGCCCCGAAAGAGCTGAACGTACTTACTCCAAACGGCACACCTCCCAATGCTCCTACATACCATCCATTGGCTGTATGCACCGTAGTTGTATCATTTGTAGTCTGTGCATTCACTCTACCCTGCAAAAGAGCCAGAAGGAAGCAGATAAATAATAATTTTTTTTTCATAATCAATTTTTATTTCAGTTATATATAGTATGTTCAGAGCAATAGCGATCTTTTTTTCATGCAATTACATCATCATAACATTTTTATTTACGTCACAAACATACATCATCAGTATAAGCAATACGTGTCACTGGGGCAATACTTTGCCCCATACACGCAACACACTGATTTAATGAGTTTTAAAATTTAAACAAAAAGTAAACATTTGAAGACCACGAAGTCCACCTGAAGGGAATAATAAAATTATTAATTACATTAAACAGCATTTTATTATTAAAATAGACAGAGAAAATGAAGAAAAACAGTGCTATCAAAACGAATATACCTGATACTACTCTGGTGTTTGATTCTTTTCATTTTATTAAACTTATAAGTGTATGGCTATCACATGTCAACCGCCAAATCAAAAGGTATCAAGAATCATAACCTTCAGTTTTTTATATTAAAGGTCATTTTCTGTACCAGTATTTTCTCATTTTTCTTATAAAGAAATTCGAACTTTATTAGCTTTTCGGAATCGCACGACTCTATCTCTGCATGTGTAAAAGATAATAATAAAGCCCTTTCTCCTAGCTTTTCTAAATAAAATAATTCATTATTGTTAATAAGATCGCTCCTCTTCACTGTTACATATATAGTTTTGTCTACAAAATGTTCAAACACTTCGTGTTTATCCGTACTATATTTATCAAGATAATCTTTAACTAGTAAAAAACTTTTTCCATCCATCCACCAGAAATCACCTAAAAAGCGATGGAGGCAAATACATAAATCTTCATTTTTTTTCATATCATTCATTGTTTATACTATCAATAAGGGACTATCCAATAAACAAAATAGTCCCTTTATCTTTTTAATCTGAACAGTTTCAAAATACAGCAATAGATTCTATTCTCCCATTCCCCCTTCATTCCAACCGGGAATCCAGTCGATAATGGTGCCCGAAACTCCACCTATCCCAAAGTTGATTGTTGCGTCAAGACCTACAGAAGTTTCATACGATGCAGTGTTGAAACCAGCGAGCAGTGTACTTACGTTCTCCTCGTACGTAAAGGTTTTACCATTATTGAATGTCACAATTATATGGAGCACTTGATCCACTTCCGGGTTAATGCCCAACAGGTTGAACGATGTGCTGAAAGTACCGTCCGAAGCCGGTTGTGTTGCATTCGTAACATAGTATGAAGTGGCGGCAGCATTGTCGGCGCGGGATGCTATGCTTTTCGTTACCACACCATCATTTATCCGGCGGGCGTTGCTTACCCCGTTTAGCGTTACATCAACACTCTTTATCGTTGCAGGATCAACTCCCAAAAGAGTTCCTTTTACTATGAGCCGACGTGTCATCAGTTTCAGAACCATATTTTTGGTTACACTTTTGTTGTACACCACACCAATTTCATCTTTTGCAGCCTCAAAAACGGGTAGTAAAGGAAGCTCATTGTCAGTTGAGGCAGACAAAGTGATGAGCCCAGCGATATTTATCGACGTGCCTTCGGGTAATTTGGACGCAGATGGCAATTTTGTAGCTGTAACGTTGTAAGTTCCAGCCTCTATATCAGTTGGTACAGATGGCATGACGTCGTAAATTTTACTTCCGTCCACAGTAAGCGCCAATGTGGTTTTAGCATTGGAATCGGTAATGGTGCTACCTGTTAGGTTTACTGTGAACAAACCCGGATTTTGAGACTGGCTACCGTCGGGATTGTAGATAGATATATAGTCGTCACTGCTGCACGAAGTAACAACAGCAAGCAACACTCCGCACAGTAGTGTTTTGCTGCAACGAGCTGCTCTGTTTTTATTTCTGAATTTCATATATTCTTCTGTTTATGGAGTTATTACTTTTTATTTTTACCTATACTAAAATGATAAGCCACAGAAAGCTCTGCATTGGTGAGACCAAAACGATTTGTTATCTGGTTATTTACGAGGCGATACTTATCATGCGGCACATAGTAATCATAGTCTTTGTAATTTTTGTGTACATATCCCGCTCCAACTCCCAAATCAATGGTCCAGTTGTGAGGTAGCCAGAAAGTATACCCCACTGTAACACCGGCTGTATAAAACCAGCCATCGCGCGGATATGAATTGCGCAACTGATCGTTGAATTTCAGGTAGCGGGTATTAATACCCATATATGGTCCGTGAAACGAGCTTCCTGTACCATTTGTTGCTGTATTAATACCGTCGCTATGGTAAGGATTAAAGAAATAGCGGCGCATTTCAAATCCGGCTCCGGACATTTGCAGGTAATCGGCACCTTTGCCTAGTAAACCTATATGTCCATCGATGCCTGCCTGCCAGCGACTGGCAAACTGTATATCTACACCAAGCGAAGGCGACAGGGTAGCCAACGTTAAAATATTGCTGCGCACACCCAGGTTTTGAGCCTGAATAGTGCCAAAAGTTGTTCCTGCTGCCATAAAGACGGTAAGAAGAAACATTCTTATTTTACTATTATTTTTTTTCATTCTATAATTATTTATGCAGAGAAGAAAGAGTGAATGCTTTTCACTCCATTCTTCCTGCTGTTTTTCTATTATCTTTATTTGTTACTCTCCGTTGTAGCTCCAATTTATGAGTGGAGCCTGAGATATGCTTGCGCCTTCTGATTCTCCCCATATGCCGGTTGCTTTCCATGTGCGATTAACCACAGAGAGCGAACCTGATGAAGAGAGTGTTACAGTGGGAACTGCAGTTAAAACAGGAGCGGTAACTGCTACCAAAGGACTATAATCGGCAGCTCCCAGAGATACGCAGTTGGAAATAGTAAGACTACCCTTAGCTAAAATGGCAGTGGCTGCGTTGCTTGTGCCTTTTGTGCCGTAGCTGGAAGTTATATAAGCTATAGTGCTGCCATATTCTATAGAAGAACCTATCAAAGCACCATTACCGCTAATAGCTTCCGCAGCATTAACATTGGTGGCATAACAACCAAAAACAGTTCCACCTTGACTTACTCCTAATAATCCACCCACAGATGCTTCATCCGGCTTTGATAATACATTAGTTGACAGGGTGCAACCGTCGGTGTAACAAGCCACCATTTTGGAATAAAGTCCGATGTATCCTGCTAAACCCCCAATCTCTATTTTTGAATAATAATTGAGTTCGCTTCCTTGCACAGAGCTATTCGAGACACGACAGTGAGCAACAACTACTTTATTATCAAGACCACCAGCCATACCAATCATACCACCACAACAATCGCCTTTTATAACGTTACAGTTTGTTACGCTGCAGTTAAATATGTACCCTGAAAAAAGTGCTGCCACAAGTGTACCGCTGGTTCCACCTCCAAACCCAGTCACAGTACAGTTACTGAAGTGCAAATTATACACTATGCCTCCCTTTATCACATTAAAAAAGCCGGTATAAATATCCTTACTTCCTACAACAATATTCATTCCCGTTATTTTATGCCCGTTTCCGTTCAGCTTGCCGGTAAAGGGTGTGTCAGTAGTATATCCCAGCGGTGTCCAGTTGCTGCCGCTTAGGTCTATATCGTTCATCAGGATGTAGTTTCCACCCAGGTTGGAGGCTATGGCTTCCAGGTCGGTGCGGGTATAAATGGGGGTTGGTGCTCCGGTTTCACCGGTTTGCCAGCCTGGAGCGGTGAAGTTCGCATCGGGGGTGGCAGTGCAACTTCCCGGGCTTAGTGTGAGGCGGTACATGTATGCTTCTCCTCCTTGGTGACTTATTTCACGTCCAATACCATCGAAAGATCCACTTGCATTGGGAACACTCACAGGTATTTTCCGCCCATCGACAAGGGTTACTACGAACGATTGAAGAAATAGACCATAATTGTTGTATACCTGTGCTTTCCAAGGTGCTGATTCGGATGGCTGTGTACCAGTTGCTACACTTGATGACGGCAATAGGTTAATGCTACCATAATCTTCAGGTGTACCTGTTACTTTAGACACCAATTTGGCAGTGATGGATGCTACAGATGATTCGCTACCCAAGGCAGATAAGTCACAGAAGGTTATTCCTACACGGTTTAAAAGATGTTTCATAGTGATTTTAAAGATTCCATTTACAAGGTTGGCACTAACAGTGTAATTAGTATTAGTGCTATCCCATGTGCCATTTGTGCAAATTCCTTTGGCAGACAAAATATCGCTATATGTTATAATGCCGGTAGTTGCATCTACCTGTTTGGTATATCCCCCGTCTACTGTTTCCATTCTGCCTTTAGCAGAACCTTCAGCCCATGGCATACCATTTTTGTCCTTTTCAAAATTATCAGGATTATCTGCAGTGTTATTAAAATCTACGTGATTATACTTCTTTCCTAAATAATTGAAGAATATGTAAAACTCTCCACTTGCCGGAATGGTTATATCGCTATTAAGCAGCCACGATCCATCTGCCTGTATAGTGGCAAAACGATAAGTTTCAATTGATGGGTAGTTTCCTATAACGATACCTATGTGCAGGCGGTCTCCTTCTGCCCATGAGGTTTTCTCGTCCACCGCTTCAGTGGTTTCTCCGGCGCGGGTGGCAATGGCACGGGTGGCAGCAGTGAAGCCGTTGGGTAGTGCCACGGACGATATACGGTGAATAGTGATGCTGCCGTCGGCATTTTTCATAATATCACGAGTGGTGACGGTAAGATCTTCATCTGCCGAGCAAGAGGTCATAAACATTGCCAGCAGCACAATGCTCAGCAACGCAGAACAAAGCGAAAAGAAAGAAAAACCGTTCTGACCATATATGCTTTGTTTATTTTGCATGTTTTGCTTTTTTGTTGTCTTCATATATTTATATTTTTTACTATTAATTGATTATAGATTAGTCTCTTCCTTACTTTTCTTTACCTGGTTTACCGACACTATCTGATAGTGTGCCGCCACTGTATTGGCATCGTTTATAAACTTTGTTATCACATCCGAAGCAAAGAGCTGTCTGGCAACGTTTACCCGTGCCACAATGGTGCGGTAGGCTACGGTAACCTGTTTGCGCACATCATCGGCAGATGTTGTTTGGGTGTGGCATGTAGCTGCTATAGTAGAGCTTGAAGTCCTGAATGTCAAAACATTACCCTTCTTCTGTTCATTTATAAAGCCGGTTCGTTTAGTAATTTCTTCGTATCCTGAAATGCATTTCACCAGCTTGTCCATTTTGTCGATAGCCGCAGAGTAGGCAGGCATTTCATCTTCCAGTTTCAAAGCTCTGGATGTAGTTTGTATTATTAGTTTTCTAACTTCCTGATTCATTTGCACGAAGGCTCCGTGTGTGAGCTTGCTTCCTGTAAATTCTTTCATGGTTACCATAATATTATTATTTTTTTCGTTGTTAATTATTTATTTCTCATCCTCCGCTCTGCATACAGGGAAGCTTTTTGCTGTGGAACAGATTTTCTGCATACTGCATGGGGCTTTAGTTACTGGTACTGTATAGCTTTCCATGTAACTCCACCCCATGTAAGGCCGCTTGGTTTTGGTGTTCCGCTTCCGCTCTGCTTATCAGTATTAAGATACAGCGTACAGTTGGCGGAGTTTGTATAACCATAAAAAGTATCTGTAATAAGGGTTATTACTCCCGCAGCCGTAAGCTTAAGTGTGGTAAGCACTGGACAGTTATAAAAAGCAAAGTTGCCAATATTGGTTGCAGCAGGCAAACTTACACTAGTAAGTTTAACACAGTCCAAAAAAACATTTTCACCAAAGGTTGTTGCAGCTGGTAGATTTATGTCAGTGAGTGCAGTACAGTCATAAAAAGCATGATTCCCAAAGCTTATTGCAGCAGGCAGACTTACATTAGAAAGTGTAGCACATTCAGCAAAAGCAGCAATTCCAATGCCTGTTGCCGAAGGCAGGTTCGCATTAGTTAGTGCTGTCCATCGAAAAGCATGATCACCAATATTAACTGCAGCAGGCAAGTTCAGACTAGTCAATGCAGAGCGCCAAAAAGCACCATAAGCGATGGTTATTACAGAGGGCAGGCTTACGCTGGTAAGTGCTGTGCATTCATAAAAAGCTTCCTTTCCAATACTTGTTACATCAGGCAAGTTAAGACTTGCAAGTTTTTTACACTGAAAAAAAGCATATTCGGGTATTGTCTTTATACCGGTAAGAGTCAGATTTACAGCAGTTGTACGAGAATTTATTTTCCCATTAATAACGTTTACAGCTCCCATTTTACCTGTCTCGGTTTCAGCAGATAGGTCTATAATCAATTCTGTATATTTATCAATATTTGCAATGCTTGTACCATTGTTATAAAATTGTGCATAAGTACCTTTCCATGTTGTATATTGACCACCATCTTCATCACCAACTCCCTGCTGCCCCAGCAACACCGGTGCGTAGATGCTGTACAGGCGGCCCGCCTCGGTGTGGAATGCTGGTTTCACCACTCCGCTCACTCCGTTGGCAGTTACTGTGGTAACGGCAGCCGTGTTGGCAGGGTCGTCTACCGGCAAGTGCAAATAGACAGTAGAAGTAAGTACAGCATTGGCCGGTTGAGAAGCATCTGCAGTCTGCACAGTGGGGCAACTCACGGTGGTAGCTATTCCGCTAGCAGTGGTAACCGTTGCGCTTTGCCCAAAGGCAAGGCTTGTGAGGCGCACCAATGCTGTTTGTCTCTGCCATTTGTCGGCGGCTGGGGCAATGGCAATACCTGTTTTGGTAATGTCGTCCGGTACCACTACGGTACTTTGTCCTGCAATTTGTTCCGTACCCCTATTTATAAGTGCAAGGATGGTAGTGCCGTCAATCGGAGTATCGTCTGCAGCTGTGTAAGTGCGGCTGTAAGCATAAACCGCCTTTACAGAATATATGCCAGCAGGCAGGCGAAGCGAGGTAGGCGTTGCCGTCCATGCCGTGCCGTCATAAGTAAGCGTTTGGGTGTTGCCACTCGCCATTTGGGAAGCGGCAATCTCTGTTGTTCCCTCCGAATCGCTGTAGCAGTGAAAGGTAACGCTTACCTCGTCTCCTTTTTGCCATGCGGCGGTGTAACTTCCGCCGGTAGCAACATCCGCAGTAGTGGTGCGTGTAGCAGGCAAGCCTGTGCCACTGCCGGAAACCACCTCTGAAACGGCAGCGGCAGGCTTACCCACACCTTGCATGGTAGCAGTAACCGTCATCGGTGCATCGGTACGTATCATTGCTTCCTCGTCCATAGACTGCGAGCATGAAGTTCCAATGCCGGCAAGCAGCGCAAACACTGCTCCCCAGGTTAGTAAAGAGCGAAGAGAATGAAGAAAGATGTAACTCTCTGCTCTGCTGCTTTTGCTATTCGTTTTATTATTATATATCATGATTATATTTTATATTTTTTTAGTTATCCAAGATTGTACTTATAGCTCTTATTGTTCGAACTTTATAGCTTTCCATGTTTGTCCAAACCATGAAAGGCCACTTGGTTTGGGTGTTCCAATTCCGCTCTGCTTATCTGTATTAAGATATAGAGTACAGTTGGCGGATTTAGAAAATCCATTAAAAAGACCTGCATCAAGAGTCATTACTCCTGCAGCTGTAAGCTTAAGTGTGGTAAGCACCGGGCAGTATGCAAAGGCGTAGTTACCAATATTATTAGCCATAGGCAGACTGACGCTGGCAAGCAAATCGCATTGAAAAAAGGTACAATTACTGATAGTTGTTACAGCAGGGAGACTTATGTCAGTAAGTGATAGGCAACGATTAAAAGCATAATCTCCTATAGTTGTTGCAGCAGGTAAACTTACATCAGTAAGCTTTTTGCAGCCGGAGAAAGCATGCGCATTAACATTTGTTGCCACCGGCATATCTATATAGGTTATGGCTTCACAAGCCATAAAAGCATTTTCGCCTATGTTTTTTACCTTAGGCATATTTACACCGGTAAGCAGATAACAACTGCTAAAAGAATAGGTTCCAATGCTTGTCACCTCAGGCATACTTACATTGGCAAGCGAATTGCACTCATTAAAAGCATAGTCGCCAATGGTTGTTGCCACAGGTGTATTCAGGCTGGTAAGCACTGTATTAGCAAAAGCGCCGAGCTCTATAGTTTTTACCGCAGGCATACTCACATTGGCAAGTACCTTACAGTTGTAAAAAGCTTCCTGACCAATAGCTGTTACTACAGGCATAATCACGCTTGTGAGCGTAGGACAACTCATGAAAGCCCACTTGGCAATACTTGTCACCGCAGGCAAATTTACATTAGTGAGTGCATCACAATTGGTAAAAGCACTTATGCCGATGCTTGTTACCGAAGGCAAACTAATCCCGGCAATTTTATTACAATCAAAGAAATCTTTTTCGAGGATCGTTTCAATACCAGTAAGGGTCAGGCTCACAGTGGAAATATGGTTTAAGGTTTCACCTTTTATAAAGCTGATAGCCGTAGTCTTGTCACTTACAGCAGAGAGATCTATGATCCAATTCTTATATTTTAAAATATTATTGGCACCAAAACCGTTGTTATAAAACTGTGCATAAGTACCTTTCCATGTCATATATTGCCCACCATCTTCATCGCCTATTCCCTGCTGGCCCAGCAACACCGGTGCGTAGATGCTGTACAAGCGGCCCGCCTCGGTATGGAAGGCAGGTTTCACCACTCCGCTTACACCATCTAATGTTACTGTGGTAACGGCAGACGTGTTGGCAGGGTTGTCCACCGGTTGGTGCAAATAGACTGTAGAAGTAAGTACTGCATTGGCAGGTTGAGAAGCATCTGCAGTCTGCACAGTGGGGCAACTCACGGTGGTAGCCGTTCCGGCACCTGTAGTTACCGTTGCGCTTTGCCCAAAGGCAAGGCTTGTGAGGCGCACCAACGCCGTTTGCCGCTGCCATTTGTCGGCGGCAGGGGCAATGGCAATACCTGTTTTGGTAATGTCGTCCGGTACCACTACGGCACTTTGACCTGCAATTTGTTCCGTGCCCCTATTTATAAGTGTCAGGATGGTAGTGCCGTCAATCGGGGTATCGTCGGCAGCAGTGTAAGTGCGACTGTAGGTATAAACCGCCTTTACAGAGTATGCGCAGGCAGGCAGGCGCAGCGAGGCAGGCGTCGCCGTCCATGCCGTGCCATTGTAAGTAAGCGTTTGGGTGTTGCCGTTTGCCATCTGGGAAGCTGCAATCTCTGTTGTTCCCCCGGCATCGCTGTAACAGTGAAAAGTTACGTTTACCACGTCTCCTTTTTGCCATGCAGCGGTGTAACTTCCACCGGTAGCAACATCGACGGTAGTAGTGCGTGTAGCAGGAAAGCCTGTGCCACTGCCGGAAACTACCTCTGAAACGGCAGCGGCAGGCTTACCCACACCTTGCATGGTGGCAGTAACCGTCATCGGCGCACCGATGCGTGTCATTGCCTCCTCGTCCATAGACTGCGAGCATGAAGTTCCAATGCCGGCAAGCAGCGCAAACGCTGCCCCCCGGGTTAGTAAAGAGCGAAGAGAAAGAAGTGAAGATATGTACCTCCCTACTCTGCTGCTACTTTTGCTATTCGTTTTATTATTATCTATCATGATTATTTTTTTCTATTTTTGATTACCCGGTTATTGGTTACTCATACTGTATAGCTTTCCATGTAACTCCCCCCCATGTAAGGCCATCGGCTTGTACTTGTGGTAATACACTTCCGTCATGCTTGCCTGTGTTAAGATATAGTGTGCAATTAGCTAAGTTTGTAAAGCTTCTGAAAACATCTGTAGAAAGAGTTATTGATTCCACGGATGTAAGTTTAATCGTGGTAAGTGCAGAGCATTTTTCAAAAGTATTATTTCCTATTGTTGTTGCAGCAGGCAGGCTTACGCTGGTAAGGTATGTGCATTCAAAAAAAGTACCTCCGCTTAAGTATTTAGCCTCAGGCAGTTCCACGCTGATAAGCGATGTGCAGTAAGCAAAAGCACTGCCTCCTATGGATAATGCTTCCGGCAGGTTTACGCTGGATAGTGATGTGCAGTAACCAAAAGAGTTTACTCCAATTTGTGTTGCCGCAGGCAAATCCACTTTGGTAAGCGCATAGCAATTTATAAAAACACCTTCTCCAAGTTGTGTTACTGCAGGTGAGCTTACATTAGTGAGCAATTTGCAGTTCTGGAAAGCAGCAGACTTAATGTATGTTACATTTGGAAAACTCACACTGGTAAGGGAAGTGCAGCCATTAAAAGCCAATTGCCCCACGGTTAATGCAGTAGGAAGAGTTACAGTTCCCAACTGCTTACAATCCTTAAATGCTTCATCAGGAAGAGCTCCCAGATTATTAAGTGTAAGCGCCACAACTCCATCGCTGGTGCCGCCCGGGATTACAATATTCGCCATCCGGCTTTTTATCTGAGTAATCTGAGCAGCGATTTGGTCGGTGGTCATTCCGGCAAAATCATACGTCCAGTTCAGCTTCCCGTCACCTCCCTGTATAATGTCCTCGCCAAGGCCGTTGCCGTTGGCTGTGGTAAACGAGGCTATTTGCACGGTTTGTGTGGTTAAAGCTTCCTTGCGGTCTACCGTTACATTATAGGTGTAAAGATTACCTGCTACCGGAGTGGCAATGCCTGCAGTTGGCAGGGTGATGCGCAGCTGGCGTTCCTCTGTTGTTCCTTCGGCGGCATTGGTAAACTTCACGGTAAGAATGCCCGCCGTTGCTCCTCCACTAACGGCAGTATTTGTATTCAAAACACCCACCACGGCACACGATGTTGCAGCGAGTGATGCCCTGCGGTCTGTCTGAAATGTGGCGTCATCAGTATCGCCCATCATGGGGGTAAAATCAACAAACTGGGCTGTATAGCCTGCCAGTTTCACATCATCTGCCAGCTTAAACAGAAAGCGCATGCCTGCATACTTTAGCTTTAGCTGCAATGTGTAGGCAGCTGTAGCGGTAGCCGAGTTGGCCGTTATAACAGGATTTGGTATACTGCTTTCAATCACTGAATAGAAAGGAACATCATAACTGTCCGTACCGTCTGTGCGAGGCTGCGAAATGGTGAATATACTCGAAGCATTAGAGACTAGTGTATAATCCTTACCGCGGGTATAGTCTATAATGTCTTTGCCGTTGCTCAATGCCAAAGCATAACTCACAGCACCGGTACTACCGTCAACTTGTTTCGCGGTGGTGTATATTGCAGTTTGACTGCTCGCTCCTGTAATACCTTCGGTTGTTTTAAAATAAGAGGCACTCAGCTTCGTTCCGTTCGGAATGTTCATAGCCACACTGTTTTCTTCAGCGGCACGTGTAAGCACGGCACTGCCCTGCCCATCGGCTATTGTTGCGCTTAAACTAAGCGGCAGCGGTTCACCGTTGTCTGCACCGGCAAGGTCTTCGTTCCGGCAAGAGGTAGCCAAACCGGTAAGCAGCACCATGCCTGCAAGCGCAACAAGTTTATTTATTGTTTTCATTATATATATGTTCTTTTATTAATGGGTTAATTGTAAATCGTAGTTTTTCACTGCCTGGGGCAATCCGTCGGCACTCGTCTGGAATATGTAACGGATAGGATCATTTACATTAGAAGCGTTCCACGTACCAATGGCAGCATTGAGCGTGGTGGCATCCGCCCAGCCGGCAGTTGTGCTGTAAGTACCTACATAAGGATTGAAATTTGTATCGGTAATTTTGGTTAAATTGGATATATTGACGCCGCCGCTAAAAGCGCCATCCACAACTGGAATAGACGAGTTACCTATGCAGGTGTGTGCATCCCCAAAGTTCCGTCCTATTATACTACCATTCCAAGCACCTATTAAAGAACTTACATTGGCATAACAAGCCAGAACATAGGAGGAGCCACCATCGTTTGCACCTACTATACCACCCGTAGAAGCCTGACCACCGTTTATGGATATGCCAATAACACGACACACGGCAATGCAGCCGCCACTGTTTATTCCTTCTATACCGCCAATATTTCCGCCAATAGAGCTGTCGACATCCTGCACAGTAATTGTAGGACTAGAAACCGTGCAAGCTATTACCTTACCACCTGCTCCCACACCTACAATTGCACCCACTCTTCCTGATATAACCTTGATAAAAGGTTTATCAATCGTTACATTTTCAATAGATGCACCTGAAGACGTAAGGCCAAAAAGGCCATAATTACCATTATCGGCCAAAGTTTGGTTTATATACAGGTTCTTAATGGTGTGCCCCAGTCCGTTGAATCCTACTGTAAATGGCATGGCGTCAGTACCTATCGGTGTCCAGCTTTTTGCCAGAGACTCACTACATACAGACTGCAGGTCGATATCATTTGCCAATACCACCGGGTTGGTGGCTGTAGGTGCACCGCCGGACAGTGTCCAGCTGGAGTAATTGCCCGCTGTGCCTTTGGTATTCCACTCATCACGAAAGGCAACAAGGTCTGCCGCAGTACGTATGCCGGGATGTGCTATGGAAGCATTGCCGCTATCTACACTTGTCCAGCTATCTACTACAGGGTTAAGGGTAAGTGTGGCATGCTCGTCCACCGTAAGAGTGGCTGTGCGGCTATACCCACCTGTGGTGGCAAAAGCCGTACCTGCCTTTTCCAGGTCGGCAGTATAGTTCCATTCCAAACCGTCGGCAAGCTGTCCTTTTACTTTGATACAGGTGAGCATGAAATCTAAATAAAAACCATTCTGAGGCAATATAACACGCCATTGCGGTGCATTTATGCCATCGGCAGTAGCAGCAGATCCTGTAGAAGTAGCCTCTATGTCATAGTATTCAAAAACACCACTTTTATTTTTCACCCTTACTGTGCAGGTTACAGATGTTACCCCGGCAAGGGTGCTTTGGGCAGACTTAGCCACATTGAGCGTTAAAAGATAATTCATATGAGTAAAATCATACGTCAGTTTGCAGGTACGCTTATTGCCGGTAACAATAACTACCGGATTAGTGTGACTAGCAAGAGCATCATAACACACCAATGTACCGTGAGTACTACCACTGGGGGTAGCTGTGTAATAACAACCATTTAAACTAAACTCCCCCTCCCCTGCTATAAGCTGTGTTTGCCCCGCAGGTACAGTGCCTGTAAATCCCGGGTAATAGGCACTATAACTATCATTTCCCTCTTCTTTCGCATTAAGGTAAACCGTATGAGGCGTAGTGCCTTCATAGTCGCTATAAGTATTCCATGAACCGTCGGTCTGTTTTTTCACATAAGCATCGGTATAGCCTTCCAAACTATTCTCATAACCAAAGCTAAACACGTCTCCCTCGGCAAAATCGGTAATTACTTTGTTTGGCTCGGGAGTGGTGACAGCACGGGTTGCTACACTTGTTGCAGCAGTCCCGTTGGTGCCGGCACCCTGTATGCTTACACCCGCAACCTGCGCTGCGAGAATGCGTCCTTCGTTAACGGCATTGTCAATGGCTGTGCTATCGTCGGCACAAGCCGTCATTATGCCGGCAAGCAGCGCAACACACGCCACATTGGCAAATGAAGCACGGAGCGTGGAGAATAGAAAGTTTCCTTTCATGTTTCCATATAGCCGGCTCTTTATTATATTATTTTTTATTGTATTCATTCTATTTCTAATTTATAATTTAGGAAGTTTCTCACTAATTAAGTGTACCGGTATAGTTTCCATCCATCTCTCCACCGTTTACGGTAGTCCAGTTACCAATGCTGGCACCCTGTGTAGAAAGCCCTGTCACATTATCATAAGTAATGGTTACGGTGAGGCGCTTGCCTTGCATTATGCCGCTTGTGGCGTCCGAGGTTAAATTGTAGGTGGCCGTAAGTTCTGCCCCGTTTACGTGGGTTAGCTTTAATATCTGAGCATTAACCAGCGTACCGTTGATGTAACTACGTTCCGCACCGCCTACCGTAATGGTTTGAACAGAATAGATGCCGCTGGCATCCCCTTTATGGACAAAAAGCACAGGGATATGTGCACGATAAACAGCTTCATCGCCACTTTTGTAGGAGCAAAAAGGAGTAACAGCATTCCCATAATTTGTAGGCATTTTAGGCGCAGCCTTATCTGTAATATGAGCAAGAAAAGCCGTGCGAGCAGCTTCTTCGGTGCTGCCCCAATTTGTACCACGCTTTACAATGATTGCTACATCTACACACTGATGAAGCAACGTGGCAGTAAGTGCATGATCTGCTCCCAACGTGGCAGTACCTTCAAGGTAATCCGTACCCTGATAACGGGTCTTTGTGTTTTGATCCGGGTAGAACGGGCTATTATTTACCCAAGCTGCTGCTTCGCCAAGCGTACTTTCGGCAATTCCGCCAAAACTATTAACTTTGAATTGGTAATCTCCTCCGTCTACATCCTGTGTATAAATGGCATCGAGGTATGTCTTAGAACCGTTGCCGTCAGTTATGAGAGTGGAACCGGGTTTCACCGCCCAGCTACCGTCACTGCCCAGCACATAGGTAGATTTGTAATTAACAGCTACATTTGGGTTTCCAGCTTGCACAATAATTTCTTCGCCTTCTCCCCATTGCCATGAGGTGTAACCATCGCCGGTGTAGGCACGTGTACTTGCTGTGGCTTCGCTGTCTGTGCCCTGTACACTCAGCATACCTATGGCCAGCGGTGTACCTCCGGCAACGGGCGCGGTTGCTTCGTCCTTCTGGCAGGAAGTTGTCAGCATGGCCAGCATGGCAACGGCAGCCAGCGAAGAACAGCATAAAAAGCGTAAAAAGCTTTTCTTCCCGTTCACCGGGTTATTCAACTTATTGTTATATATTGTCTTCATATCTATATTCTTTTATTTATTTCTTTCCACATTTTACATTTTATTACCACCGGTTACGTTTCCGTTGAGGTCGATGTTATAATCTCCTTCGTTGGTAAATCCACCCACGGTAACACTCTCTATTACGGCTTTACTCTCCGTAAGGCGGATGGTGTAGGTGTAAATGTGGCCTGCCCAGAAGGTAATTCCACCTGTGGGTACTACAATATCGTAGGTTTTACCGCTGTAAGCATCTGTCTGCTGCCCCCTAAAGGTAAAAAGCGTTTGTCCTTCTTTAAAGCTGGCACCGTTGGCAGCTATGCTCTCTTTGTTTGCCTGAGAAACGAATAAGCCGTAAACCGCCCGGTTCTCTGTATTAGTCCATGAAATATTGTCTACAAATTCTTTAAGAAACCATGGAGATTGAAAAGCAGATGTACCGGCAGTTTGAGGAGTACTACACCATTTTGGATCAAGATATTTAACCAAAGAAGATGATACGTAGAACTCGTCACTAGCCAAATATGGCTGTGTAGCTGTGCCCTCGCCATAAGCACCGATAACATTGAAGTTTACCCTTGCATAAGGATAGCGCAACAGGATAGCACCATTGGCCGGTGCTGCTCCGTCGGCAGCAGCGAGGTCGGCAGTGGCAATAAGGCTTGTGCCGTTCATTTTTGCCTTTCCTGTCCAGAAGGTATAAAGAGGAGCAACACGACCTTCTTCAGTACCTTGCAGCAGAGCATTCATGTTTGCAGGAAGAGCACCGTTAAACAGCGCAGAGAAACCATGTAGGCGCAGGTTAAACTCACCCGAGGCTGGCACAAGTAGCGAACCATCTGCCTGTGTTCCAACAGCGGTGATGCCCACCATAGCAAGATAGTCTGCAGAAATAGGTATCAGGTTCAAGTCGGTAATAGTTCCTTTACCCACAGACAAATCTTCAAGAGTAGTTAAATCCATCCCATCTATAGTGCGGTAATAGCCCACGGAAATCGGTTTATCCGCAGTACTGCCATCATGTCCTTCAAAGCTGGCTTCCACCATGTAGTAATTGTAATATAAATTCGTGGCACGGGTTGTTACTGTCTTGGTAGTTGTCGCCGCACCGATACTTACAGAGGTCTTTAAATCAATGGAGCTCAGAGGTGTAAGAGTGGTCTGCTCTACACCATCTGTAAGCTCACTGTTATTGGTGCAGCCCGAAGGCAGCACCAGCAGCACAGCTGCCACCAGCATCGTAAAGATGCTGTGTGCTGCAACCTGATAATTTGATTTTATTTGTATGTTCATATTTTAATTCTATTTTTTATTCTATGCGTGTGCTGCGAATTAGTATTGGAAACTGCCCGAAGAAGAACCACCTTCCACCCAATCGTTCACATCAACAGTTCCAATCTTCACTGCCGACTTATTTACAGAGGCAGTAAGCGTGTGGATGCTTCCTGTAGCAAGAGCAATATTGGTGGTTAAATTAAAGGTTTTGCCTGCTATTACCAGTTTAATGCCGGTAATGCTCTGCGGGCACACAATAGCAGTGTAAGTACCAAAAGCATCGGCTGAACCGCCGGCATTGCTCATGGTAACGGTGTGGGGATCGTTAGTATAATTGAGCTCTGTAGCAGCATATCCACTTACATTCTTTGCCGAGGTGAAAGTAAGTGTAGCGGCTTTCAACTGATCTGCGGTATAAGTACCGTCACTCTGCAACTTCACCATGAGTTTACCCATAACATGCTTCAATGTAAATGCAGGTGTAGTACCCCATGGAGTAGCAGCGGTAGCTTCTTCTGTTTGCAGGTAATCACTCTCCTGATTGCCCTCACCACCGTTAGTTGGAAGGTAAAGTGCCTTGTAAGAGTAACTGTTCAGAGTGGTTCCGGCAGCATACTGTGGCAAGTTATCCCAAAGTATGGGTTGATAACCGGCAGAAGCACCATTTACACTAGCCACACCATTTGCATAAGCAATAGGGTAATTACCTGTTCCAGACTCTGCACCTTCAGCAACAATTACTAATTTACCGGCTTCGGAAATACCACTCAGCGTTTCGGTAGAAACGGTTACGCCATCAATAGCAGCATCGGCAGCAGCATCGGCACCTGTACCCCAGTTGGCCACTGTTACGGCAGCTACTTTGGCAGTAGTTGGGTTAAGTGTCAGTGTAAGGGCATTGTTTTGGGAGGCCTTCAGGCTTACTTCAGTAGCCAGTGTAGCTGTGTAAGCATTGCCATTAGCAAGTGTAACAACAAATTTGCTGCCGGCAGCAAGTGTTTGCGGAACAACAATAGCAGTAAGCTCAGCTTGCTTCTTTGTAGCATCATAAGTGGTAACAAGGTTACTGTATGGTGCAGTGGTGCCACTTGCAACTAATGCAAGGCTACCATCGGCATTATACGCACCACCTGATGTATTTTGAATCATACCCGGGGTAGAGATTTTAGCTCCGCTCAGTGAAACACCTGCAGGGAATGTGCTGCCTGCTTTTACAACTACTGTAAGCTGTGCTAAGGCATGACTGAACTCTAAATTAAGTGCACCACCACCGGTAGTATGGCTCACAGAAGCAGGTCCGGCAATTAAACAGTCAGGAAGTTTGGTTTGTGCATCTACTATTGTATTTCCATTAGCATCCATATTGGTTGCTGTTGCATAGAACTGATCGGAAGCTGCAACGTCATCTAAATAGAAAGGAGTTTTACCGCTATTGCTTGCAGCATCAAAGGTCCATACTCCTTCTATTTTTTTATATACAGGGGCATTTTGCTGATCAGTATTAGCAGAGCTTCCACGCTTCCATAATTGCATATCGGCAAACTGAGTAGCGTCTGTTCCGCTGTTGGTGCCGGTTATGTTGATAGCAAGAGCTGCATCGCCAAGGTTGTTTTCCACCCAGTTGGTTACACTTACTGCACCAAGAGAAATACCTGTCTTAGCTACATTGAGTGTTTGCACGGTGTTTTCTCCGGCATTGATGGCGTGATTTATATTAATGGTATAGGGTTTGCCATTGATAGAAACAAGCACGTCGCCTACTGTTTGTGTAGCCGGTACAATGGCACGGAAGGAGAAACCGCCGGTAGCCGATGCATTGGCAGCATCCGGACAAAGGGTGATGTCGGCTTGCTTATCGGTAGCAGCACCAACCGTTGCAGCAATAGCCGCCGGTGTCCATGTTACGTTATAGTCGGTATGCAAAGCTTTGGCCGTAACCGTAGCAGTGCGAAGTTGCTCGGCAGTAAAGGCTGCATTCACATCTGTAGTGCTGTTCAACACTATAGTGAACTGTGCCATGAGGTGCTTCAAATTAAAGTTCAATGTTTGGTTGCGCTTTGTGCTTTCAGCGTATGCCGCAAGCAAATCGGCTTTGGCATAACCATCGTTTGCACTTTGATCGGCAGCTACAGCTCCGCCGGTAGCTCCGTCGTTCAGCGTAGAGTGGTTTGCTGTAGCATAGAAACTATACAGTCCGCTGCCGTCTGCCGACAAATTATCCCAGAAAAGTGGAGGATTTGCGCTCCATGTATTGTTGCTGTATGTATAATCGGCACTTACACCGCCTTTTACTGAACCATTCCAAAGAGTAAGTGCTCCTGTATAAGGGGTACTAGCAACATTACGTGTTAAAACGGATTGTTCCACGGTTGCTTTGAAGCTTACGGTACCCTCAGCACCGGCGCTCAACGTATCGTCGTTGTTGCAAGCAGCACAAAGGCCTATCACCGTAACGGCTGCAAGTAGTCTTTTAATTGTTTTCATCCTTTTATATATATGTTATTTATTCTTGTTTTATTAATTATCTATGCCAAGATCCGAACTTCCAATCTCGGTAGTAGTCCATCCGGTTACGTTAACATTTACTCCGGCAGTACTTTTCACAATCTTTAATGTTAATGTGTTGGCATTATTTGCAGCCAATACAATGCTTCTGGTAAGTGTATAAGCTTTTCCGTTGATGGTTACAATGAGTTTATCTATGGTTTGTGGGCACACAATAGCGGTGTAAGTACCAAAAGCATCGGCTGTACTGCTGGCATTGTTCATAGTAACGGTACGGGCGGCATTAACAAAAGTGAGTTCCGTAGCAGCATGTCCACTTACATACTTAGCTGAAGTGAAAGCAAGTGTAGCTGCTTTCAGCTGATCTGATGTATAAGTACCATCGCTCTGCAACTTCACAATGAGTTTACCCATAACATGCTTCAGGTTAAATGCAGGAGTAATACCCCACGGAGTAGCAGCAGTAGCCTCTTCTGTCTGTAAGTAATCTTTTTCCTGATTGCCCTCACCACCGTTAGTTGGAAGGTAAAGTGCCTTGTAGGAGTAACTGTTCAAAGTGGTTCCGGAAGCATACTGCAGTAAATTGTCCCAAAGTATAGGTTGATAATTAGTTGAAGCAGTATTTACACTAGCTACACCATTTGCATAAGCAATGGGGTAATTACCGGTTCCATACTGTGCACCTTCAGCAACAATTACTAAATTACCAGCTTCAGAGATTCCATTCAATGTTTCGGCAGAAACGGTTACGCCATCAACAGTAGCATCGGCAGCAGCATCGGCACCTGTACCCCAGTCGGCCACTGTTACGGCAGCTACTTTGGCGGCAGTTGGGTTAAGTGTCAGTGTAAGGGCGTTGTTTTGTGCAGCCTGCAGATTTACTTCGTTAGTCAGTGCAGCAGTGTAAGCATTGCCATTGGCTAGTGTAACAACAAATTTGCTGCCGGCAGCAAGTGTTTGCGGAACAACAATAGCAGTAAGCTCAGCTTGCTTCTTTGTAGCATCATAAGTGGTAACAAGGTCACTGTATGGTGCAGCGATGCCACTTGCAACTAATACAAGACTACCGTCGGCATTGTATATACCGCCTGATACATTTTGAATCATACCTGGAGTAGAGATTTTAGCTCCGCTAAGTGAAACACCTGTTGGGAAAGTACTACCTGCTTTTACAACTATTGAAAGCTGTGCTAAGGCATGACTGAATTCTAAATTAAGTGCACCACCACCGGTAGTATGGCTCACAGAAGCAGGTCCGGCAAATAAAATATCAGGAATTTTGGTTTGTGCATCTCTTATTGCATTTCCATTAGCATCTGTATTGACTGCCGATGCATAGAACTGATCGGAAGCTGCAACGTCATCTAAATAGAAAGGTGTTTTACCGCTATTGCTTGCAGCATCAAAGGTCCATACTCCTGCTGTTTTTTTATATACAAGAGCACTTTGCTGATCACTCTCAATAGAGCTTCCACGCTTCCACAAATGCATATCGGTTAATTGAGTAGCATCTGTTCCGCTATTGGTGCCGGTTACGTTAATAGCAAGAGCTGCATCGCCAAGGTTGTTTTCCACCCAGTTGGTTACACTTACTGCGCCAAGAGATATACCGGTCTTCGCTACATTGAGTGTTTGCACGGTGTTTTCTCCGGCATTGATGGCGTGATTTATATTAATGGTATATGGTTTGCCGTCAATGTTTATTTGCACGTTGCCCAATGTTTGACCGGCAGGTACAATAGCACGGTAAATAAGGCCGGTTAATGCGGATGCATTTGCAGCATCAGGACAAAGGGTAATGTCTGTCAGTTTATCGGCAGCAGTGCCGGATGTTATGCTGGCAGTAGCTCCCCATGTTGCTGCATAATCTGCATGCAAAGACTTTGCAGCAACTGTTGCACCATGAAGCTGATCGGTTGTAAAAGCAGCATTGGCATCTGTTGTATTATTCAGCACTACAGTGAACTGTGCCATCATATGTTTCAAATTAAAGCTCAATGTTTGGTTGCGCTTTGTGCTTTCGGCGTATGCTGCAAGCAAATCGGCTTTAGCATAACCATCGTTTGCACTTTGATCGGCAGCAACGGCTCCACCGGTAGCTCCGTCGTTCAGCGTAGAGTGGTTTGCTGTAGCATAGAAAGTGTACAGTCCGCTGCCGTCTGCCGACAAATTATCCCAGAAAAGTGGAGGATTTGCACTCCATGTATTGTTACTGTATGTATAATCGGCACTTACACCGCCTTTTACTGAGCCATTCCAAAGGGTAAGTGCTCCTGTATAAGGAGTACTTTCGCCGGCACGTGTTTTGATAGCATGTTCTATAGATGCACTGAATTTCACACTATTATTATTATCACCATTTATTGTTTCGTCGTTGCTGCATGAGGCGCAAAGACTAATCATTGTTATGGCAGCAAATAGTTTTTTAATTGTTTTCATCGTTTTCATTTTTTTCATATAATTATGATTGTATTCCTTTTTCTAGTCATCAATACCAATACTTGCATTGCCAAGTTCTGTGGTACTCCAACCTGTTAATGTTACATCCAGTCCGGTAGTACTCTTAACAAGGTTCAATGTCAGTGCATTGGTATTACCAGCTTTCAGATCCAGGTCTTTTCTAAATGTATAAGTCTTTCCGCCAAGGGTAATAACTACAGATGAGATTGTTTGTGGGGCTATCATACCTCTGAATTTTATCAGCGAAGCGCCAGCAAGCGGTAATGTAACGGTGCGTACCGGCATTGAAGCAACAAAAGACAAACTTCCTTTCTTGCTATCAAACTGGCTTTCGATTGATGAAACAAATGTTACGGTCGCCGCTTTCAGTTCTGCTTCTGTGAACAGATTGGACGTTGTTGCATCACCTTCTGCATTCTTTGAAGTCAGCATTATAGCAAAATCGGCCATGGCATGTTTCATTTCAAATTTCACCATTCCGCCAAAAGATACATTGGAAGCAGTAGCAGTGAGATAATCATTTTCCAGATTGGTTCCAGCAACAGCCGATATACCCGGAACAAATGTAGCCCCGAATGTATGTGCAGCTTCAGACAGCTGTTCCCAATAGATTGGAGCGGTCGCTGTAAGTGTCGTTTTATTCCAGTTGTAAATACCTGTATTATCTCCATCAGCAGTATATACATAGAATTGACCTTCTGTATCAGCAGGCAATACCACATTTCCTCCTGAGACTACATCCAGTGTTGATGTGCCACCAGTCTCTACACCTGTTTGCCATGGAGTAATAGTAGCTGTTATTGCAGCGGAATGGCGATGAATAGTCATTGTATAGGTATTCACCGTTCCTGCGGCAAGTGCCAGTGAAGGATCGAGCGTAGCAATAAAAGACTGCCCGCTTTTCGTTGTTAGTTTCACTGATACGCCACTTCCTGCATCGGTAGGCAATACAATGGCTGTAGCTCCTGTACCGTCTGTACTCATAGGCAAGACTATATCAGTAGCATCGCCATACTGTGTCAGTCCGGCAGTAACAAGATTCCAGGAAGCTTTTGTTTTTGTTCCTTTAAGCACTACTGTTGCATCAGATATATCAATATCTGCAGAGGTATCGTCTTTCTGAACCTTCAGCACCAATTTGCAAAGTTTATGACTAAATGATAGAGATGCGGTATTGTTTTGCGCAGTCAGTCCTGTAACTTTATCTGCCACCATCAGGTCAATTGCAGGCAAATTAGTTTGTGTGGTAACATCTACAGGAACAATAAGACTGGTTGGTGTAACTGCAGATGTCTGTGGATAATAAGCCAAAAGATCAGCGGCTTTATCACCGGTAGGCAAATAAACTAAGTTGGCTTCATCTTTCGCATTAAAAGTTCCGCTACCATCAGTAGTTACATAACAGTAATTTGTCTTGCCATCGCAAGGATTTGTAGTTCCTGCATCAAACATTACAAGTCCAATAGCATCATTCTGCTGCCAGTCATTGTTAACAGCACGCGTTCGGGGAATACTTGCCGTAATGGTTAACAGCTTACGATTTTCAAACGTACTTGGTTCGTTTTCGTTGTTGGAACATGCGGAAAGAATTGCCGTGATTGCAAACACCGCAGTGATACTTCTACAATTTTTCATTGTTTCTAAATTTAAATAATATTAGTTATTACAGTATTAATTGCTTATTTGTAATTTCAGTGTAGTTACAAGCCGCAGGATAGATGCTTGGCTGATAAATAAGAAAAAATTGAAATACTTTAAATGCAGTTGAAAGCGAATGTGTTTTTATCATTATTTGTCTTCGTGTATTTTATTATATCAGGGATAAAGCAACGCGGATCAATACTTTCGTTTTTTCTTTATTCTTGCTTATTATAAGCTTTACAGAACTTTGAGAAAGATCATCTAACAAATGTTTGTGTGCTGCAGCGTCAAAGGGTGCACTAAAAGCACGTAAATAAATAATCACCTCGCCTGACATTAAACCAGACCAGCTCTTACCGAAATCGGCCGACAAAACAATTTTCAATACTCCTTGTTTGTCTTCTGAAATATACACCCAATATAACATCCGTATGTGCCTATTTAAATTTATGCAGCAAACATACTTTCTTTATATAAAAGTGGCGTCTCACACATGATAAAGAATGTCTCACTGACGCAACTCACTGATTTAAAACAAAATAGAATTATAGATTATTACAAGGATTCTTGCAACGATTGATAAAAAAACAACAGTAATTACATGTGGTTTTGATAATACAAGAGGAAAAAATGTGAGGATAGAAGGATAAAATTTCCTTCAAGAAGTCACCGGTAAGGTTGAATTGCACTCTGCACTTTGCCGGATTATTTAATCAATAATGGTTACTTAACTTTTTTTTCTTTGGAGATTGACTTATATTCAGAAGGAGACATACCGTAAAATTCACGGAACAAACGGTTAAATGTGCTACGCGAATTAAAACCCGAAACATCACCGACTTCATTAATTGGCATGTCTTGATCTTCGCTAAGCAATGTAGCAGCATAACGTAAACGAAAACGATTCAAAAATTCCATAAAAGTAAGTCCGTCTGCACATTGCTTTATAGCATCTGCAAGATAAGTGCGATTGGTGCCTAGTTTTGCTGCAAGGTCCTCTCTTTTTATCTGGGAGTCTTTGAAAAGTGCCTCGTCTTGTATCAACTTGCATAGCTTACGGTAAAGTATTTCTTCAGCACTCAATTGATCTTCGGAAATTTGCTCATGAGAAATGTTAAGATCATCCTGCATTTTTTGTGATTGTATGATAGTATCATACAACACTCTGTTTTTTCTGCGCAACCGATGAGTATAAACAAAGTATATTGCAATAGTAGTAGTCAGAAATGCAATGCACACCATTGCGGCATAAAGGTAATTGGTTGCCAGTTTTTTCTCAAATGTAAGCTCATCAACTTTATATAAGGTGTTCAGTTCATTAAGTTGACTAGCCGTTTGGGCTGTTAAAAGCGAATCTCGTTCCGGCAGAATTTTCTGATAAAGAAGAGCCGCTTCTGCCGGTCTGCCTGCCGACATCAGAAAACGAGCACGTTGTTGCTTAGCATCCAACAACCCAAGGCTATTTTTCATAGACTGATCCAGCCTGATTCGCTCATCATTGCATGCCAGTGCCTTATCGTATTCCTTTTTCAGTTCATAGTACCTGCCCTTTTCGCGTAATAATGAAACTCTGGCAATAGAGGGAGATCCTTCTGTTAGCTTTTCAGCTTCTTGCAGTAGTCGTCCGGCACTGTTCAGCTTTCCTGTTTCCATTGCCGCTATTGCCATTGCCAAATAGCAATACCGATAAACTGGATTTAGTAAAGATATATCATTCCCTTTTATTTCGAAATAACGTTTATATTTGTCAATTGCATTTTTCCAGTCTGCAGTAATAGTATTGAGACGCTTATAATCACCCACACCATCAAGTACTTCGCTATAGCCTTCGTATGCATATAATAAATCCGTAATATTGTCTTCTTTAGATAAGAATTTAATTGCCTTTTCATACGCCTTGGAAGATTCATCTGTATTCTGCAAATGTTGATACACAGTGCCCATACCATAAGAAGCTATACCCAATCCATAACGGTTTCCTCGTACTGATGCATCTGCATATATATTTTTCACTTCACGCAAAGCCGTTTGAAATTTACTAGAATATACATAGCTATCCACCAACAAGCACCAACTGGAGTAATAATTTTCCCAGATTTTATGTTTTGCAAAAAAATTTAGTTCGCCTGGCAAGGAAGCTTGTAATTCATCATACATATTGTAATTATAATAACACGTCAGCTTACTCTTCCTGGCAAAGGCTTCATCTTCAATATCTTGCTGTCTTCGGGCTTCGGCTATGTATTCGTCCCAGCATCTCAATTCGTAAATGGAATCATTCTGATTGAGAGCCATTTCACCCAGATTACACAACGCATCAAGCTTTTGTTGTCCGCTAAGACGAGGCAATAGTCTGCGAATAGAATCGGACGTACTAATTCTTCCTTTACCTGCATAAAGTAATAAGATTGACAAAAAAAACAGGGAAATAGTCAGATATATTCGTCTAAAATGCATAATTTATTGATTTCCATATTCTAATGTTATTAATAAAGAATACTGTAAAGTTCTCCATATATCATTTTATTATTAACTATATTCCCCATTTAGTTCACCTTTCCGAAAAATATTCCGAAATGCTATTTAATATTCTTTTCTTTTGATATTGCCTTATATTCAGAAGGAGACATACCGTAAAATTCACGGAACAAACGGTTAAATGTGCTACGCGAATTAAAACCCGAAACATCGCCGACTTCATTAATTGGCATGTCTTGATCTTCGCTAAGCAATGTAGCAGCATGACGTAAACGAAAACGATTCAGAAATTCCATAAAAGTAAGTCCGTCCGTGCATTGCTTTATAGCATCTGCAAGATAAGTGCGATTGGTGCCTAGTTTTGCTGCCAGATCCTCTCTTTTTATCTGGGAGTCTTTGAAAAGTGCCTCGTCTTGTATCAACTTGCATAGATTACGGTAAAGTATTTCTTCAGCACTCAATTGATCTTCGGAAATTTGCTCATGAGAAATGTTAAGATCATCCTGCATTTTTTGTGATTGTACAATCGTATCATACAACACTCTGTTTTTTCTACGCAACCTTCTGGTATAGATAAAATATATCACAATGGCACCGGACAATAGTATAATGCATACAATAGCGGCATAAAGCTGGTTGGTTGACAACTTGTTTTGTAACGCAAGTTCATTCAATTGAAATTTCTTCGTAAGTTCATTCAGCTGGCTGTTTGTTGACTGAATATTGGCCGAATCATTTTCTATGCCATATTGCCTGTAACTTTCCATCGCTCCTTTATAATCACCCTGTTTGCGTTGAATATCAGCTAATTCATAACGATATTGAGCCACTTTTAAGTAATTTTTTTCCTGCAAAAAACGGGTAATGAGAGCGTTCAAACCAGCATAAGCTTCTTTGTAATTTCCTCTTTGTTCTTCGAAACTGGCAATAGCATATTGAATAATTTCCTGTTGAGCCGGATCCTTGTACATATTATTATAATGCAGCATGGTGTCACGCTGAGCTTCTGCCGCATCAAAGTGTCCGGCCAGAAAAAGTAAACGGAAACGATAGAGAGCCTGTTTCATTAAGGTTACCGGATTAACCTCTGCACCTTCGGCCTGCCATTGTTTCAGTAAGCGGGCGTTATCATCACTTATCAGTAATCCTTTTTCAGGAGCCTCTAAGTTCATCTGTACAGCCATTAAATTGAACCCCGCCCGCAAAGCACGATCATATTCCTTTTTACGAAACAGCTCGCTATAAGCAAGCCTGTAATACTTGTCGGCTTCAGCAGGTTGACGATTATCCAGATACACCTGGCCAAAACAGAAATTTACAACAGCCTTGCCTAATTCATGCCGATGTTGCTGAGCATAATCCCCCATCTGGTGAATAACTGCAACTGCCTCATCACGATCGCCCCATATCTGTAGTCGGTCAAATTTTGTAGCCCATGCATCATATAGATATTTCTCACTCTTTTTTTCCTTTCCTTTTTTGTAATGGTCAATTAATTCATCACATTCTTCAAGAAATTTTTCCTTATCCTCCAAAACATAATAGTGAGAAAGAATAGCCCGTCGAAAAGAATTATAATAAAATTCATTTCCTGTACTGATTGCTCGCTTCAGTCCATCTTTCTGCATCTTAAAAAAAGATGGCGATTTAAGATTATCATACACTTGCTTATTTAATTCAAAAAGCACTTTATCACCATGAAGAGAATCCTCTTTCTCAGCTTTAACTGTCGAAACCAGCCCTACAAAGACCAACAATAATAAAATAAAACGATTCATTGTACTTGTTTTATACATAAATTTATTTGCAAAGGTAGTAACTATTTCAATTACAAGTTCCTGAATCTTAAATCCTACAAGTAAAATTTATGCTTTTCAAATATCAACATTCACTTTTTTACTGTTTCATTTTTTCTGATAATTTTACGATCATAATACATATGATAACCATTTTTATAAAAGTTTCGATTATACTCGTCAATACATTTCCAATCACTTGTACAACACACAATAATGCCTACCAAAAGAAGTAAACAAACTATTATAAGTAAATTAACAAACATTTCAATAATACGATTTTAACTAAATTATTAACAATTATTTTTACTATCACATTTCTTAACATAAATCCATAATGCTATTTTATGTTAAAAATGCATTAAATATTCTCAATCTAAATAAACTTTGAAGTGACTATCCATAATAGTAGATACTTTTCAACAGTTTTTTTTCATTAAGCCATCTATAAATAGTTAGTATTTCAACTATTAAAATAGAAGCAAACGGAAAACTTAGAACTAAATTATTTACTATTTTACAACAGATGCTTGCACATCCTAATGTTGCAAAAATGAATGAGAATACTATTCCTATCTTATCACTTATCCAAAACGACCGAATAAAATGATTATTTAAGTTATAAATAAATAGAGATAAATAAACGATTGGTGCTAATATTGAAAATCCAAATAATAACAAAATAGAAGAGTGGGTTAAGAAAAATAATCATGCCTATTGATGATAATAAATAAAGAATTTTTCTTCTTCTTTTTAAAACAAAATAATTGCCTAATCTATTTTGCCAGAAACCAACTTCATGTTCGTTAAAAACTAAATCAAGGCCAACAGAACGAATAAGAAGGCTCATGTATTCAATTGTAATTTGTCCCGGATTATAATTTATTGTCATCAATCTATTTTCAAAATCAACGCATACAAAGTTTACGCCTAGTTGTGATCTTATAATATGTTCAATCCTTTTTGCTTTTCTTTTAGATTTTAATTTTAAAAGAAATATCTTTTTTTCTTCCATATATGTCACTATTTACATCTATTCTTGTCACCTCATATCTATCACATAACTCATTCCGTTTATTGAAGCCGAGGGCACATCAAAAGACTTCTCTTTAATAAATAGAGGAAGATTGCTTTGGTTAAGACGTTCTATTTTTACTTTAAATTGAATAGAAGAGTCCCATTTGCCATAAAAGAATGCGTTGCCGTTGTTATCGGCAGACACCCGGGCAGAACTTGATGCTACCCATTTTTTTGTGCTATATCCCTGAGCAATATCCGTTGCTGTTGTAAAACCTGCACCTGTCAAGGTAACTATATCACCCTTTGTGGTTACTACGCGCAGCCGGCTGTAAAGACGAGGAGTCATCTGGTCTGTAAAATTGAGTTTAACTCCAATATTAACAAACCCCTCACTGTTTATCATCTCCACTTTTTGTGCCGAGAAAGCCTCCCTGGTACCATAATCATATATATTGCCGGGAGATAAAGTATATAAATCGTCAGTCCCTTTACTCCATTGGTCCGTTGGCATATAATATCCGGTAATGCTTGCTGCCTTGTAGCGTTGGTATACACCATATTGATCCTTGTACGGCTCAACACTTAAAGAACCTAACGTACATTTCCATACAGATCCGTCATAAGTAAATTCAATACACTCGTCCTTTAACGGGGTATCAGCCGTTGTTGCCTCCTTAAAAAGAGATACTTTAACCAGCAGCTTGTCGCCAGCCTCCCACTTAGTCTTTCCCACATCCGGTACTCCTATTACGGCACGGGTATCAGCCTGATACGTAAAGGGGGGATAATCACCAATGGTGAATTGCAGCGACAACTTCTCTTTTTCTGCCTGCTGTTTAAATTCATCTTCGCTGCACGAAGCCAATAGCAAGAGCAGCACCGGTAGCCATATACATATTCCTACATTTATTTTTTTTGTTTTCATACGAAACTACATATTTTAAAGTTTGTGGTTAAAAAGCTATGGCAGGACGCACATAATTTAGGGATGTATTGGTCACCTCCTGCATGTCTATCCCGGTAATGGAACTGAAGTCTATTTCTTGCGCTTCATTATTATTGTAAGAGGAAGTCCAGTAATCATCCACTATTTTGGTTGCTCCACTACGATTTACAAAGTAACTGTTCAGTTTGTCCAGAGAAATTTTCCTCCATTTTGTCCAGGATGGATAAATATCATAAGGTGTTTCAGATATTCCTCCCAGGTTTATAAAAACATTGCACCATTGTCCGTATGCGGGAACAAACCAGTCGCTTGCCCATGAACTGATATCCTTTGATATTCTACTCTTGTAAGCAACAGCCTCTTTGAATACGGGATGTTCATCATTATTAAGACTTTTGGTCATAGTCAGTCCATCGCGGTTACATTCTATAGTCAAAGGAAACGTTCTTCCCCAACCCATATTTCCGTATCCGTCTGTAGTATTCGTTGTTTTGAATTTCACTCTTTGAGCTGACTGATTCATTGCAATTGCATATCCTCTAAAGTAACCTGCATCCTGGTCTTTTTGTGTAGTAGTGGTAGAGAATACAACACCAATAGCCTTTTTACTACTATTCCATACACCGTATGTACCGTCATCATATAAGTAATCACCTATCTTTGGTGGAACGTAATCAATACCCTCTTCGCGCCTCCATGCCCCGGCATAATCAGTTACGTTGGTCAAATTCAACTGTAAAAACTCTTTGCCCACTACCAAATCAAAATGATAGCTATATCCTGATTCCATTGAAATATCAGTATTGCCCGAGAAAGCTACTTCCGTGCGTTTCCCATTCACTTCCACTGAAAAAAAACCATTGCCATACACGCCCTGCGCAATAATAGCCTCAAACTTATGTTTGCCATCAACCTGACTTTCCGTATAAACTGGTGTAACCTCATGTTTTTCAGATTCGGCAAGTGAGGCATATACGCCATTTGTTCCCACCTTGCGATTCACAGCCAGTCCGGAATAGAATCTCGGATTGGTAATAGTGGGTATAGTACCGCCAAATTCATTTTTATACTCTTTTATCGAAATATCCACTTTGCAAAGCAAGTGTTTGAATACAAGGTTAAGAGGATCCTTCGCACTACCCAGCTCTACATTGCCTGTACTCATAAAATCAGCCGAGTGCAGTTTATCCGCCGTACTCTGATCAGCAGGAATCAGGAAGTTGTCATTGCCAGTAGCTGGATATACTCCATAAAATGTGGCCGGTAAAGTAGCTTTCAAATTATTACCGTCTTCCGGATTCCAGTTAATATCATTGAATACAAAGTTTTTAGCCATCGTGCCACTGGCTTTAAAAAGAGCTATTTTGTCTCCTTTCTTCCAATTGGTAGTTACTCCATCGGTGCCACGTGTAGAAACATCAGGCACAACATCTTGTTGTGCCATATCTGCCAAACCATCATTGCCCGAGCATGCAGCCAGGAGCAGTGGCAGAGAAAAGAGAGTGATGAATGATTTATATTTCATAAATTCAGTTTATTGAAGTTTAATTATAAAGCAGAGCTTAAAACACTCTAACATTTTTTATTTACAGCACAAACATACACCAACAGAAAAAACAATGCGTATCATTAGTGCAATACTTTGCCCCACACACGCAATGCTCTGATTTACAATACATATAAAATTAGCATATACAGATACAATAAACCATGCAACTGCCCTTTTCTTTTGCCTTGATGCAAAAGAAACAAAAAATCAAGGCTGCACGAATTTTACTAAAATCAGGGAGCGTGGAGCTAAAGGGGCTGAAACTCGCTACGCTCAAACAGCAGCCCCTTCTTTACGCTCCCCACACCCTGATTTCTTAACGTAAAATTCATGAGGCCGGTCTTTCCAGTTTCTGAGCGAGCTGCAGTTTTGGAGCAATTAGCTTTGCTTCGCTCGCTTGTCACTTCGTGACGGTTTTTCTGTTCACTTGGCTGCACCATCGTTCGGTAGTCTCACAGTACTTTGTGTGACTACGACCCTATTGCTTCTTCATTCGAATTTAATCTACCATCAAAGTACATCTTTACCTTCCTCCAAAGATTGATTTCCCTGGAATTCACAACCATAATAATGTATTACTAATATGATGTTACTATAGCATAATAACAAGAATCACATCATCCTTTTCTGTACTGAGTACAAGCAAAGGCTACCCGAGCGATGGCGAAGCCGAGCAACCAGCAGAACCGGCCTCATTTTTTTTGCGTGAAAAAATTGGGAGGATTGTAGCGAAAAGAAGGGGCTGCTGTTTGAGCGAAGCGAGTTTCAGCACCTTCCGATACAAGCCTCACAATTTTAGCAAAAAAAATGCAGCCTTGACCTTTTGTTTCTTTTGGGTCAAGCCAAAAGAAAAACACCTATTATCAAAATAACACACAAACAAAGCTATTTTTATATTTACAAGCCATATAAGCCACTCATAAATCCACAAAAATAGCATATAAAAAAATCAAAATAATATTTTTTTTATTTTTCAGGAATGAATACAAAATATAAAATACAAATAAAAGATTATATTTCATTACATAAATATATTAATTTGCAATTATTCACTTCACAACCTGAAATAACTCCTTAAATAGCATTAAATAACAAGTATAAAATATAAATAGCACAATAGAAAAAAACACCATTCTTTAGATATCATATTAATCAAATTATCAAGCCATTAAAGAGTATAATAAACCATAATGATCTTATAAAAGATAAATTAGATAGCAATATAATAAATTTTAGCATATTTTTGATACTGCATAAATTATATAAATCCAATAATTACAGATAAGTTTTGGTTACACTATTTTTGTTAAATAAGTAAAACAACACATATATTAACATAAAATAATCTAAAAAGGAATCTAATAGTACTTTTTTACATATAAAAAGCATTGATTTAAAATAAATAGTACACATCTTTGCAGTCTACTTTTTTATAAAACATGTTTTTATATACAAATATTAATTTATCTAATATAAAAAAGTATAACTACAGTTATAAAACTCCTTATAAATTACAATAAATATTTTCTATATTATTAATGGTAAAAAGAGCCTTGCGTATGAAAAAAATCGTATTTACATTATTTAGTCTATTGCTAAGTATTGTTGCTTTTGCCCAGTCAAATACTATTAAGGGTAGTATTACTGACGAAACCGGAGAACCGGTTATCGGAGCATCAATATTTGTAAAAGGAACAAAAACAGGCACGACAAGTGATTTTGATGGAAATTTCTCAGTAAAAGCCTCTGCAGGTAAAACATTAGTTATAACCTTTATTGGTTACGAAAAGCAGGAGGTCAAAGCACAAAACGGAATGAAAATAACTCTAAAAAGTACCAGCCAGAATCTGGAAGGAGTAGTGGTTACTGGTATGTCAAGAATGGATAAGCGATTATTCACCGGCGCCACAGACAAGCTCAATGCAGGTGAAACAATGCTGAATGGTATTCCCGATATTAGCCGTTCACTGGAAGGACGCTCTGCCGGAGTTTCTGTTCAGAACGTTTCCGGTACATTTGGTGCAGCCCCAAAAATCCGTGTCCGGGGAGCAACTTCAATTTATGGTAGTTCAAAGCCACTATGGGTAGTTGACGGAGTGATTGTAGAAGATGTAACAGAAATCAGCTCAGACGATCTTTCTTCCGGTAATGCAGAAACACTGATTGGGTCGGCTATTGCCGGACTTAACTCTGACGATATAGAGAGCTTTCAGATTCTGAAAGATGGTAGTGCCACCTCCATTTATGGTGCCAGAGCCATGGCAGGTGTAATTGTTGTTACCACCAAAAAAGGAAAGGCCGGACAAAGCCATTTCAGTTACACCGGCGAGTTTACTTCCCGACTTGTACCAAGTTATAACGACTTCAACATTCTGAATTCTCAGGATCAGATGGGCATCTATAAGGAGATGAAATCTAAGGGCTGGCTCAATTATGCAGAAGTAGCTAACTATTCAAACAGTGGTATTTATGGTAAAATGTATGAGTTGATGAATACAATTGATCCTGCAACAGGGCAATTCATGCTAACCAACAATCAGGAAAGTCAGAATGCTTATCTGAGAAGTGCAGAAATGAGAAACACCAATTGGTTTAATGAATTATTCAGCTCTAATGTGATGCAGAACCATTCTGTCAGTGTATCTACTGGTACAGAAAAAGCAAGTTACTACGCATCAATAAGTGTAATGACAGATCCGGGATGGTATAAGCAAAGTGAAGTAAAGCGCTACACAGCTAATTTAAATACTACATATCGTTTATTCGACAATCTGTCTGTTAATATGATTGCCAATGCCTCTTATCGTAAGCAAAAAGCCCCAGGTACTTTAAGTCAGGATGTCGATGTAGTTTCAGGAAAAGTGAAACGTGATTTTGATATCAATCCATATTCGTATGCACTTAACTCATCACGGGCACTCGATCCTTCAGTCTATTACACCAGTAAATATGCTCCTTTTAATATAAAGCATGAATTGGAATCAAATTATATAGATCTGAACGTGGCCGACATGAGATTTCAGGGAGAGGTTAGATGGAAAGTAATCCCTGAGTTGGAAATCAGCATGCTGGGAGCCGTAAAATATTCAGGATCTTCACAGGAATACAACATTCTTGACGATTCAAATCAGGCTTCAGCATACAGAGCAATGGCAACCAGCACCATCCGTGACAACAATTCTCTTTTGTATACAGATCCTGATAATCCGTATGCATTACCTATCTCCATTTTGCCTAACGGTGGTATCTATAAACGTACAGACAACCGTATGAATGGCTACGATTTTCGCACCACTGCCAATTGGAATCATACATTCAACAAGACACATATAGTTAATTTGTTCGGAGGTATGGAAACAAACAGCACAGACCGTGAAAAAAGCTTCTTTAACGGATGGGGTATGCAATATTCAAAGGGTGAAATACCGTTCTATGTATACCAATTCTTTAAGAAAGGTATTGAAGACAGTAACGACTATTATTCACTGAATCACACCAAAGTAAGAAGTGCCGCATTTTTTGGAAATGGTACTTATTCATACAAAGGGAAATATATTTTAAACGGTACATATCGTTATGAAGGAACAAATAAATTAGGCCGGTCGCGCTCTTCCCGCTGGTTACCAACATGGAATGTTGCAACTTCGTGGAATGTTGACGAAGAAAATTTCTTCGAAAAGGTAAGACCTGCCCTCTCTCATTTGTCACTAAAAGCTTCATATAGCCTCACAGCCGATCGTGGTCCGCAGGATTATGCAAATTCTACTGCAATAATAAAGGCCTACAACACGTATCGTCCTTTCTCCAGTGTAAAAGAATCCGGACTGTATGTTGACCAGCTAGAAAACAGCGAGCTGACGTATGAAAAGAAACATGAATTGAATATCGGTCTGGATGCAGGATTCTTAAATGAACGCATCAATGTAACATTTGACTGGTATAGACGTAACAACTATGATTTGATAGGCCCTACAGCCACACAAGGCGTTGGAGGTACCATCATTAAGTTTGCCAATATAGCTTCAATGCGTTCAACCGGTGAGGAGGTCAGCATTTCCACAAAGAATATTGCAACAAAAGACTTCAAATGGTCATCAAGTTTCATCTATTCTCACTCCACCAATAAGGTTACCAACTTAAAGAATCAGGCTAGAGTTATAGATATGGTTCAGGGAAATGGATTTGCCCTTGAAGGATATCCGGTACGAGGCTTATTCTCTATTCCGTTTAAAGGATTAACAGACGAAGGCTTTCCTACTTTCCTTACAGAAAAAGGAACAATAACTTCCTGGGACATAAACTTTCAGGAGCGTGATAATATATCTTACTTAAAATATGAAGGCCCAACAGAGCCTACAGTCAATGGTAGTCTGGGCAATATATTTACATATAAGAACTTGAAATTGAATGTGTTTATCACTTACTCTTATGGAAATGTCATTCGCCTCGATCCTGTATTCAGTGCAGCATATAACGATCTTAGCTCCATGACAAAAGAATTTAAGAATCGTTGGGAAATTCCAGGAGATGAGCAATATACCAATATTCCGACAATTGTAAGCGACAGGCAATTAAAAGATAATTCTGCTCTATCTTACGGATATAATGCCTATAACTATTCAGATATACGAGTTGCAAAAGGCGATTTTATCAGAATGAAAGAGATCTCACTTGCTTACGATCTTCCAAAAAGTTGGTTAAAAAAGAGCAAACTCACAGATGTTTCACTGAAGTTGCAGGCCACCAACTTATTCCTGATCTATGCAGATTCTAAACTAAACGGACAAGACCCTGAATTCTTCCGTTCAGGTGGTGTTTCAGCACCTGTGCCAAAGCAATTTACATTTACTATTAAGTTAGGTTTATAAAATGACTAATCATATGAAAATAAGAAAATATATATTATACTCATCGTTGATTGCTGTTTTGGGAGTTGTTTCATCATGTGATGATTATCTTGACACCTTGCCCGACAACAGAACAGAAATAGACACTAAAGAAAAAGTTTCTGAGTTGTTAACATCTGCTTACCCCTCAGCAAATCCAAGCTATTTGTTCGAAATGGCATCTGATAATACTGACGACCAGGCAAATCTATACAAGGCTTATGATCGTTTTCAAACAGAAGCTTATCAATGGGACGATATAACCGATGTTAGTGCCAATGAATCACCACAGAATCTTTGGGAAAAATACTACTCGGCTGTTAACACTGCAAATACAGCTTTACAAGCCATAGAAAAACTTGGAGAGGAATCGTTGAAAACACAGAAGGCAGAAGCTTTATTGTGCAGAGCATATGCAGAATTTGTGCTGGCAAATATTTTTTGTGAATCATATTCGGAATTAACTGCAGGCAGCAAAATGGGACTTCCATATCCCACAGAGCCCGAAACAACAGTTGATCCAAAGTACGATCGAGGTACACTGGCTGAGTTGTATAAGAAAATCGATGCCGACATTGAAACAGCATTGCCTTTGCTCAACAATCCAACTTACACTGTTCCGTCTTATCACTTTAACCCAAAAGCCGCATACGCATTTGCCGCACGATTTAATCTTTATTATCGTAAATATGATAAAGTGGAAACCTATGCTACGAAAGCACTGGGCGAAGTTCCATCTGCAGTATTAAGAGACTGGTATTCATGGAATCAATTATCCGAAAACGATCAGATCCGTCCTAATGCTTATATCAATTCAGATGTTCAGGCCAATTTCCTTTTACAAAGCGTTTACTCTCTTTGGGGAGTTATAGGAGGTCCATATAGAACTGGAAATAAATATGGCCATGGCACATATATTGCCAATACAGAGACTACCGGAGCAAAAGGTCCATGGGGTTCAAATAAATCAGTGCTCTACTATGGTGTATTCAGCAACTCAAGCGTAGCAAGAATCATTGTACGCAAAATAGGTTACTATTTTGAATATACAGATCGTTCCAGTGGCATTGGCTATGCACACTCTGTATACTCTGTATTCAATGCAGAAGAAACATTGCTTTGCCGTGCCGAAGCTTACGCTCTTCAGCAGAAATATGATAAAGCCGTGGCAGATATCAACACCTTGTTAAAAGCTTTCTCTTCCAGTCCGGGTATAACACTGGAAAGCATTAAAACTTTTTATAACGGCACAGCTGAAATTCCAGGTATAAACTACTATACAGCCACCGCGCCTACTGTAAAGAAAAAGCTGAATGCCGATTTCTCCATTGAGCCGGAAACACAAGAGCCACTGTTACAATGCATTCTTCAGTTGCGCAGATTGCTCACCCTTCACGAAGGATTGCGCTGGCAGGATATAAAACGTTACGGTATTGTAATTTACAGACGTGAAATGAATGCAAATATGAAAGTTGGAGCCGTTACAGATTCACTTACGGTGAACGATCCCCGCCGTGCCATCCAGCTTCCTCAGGATGTTATTACAGCCGGTTTAACAGCAAACCCAAGAAATAAATAACCTAACACAGAATCATTATGATAAATAAAATAATATATATAATGCTGATGCTGACAGCAACACTCTCTTTTACAGCGTGTCAGTCTGATGATAAATTAGATCCCACAAGCATTTTTGATACTAATCCTCCTAAAAGAGATGCTCTGGAGCAATGGTTACAGGAGAATTACACATACCCTTACAATATCGACTTCAAGTATAAGATGGAGGATATAGAATCGGATATGAAATATACACTTGTACCGGCAGATTCGGCCAAAGCAGCCAAACTAGCTATATTAATCAAATACCTTTGGCTTGAATCTTATGATGAAGTGGCAGGAATTACCTTCACCAAAACATACGTTCCACGAATTATTCACCTTATTGGTTCAGCAGCATACAATTCCAATGGAACTATTGTACTGGGAACAGCAGAGGGAGGATTAAAAATTACGCTCTATATTGTAAACAGTCTCACTCAAAGCAGTATTAGCAATCCTCAGACTCTTAACACCTACTATTTCAAAACCATGCACCATGAGTTTGGGCATATTCTGAATCAGAAAAAACCTTACGACGCAGGGTTTAAGCTAATTTCAGAAGCCTCTTATATTGGCGACGACTGGTATTTATCTTCTGATGAAGAGGCTAACCAAAAAGGCTTTGTAACTCCTTACGCTCAAAGTGAGCCTAACGAAGATTTTGTTGAAAACATTGCCGTTTACGTAACCAGCACAAAAGCCCAATGGCAAGCAATCCTTGATGCTGCAGGTACAGATGGAGCCGCTACAATCCTAAGAAAATTTGCTATTGTAAAAGCGTATATGAAAGATTCATGGGATATTGATCTTGACCAACTGCATGATGTTGTTCAGAGAAGACAAAGCGAAATAAAGTATCTTGATTTGGAAACTTTAAAATAAAATGAATATGAAAAAAACAATATATAGCATACTAATTTTATTTGTTACGCTTGGATTTCAATCATGCGTAAACGATGAAAAAGAAGTCTTTAGCAAATCGGCTTCGGAACGAACGTCTGAAGCAATGGCAAAATATAGTGAAATATTAGAGTCGCCTAAAAACGGCTGGAGACTAAGTTATTATGCCGGAGAAGATAAAGCCTATGGAGGATACAATATGCTTATTTCATTTGCTGACGGAAAAGCAAATGTAGCTTCAGAAATTGCTGAAACAGATACAATATATCATTCATCATATGATATCATCAGCAATCAGGGGCCAGTACTCACATTTGATACATTTAACCCTGTAATGCATTTCTTCGGTAGCCCGTCAAGCAGCTCACTCGACGGATTTCAGGGAGACTATGAATTTGTAATCATGAGTGCATCAGCTGATTCGGTTGTTCTGAAAGGCAAAAAATGGAAAAATAAGATGGTTATGACGCCTATGCCAGAAAAAACAGAATGGAAATCGTATTTAGATAGCATTATTACTATTCAAAGCGAAAATTCATTTCCGGAGTATGTGTGTACAATAGGCGGCAAAGAAACCAAACTTTCTTTCTCAGAAAATCACACTATGGATATTTCTTACGAAAGTTCATCATCTACAAATAGCTTTATCTACAACACAAAGGGGATAGAGTTTAGTTCACCGGCAGATATTGCAGGACACGAATTTAAATCGCTGGAATGGAGCAGTATTGATACTACATTTGTGGGAACATCCACAGACGGAACAAAAGCGTCTTTCAAGATTTATATTTCTCCTGAATATAAAAAATACATCGGAACCTGGGGTATTACTATTAATGGTACAATCTTCACTGCTAATGTAGTTCAAAACGTGCCCGGACAATCTTTCACAGTAACAAGCACTCAGTTACCATTCCCGTTTGTTGCCAATTATAGCCCTGCTGATGATAAGGTATCTGTAACCACTCAGAATGTAGGGACTTACAGTGAATATACCGTTAAACTTTGCCCATGGGATGCCAACGAAGGTTATCTAACATGGAGTGACAACATCGGTATGGAGTCTACCATAACGTCTAAAAGTCCGCTAACCCTCACATTTGCCGACAATGGCCGTTGGTCAACATACACAGTAAATTCATATCTTCTGTATCTGTTCGATTCGGCAGGCACTCGTATAGGCAAATATACCGGTGGCAACTACAAATTCCCATTTGTTACCAAAGCAGTAAAAGTTCAATAAATGAATAATCGTATGAAGAAAATAATAAATATATTGTTAATAACTTTTGCTTGCGCCCTTATGTTTCCGGCGTGTAGCAGTGATGACGGAATAGAGGTGATCAGTGATAAGTTGGCTATCACTTCAACATCAACAACCGACTTGCCTGCAAAAGGTGGCGAAGGCTCTATTGTTGTAACAACAAACAGCACAGTTGATGCTGTGGCTAAAGATAGCTGGCTAAGTGTTTCGGTTTCCGGCAATACAGTGAAGATTTCTGCGGACCATAATCCGAGTGTTACAGGGCGTTTCACCCATGTAACCATCACTTCCGGAGGTAAATCTGTCATTGTTCCGGTTTCACAATATGGGCTGGCTATTACAAAAGAAACCAATAGCATTGTATTTTCAACAGACACGTTTTCGTCTACTACCATCAAATTCAAATCAAATGGAACAATCTCGTTTGATCCGTCAGTAACCTGGATTAGCTATTCCGTTCTGGGAGATAGCTTAAAAATTACAGCAGCAGAAAATACAACAGGAGCACCACGTTCGGGATTTTTGAGGTATACTGTTGGCGGAATAAAAGATTCTATAAGTGTAGGTCAGGCTTCCATACAGGATTATGCAGGTACATGGAAATTATACGGATACAACAGCAGCGGAAAGCTCTCAGCTTACTCAGCAGTACTTACTGCCAATGAGGACAACACTCTGACTGGTACTATCGCCGGATTTTTCAGTGTTAAGTTTATCTTTAGAAATGGCAAGCTCGTTATGCAGGCAGGACAGCAAACAGGTACTTACACCACTACAAAAGTGTCATATCCTATTTTCCTCTGCCTTGGCGAAGCAAGTGGATATATTTCATGGGACGCTTCTACAGAATACGAAGCATCTCCCTCATCCGAAGATGGAGTAATTCTCTTCAATGACAACGGTTCATGGCCTGGATACGAAGTAAACTCTTTCTATATGTATGTATTTACCTCTACTACTTTGTCTTCACAAACAATGTACGGTTCATATATGTCTATGGAATCACCATTTATGGTCAAGCAATAATAACTTAGTTTTTTCATTATTTCTGGGATTATATCTCAGGGAAATAAGCTTTAAAACCAATCGTTGCAAATTTAGTTATGCAACGATTGGTTTTTTTATTGCTTCTTCTTTTAGGAATGTATTTTTGTTTGATTGAAACTGCTTTTTCTTTTGCCTTGATTGCAACTGTCCTTTTCTTTTGCCTTGATGCAAAAGAAACAAAAAATCAAGGCTGCACGAATTTTACTAAAATCAGGGAGCGTGGAGCTAAAGGGGCTGAAACTCGCTGCGCTCAAACAGCAGCCCCTTCTTTACGCTCCCCACACCCTGATTTCTTAACGTAAAATTCATGAGGCCGGTCTTGCTGGTTTCTGAGCGAGCTGCTGTTTTGGACCAATTAGCTTTGCTTCGCTCGCTTGTCACTTCGTGACGGTTCTTCTGGTCACTTGGCTGCGTCATCACTGCCTTTGCTTCGCTCGGCTGGCTACGCCATTGTTCTCCAATTAGCTTTGCTTCGCTTGCTTGTCACTTCGTGATGATTCTTCTGGTCACTTGACTACGCCATCGCTGCCTTTGCTTCGCTCGGCTGGCTGCGCCATCGCTCGGTGGGGTAACCATCATTCGGCTTTTATGTGGTGTTCTTTATTCTACTGAATATACAATACTTTCAGCAAGTTCTTTATTTTCATGATAAAAGGAAATGTTGTCTGTTTTTTCATTTGCCTCTTTAAACCATTTATACTTATCACTGTACACAAATGAAGTCTGATATTTGGCAATGTTTAGCTCTCTGATTTTTTTCGACTTAACAATTTCAGTTTTCGCTTCGTCGTACTTTTTTAAACGATAAAGTAGTTGTCCGAAGTTACTCTTTGTTTTCGACAGATATTTTTCATCTACCTGAAAAGAAAGTGCTTTACAATAACAAGACATCGCTTTTTCGTCTTCCCTTTTTAATTCGTAGATTTCAGCAAGAGTAAGCCAATCCTTGTAGTTTTCAATTCTGTTTTTATTTTTCATATAAGAAACCCAAAATACCTCCGCTTCGTCATAGTATCTTGCCAATAATAGCAAATCTACATAGAGCTGATTCAGTTCATCTTTATACTCACCCTTTTCAAAAGCCGTTTCAATCATAGCCAATACATCAAGCAAATTATCATTTCTTCCTCTGGCTGAAAAAGTTTTAGCCCAAAGAACAGTTATCCGGTATGCTATTCCATAAACCTTTTTTCCTTGCCACATAGACGAATTCCAATCATTATCATCAAAATTATCACATCCGGTCAAAACCTTACTTAAGGGAAAGCGGAAGTTTGAATACAACTTCTCAAAAAGATACAGAAACTGAGAATGCACCATAGATGGGCGTTCTAAATCAAGCTCCAGATAAGCATCAATATACATTGAAACATCCGTATACACAGCTTTTTCCGCTATTCTTTTCTTCACCTGATCATATAAAGTCCATGCATAAGCAACACTTATATATTTATCCCTGGGATTCTTTTTATGATAACCAACTGCCATCTCATAAGCCTTATCCTTATCTGTCTTCCTAAGCGTATAAATTTCCTGATATTTATCCATAGTATTGATTAAAATTTTAGCCTGCAAAGGTAATATAATTAAACTAAAAAACAAGCCAAGTGAAGCAATGGTAGCAAAGGCTCAACCAAGCAAAAAAAGACCGTCACGAAGTGACAAGCCGAGCGAAGCAAAGGCTACCCATTCCACAACCCCACCCAAGCGATGGCGAAGCCGAGTGATCCCAAGACCGGCCTCATTTTTTTTGCGTGAAGAAATTGGGAGGATTGTAGCGAAAAGAAGGGGCTGTTGTTTGAGCGAAGCGAGTTTCAGCACCTTCCGATACAAGCCTCACAATTTTAGCAAAAAAAATGCAGCCTTGACCTTTTGTTTCTTTTGGGTCAAGCCAAAAGAAAAAGCATTTGGAGTCAAGCCAAAAGAAAATAACAAATCAAACTTTACTTTTGTCATAGAATTTAATTATAAACCATGAACAAAATTAAAAAGCAGAAAAACAGGCTTAATGCCAGACAAATTCACGAGAAAGTAACAAAAATCAGAAAATTAATTGAAAAAGAGTTTGGATGTATTACCTGGCACGACACAAACGATGTGCTTGGAGAAATCTTAGCCATGCTGATACACAAAGGATTAATATCTCACAACAAAGGAAAAGACTCGTATCACTTCGGACTCACACTAGCATGCATTATCAATGTAAAAAGAGCAAATGGAAAGAAAGAAAACCTTAAACACACAGCCATTTACGAGGGAATTAAGAAAGGAAAAACAAATTTAAACTATGAAAATAAGCGTGTTAGAAAATAATTAAAAATGCCGTTTTTTATCCAAAACAAAGAGTTTTACTTTGCAAACGTTGACCGGCAACACTTAAAGAAAGAGAATCATCTCTAATAATGTTTAAAAACGTATAATAGAAAAAATGGAAAAAACAGGCAAGATGAGTTACATCATCAACCATTCTAAAATTGTATCTGAAATCAGTATGAAAGAAGCGGTAACTGAAATCAGAAGTGACAAACACAAAGAAAAAACTCTGCAGATCAGGCAACTGAGTGATGCAGGGGATATCGAGGGGGCCAACCGCCTGAAAGGCACACTGCCGGGCTGCACTCCCGCAGGTACATTCCTGGGAAGGAGAAAGGCGGACAGCATCTGCGAATATGCTTCACGCATTGTGCTCGATGTAGACGGTGTGAAACCGGAAGAGTTTAACGAGATATGCCGTAAAATTGAGGCGGACAAGCACACCCATGTGCGTTACACCAGTCCAAAGCGGGGAGTAAAAATCATTGTGTGCGGTGAGCCGTTGCAGCTTGCTGCAGAGGGACTCAGCCAGAAAGAGCGTGCAGAGATTATCGGGAGTTACCACTCCCATCTCTTCAACTCACTGGTGCCGTACTATGAAGAGCTTATCGGTGCAAAGATCGATACGTCGGGCAGTGATGTGCCACGCATCAGCTATCTTTGTCACGACCCCGAAGCCTATTACAACCCTGCTTCCGTAGCCTTTCCTCTCTCCTCTCCGGGAGCAGAGGCCGGAAAACAATGGGAAAAGAAACGTCCCGTGCAACCCGGTGGAGGAAACCTGCATGCAAAAACCGTCAATTGGGGAAAAGAGAACGTAAAGGGCAACAAGTTAAGCAAACCGGGTGTTCTGCTGTTTCGCGCACTCCAGATGCAACTGCAGCGCAGTAAGAACTACGAGCAGGGCAACCGCAATAACTTCCTGTTCAACCTGGCATGCAAATGCAATGAAGCAGGAATGCCGCAGGAGTTACTTCTCAACCTGATGGCAGGCAGTTACAGTGACATCGACAGACACGAGATGGAGAGCATTGCAGGCAGTGCGTACAGCAATACGGAAAATCACGGCATTCACCCGCTTACGCGTCAGGCCATCCGTGTGCTCTATGCACAGTGCTACCTCAAGGATAAGTACGATTTCCGTTTCAACGAGATTAAGGGTATACTCGAGTTTCGCATCCGTGAGAGCGACGACTTGTTTATACCGCTCGAGGACCGGCATCGCAACTCGCTGTGGGTAGAGCTTTCCGAGCATGGATCAGAATGTTCAGCAGAACAGCTCTACTCCATCCTCAACTCCGACTTCAGTCCGTCGTTCAATCCGCTGAAGGAATATTTCTGCAACCTGCCCCAATGGGATGGAAAAGATCATATCGGCACGTTCGCCAACCGGGTTACAACCACCTGTCAGGAGCACTGGCTCACCTGTTTCAGTAAGTGGATCTGTGCCATGGTGGCGGCGGTTGTCTTCCCCGATGTGCAGAATCACACCGTGGTAATTCTCGACGGACATCAAAGTATTGGTAAAACCACCTTTGTGCGCAGCATTCTGCCACCCGTTCTCCGCGAGTACTATTGCGAGGACAGGATAAACACCGAGAGCAAGGACGACATGATTAAAGTGTACCAGAGTCTCATTATCAACACCGAGGAGATAGAAGGAATGACCGGGCGCGAGCTGAACCAGTACAAAGCGCTCATCACCCGCTCTACCATGAACATTCGCATGCCGTATGACCGTACCACGAAGATACGCAAGCGCATCGACTCGTTTATGGGTACCACCAATAATCACGATGTGCTGACCGATAATACGGGAAACCGCCGTTTCCTCTGCTTCGAAGCACTACGCTTTGACAATGAGAGTCCGGTAGACTACGAACAGCTCTACGCCCACGTTATGCACAAGCTCACCGTTGAGCATTTCCGTTACTGGTTTACCAGGGAAGAAGCCGTACAGGTGAACAAGCACAACGAAAGTTTCATGCAGCGCACCGTAGAGGAAGAGTTTATCATCACCAACCTGCGCAAACCGCAGGCGGGCGACAAGGCATCTTACCTTACAGCCAGTGACGTAGCCGATCTTTTCCACAAAAGAAACGGCATCAACATCACTCATGCCGGTAAGATTCTGATAGGCAGAATTCTCAAGAAAGCAGGTTACAGAAGATTTAGCAGTTCCGGTGGAGCCGTGAAGTACATGGTTCACGTAATCAATTTCGAGGAAGTAACGCTCAATAAGCACATTGCCGATGAAAAGGCAAAGGAACCGGATGCAACACAGCAGATTTTAGAATTATGATTTTTCTTTTCCCTTGACGGAAAAGAAACAAAAGGTCAAGGCTGCATATTCTCCGCTACTCCATGAAAGGGTGGAGCTAAAGAAAAAGAACTCGCTGCGCTCAAACAGCTTTTTCTTTTTTACGCTCCCCCCTTTCACTCCGTTTAACGCTGCGAATATGAGGCCGGTTCTGTTGGCTTCCGAGCGGACTACGGTTGTGGACCAATTAGCTTTGCTTCGCTCGCTGTGGAAAACATATAAGCCTTTGCTTCGCTTGGCTGGTTTCGCTTTGCTTTTACTCACAAATATTACACCGCACCAACAATCTTGTGAGCTTTTTCCGGAAATTTTTATTCTAAGCATGAAGAAGCCTCAAAGCTCACAAAGTACCCGGTAAAGCTAAGTAAGAGTAATAGCAAAGACAATACACGTGAAGGCGTAGCCAAGCAAAAAAGAGCCGTAACGAAGTGGCGGTGAGTAATGGCGAAACCAGCCCAAAAGCCAAGCGAAGCAACGGCTACAAGCTCCAAGCCCCACCGAGCGATGGCAAAGCCGAGCGAAAAGAAGGACCGGCCTCATTTTTTTTGCGTGAAGAAATTGGGAGGTTTGTAGCGTGAAGAAGGGGCAGTTGTTTGAGCGAAGCGAGTTTCAGCACCTTCCGATACAAGCCTCACGATTTTAGCAAAAAAAATGCAGCCTTGAACTTTTGTTTCTTTTGGTTCAAGCCAAAAGAAAAAGCATATTATTGATCAATATATTGAAAGATAATTCTTATATTTGTATCAATAAGATGCATAAATTATGGAAAAGCGAGTAATAAAAAGTCTGATTCTTGAGAAACAGAATGAAATTCTGAACATCGAGCTGGTAGAAAGACCACTTGAGCTAGAGGAAACAGCCAACTATGTGTTTGTGGGACTTCGTCGTGCAGGTAAATCCTATTTGTTATATCAGCATATACAAACGCTGATTAAAACCAAACAAGCATCCATTGAAGACATCCTGTATATCAACTTTGAGGACGAGCGAATTTCGTCGGTCAAAGTAGAAGAACTCAACCTGTTTATTGAGAGCTATAATGAAATGTTCGATGGTAAACCCATTATCTTTCTGGATGAGATTCAGAATGTAGATGGCTGGGAAAAGTTTGCCCGCCGTCTAGCCGATTCAAAATACAAAGTATTCATTACGGGCAGTAATGCAAAAATGCTCAGCAAAGAGATGCATACCACCCTTGGCGGCCGCTTCATAGCAAAGGAAGTGTTCCCCTTTTCATTCAGTGAATACCTCGCCTTTAATCAAATCACTTTAGATCGTAACTGGGAGTATGGCAGCATTCGTCTGCAAGTAGTGAAATCCTTCCATGATTATTTCTATTATGGCGGTTTTGCGGAATCATTTCCATTGAAAGATAAACGAAGCTGGCTGAACTCACTTTATCAGAAGATTCTTCTTGGCGACGTTATTTCACGAAATGATATCAGAAACGAGAATGCCATCAAAGTTCTTGTAAAGAAGCTGGCAGAAAGCGTTATGCAACCCTCATCACTGGCCAGAATAAAAAATATCATTGACTCAACCGGAACAACTATTTCCCGCAATACCCTGGTAGATTATCTTCAGCTTCTGGAAGATGCCTACTTAGTGTTTGGCATATCCAATTACTCTGATAAACTGAGTGACAAGGAAACATTCAAAAAGAGATATTTCTTTGATAACGGATTGCTAAATAACTTTCTGTTTGATCCCGAGACCAAACTGCTTGAAAACATAGTAGCCATCACACTGAAAAAGCATTATGGTGATGAGCTGTTTTTCTACAACAAAAACATAGAAGTAGACTTCTTCATGCCTGGCGAAAAGAGAGCTATCCAGGTATCTTACAGTATTGCAGACGATGCCACAAGACAAAGAGAGATAAAAGCTCTGATTAAACTTTCTGAAGTATATGCTACAAAAAAAATGGAGATCATAACCTGGGATGAAGAGTCAACTATTCAGGAGAACGGAAAATTAATAGAGATTATTCCTATATGGAAATGGCTTGCTTCCTCCCTTTTTGCTTGATTGCAAGTGCCTTTTCTTCTTGATCAACCAAAAAGAAAAGGACAGTCTAAATCAAAGCAAAAAGAAAAGAATAAACCCTTGCAAAAACAGTAAATATTTTGTAAATTTACTTCATAATACAAAGAAAGATATAATGGAAGCAAAACTTACAGAATTCAAAGTTAAAGCGTATGGAAAAGCAGATCTGGCAATGTTGTATAATCCGCAAATGTGTGCACGTGAAGCATTGCGAACATTAACCAGATGGATGGTACGAAACGAAGAACTATATCGTGAATTAATGGCCATAGGATACAAAAAGAGTTGCAAAATTCTTACACCGAAAGAAGTAGGAATTATCATAAATTATCTGGGAGAGCCGTAAATTCATCCCGAAAAAAATCCGGTTATATTTTGGATAAACTCCCGCCAGCTTTTTTAAAAGTCCCTCCACCTTTTTAAAAAAACTGGCGGGACTTTTTCATCATCACTAAACAATTGATTATCAAATCCATTAAAATCGAAATCTTTCCAAAAACAGGTTTACACTTTCCCGCACCACTAATAAAACAAATTTACACAATCCTTCTTATTCCGAAATCATATTTACAGAAAATATCATATTCCCAAATTCCATTTACACAATATCAGCTGGTAAACCAAGCCCAAAAATTCAGCACTTCAAAGTGGGGTACAGTGGGGTTAATACCCCCTTTTCCCAAACTTTACTAAAAAACATATTATATCATTCCTATAATAAGGCTATACTCTTTTCATGTATTTATATAAAACACCCCATTATACCCAACTGTACCCCACTCTGTTCTTTTGGCTTGAACTATAAGTTGAAGGCTACACACTCCACAACCTACCAGCGATGGCGAAGCCGAGCAACCAGAAAACCGGCCTCATGAATTTTACGTTAAGAAATCTGGGAGTGTGGACGTTAAGAAGGGGCTGCTGTCTGAGCGAAGCGAGTTTTAGCCCCTTTAGCTCCACGCTCACTGATTTTAGTAAAATTCGTGCAGCCTTGACCTTTTGTTTCTTTTCCGTCAAGGGAAAAGAAAAAAGAAAAGAACAAAAAATACCACAAAAAACCCATTGCAACCCAATGCGTGTGCCCCCCGCATACGCATGCCCTATCTTTGTACAGTAATCAAAAAACAATTATTAATCATTTAAAAAACAAACAATTATGTCTGTAAAATTTTCAGTAGTAGCAAGAAAAAATCCATCTAAGAGTTCAGAACCAGCTAAATTCTATGCACAGGCACAATCGCGAGGCAATATGACCTTCGACAAACTCTGTAAAGACGTCGATAGCCGATGCACCGCCACCAAGGCCGATGTTAGTGCCGCCCTCAACGGATGCCTTACCACGATGGAGCAAGCCCTTTCCGACGGTGATATTGTGCGTCTGGGCGACTTCGGTAGTTTCCAGGTAGCCCTGAGCAGCAAGGGGTCTGAAACTGAGAAAGAGTTCAACGCCTCCATGATCCGAAAGGCCCGCATCAGTTTCCGTCCGGGCAAGTTGCTCACCGACATGCTTAAAACGCTGCAGTACTCACAGGTACCTAAGTTGCCGGTAAAAGTAACCAACGGCGGTAACGAAGTAGGATAAGCACAGCACAGTTACTAATTAGTTAAGCACAACAGCCAATGAAAGTAATCGACCAATTACTGAATGTAATCACCCTGGTGCTCCCCATCTTCAAGAAGAAGAGTGCCAGGGAAATGCAAGAGTTCACCGAGCTGGTAAAGAGCCAGTTCGACTATCTGATGGAGCAGATCACCCGGTTCGAGACCGATTATTTCGAGCTCTCCGACAAGGTGAAGCAGATGTATCAGGAAATCATCACCCTCAACCAGAGCCTTAGCCAGTCTATGAAGCTGCAATGCAGTGCACCAGGCTGCAAGGAGCGCATATAAGCAGAGCCATGAGAGAGATAAACCTGATAGTGATACACTGCAGCGGCACCCGCACCGACAAGCCCTTTACCGAGCGCGATCTGGAGCGGAGCCACCGCCTGAGAGGCTTCAACGGCACCGGGTATCATTACTACATCCGCCGGGATGGCAGTATAAAAACTACCCGCCCCGTTGAGCGAGTTGGGGCCCATGCTAAGAACTACAATGCTCACAGCATCGGAGTTTGTTACGAAGGCGGCCTCAATGCCCAGGGAAAACCCACAGACACCCGTACACAGTGGCAGCGCAGCTCACTGCGAGCACTGATACGCACCCTGCAACAGGATTTCCCCGGCTGTAAAGTAACCGGACACCGCGACCTCTGCCCCGACCTGAACGGTAACGGAGTAATAGAGAGCCACGAATGGCTCAAGCAATGCCCCTGTTTCAATGTAGCCGACGAATTTTCGGAAGAAAACCCCGGTTAAAATAGTCCGGAGACTATAGAAAACGCCCCGTTGTTGAGATAAGTTTTTAAACTTGTTCAAACAACGGGGCGTCATTTCTTAAAACAATAAATTAACACATACCATGCGTTATTTTTTTACACATCAACATTACATAATAAAATTATTTACTATCTTTGCCACCGAAAAACTAAACGCAACACATAGAAATATTTGATATTATGATAATGAACAGTTACTCCTTTTCTATAATACTATTGATTATTGCTTTATTAATAGCACTAACAGCTGAAACAATGGTATTGCCACGAATTGTTTACATTTCAAAGAGAAAAAAGCTTTACGATATACCCGATGCTCGCAAATCTCACGCACACCCTGTGCCACGCCTTGCCGGCGTCAGCTTCTTTCCCATTATGCTTTTTGTAATATCCATTTGTGCCCTTTTATCCTCATTCAATAGTAACGAAAACCACATTCAAATTTACGAGCCCACCCTTATACGCCTCTCTGCCTTAATAGGCGGATGCTTATTATTATGGGGCATAGGAGTAAGAGACGATACTGTAGGTGTGAATTACAAAAACAAGATAATGGTGCAGTTGCTTTCTGCCATGCTACTTGTATCCGGCAATCTCTATATCAATAACTTTAACGGACTGTTTGGTATCTGGGCCATTCCAGACTGGGCAGGAATGCTCTTCACCATAGGGCTGGTAATGTTTATCACCAATGCTTTCAACCTGATTGATGGAGCCGACGGACTGGCATCCGGCATTTCGGGCGTAGCACTGATGGCCTTTGGATATCTCTTTCTGCAGCGCGGCATGTTCTTTTACACCCTTATTTGCGTTATCATGATAGGTATCCTTATCCCTTTCTTCTATTTCAACGTATTTAATACCACCCGCAAGCTCTTTATGGGCGATACGGGATCGCTTACCCTGGGCTATCTGCTCGCTTTCCTGGGAGTGCGTTACGCCATGGACACCGATGCCAATTATCAACAGTTAACCTCCCCTGTTCTTATCTCTCTTTCCGCCATGTTCATTCCTCTGTTCGATGCACTCCGTGTTATGATGGAACGCATGAGCAAAGGAAAATCACCTTTCCATCCGGACAGGAGACACATTCACCACAAACTGCTCGATCTGGGATTATCTCATCGCAAAACGATGGTATGGTTGGTAATTAGTGCCGAGATATTTGTGATTTTGAATACCAACCTGGTGAAGATTTTAAATATCAATGTGGTATTTGCTATGGATATGGTTCTTTGGGTGGGATTAATTCAGGCACTTAATTTCTTAAAAAGGAAAAAGGATAAGAATAATTACGCTATAGTTTAATAAATTTTAAAAAAAGTCCCCAAATTAAAAATCTAGTTAAATAATCTCCTTTTATTTGTTATAAAATAATTTACATAATAACTTTGTTTAAAGTTAAAACTAAATTATTCAAAAGAAAGAGATGGCAGATTTAAAAAAATGGCTCTACAAGCGCAATGAAGGAGGCTTCATTAATAAGGAACACGAAAAGTTAGAGAGATACCTCATGTATGGGGCAGGTGTATTAATCGCAATGACCTTTATCTCTTTATTAGCATGGGTAGTTGTAGAAGCTAAATGAAAAAAAATAGTATCAGAGATTGAATCTGATGCTATTTTTTTTGAACAAATATATGTAAAAGATTACCTAATCTTATTCTTGACTAAATTCCTTTATTCGTTGTTCCTCTTCAAGCCGGCAGATAAGCAATGTATTATCCTGTTCCGCTACAATGTAGCCATCCAGACCCTGAATCACAACTTTCTTTTCCTGAGCCACATGCACCATACAGTTGGAGCTATCGTACAACTTAACCGTACCAATCGCAGCATTACCCGAAGCATCCTGAGGAAGCAATCCACGTAAAGCACCCCATGTACCTAAGTCCGACCAACCAAACTCGGCAGGAACTACATAAATTTCCTCAGCATTCTCCATCACCGCATAGTCAATGGAGATATTCTCACAGTCCGGAAAGTAACGGTTGATAACCTCAGTTTCACGTTCCGTGTAAAAGTCTGTATAAATCTTATCAAATATCTCAGCAATCCCAGGAGCATATATACGTAGAGCAGCAGCGATCGTCTTCACATTCCATACAAAGATACCCGCATTCCAAAGATAGTTCCCGGCAGCTAAGTATTTTTCAGCCGTAGCCTTGTCAGGCTTCTCCTTGAATGCCTCTACACGGCAAATATCCTTATCCGAAGCCACCGCTTCACCTGCAGCAATATATCCATATCCCGTTTCCGGACGATTAGGCTTCATGCCCAGTGTAACAATCGCATCACCATTCTCGGTGAACGCCAAAGCCTTCTTAATGATCCGTTGAAACTCAGAAGTATTTATCACCAGCTGATCCGAAGGAGTAACCACAATATTCGCATTAGGGTGGCGCATCTTTATTTTCCAGGAAACATACGCAATACACGGTGCCGTGTTACGCATACACGGTTCCGCTAATATGTTACATTCCGGTATTTGCGGTAACTGTTCCTTTACTATTTCGGTATACTTAGCGGAAGTAACCACCCATATATTCTCCGGCGGACATATCCCATCGAATCGTTCAGCAGTAAGCTGAATCAATGTTTTTCCACATCCCATCACATCAATAAACTGCTTGGGACATTCCGGAGTACTCATTGGCCAGAAACGGCTTCCTATGCCACCGGCCATAATAACTACATGCGTATTTTTCATAGAAATATATAATTTTATCAACAATAGCCCATTATTTTATAGACAACAAAACCAATCCACTCATTAAAGACAGACTGCCAGGTATCCATTATTTTCCAGTTTGGATAAAAGCTCCTACTTGTAATATAAGTCCCTTGATGCGTTTCTACAGAATAATAGTGGGGATAAAAACCTTCACGTGCAAAACAAGCCAGACTCCTCTTCATGTGAATAGCAGAAGTTATCAGCAATACCTCATTCCCTTTAAAGTTAGATTTTAGCCATGGAACAGTATTAGTAATATTTTCTCGGGTATTACGAGCCTTTCTTTCAAGGATGAAAACAGAATCCGGAATACCCAATCCTCTCATATAATTATAAAACAACTTCGGTTTGATAGTACATCTATCTCCAGATAAAAGAATCTTTTCAACATGCCCTTTTTTATATAATCTGATAGCTTCAATTAGCCTACCAGAGCTTTCCATATAGCTCAAAGTCTTATTCACAGTATCCACATCAGAAAATCCACCCATAACTACTGCTACCTTATATTTTCTAAACCTATTAAAATGAGCATTGCTGTAATTCTTCGTAGTGGATACAATTACTTTATCGCAAAGAGGACCATTGGTAAAAATTAGAAAAACTGATAGCGCAGCAAACAGAAACGTTTTTTTTCGCTTGAAGTAAGCTATCAGTAATAAAATAATAATCCATGTTGCAGGATTAAGAAGAATGGTGAATGTTTTTGAGATTATGTAAAACATATATATTCAGGTAAAGAAATTATAGAATGCTACTTACCAGACATATCAGTAACAGCACTATTATTAATTATCGCAAAATGCGCAGCTTCCTGAGCTTTGAGAGCTTCAACAGAAGATATACCATCAGGTTTATAAATATTGCCTACTGAACTTACACTAAATATTGATTCAAACCATGCACAAGAAGCAATATATCGGCCTAAAGGGAGCGAAAGATGCAAGTCATCTCTATTAAGTTTATCACCAAAGTAACTTCTTGCATTCTGAATTGCTGTACCTGAAGGGATTATCATTGAGATGTATTTTTTACGTGCTGCTAAATTTATGGAAGCCACAATTTGCTTATACATTATCTCTTGATTATTACTATAATTTTTAAACCCGCTGTGTGCACTATAACTTGGATAAGACCAAGTTTGATGCATAGCAAATTTAACCTTAGAATTTATCGCATTTGCTTTTACATAAGTTGCTAAACTATCAAGATAAGGGAAATATGTATTAATTAAACCAGAATATCCTGAGTATTGCTGAAATGTAATAATATCCCAATCTTCATCGAGCAGTCCCCTTAAAAAATTAGAATTATTGAAATGGATAAATGCGCCATTTATATTCTTCTGATAATCATAAACTGTTGATCTATTTTTAATAAATGACCAATGTTGAGCAAATGAACATCCGGGGTAATATAGATTAGCAATAAGAATTTTTTTATTTTCAGCCTTAGCTAAATCATAAACATATTGTACACCATCCTCTGAGAAACTATTGCCAATTGCAAGTATCTTAATGGTGTCAGAAGTGCTAATATTGCTGCTATCAAGCTCATCAATATGGGTACATCTAACAAAAAAAAAAGATATAACCAGAACTAGTATAAAACAAAAAGAAATATTACGATAAAATTTTTGTTTCATGTTAGTTACCAAATTAAAATTTCATATTTTTTAGCATGCCAAAATTAGCAAAAATTATATTAGTTATGCTAAATGTCTGGTTAAAGTTAGCAATCTCAGAAATTATCTTTATGTTTGTGCTCGATTTCAGATAGATCTATTAGATATTTGTTGTTCAGGATTCACCTTCTATATTCATTAAAGATGGTTTCACTCAATTCAGCTTAGCTTAATAACTAATTATTTTTTCTGTTATTTTTTTATAGTAATAAACTAAACTACAGCACAACTAGAAACTTTCATTCATCTAATAATTAAACAAGCAAGCCATTATAAATAGACAGAATGATTTCTTAAAGTGACCCCAATTTATGTAAAATGAGACAACGAATTGATTATATTGATTTAGCTAAAGGTTTTTGTATTTTGTTAGTAATATTGCACCATATCAAAAATCCCATAAATCAAACCGATGTAGATAGAGTGTTGACATGTTTCAGAATGCCATTATATTTCTTTCTGTCTGGTCTATTTTTTAAGAGGTATACGGGATTTATAAATTTCACTATAAGGAAGATCAATAAGTTACTGGTTCCATTTTTTTTCTTTATGGCCATATCGTGTATTATCTATTTCATAGGGTGGGCGATAATGGGACACTCTAATTACATTTTACAGTTTTCTCAGAATATTACAAAAGATCTTCAAAATGATTTGTTATATATAAATATCCCATTATGGTTTCTTATTTCTTTGTTTGAAACCTCGTTGATATTCTATTTAATATCCATTATTTGTAATAAGCTATCGACTAGGGTTAGGGCAAGAAAAGTTCTCATGGCTATGATGTGCTTCTCAATAGGGATAATAGGATATGAATTAGGGATTCATAAGATAAATATACCTCTTTGGATAGACACCAGTATGACTGCTATACCATTCTTTTACACAGGATATTTTATTAAAAATGAAACAGATTTTCTACTCCCAAACAGATTTGACAAATATATTCCATTCCTATTAGCATTTTTTGGATCGATTACTTATTTCTTAGCTGATTTTATAGATATGATGGCAAATAAATATAATGGAAATTATTTTTCATTTTATACATCTGCTATAAGTGGAACATTGTTTATATTGTTACTTTCGAAGTTAATAAAAAAAATACCTATAATATCATTTCTTGGCCGATACAGTATAATAGTATTAGGCACACACTGGATCATAATAGTCATGTTAAATAGACTAGCATTTCTTTTTACTAACAATTGGTTGTGGATCACTTCAGAAGTTGTCTTAATAGTCTTTATCTCAATTTATATAATTAATTTTTTTCTAAAATTCTTCCCAAAGTTCGTTTGTCAAGAGGATCTAATAAAAGTAGGTTCACAAGTATCTACTATACAATGTAAAAGTTAGCAGCTATTACATTGTACTTCAATAATATCCACAGAGTCGTTCGCATTTAATATTCATAACCTCTCCGTAATCCCCATATGTTCTTTCAAAATCCTTTGATTTATTCAGAGGACTCTCAAAAACTTTGAAAAATGCTCAAAGAGTCGGAGCTTCTTTGTTGGAAGATAAACAATAGCAATATATTACATTTCATCAACAATAACCCATTATTTTATAAACAACAAAACCAATCCACTCATTAAAGATAGACTGCCAAGTATCCATTGTTTTCCAGTTTGGATAAAAGCTTTCACGTGCAAAACAAGCCAGACTCCGCATCGTGTGAATAGCAGAAGTTATCAGCAATACTTCATTTCCTTTAAAGTTTGATTTCAGCAATGAAACAGTATAAGTAGCATTTTCCCATGTATTACGAGCCTTTCTTTCAAAAATGAATACAGAACCCGGAATCCCCAGTTCTCTCATATAATTATAAAACAACTTCGGTTTAATAGTGCATCTATCACAAGATATAAGAATCTTATCAACTTCTCCCTTCTTATGCAACCTCACAGCTTCCCAAAGTCTACCAGAGCTTTCCATTTAGCTCATTCACAGTATCCACATCAGAAAAACCACCCATAACAACTGCTACCTTATATTTTCTAAACTGATTAAAATGCATATTATTACAATTCTTTGTTGTGGATACAATTACTTTATCACAAAGCGTTCCACTTGTAAAAACAAGAAAAACTGATAGCGCAGCAAACAGAAACGCTTTCTTACGTTTGAGGTATGCTATCAGTAATAAGATGATAACCCAGGTTGCTGGATTAACAAAGAGGGTAAATGTTTTGGAAATTATGTAAAACATATAATAAACTATTTTATACTACTCGTTGTTTTACAAATATAAAACTAACAAAACTATGATAACCGAAAATATTTACTTTTATATTGCAGTGCTTATTATTGCATTTATAATTTCAATTATATTGGAATTGATGGTGCTGCCTCGTATTATCTATATTTCCAAAAAGAAACATCTATATGAATCTTCTGATAAGAATTCATCTATGCACTCGAATCCTCAGCTAGCAGGAATATCATTTTTTCCAATATTATTAGTGGTATTCAGTTTTTGTTGCATTATTACTTCAAAATATGCTCCTGCTAGTCCATTTATAACTATCGAGGCAGACTTTATCAAGCTGTTTGGACTAATTATTGGGAATATTTTAATTCTGGGTTCCGGTATAAAAAGCGATTTAGTAGGTTCACGTAATTTGCATAAAAAGATAATTCAAATAATAGCTGCAATGTCGCTAGTATATAGTGGACTGTATTTAAACAATCTAAATGGTTTATTTGGTATTTGGGAAATACCTGCATCAATAGGAATGCCACCAACAGTTATTCTAATTGTCTTTATTATCAATGCAACAAATATGATTGATGGTGCTAACGGTCTAGCTTCAGGTATATCTATTATTGCACTTATAACACTAGGAATTCTTTTTTTAATAAGAGGAATGTTCCTTTATACATTGGTAAGCATAATCATGGTAGGAATCCTTCTTCCATTCTTCTATTACAATGCATTTAAACCCAAGCGAAAAATATCTATTGGAGAGACAGGTTCGTTTACACTAGGTTTTATATTGTCCTATCTTGGAATTCGTTTCGCTATGGAAGCGCCAACTAATTACGAACACTTTAATGCTCCAATATTAATTTTCTTTTCAACCTTATTAGTTCCTATTTTTGATTCACTAAGAGTAATACTATCAAGTATTTTTTCGGACACTTCCTTAAGGAGGCCCTTTAGGCTGCACATCCATCACAAATTACTTGCTTTAGGATTCTCACAACACAAGGTTTTGATCTGCTTAGTAACATGTGCAGAACTACTCATACTGCTAAACATATTCCTTGTAAAAGTAATCAATATCAATATAATGTTTGTATTGAATCTTGCTATTTGGATTGGATTTGTAAAAATAGTAAATATACGACTTAAGAAACAAAAAGAATTAAATAACCATTGCGTTATTATTTCTTTTAACAAGGTATCCAATTAGTAAAAAATCCCCACTATCAAGCAATAGTAGGGATTGTAATATCTTAAAAATATGCAGTTACATCTTTGAATCCAGATTCTTACCTTTTTCTACATGATCAAAGTTCACTAAGAACTTCTTCATTATGGCTACAATATCGCTCTTTGAAGTTGTTTCAGCAGCAAAAGCAGCAGTAAATGCATGAAATACTTCATCTATTTCCTTCACGTCACGTCTAGAGCCATTCTTCACAACTCCTAATGAAGCGAATTCATCCATTGAAACTTCTTCATCATCCGTATAGAATTCCTCATAAGCCTTTTCTCCCGTAGTATCAGAAGAAAAATAATAAACTGGATAATCGACATCACCATCTTTCATTTCAGCAGCCATTTTTCGAGCTTCTTCCTCCGAAGCGCATTCTACAGCCTTATGACCTAATGCGTTCAGAAAACGAGTACCTATTTCTGAGAAAGTAAGCATCTGATCTTGCTTCAATTTAGGGAAATAGATTTCTCCTGAACGCCCTAACATACAAGCCAACATACAAATTTGTCCACTTTCTGCAGGAGAAACAAAGTAACGACGCACATCAGCCGGAGCACTTAATGGTTGGCGTTTCATTATACGATCAATAAAACCTGCTAAAAGAGAACCATTTGAGAAAGCCACATTTGCAAAACGAGCAGTAGTAACAGAGAATCTATCAGAATAAGCCATAATCATATCTTCCATGATCTTTTTACTACCACCCATAATATTTACAGGATTAGCAGCTTTATCAGTAGAAACACAGAAAAACTTCCGTGGAGGAAACTCTGTAAGCAACTCAAGAAGTTTACGAGCACGAATTACATTATTCTCTATCAATGCCTGTACAGAAAACTCATCTTTCTCACTACGTACATGTTTGTGTGCAGAGAAATTGGCAACTATATCAAATCCACCTGCATGGCGAAACATCTTTTCAAAAACAGGATCTGAATAGTTTATAGGGTATGTAGTATAATCTTCCGGTACATACATACCATAAGTACTACGCAAATCTCTTGTAAGTTCTGTTAATCCATTTTCTGAGATATCAACTACAGTCAGTTTTGCAGGCTTAAATTTCAGCACAGCACGAATATATGAAGAACCGATAGAGCCTGCACCACCAATTACCAAAATGCTACGTCCTTCAATCTCGTTACGAAGTCTATCACTATTAGCATCAATATCCTTCTGAAACATACTTTCATTACGGAAAGTAACGTTCTTTTCAATAAAGCTATTTATATCTATCATTGTTTAAGATTTTTAATATCATAAATTAAGCAACCTTTGCTGCCATCCATTCCGGCTTTTCAGGTAAATTTTTCAACATGTTATGAGGAAGATTACTCTCTGGATTTATAATTACCCATGCAGTAAGAAAAATCAATTTAAGATCCAATATAAACGAAGCATGTTCAGCATACCACACTTCCAATTCCCCTTTATACGGAGTAATGTATTCTTTATAAAAGGCTTTTGGATCTTCAGCTGCAGATGTATAAGCCTCTTCATCTCGAAACATAACAGAACCAATACCTGTAATACCTGGTTTCATTTTGCCAATAGCCGTTTTGACTTTATCAGAATAATAATTAAAGTTATTTGCAGTTAAAGGACGTGGACCAACAATACTCATTGATCCACAAAGGACATTCAATATCTGAGGCAACTCATTAATCTTTGTTTTACGAAGAAAACGACCAAAAGGAAAGACACGAGGGTCATTCCGTACAGTAATATCACCCGTTCCTATATTTAGCGAGTTCTTCATCATAGTAGCAAACTTAAAAATAGAGAATGTTTTGCACTTGAAACCAATACGCTGTTGCAGATAAAACACCTCATGTTCGCCAGTACATAACAACACAATTATACTTGGAATAAATATAGGAAGCAAACAAATTAAAGCAAACGTTGCTATTATTAAGTCTAAAATACGTTTTGATAATTTATACATAAAGCTATTTTTAGATAAAAAAAATTAGAATAAAATCACTTATTTAAAGAAAAACTTTTAGTTCATTTGTTGATAAGGCATTATCATCTCCTATGTTATAAATCCCTGAAGTTACGTCTTTAGTTATTAGTTCCTCTATTATAAACTTTAGATTATTAATAAAAGTAAACAATCTTCTATTTTCGTATGCCCCACCTTTCATATTTTGTAGTTTGTCAGTACATCTAAAGGTTCCCAATTTAACTCCTTACGAGCCTTTTCATTGCTAAACGTAAGACTTTTGGCCATCTTTTCTAGTTTATATGAATTAAAAGGGGCTATAGGGCCTAAACAATCTCCTACAAAAGCCATACATTTGGCAATCCAATAAGGAATATTTAGTGGTTTTCTTTTTCCCAATTGCTTTGCAACAGATTCACTAATTTGTCCAAACGAGGGTTGATTTGTATCACAAACATTATAGACTCCTCCCTTATCTATTAGACTAGGTATAATGCGAGCTATATCCTCTGCCATCAAAATACTCTTTACAACTTTGCCACCAGCAATATTCATGTAGAATCCTTTGCGGACACCATTAACCATAGCCCCCAAATTACCAGGAGCATTCTTACCTGCAAGAAGAGAGGGACGAAGAATACCAAGAATGACATTGTTGTTTGTACACCATTCAGTTAAATACTCCTCAGCCACAATTTTACTCTTAGCATATGGCGTTTCACCGCTGAGAGGATGTTCTTCGGTAATCAACTCACCATATTCGCAGCCATAAACAGCCACAGTACTAATGAATATCAAAGCCTTTGGTATACCAACCTTTTTCAAAGCTTTACACAAATTGATGGTTCCAGTATAATTCACATCATAGAACGCCTGTTTTTCGGATTCTGTCTTTGGTACTACATGCGCCTTACCACAAGCATGTAGCACAATATCATATCGTTCAGGTAACTTTGGAACATCACTCACAAAATTCGCCTTTATCATATCGTCAGGTGTGATACCACAGGTAGTCACCACATACATATCTTTCAACAGTGGCATTAGGTTCTTACCTAAGAATCCTGAAGCACCAGTAAATAATAATTTCTCCATTTACAACTTGTATAGATTTATTTCCTTGGAATAAATTTCTTGCACTTTTGCCATTGCAAATATTTCTTGCATAGTTAGATTTGTATTATGATAGTCCTTGTTTAGAACAGCCAATGCAAAATCCTTTATCTCATATCTGAGTCCATCACCCACATACGGATAGAAATATTTCTTGTTTTGGTTTTGGTCTTCATATCTGACTTCAAAATAATCTGTCTTCCACCATGGTGCCGGAACGTATACATAGCCTTTAGTTCCAGATATTACAAGATTGCCTTCTGTCTTCACCCCCCAACCGACTTGGAAACTTGCGACAGAATGATCATATCTAAATACTGCCTTGGTAAACATATCTGTTTGTCCCTTCATTTTGGAATAGAAGTTGATGTTTTGGTAATCTAACCCAAAAAACTTAAAAATCGGGAGCATTGTAAAACAACCGTTTTCAACCATACTACCGCCATACCTATTGCCTTCGATATAGTCACCTTCCTCTAACAAAGTTGTAGATGATGCATTAATCTCAACAATGTCACCAATCACCCCAGATTTGACAAGAGAGAAAAGATGTCTAAATGCAGGACAATAAGCCGTTTTCAATGCTACCATTAATGCAAGATGATTACTCTCGGCAATTTCATATAACTCTATTGCTTCCGCACTATCAAGAACAAATGGTGTTTCGCACAATACATTCTTTCCAGCAAGCAGTGATTTTTTGCAGTAGTCATAATGTGTCTTATATGGTGATGCAATATATACCGAATTACATTTTGAAAATAGCTCATCTAATGAATTTGCCACATGATCAATGTTGTGTGTTTGGCAGAAGACACTACATTCCTCTATCCTAGTATTATAAACAGAGGAAATAATAACGCTATTAACATTTGAAGCTTCATTAACAAACCTGTTAGCAATACTACCAGTTCCTATTACACCAATATTGACCGTAGGGCGTTCTTGACGCAACTCGGTTGACGAGATTCCTTGGGTGCGAGGGAGATAAATCACCTGACAGAATTCGTTTAGGTAGTCAAAATATCCTTCCCAATCGGAACCGATGGCAAAGATATCAACACCATACTTTTGGATGTCATCAATCTTTTGTCCACGGTATTCCTCAATCACAATCTGATCAGCAAGGCCAGTTGCTTTTACTGCTTCTATACGCTCCATTACGTTATTACAGGTGTTCATCTTGCCTCTCTCGAGGTCAAAGTTATCTGTAGTTACACCTACTATGAGATAGTCGCCCAAATCCTTTGCTCGTTTCAATAGATTATAATGACCTTGATGAAAGAGATCATATGTACCGTACGTTATGATTTTTTTCATTTTAAAATTGTATTTTAGCTATAACCTCACCGCAGGTTCTATCTGCGCAAAGCCTATCTATTAAGGTAAGATTATTGATTATTTATCAAGCTCTACTAGTGCATTCCAGAACTGTTCCATGTATTTCTTTTCGCCGATAGATACACGGAGGCATGTACCAAAGTTACCTACACCTGGATACGACTTAATTAGAATGTTCTTCTCTACCTTCATGCGAGCAACAATCTTCTCTGCATCAGTCTTTGTTTTGATAAAGATAAAGTTACCAGCCTCACCCTTATGCTTGTAACCATTGGCGTCCATCTGATCGATAAGATACTGACGTCCATCGTTGAAGTTCATAATTAGGCTATTAAGTACGTCTGGATTATCAATGATTGCTTCTGCAAATGCCATAGCAAAGGCATTTGTGTTATGAGGAGTACAAAGCTTCTGCACCATCTTCACACCCTCTGGCCAACCTACCACATAACCAAGACGACATCCTGCCATTGCAAAGAGTTTAGAGAATGTACGAGTTACGAATACATGCTCTCCCTCAAGTGCGTACTTGATAAATGTACCAGGATAAAAATAGTGGTATGCCTCATCCACGAGTACTGTAATCTGCTGCTTCTGAGCCTTTGCAAGAATTGTCTTGAACTCATCCTCAGTGTACACATTACCCATAGGATTGTTAGGCTGGAGGAGAATAAGCAACTGGGTCTCTTCGGTCAGTTCGTTAAGGATGTTGTCGATGTTCATTGTGAGATCATCGTTATAAGGAACCTTTATGAAATCACGACTATACATTTCGGAATAAACCTGGAACATGAAGTAAGAAGGAACAACGCCAACAATACGTCCGTTAGGTGAAGTAAATGCCTGAATGATGTAACGGATACCCTCAGAGGAACCATTAGTGAGACAGAGGTGGGCTATATCGGTACCGAGGAACGATGCCAACTTCTCAGTAAACTGAAATGTTTCAGGATACTGAGAGACAAAACGTGCATCCACCTGTGAAAGCACTTTGTTAATAAACTCCTGTGAGAGACCACCAGGGTTCTCATTCAGGTCAAGACGAAGATAGTCCTTACGTGCGTTCTGATCAAAGATACGGAACAAATTCTCAATTTTGGAATCTAAGTAATACATAATATAGGATTTTCTTATTTTATACCAAATAGTTTTTCAACGCATATTTCAGTTGCGTGGCCACCTATGCCAGTGAACTTTTCTTTAAATGCCTTTGTTTTCGCACATTCAGCATCATAGTTCATGGTTTTAATATGCTTAATAACCTCATACTCGGTAGATTTAATTCCGCTCGGCATTTCTTTATTGAAGTCAATATTAAGACCTCTTGTAGCTTTGTATTCATCGTAATCATATGCAAAGCATATCATTGGACGTTCAAGAATACAATAATCGCTTAGGCAAGATGAATAATCAGAAACTAGAATATCAGCAACTTTGAACAAGTCATTAACATTAGGATATGAAGAATAGTCTCTCAGAGTGTCGTTAAATTCTAGGCCCAATAATTTGTTCGTATATGCGTGCATTCTAAACATTACAATATAATCATCCTTCAATTCTTTTTCCCAATAGTTTACATTAATCGGAGGTTTTATTGCACATGTTTTTCCATTATCTTTACTATCACGCCATGTTGGAGCATATAGAATTAACTTTTTGTCAAAAGGTAAACCTAGTTCTTTTTTTAGTGACAGAACTTCTTCTGGTTTAACATTATAAAGAGTATCATTTCTAGGATATCCAGTAGGAATCATTGCTTCCTCTCGTGTGTTAAAACCTTTCATGCAGTGTTCTTTTTGAAATTCACTTTCGTAACAGAAGAAGTCTATATTACTGAAATTATAATCTTTACGCCCACCAGCTTCATTACCAATAGTATTGAGAGCGGTTCCATGCCAGGTATTAAGGTAAAGGCAATCATTTTTTTTGTAATGAAGACTTCTCTCAATATTGACACATGTAATCCAATATTTTGCCTGAAGGGTCATCTTAAAGTATGCTCGCGTATCCGCCTTTACCTTAATTGCTGGCCCTGGTACGTCAGCATGTTCTGGATCCTCTAATGCCCAAACATATTTGTAATCCTTATATTCCTGGCGTGATATCATATATTCGTAAATAGCTCGAGGACTATCGTTATACTTACGTGTATGTCCACTAAAGATAATCATCTTTTCATCCGTAGGAACAAAGCATCCCCATATGCGCATGAATGCACTCATACTACTTCTAAAAGTCTTATTGATAAAATAGTTATGCTTGAGTGCATAATCTAATCTAGCTCGAAAGCCATTCATCTGCTTTTCCTTCATTATTGTAAAATTATATTAATTTCGTTACAAACAATTCCGATATTTGCTTTCCGTGAGAGTTTGACTTCTGCAAATTTTCTACTGTTTTCTCCCATTTCCTCTAGTGACTCTTGAGATATTTGTGCCATTGATTTAAATGATTGAGCAAACTTTTCAATATCATCCGCACTTGTCACTATTCCAGCTTTTGCTTTCTGAATCATATGTGCTGCATCAGCCTCAGCATCCATACTTGCTATAATAGGTTTACCTGAAAACATATATGCTGTTAGTTTAGATGGAACCCCTTGTGTACCAGTGCCACCAATCAAGGCTAACACCATAACATCAGCTTCTTTTTGAACATGTGCGACTTGCCCTTTGGGGACAATATCGAAAATGATATCTTTATGTCCTAAATCTTTCGCTAGTGCAATACAATCAGACTTTGCATTACCTCCTCCCATAATATGGAATTCTGAATTTTCCAAATTAGCAGCATGATATGCTCTTATCATCAGTTCTACATTGGCTTGCCTATTATTATTGCCTACAAACATGAAAATTGTCTTACCAGTCTTGCGAAATGTGGTTTTATAGTCATCAAATTCTTCATCATTCTGCCAATTTGCAACTGCAAGAAATTTATCTTTTTCTACATGTCTTGATTTTGCTAAATAATTGGCCATACTATCTGTTATAGTACGTACCTTTACTGCGTGTTTCAAGTAATATCTATCTTTACTTCCAAGAAGTATTTTAAGAAGAAAATGAGATCCACAAATGTTCGGTATCTTTGTCATTAATGACTCAGGATAGATATCCTGTACAGGTACAATGTATGGAATTTTGTACTTTACGCAAGCTTTCGCTACAATATAAAGGCCAAATAATTGCCAACCATCATTATAAACAAAGTCAACTTCGTCATGATGTTCTTCTATATATTTTGCTGTAGCATTACCAAAACTTTTACTTTCCTTCATCCTTCCTATAAATGAAGATGCTGAGTGTACATATGAATCCATCACAATATGCAGGAAACTCTTTTCCTCTACTACTTTAACTGTAGAAAAATCAAATCCTGCTGGACGCGATGGTTTTGGTGTAAGTACAGTAACATTGTAATCCCTTGATAATGCAACGGCCAAATCATAATTCAATGTAGCAGATGTTACTGGTTCTGGTGGGAATACAGCTGAAATAATGAGAATATTTTTCATTTTTTAATAATGCGATTCAGACGTTGAAAGATGTTTTACTATTTTCGCAGGATTACCTGCAATTATAACATTGTCAGGAAAAGATTTATGTACAACACTTCCTGCTCCAACAATTAAGTTATTTCCAATTTTTGTTCCTTTTAATATAATTGAATTCATACCTATAAAACAATCATTTCCTATCACAATGGGACCCCTTTTTGCATATTCCTCGTTAAGAGCTTTATACCTATATTCAAGTTCAACAGGATGAAAATAATTGTCGATTATTTTGCAATTTGCACCAATTCGTATAAAATCTCCAATCTTGATAGATTCCCATGAATATATTGTACTTCCGCTAATTCCACATTCCTTACCAATTTCAATTCTATCACTATATCTAGCAACAATAATACTACGCTAATAGAATCCTAACATATTGCTACTAAAACTTGAGAAGATGGAAGTCCCCAATATTTATATTACCATGTGAAAGTGAGCATATTACCTAATATCCCTTGAATTGGATATTTCTCACTGTGATGAATTTATTTTTAAAAACAAAAGTCGAAATATAAGCTCTCTAAACATGTTATTTGATATTTAGTTTTTGTAATCTTTTCAAGTTGTCTTTATTTAGTGGATTCTGAAATAAATCAATATTTTTAATCAATATAGAATCATCAAGTTGCCACCATTTAGAATTTAGAAGAATTTCAATCACATCATCTGAGAATCTCTTTCTTATAACTTTTGCAGGAATGCCACCGACTATTGTGTAAGGTGGAACATCTTTAGTAACAACAGCTCCCGTCCCAACAACAGCACCTGTTCCTATGTTAACACCACCAGTAATTAGAACATTCTGACCAATCCAAACATCATCACCTATTGAAATAGTTTTATATTCCTCAAAGCATGATTTATCTGTCCATGTTGATCCTGTACAATTATTTTTAGATGAAAATAGGCTAGAGGTAGATATATAATCCATGGAGTGAGTACCCATTCCTATTTTTGAATCACCTGCTATTGAGCAAAATTTTCCAACATTTGCATGAATTAATCTAGTTTTGGGACCAATATAAGAGTAATCATCAACAGAAGAATTAAATATAACACAAAACCTCCAAATTTTTGCTTTTTTACTTACTCTTGATTTGTTATCAATCTTACATAGTAATACTACAGCAGGGTTAAATAAGTTGACTAGTAATCCCAATATATATTTTATCATATTATTATATTTTTTATTAAATTGGTTCTGCTAATGAACAGGGTCCATCCTTAATTTCTAAGGGTTTACCCAACAATAGACATTCTGATAATTTATAAAGGTTACTTGCTGCAACCTTTGGATTCCAATGTTCAAATATTGTCTTATATGCATTAGATTGAATTCTTTCCCTATTATCGCTATCATCTATCAGTTTTTGGATGGATATAATAAAATCAGAAACTTTACCTGTTTTAAATACATATCCATTATACCCATTCTTTATTAAATAAGGTGCAGCACCAATCAAATCACTTACCACACATGCACAACCACAACTCATTGCTTCATTTAGAACAGCTCCCCATCCTTCACGCTTATTACTTGTAAATGCAAAAATATCATGTTGTTTCATTAATTGAAAGACCTGTTCATTCGTTTGTCTCCCCATCAAATTAACAATATCTGATACTTCTAACTTATAAATCATTTTCTGAAGTTTTGGAAACAATTCACCATCACCAACAATATTCACTTCAATTTTATATCCTTTATCTTTCAAAGCTTTGGCCATTAAAATAGGAAATTCAGGATTTTTCAATTTTATTAGTCTTGCTGCCCATAATATTTTTATATAATTTTTCTCTCGTCTTTGCTGAATTAATTGCTCTATATTTATATCTGGCAATTCTGTGAAATAGCCAAACTTATAGCATTTACCTTTAAAGAATGGATGAAGTAGATACATATCATTAGCCGTAAATGCTGACAGACATAATTTATATAAATTTTTATGTCCTACAGTATAATATAATCGAGCATAGGAAATAGATGTTTTTGAGAATGCATTCAAAATACCTCTTTTCAATTGTCTCTCTGTTGGTTCAAATGTTAATTTTTTCGTATGTAATCTAATTTTTTCATATTCTCTTGCTGAAAACCCTCCACTAACGAGTAATACATCAACATTTTTTACTATATCAATGGCTTTTTGCTTTGCTTCTTTACTTTTCCAAGCTTGTATTAAATAAGGTTTATCATAAAGGTTCTCTTTGGAAGGCAATTTTATCAGATTTTCTTCTGTTATTGGATTTATCTCAATAAAATAAAATTGTCCATTTGTTATTTTGTATAATTCATCTGATAGATTTGAAAAATGTAAAATAAACACGGATGAAAGATATGCAATTGTCATATTTTTGTTTTTTTTAATTAAACGAATGTTTACCGCTATTGTTTGCAAATGGTAAGTTTACAAAATATATTGTTAAAAAAATAAAAAACACACCTTTTGATAAAAACGTTGTAAAAAACGAAACATTAAGTAGGGCACTGAGAGGAGATAATAATAATAGATATATAAAGTATTTAGTTTTACTTCCTCCTAAACCGTTAAGTAATAACAAAAAATAGTAAACAATAATACTTATGATTATACAGCCCAAAACTCCACAACTTGCTACCCCGTCCATTTGCCAAAAAATTGCATTAGAAACAACTCCTTCTTCACCAGCAACCATTGCACCTATACTTTCTTTATATGGATATGATTGAGTAAATAAATTGATAAAATTAATATGACTAAAATATGTATACGGATTGTTTTGGAAGAAATCTAGATACATAGGCATGTGGTATGCTGTAACGCCTAAAGTCCTCGAAAAAAAAATAGCACCAGCACCAATTCCCCAAACAGTATCAATATTTATAAAAATGAGTATAGAGAATAATAATATGCCTAAAGTAATAGGGCCCATTACATTTGTCTTCTGCTTATCTTGCCATTTGAAAACATAATATAGTGAATATAAAATGAGAGGAGCGAACAAATCTCCTTTTTGACCCATAATTGAATATAAAAATATAAATAAAAATGAGCCTAAATATATGTATATTTTTTTCCTCATTATCAATCCATAACAAAAAATAAATGGATAAAAGAAGGATGAACACCAACCATATATATAACCAATACCAGTAACATCCAATGATGAATTTTCTTCTCTCAGTTGATATATATCTTGAAAATTAGCAATTCTCATATTATGTCTAAATGTTACAAATAATGCTATTGTTAATATTCCAGCTAAAATCCATACAATTTTTACATTCATCTTTTTCTTTGTAGATGTGTTAAATTTTATTGATTTTCTATCGGCGATAAAGAAAGCACACATGGACATACTCAAAACAATATAATATAGTTGAACTTCGTGTGGTGTATTTGAAGGCAAATCCAAGCAAAGTCCCATAATAATTGGAACATAGCCAAAATAATATATAAGAATTGATATCCAGGACGAAATGTTTTTCATCCCTCGATAAAAACATATTGGATATAATGCGAAAAAGAATCCGATGATTTTTCTATTAAAATCGTCATTGTATATTATGCCTTCGTAAGCGTAATATACTGATTCAAAATGTTCCCACATATAGTCGAATAATAGAATATACAACAAAGCATAAAAAATATTATGACCTATAGTATTTCCAAATATTAAATTGTAAAGCCTTTTTTTATACATGATATTTAGTTATAAAATTTTAGGCATAATCTTACAAATACACCTATATAACACAACACTATTCCCGGTAATAATAATTTAGAAATATCATTAATTATCAAATTTAAGGTTTTGAGTATATTAAAGAACATAACAAATCTAATAAGCCCAAATATCAAAGAATATATGATAATAGGAAATAATATATTATGTGTTAAATTACAAAAAATAAGCAAAGCGCCCAAGGATAAAATAAAACAATATAAGTCATATTTAAATCTAATATTTTGAAGGTTAAGACTTCTATATATAGGTAGTAATGCTTCTGTTAATATAATGGGTATTGATATTATTGAAAGACACAATGCTATATTACCAGCAGATGCCCATCTATCACCTAGAAACCAAATTATCATTTTATCTCCTCCCAATATTAGAAATAGTGCAGGTAATAAACACATCAATGCTATGATTTTTGAAACTTGCAATGTTATAATACGTAATTCGTTAATATTATCACCTAAAGAAGATATTTTACGGTAATAAACTTTAGATATAGCACTTCCTATAAACGAAACTGGTAATAAAACAAATTGAGTAATCATTGAAAAGCAACCTATATCTTGTGTTGAATAGTAGAAAGTCAAAATAATTATTGTAAGTTGACCAACAGAAAAATTGAGTAAGTTAGAAGGAGCATCATACAAAGGAAATTTTTTATATCGTTTAAGCAATTCAATAATTTTCAGAAATGAAATTTTATCCCAAGATATCTTCTTTAAAATGGGGATAATTAGTAAAAGAAGTATAATAGCAGCAAACATGTTTGCAATTACAGTTCCTAAAATCAAACCATTTTTAAAAATTATTATTACACCAAAAGCAACTCTTAGAGTTGCTTGAAACAGACCATTACTAATATTAGATATAGACATAGCTGTAAATAGTTCAAATCTATTAGCGATAGCTGTTGCTAAATTAAGTATGGTTGAAAATATAAGAAATATAATCAATAAATCATATCTAGGATAAATACTAAAAAAATCTAATTGAAGTTTATTGCCTACGTAAAATGTAAAACTTATTAATGAAATAATTACAAATGCTATTATTATACATAAAATTATGAGATTTGGAATTTCACTTCTTGAATTTGTCTGGATAATAGCATTATCATATGATAGGAAAATAATATAATTTATAATGATGTAAATACTTGTAAAAATCCCTAATTCTCCATAATCATAAGGAGTATAGATACGAGACAAGATAGGGGTTACAATCAATGGAATAAAAAATAATAAAACATTACTTGATGAAAGTTTTATTGAGTCCTTCACTAAGGAAAGAGAAAATAAATATTTGAGTCTATTTTTTAAGTATTTCATAATTTGAAAGGCAAATGCGAAGTTAATACTATTATGGTCTAGGAGTCAGGTAGATAAATTTATTATTTTTTGCTAACTCAGCCAAAGTATTATAAGTCTGTTTTGCATCATATATAGAAATAGTTAAATTAGAAATTTTTGAATTCTTATAAAGGCTTTTTGAAAAATATTTTTTTATAAAATACCATGAATAAAAATAGTCAGTTCTTCGAGAAACTTTAGAACTAATATTATAATTGAAATATGTCTTTATATTCATATTATTATCAAGGTAGTTAAAATAATATTTGTGCTCAAAATCGAACATATTTCTAAAATAATCTATACTATCATACATCGTAGCTGTAGGTACATGTATTATGGTACCAATAAAATTAAATGTCAATCCGAAACTTATAACTTTAAAATCACCTTGTTTGCAAATCTTATAATATGGTGATTTTTTATCAGTTGATATTATTGACAATTGATGCTCAGATAATAAATAATCGCTTAGAGGACCAATTGCGCAAACAGAATGTTCAACATTAATACTTCTTTGTACACCAGGATATTTTCTGAAAGCTTCAGCTAATATTCCCGCCTTTGTGACAGTTCTTTGGACATTAAATGGTTTATTCTTTCTTATTAAAGGGTAAGCAGGCATGGCTAATGTTCCATTTGGTCCAATAAGTTTAAGCAATGCAATCACCAAATCATCTTCTGTTTCAGAATAGTTAAAGAATGCATCCCAAGAACTATGAATGAAAATATTACTACCTTCACCAATGCCCATAGATCTAAGTTTTCCTATAAGCTCATCAGTCGAGTATTTTTTCTTATATATATAATGACTTATCTTATTATAATAATTTAATATCAAATTCAAAGAACTCAGATTTTGCGTTTTATTTAAACCTAAATTTTTTTTCAAATTATTCTTAATCATAGCTTGAAGAATTTGTTTAATTCAAAATTAGTAGTAATTTTTCCAGTCTTAGAATTTTGTTACATGATAGATATATAAGAATAATCTATATGGTTCCATTATCAACAAGTATATTCTGTCCTGTTATACTCTCGGCTTTCTTACTCAAAAGAAATGCGACAGTCTCTGCTACGGAACGAATAGATGTAGCATCTTTTAGAGAAGTTCTAGCATATATTTTACTTCGTTGCTCTTCTGTTAAGGTTGAGCTCATAGCTGTCGCCATAAATCCAGGCACAACCACATTCGAACGAACTCCCATAGGTCCCCATTCTCTAGCTGTATCCTTAGAGAATGCTTCCAATGCACCCTTTGAAGAAGCATACATTGCTAATCCTTTATAACCTGTGTGAACGCTGATTGATGATATATGCACTATTGAACCCCTTGTATGATGAAGAATCATATTTCTAATAATATTCTTAGTCATCATCATTGGTGTAAATACATTAACATTATACATTCCTTGTAATCTATCAAGATTTAAGTTCGTAATAATGTCGTCATATGCTACCGCTGCATTATTTACAAAACCATCAACAACCACCTTATTGCTACAAAAATCCTTAAATATATTTTGGCGAACATTTTCACAATCAGCTAAATCTACGCTTTTAAATAACAGACGTCCTTCATATTCTGATTGTAATGCTTTGAATTCGTCTGGACAACTACGAGCAATGCCATAGATTGTATTACCTTGTTCAAGTAAAACTCTACATATTTCTAAACCCACACCACGTGAGCACCCTGTAACTATAATATTCATTTCGTTCTTTTTAATTTTCCAGTTCTTGTTAATGAGAATGTTTCAACAAATTTAATTTTTCGTGGAATCTTAAAATCCTGGAGTTTTTCTTTGAGAATTTTACGAATCTCTAAATCCGAAATAATAGAGCCTTCTTCTAATTGTATCTCTGCTATAATTACATTCCCTAGTATAGAGTTCGCTTTTCCGTATACTAATGACTGAGTAACTCCCTTAATTGAATTTATAGTTTCTTCAACCTCGCCTGGATTTATTTTGTAACCACCAACATTAATAACTTCATTCTTTCTACTCTTAAATCGGAAGATTCCATCATCAATATTAACCCATTCAATTAAGTCACCTGAATGATAATAATCACCATCATACTTAAAACTATCTGATTTTCCTAAAAGCGACTTATGAATTAGTAGTTCTTCATCTACAACAGTGAATTTGTCTCTTATCTTCTCTGGAATTTGGAAGCAATCCCCTTTAGCAGCAAATAGTGAGCCTGCTTCTGTTGAAGCATAAACATTGTTTATTTTAGCTTCGGGGAAAATCTTTTTAATATTATCATATAGATGATTATCTGATTTTTCGCCTCCTAAAGTAATACGTTGAACCAATGGATAACTATGTTCATATGGTAATAGAAGACGATAGAATGTTGGTGTAGCAGAAATATGTGTTATCTTATATTCTTCAATTCTTTGATATACATCACTACGTTGCATATTGAACACATTTACAAGAGTATTTTGATTTTCAAAAGCTTGAAAAAACACTTGTAAACCTGCCATATGAGTTGGATTGTAAGCATAAGCCCATATTTGTCTCTTATATTTATCTCCCTTTCGGACTGAACGAGTAAGTGTATTTATCGAATGAACAACTTTCTTTGGTTGACCAGTTGTGCCTGAAGTAAAAATTGTAATTTCAGAGGTAGAATTTTGTAAAGCTGTTATAATAGCATCAATATCATCAAAGTGATACTCATCTAATCTTGTCGGTACATTTATAATGGATTCATCCAGGCCAGCCACCTCGGATGGATTTAAATCACTATCGACCAGAACCAAAGGACTATTTGTAATAATGCCCTTTACCAAATTATCAAAATATGCAAAGATATCATGTGTTTTATAGAGTGGGTAATATTCTTGATTTTGGTTAATAGAATTAATCAACATTTCATAAGAAAATGTTTCTCCTCCATTATAAAGAAATACTTCCATTTTTATCCAAGCTTAGTGTAAATTTCACCAATGGTATTAACAAGACCATCTTCAAATATATCGATATCAAATTCATCCTCGATATTAACAGTAAGTTCAGCTAAATCGAATGATGTTAGTCCAAGATCATCACGTAGATTATCCTCTGCATGTAGTTCTGTAACTGGTGCCATTTCTTTTGCGGCACGTATATTGTTGATAATTTCTAATATTTTTCCTTTCATAATTTATTATTTATTTATAGGTTCATAAAAATTAGTTTCTGATAAATCCGTAGCCAAGCTGCCCCAAGATAAACCTACACCAAAACCACACATGATAGTTTTCTCTAAGTTATAGCTGTGTGATTGAGAGCATAAGTCTGATAACAATAAAGGTATAGTTGCCGGACCTGTATTTCCATAATCTCTACAATTCGTGGGAGCAACATTAGCAGATATCTTTAATTTCTTACGTACATAATTAACCATAAACTCATTTGCTTGATGTAAAGCATAAAAGCCAACATCGTCTTTAGTCCATTGCATATCTTTAACAAGTTTATTGACATTCTTATGGACTTTGGTAATTGCAAAATTGAATATAGCCATTCCATCCATAAACAAATCATTTTGACTTCGACCATTATGATCTTGGTCCCATTCAACCTTAGATGTAATGTCTGAAATAGGAATTCGGAAGCCACCTGCAGGTACAATAAGTCTATCCGAGCCGGAACCATCTGATTGTATATGAAAACCCATACTTGTGTTACCAGTTGTTACCAAAGTTGCAGTACCACAGTCTCCAAATACCATTCTAAGCGATTTATCGTTTTCGTTCATCATTCGAGACGTTGTGTCACCAGAGAGGACTAGGACATTTTTGCATGCACCAGAACTTATCCAGGAAGCCGCTTGAAATAATCCATATATATACCCTGAACATCCATAATGAACATCTATACATACCGTATCAGTTGAAAATCCAAGACGATGTTGTAGCGCAATTGATGTTGCTGGTAGAATCCAATCAGTTGTTTGGCTTACAAAGACCAAACCATCAATTTGAGTTTTATCTATATTCTCTTTTTCGATCAAGGATTCTGCTGCTTTTTGACACATATCAGAAGAACACATATTTTGGTCTGCGATACGAGCTCTCTCAACACCTGTTGCCTTAATAATACTTGCAACTTCACCATCGCCGTAAACAGAACCCAAATCAGTCATTTCAAGACGATTTTCAGGAAGCCAAGATGAAACTGCCTTTATTAGCACATTATTAAGTATTACTTTCATATAAAACCTTTTAAGTTAATGTAAAACCTCCATCTATTACTATGCTTGCACCAGTTGTAAATGAAGATGCATCGCTTAACAGATATATTATAGCATAAGCAACTTCCTCTGGCTTACCATATCTTTTAAGTGGATATTTTTTGATATCTTCTGACATTTCTTCATTAGATATCATGCTATTATCAAGTATATTGGTTTCAATCATTCCTGGACAAACTGCATTGACTCGTATTTGTTTACCTGCTAAATCTAGTGCTGCATTTTTTACAAACCCCCAAATTGCCGATTTAGATGTAGAATATAGAACATTCCCAGGAGAAGCGACTTTAACGCCCGAAATGGAATCTGTAATCACAACAGAACTGTTTTTTTGAATTTTCTTTCTTTTAATAAGTTTTTGGGTAAGAAGAATGGGAGCTATCGTATTAATTTCCAACACTTCCATTAATTTTTCTCTTGAGATAAATTGAGTTGGCAACATTATTGTGCTTCCTGCATTATTAACAAGTCCATTCAAAATGGGACATTTTTCAACAAGTGAATCCAAAGAATGATCACAAGAAAGATCTGCAATAATCATCTGATTATTTGCACCTTCTAACATTTCAAAGGTTTCTTGTAATCGTTCAGCGTTACGTCCTGTAATTATTATATTTGCTCCAAGTTTTGAACATTCTATTGCAGTAATTTTACCAATTCCAGAACTAGCACCTGTTACAAGAATAGTCTTTCCTTTCAAAGAAAAAGGATTGTACATATTAATTATTTTTTGAGATAACAAGTTTATAAAGATCTTCTATTGTTTCTGTCGCTCTCATTTCTGTTGCATTAAGTTGAACATCATATTCATCATCAATCATAGCTAAGACAGAGAGTGCAATTATTGACGACCAGTCATCAATTTCACGATACTTGGTGTTAAAAGTTATTTTTTTTGAATCAATGTCATCAAATTGGTCTATAAAATTCTGCAAAAATTCTTTTATTTCCATATAAATATATATTTAATTATTAATAATTCGTTTTTATACATTTCCTTTAAATACACAAAATTACATTTTAAGAAAAACACTTTACATCCTTAAATATAAAGTATTCATATTAAGCAGCATATATTATTTTTTGCTATATGCATTTTTCAAAAATTATTTTATTACCTTTCAGCTCTCATTGGATTATTCAAAAAGTCTTGATATATTAGTTTTAGATCTTCTTCAAGTTTTATTGAATACTTCCAACCTAGCTTCTCTGTTTTTGATACATCGAGGAGCTTACGAGGAGTTCCATTGGGGCGTGTTATATCCCACATTATTTCACCTTCGTAACCTATGACTTTTGCCACAAGTTCAGTAAGAGCCCTGATTGTACACTCTTTACCTGTGCCTGCATTAAAGGTTTCATTGACACTATAGTTATTCATTAAGAATACACAAAGGTCGGCCAAGTCGTCAACATACAAGAATTCTCTCAATGGACAGCCATAGCCCCAACATACCACTTCAGTTGCACTAGATTCATTTGCTTCGTGAAAGCGACGGATAAGAGCAGGGAGAACATGAGAATATCCTAGATGGTAGTTGTCATTGGGCCCATATCGGTTGATTGGCATCACTGAGATATTGTCAGTGCCATACTGTATCCAAAAGCTCACAATATTCCAAGCCGTAACACATCAAACTGTGAGGAGATTTTTGCCAGCAACCCCCTTCGCACTAGTTGCCAGTATGTTTAATATTTTTAAATATTAAATTGATACAAAATATCATTTTGCTATTGTAACAATTAAAGAAGCAACTCCAATTAAAACAGAAAAAACTGAAATTACTACACTGGTAGCATTACCAATATCAGCACCTTTAGCTTTTGCTTCATTTGGTTCTACATAAACTACATCACCTTGTTGAAGATAAAAATAAGGTGAGAATATTAAATTTTTATCATTCAAATTGAGTGTAACAATATTCTTTTGCCCATCAGGCAATTCACGGAGTATCTTAATCACATCTCGGCGGCCATAGATAGTTAAATCGCCAGCCATGGAAAGTGCTTGCAGAATATTGATTTTTTCATCTTTTACAGTAAAAGAGCCGGGAGTGGTGACTTCGCCCAATACGGAGATTTTATAATCGGCAAAACGAACGGTAACAACAACATCTCCTTTTAAGTAAGATCTTAACTTTTCGGTGATTGTTTTGGCAACAACATCGGTAGTTTGATTTACCACTGTAAGTTTACCCAACACAGGAAAGTCTATTGTTCCTTTGTTATCAACCAAATAATTTTGCAATGTAGCATTAGAATAGGTTTCATTTGAATTTGCAGGAACCGCAGTAAGTATATTGAAAGGGAAATAGGTTTCCGCATCCTCAGAACCACTTACCACAATACGTAACAAATCATTCGGCTTGATGGTAGCATTAAAGGGTTGTGAACTTTGAGCCAGTTGAGTGGGCGTGAGTGATTCGGCTCCTTCCAGATAGGCGATGTTTTTTGCAGATTTACATGCAGAGAAAAGTAGTATTACTGTGAATAGCAGTAAATAGCGATAGTTTTGTCTGTTCATTGGTTATACGAATCGGTTGTGTTACTATGCAACAAGGTTCGTCACTAACATAACCGTAGCAACGAATTCCTGTTTTTTAAAATTCGCTGCAAAGGTAAACACATTTTTCGTTTAAAAGAAACTTTTTAACTACAAATGATATTTAATTTCGATTGTTTTTTTGCTTCAAAAATGATTTTAGCATTATTTTGTTAAACAATTAACTGAATGTTAATCAATTAGATTACTGATAAAAAAAAAGAAAGAAAGTATTTTTTTTAGCTAAATATACACATGCATAATAGAAAAAAGATAAAAAAAGTAATCACTTAGCAACGGTTACAATAAGGGAGGCTACACCGATAACTACGGACACCACGGAGAATACGATATTGGTGGCGGCTCCTACTCCTGCTCCCTTGGCTTTGGCTTTATTGGGCTCTACATAGACCACATCGCCCTGACGGAGGTAATAGAAGGGTGAAAAGATGAGGTTGCGGTCGTTGAGGTTGAGGGTGGTGATGGTTTTACTGCCATCTGACTCTTCGCGCAGAATCTTTACCACATCTCTCCGACCATAGAGGGTGAGGTCTCCTGCCAGGGAAAGGGCTTGCAGGATGTTGATTTTTTCGTCGGCCACCAGATAAACGCCGGGCTGGTTGACTTCGCCCAGCACGGAGATTTTATAATTGACAAAGCGCACTGTGACTACGAGGTCGGCCTTGAGGTAGTCTTTCAGCTTTTCGGTAATGATCTGTTTTACCTGATCGGTAGTGGAATTAACCACATAGAGTTTTCCCAGCACGGGGAAGTCGATGGTGCCACGGGTATCTACCAGGTAGCTTTGCAAGGAGACATTGGCCTGGGTGGCGTTATCGTTATAGGGTATTGATGTTAATAGATTGAAGGGCATATAGGTATCGGGATCTTCGGCTCCGCTTACAATGATGCGCAGCATATCGTTGGGCTTTATCTTTGCATTATAGGGTTGTGCACTTCGTTGCAGTTGTGCATCGGTAAGATTCTCTACGCCTTGCAGGTAGGCCACGTTCTTTGATGACCGGCATCCGCTTACGATGGCTGCCATAAGCAGAAGGGCAATTATTTTAATAATGTTTTTCATTTGACTGTGTGCTTTGTTAAATAAACATTCGAACTGTTATTTTAGTTCATTTTACTTAAAATTTTATTCAGACAGGAGTAATTAATAAATTAATTTATTTTATTTGGGGGATTATTTGATAAATTGTTTATCTTTGTGACCATTGAAAAGGCATAATAATCTAACATTAATAATTTACTCTATAACAGACTAAACATGAAAAAACAACTCTCTGCTTTGCTTGTAGCACTTATGTTGATAAGCGGGGCTGCTTTTGCTCAACAGGCGAAACACTCGTTTGCCATAAAGGACGGAAACTTTCTGTATGACGGCAAACCGACTCAGATTCACAGTGGAGAAATGCACTTTGCACGTGTGCCGGCTCCGTACTGGCGCCACCGGTTACAGATGATGAAGGCCATGGGGCTGAACGCTGTGGCCAGTTATGTGTTCTGGAACTATCACGAAACGGCTCCGGGAGTGTGGGACTTTAAAACGGGTAACCGCAATATACGTGAGTTTATTAAGACTGCAGGGGAAGTGGGACTGATGGTGATTCTGCGCCCGGGTCCGTATGCTTGTGCGGAATGGGAATTTGGTGGTTACCCATGGTGGCTGCAAAAGACTCCTGGACTGGTGATTCGCACGGACAACAAGCAGTTCCTTGATTCGTGCAAGGTATATATCAACAACCTGGCTAACGAGGTGCGCGACTTGCAGATTACTAAGGGTGGCCCGGTGGTAATGGTGCAGGCTGAGAATGAATTCGGATCTTACGTAGCACAGCGTCCGGACATTCCGCTGGAGACTCACAAGAAATATAGTGCAACCATTCGCCAGCAGTTGCTTGATGCGGGTTTCGACATTCCGATGTTTACCTCGGACGGTAGCTGGCTGTTTAAAGGGGGTGCCATTGAGGGTGCGCTGCCTACTGCCAACGGTGAGGATAACATAAAGAACCTGAAGAAGGTGGTGGATGAGTTTAACGGTGGCAAGGGCCCGTACATGGTGGCTGAGTTCTACCCAGGATGGCTGGACCACTGGGCTGAACCGTTCCAGAAGGTATCTGCAGAGAATGTGGCGAAACAGACTAAAAAGTATCTGGATAACGGGGTGAGCTTTAACTTTTACATGGTGCACGGAGGTACTAACTTTGGTTTTACCGCGGGTGCCAACTATAGCACAAAGAAGAATATTCAGCCGGACATAACAAGTTATGATTATGATGCGCCGATAAGTGAAGCGGGATGGGTAACACCGAAGTACACTGCCATACGCGACCTGATGAAGCAGTATGTAAAGTACGAGGTACCTGCCGTACCTGCTCAGATTCCGGTAATTGAGATTCCGGAAATTAAGCTTGCCAAAACGGTGAACCTGATGGACGTGGTGAGCAAGATGGAGCCGGTGGAAAACGACACGGTGATGACTTTTGAGGATTTGAATCAGGGTCACGGGTATGTGTTGTATCGCCGTCATTTTAATCAGCCTATCAATGGTGAGCTGAAGATTAAGGGTATTCGCGACTTTGCCACTGTATACGTAAACGGCAAGAAGGTAGGTGAACTGAACCGTGTGTTCGAAAAGGACAGCATGAATATTGATGTGCCTTTTAACAGTACACTGGATATTTTGGTAGAGAACCTGGGACGCATAAACTACGGTGCTCAGATTACCAATAACCTGAAGGGTATCACTACTCCGGTAACGATTAACGGTATTGAGATAACCGGTAACTGGGAGATGTACAAGCTACCAATGAGCGATATGCCTGACTTAAAAGCTTTCTCTGCAAGCTACACTGCCGGACAACCTGTGATTTACGAAGGTGAGTTTAAGGTGAGCAAACCAGGTGATACTTTCCTTGACATGGAGAAATGGGGCAAGGGCATTGTGTTTGTAAATGGCTTTAACCTGGGTCGTTATTGGAAGGTTGGTCCGCAACAAACGCTTTACCTTCCGGGATGCCTTTTGAAAAAAGGTTCTAATAAGATTGTTGTTTTTGAACAGCTTAATGACGTTAAGCAGGGTTCACTTTCAGGAGTGAAGGTTCCTGTTCTTGACAAGGTTATTAAATAGTTTTTTCTAACTGCCCTTTTCTTTTTGCTTGATCAAAAAGAAACAAAAAATCAAGGCTGCACGAATTTTACTAAAATCAGGGGATGCTGAGCTAAAGAAAAAGAACTCGCTGCGCTCAAACAGCTTTTTCTTTTTAACGCTCTTCATCCCCTGATTTCTTAACGTAAAACTCATGAGGCCAATCCTCTCTTCTACTCGGCTACGCCATCGTTCATTTGCGTGCTCGCTCGCTGCCAATTTGTGGCGGTTTTCTTCATCCAGATTAGTAACCCTTTTTCTACGAATATATTTGAAGGATAGCGAAGCAAAACACCATGGCGAAGCCAGCCGAGCGAAGCAACGGCTAATTGGTCCACAACCGCAGCACGCTCAGGAACCTCATAGACCGGCCTCATTTTTTTTGCGTGAAGAAATCGGGAGGTTTGTAGCGTGAAGAAGGGGCTGTTGTTTGAGCGAAGCGAGTTTCAGCACCTTCCGCTACAAGCATCACGATTTTAGCAAAAAAAATGCAGCCTTGAACTTTTGTTTCTTTTGGTTCAAGCCAAAAGAAAAGGCCAGTTAATAATCTAATAAAAAATCCCGGATAAACACATGCTTAATACCCTCATAGCTGTTACCGCGAAATTCGTCTTCACTAACTACAATTTTCGGGTAGTTATCCTGCACTTTAAGCAAATTGCCAAATTCCCGTTCAATCGTTGTTTCGCTATCCAGTTTTAAAGTTGCCTGCACATAGAGCTTCTCGGCCCCCTTTTCACAAACAAAGTCAATTTCCGAGGAAGCGGACATACCCACTTTTATAGTATACCCCCGGTACAAAAGATGATTATAGACAATGTTTTCAAGAATCTTTGCTCTGTCTTGCAAGCGATAACCGATAATCACATTTCTGATACCCATATTCTCGAAATAATACTTCTCACCAATCTCGAAGAAGCGTTTACCAATCAGATCATACCTCCCCACCCTGTGAATAAGAAATGCATTTGTGAGGTATTCAACATAATTCTGGATCTGGTTGACAGAAATCTGAGTATGCTGTGATTTAAGATAATCACTGATATTCTTTGCCGAAAACAGCGAACCGATATTTTCCGAAAGAAACTGAATGAGCCTTTCAAGGAATACTGTGTTCCGAAGATTGTAACGACTCACTACATCACGGAACACAATGGTTGAATAGATACTCTTCAGATATTCATTGACCACATCATCATTCAACTCCAGATTGATGAGATAAGGTAATCCTCCATATCGGGTATATAAATCATAACTTGCGGCATTATTCTCCAGTTCGTGAAACTGCAGAAACTCACTGTACGCAAGACTGTACACCTTAAACTCCACATACCTGCCACTTAAGTAAGTAGCCAGTTCGCCTGAGAGTAACCGGGCATTGCTTCCCGTTATATATATATCATTGCTTTCATCCAGCAGTAAAGAGCGCAGAGCCTTTTCGAACTCTGAGATATCCTGAATTTCGTCAATAAAGATATAATTGCGTGCCCCCTCTTTCCGGTTAGCAAGAATATAATTATTCAGATCTGCAGCCGTTCGCATAAAGTCGAACTCCATATCCTCCCGATTGATATAAATAATATGAGCATCGTGATCCTCGTTCTGCACTTGTTCCATTAACTGAAACAGCAGATAACTTTTTCCCACACGCCGTTGACCCGTTAGTACCTTAATCAGCGGTTTTCTCATAAAAGGGATAATACGAGCAATGTATCCGTCTCTCTTCTTGATAGTCTTAGGGATTTTCATCTTCAAAAGTTTAATGTATAATTAAAACAATAACAAATATAAGTAAAAGTTTTAAGTATAACTAAAACTTTTCTGTTTTTGATTAAAAGTTTTATGTATGATTTAAACTGGCCTTTTCTTTTTGCTTGATGCAACTGGCCTTTTCTTTTTGCTTGATCAAAAAGAAACAAAAAATCAAGGCTGCACGAATTTTACTAAAATCTGTGAGCGTGGAGCTAAAGGGGCTAAAACTCGCTGCGCTCAGACAGCAGCCCCTTCTTAACGTCCACACTCCCAGATTTCTTAACGTAAAATTTATGAGGCCAGTCCTTCTGGTACCACTCGGCTACGCCATCGTTCATTAGCGTTGCTCGCTCGCTGCCACTTTGTGGCGGTTCTTCTTTCATCCACATTAGTAACCTTTTTCCTACGAATAAAGCCGAAGTATAGCGAAGCAAAACACGATGAAAAGCTGAACGAAGAAAAGGCTACCCAACAAAGAAACAACGCCAAAGCAAAATAACAAAGCCAAGAAAAAAAGAACCGTCACGAAGAGACAAACCAAGCAGATCAAAGCTAATTGGTACCCACCTCCACCTAAGGGATGGCAAAGCCAGCCGAGCAAAGCAAAGGCAACACGATCCAAAACCCACCAACGATGGCGAAGACGAGCCAAAAAACCGTCACGAAGTGACAGCGAGCGAAGCAAAGCTAATTGGTCCACAACCGCAGCGCGTTCAGGAACCTCGTAGACCGGCCTCTTTTTTTTTGCGTGAAGAAATCGGGAGGTTTGTAGCGTGAAGAAGGGGCTGTTGTTTGAGCGAAGCGAGTTTCAGCACCTTCCGCTACAAGCCTCTCGATTTTAGCAAAAAAAATGCAGCCTTGAACTTTTGTTTCTTTTCCGTCAAGGGAAAAGAAAAGGACAGTTGCTCTCAAACCAAAAAGAACCAAGCTTATGGAAAAAACCCAAAAGAAATAGAGTTTTAAAAATAAATAATGCTGCTGAACTTCAGCCGATCAAGTTCCACAATCATACTCCCCCAGGTGAGCCCAACACCAAAACCAGCAAGACAGGTTTTGTATCGGTTGGTCAAAAGCTTATCTCCCAGGTTATAGGTAATGACTGTGGGGATGGATACACCACTGGCATTACCGAAATCGCCAACAACGTTGCTCGGCATTTTTTCGCGCGGAACCTCCAGGCGGTCCGCCAGTTTATTGAGCATGAAACGGTTGGGCTGATGGAACATGTAATAGTCTATCTCGTCTTTGGTTACTCCGGCTGTTTGCAGTATCTCTTCCACCATGGGCGGGACTTCTGTTTGCATGAAGTTGAAGATGGCATCGCCTTTCATTACGAGGTTATCTTTTGAACGGAGGTTGCCATCGATATCCTCTTCCATAATGGCAGTTTCGGGTGTTGACGGTTGACGGAATCCTCCGGCAGGGATGATGAGGGCATCATAACGGGTGCCATCCATCTTGATGTTACAGTGGATGGTTTCGTCACTATCGCTCTTTTCGACAATGGTTATGGAGGCAGCATCGCCAATAAGGGGATTGCTGTTATGATCTTTTTTGGATACTTTACGACTGAGGATATCGGCATTGAGCAGTGCCACTTTATTGATGGCAGACTGATCGAGCAAAAGGAAAGACTGGATGAGTCCGATGATATACCCCGAACATCCCTGGTTTATATCCATGCAGATGATATCCTGCTTCAGCCCTGCGCGACCTTGAATAACGCTGCTGGTGGGCGGCATGAAATAATCGGGCGACTGGGTGACCAGCACCAAGGCATCGATATCATCTTTTGCAAGCAACTGCTGATTAAAAAGGTACTCGAGACCAAAGGTGCAGAGATCGGACACGGTTACGCCGTCCTCTACAATATGGTGTTTATTGTATCCCATGGTGACCTTGAGCTTCAGGGCTTTTGACTCGGAGAAATGGTAATTGCTCATTTCGTCCTCGAACTTAACTTCATTCTTAGGCAAGACAGTAAGAATGCCGGTTATCTTTTTGTGCTTAAATGTGAGGTTCATGCTTTTGCTCCGTTTTTAATTAACAGGTTTATAATATTATCGACCGATGAGAAATTATTGGGAAGTATATCTACGCCATCGATAAGGATGCCGTAAGCGTTCTCCAGATCGGTTACGAGGTTTACCACATCGAGTGAATCGAGCATACCTTCGTCAATAAAGTTAGCGGATTGGCTGAAATCGAACTCAGGACGTAATCCGTTTAAAATGTTTAGGATCTTCTCTTTCATATTGCTCTTTTTATTAGTACGTAATTAAACATCATTTCAAATTCGGCACCGAAATGCTGGTACATATTTACGGCATTGTGGTTGGTATCCATGACCCACAGGATAAGGCGACGTGCATCTGCCGAGCGTGAGAGGAGCTCAGTAAACAGGGCTGAGCCGATTCTCTTCCCTCTGAATTCGGGATGCACCAGCCAATACCTGAGATAGGATGTTTTTCCTTGCAGCTCGTATATAATGAAGCCTCCTATCTCGCCATTCTCCTTATAGACAATGAGCTGACCTTTTTTAGCAAAATCTTCCAGTTCCTCGAGTAAAGGGAGCTGTTCTGCCAGGGGATCGAAATATTGATTAAGAAGCTCGTAAACTATTCTGGCATCGGCAACATCGCCATTAACGATACGGGGATTCTTTTCGTAAACAGTTTCGGGCGAATTATTTATCCGGCTCATCCGGGTTAGAGAGGCATACTGCTGAAAGCCCAGATCGAGAAATACTTGCCGGGCTGCAACATTATCCTGATTGCCCACCACATCGACAACAAGGATATCGCCCTGATGCTTGACAAGGAAGAAAGCAAGATCGGATTTCAACGCTTCGAGCGTGGTGGAGACATAGAACAATGAATAGAAAAAGCTATTTTCGCGAAGCAGGAACAAAGATTCGCCCATTTCCCCGAAGGACAACTCTTCTTTCTCTATCCACAGCGAATGCCTGAAGGGATCGGGAAAGAAATTGGTAATGAATCCTTTCCGATAGTTCCGCACAGATGTGATGCATTGCTGTAACTGCTCTATTGAGGTGACTTTTTCCATAACGATTCCTTTAACTATCTATGTTTTTAATCTATCCATTCACTTTGCTCTTATAGTAGAGGCGGTCGATCTTGCCATTTGCATTCTGCTTGAGATCGTCGACACGGTAATACTCGGACGGCAGCATATATTTAGGAAGCTGGGTAAGGACTGATTTCCTGAACTGAGCCATATCGAGTTCGCTCTTTGACTGATAGAACAGAAGGATTTTTTTTCTGTTGTAATCGTAAACTGCGCAACAGTTATCTACCAGTTCACTACTGAGAACAGCGGTCTCTATCTCGCCCAGTTCGATGCGGTAGCCATTATGCTTGATTTGTGAATCTTTACGCCCCACGTACATGATCTCTCCCCGTTTATTGAGGTAAACAACATCTCCGGTTCTGTAAATGATCTCCGGGTAATGAGTGTTTAGCGGATTCTGGACAAACGCTTTTTGTGTTTTCTCCCAGTCGTTATAATAGCCTAGTGCCAGCGAGGTGCCACGTACACAGAGTTCCCCCTGTTCTTCTACAGCGGCTATCCGGTTATCGTCTGTAAGGATAAGTATATCGCTGTTGCGGCAGGGAATGCCGATAGGCAGGGGTTCGTTATCCTCAAAGGTTCTATCAACCAAGTAATAGGTGCAATCTACCGTAATCTCCGTTGGACCGTACAGGTTGGCATACCGGCAGTGAGGCAGGTGCTTCCTCCAGTAGTTGAGGTGCTTGTTGGGCATAACCTCTCCTGCAAAAAACACATCCTTGAGATAGAGTGGTTTCTTAGAGGCAAAGATGTCGAAGTTGGCAACGTTGACCAGCACAAAGGGAACCCAGAACACGAAGGTGATTTTATACTCGTTGAGGAAATCGACCAACATAGCGGGAAACATAAAGTTCTGCTCGGGGATAATGACCAGTGTGGAGCCTGTGGCATACATGAGGTATATATCGAGCGTTGAATTATCAAAATAGAGCGGTGCCTGATTACCAATGACCGAGGTACTGTCTATATGGAACGTATCTATTGCCCAGTCGATATAATCGAGTACTCCGCGGTGGGAGATTACAACTCCTTTGGGTGTACCGGTGGATCCTGATGTGAAGATGGAATAGACAGGATCGGTATCGATCTGAATGGATTGTGCTTGTTCGCATTTATCATAATCAACTACTCCCGCAGCAATGACATCTTCGATAACCAGTATCTTTACACTACAGATAGCAGCGAGTTTTTCGTAATGTTCCTTATCCGTTATAATAACAGCAGAATCGAGGACATTGATAATGGAAAGCACTCTGTAATCGGGTGATTTTGTATCGATAGGGACATAGAAGTTACCGCTGATATTTATACCTGCAAACGCTTGAATAGCTTTACATCCTTTAGGTATATAGACTCCAACCGGCTTGTTTCTGATGCCATGGGACAGAATCTCTGTAGCCAGAATATGTCCGTTATGATACAATGCCTTGAAGGTAATTTCTTCTTTTGTATCGTTTACCGCTATCTTATCGGGATAATGAAGAACTGTTTGCCTTAAATATTCTATAACACTTTTTCTCATATCGCTCCGTTTTTTGGTATAAATTAATTATACTTTATAAACATTTGATAGCGGGTTATGTTCAATGCTCTGTTCTTTTCTCTTGATAGAAAAGAACCAAAAGATCAAGGCTGCACGAATTTTACTAAAATCAGTGAGCGTGGAGCTAAAGGGGCTGAAACTCGCTGCGCTCAGACAGCAGCCCCTTCTTAACGTCCACACTCCCTGATTTCTTAACGTAAAATTCATGAGGCCGGTCCTGCTTGGTTCTGAGCGAGCTGCGATTGTGGACCAATTAGCGTTGCTTCGCTCGCTTGTCACTTCGTGACGGTTTTTCACACGGCTACACACTTTAAGCCACACCGAGCGATGGCAAAGCCGAGCCCACCCCTAAAGCCGAGCAAAGCAACGGCTACACAATCCACAACGCACCAGCGATGGCGAAGCCGAGCGACCAGAAGGACCGGCCTCATTTTTTTTGCGTGAAGAAATTGGGAGGTTTGTAGCGAAAAGAAGGGGCTGCTGTTTGAGCGAAGCGAGTTTCAGCACCTTCCGATACAAGCCTCACGATTTTAGCAAAAAAAATGCAGCCTTGATTTTTTGTTTCTTTTTGATCAAGCAAAAAGAAAAGGACAGTTGCAATAAAGCCAAAAAAGGTATTGGAAGTTTTCTCCCGGTAGCATTGGGAGACTTTGCCCGATAATAATGGGAGATTTTATTTGCTACTATTGGGAAATAGTATATCTTTGTGATTATATAAATGACAATGAGATGATTACACAAGAACAAATAGCAGGAGTTATAGATTCTCAATGGGATGTATTTCTTAGAAAAGATACAGGATTGAGACGTGATGCTTTGAATAAGTTGCCAGTTATAGAAACATACGCAACGATTGTAACCGGCATTAGGAGGTGTGGAAAGAGTACTCTTTTACTGCAATTATTAAAAGAAAGATTCAGTAATGCCATCTATCTTAATTTTGAAGACACCCGTTTGGCCGGTTTTGAAATATCGGACTTTGCACGGCTTGGAAATGAAATTATTAAAAGAAAAATAAACGTTCTATTTTTTGACGAGATACAAATAGTGAGTGGATGGGAAATGTTTATCCACCAGAAGCTCAATGAAGGATACCAGATATTTATTACCGGATCGAATGCATCTCTTCTAAGTAAAGAGCTGGGAACGCATCTCACCGGAAGGCATATTTCCTGTGAGTTATTTCCTTTCTCGTACAATGAATTTATATCTTTCAAAAAGCTTGAAAATAATTCGGACTCATTAAACGACTATCTGGCACATGGAGGAATTCCTGAGTATGTTAAAAGTGGGATGGGCGTGATACTTAATAATTTGATGGATGACATTTTGATTCGTGACATAGCAATCCGTCATTCCATACGCGATGTAAATTCTCTACGTCAGTTGGCAGTTTATCTGATATCTAACATAGGTAATCTTGTTTCTGCCAATAAACTGGAAGGAATGTATGGAATAAAATCTAGCAGCACTATTCTTGAGTATTTTTCGTATCTGAAAGATTCTTATTTACTAGAGTTTATCCCTCAATTCAATTACTCATTAAAAGCACAAGCCAGAAATCCCAAAAAGATTTATGCCATGGACTTGGGATTATTTAATGAAAATTCAACAGCATTTACAGACAACACCGGACACAAACTTGAAAATGCTGTATTTCTATATCTAAGAAACAAATATCCCGACATCTATTACTTTAAAGATAAAGGAGAATGCGATTTTATAGCAATGAACAAAGGTAAAGTTCAGGATGTGATACAAGTGTGCTACAAGATTGAAGACACTAATTTTGAAAGAGAATACAACGGACTTGTTGAAGCCATGAAGTATTTTAATATAAACAAAGGAACAATAGTAACATTCAATCAAAAAGATATTTTTGAAGAAAATGATCTAAAAATCAAAATGATACCAGCAACAGAATTCCTACAATAAGCCAAGAAAATGAAGGCGAAGCCAGAAAAAATACGAAGGCGAAGCCGAGCCCACCCCTAAAGCCGAGCAAAGCAACGGCTACACAATCCACAACCCACCAGCGATGGCAAAGCCGAGCGACCAGAAGGACCGGCCTCATTTTTTTTGCGTGAAGAAATTGGGAGGTTTGTAGCGAAAAGAAGGGGCTGCTGTTTGAGCGAAGCGAGTTTCAGCACCTTCCGCTACAAGCATCACGATTTTAGCAAAAAAAATGCAGCCTTGATTTTTTGTTTCTTTTGCATCAAGGCAAAAGAAAAGGAAAGCTGCAATAAAGCCAAAAAAAAAGCATTTGCTCTACCCCCCCAAAAAAAAGAATAAAGCAAAAAACCTTAAGCTTTAGTTTCTTTTGGATCAAAAGAACTAAAGCTTCTCCAAACAACTGGCACTAATAGTAGTGAGCGCACATCCCAAACCTGTGAGGCGAACAGCAACTTTGAATTTACCTTTTACCTCAACAAGCTCACCTATAAGACCGGTAAGCTCGCCACGGATAATACGTACAGGAGCACCCGGTTCCAGATCGGAGAGGTTGAATTCAACCTCTTCATCTGACATCTCCACCATTTGACGAAGACGCTCTATCTGGCTATCGGGAATAACAGCAGGGCGTGATTGCTCGCGAACAAAGGCGATGGCACCGTAGGTCATCAGTACTTTAGAAGCTTCCTCGGGGAGGATACGGACAAAAATATAACCTGTTAGAACAGGCTGCTCCACCTTCTTTAGTCTGTCGTGCCACTTCCTGGTAACCATCTGAACTGGAAGATAATGCTCGATACCCGACTGCTGAAAACGTTCGCGAACCTTTTTTTCTGCACGCGGAGCAGTATAGACAGCAAACCATTGAGGGCTATTCTTTTTTATTTCCATAAATTACAGTTTTCAGATATTTCCATTCAATTATTTTGCAAATGTAAGAAGTTTTAGACATTCTCAATCAAAATATACACTATTTTGAGCAAAATTTATACCGCGGGTCTCGATAATAATCATTAATTTTGGTCCCATTATTTTAAAATTACTAATTATTAAATCATTTATCATGAGTACATTTCAGAATGTGAATGAAAAAATGACCCGTTACAGATGGGTTATTTGTTCCTTACTATTCTTTGCTACGACCATTAACTACATGGATCGTAACGTAATTGCTTTTCTAAAAGAATTTTTCTGCTCACCAGTGGCAGAGGGTGGTTTTGGTTGGAGTAACTCTGACTTCTCTTATGTTACTGCATTCTTTACTGCCGCTTATGCTGGCTTCACTGTTTTCTCCGGTGTTGTTATTGACAAGATCGGTGCTAAGATGGGATTGGCTCTCTCTTTAATTGTGTGGTCATTAAGTGGTATCGCTAATGCTTTTGTAGGAAAGACTGTAGCTTTGCACGTAGCAATCAGAAGTGTATTCGGACTTGGTGAAGCCGGTAACTTCCCTGCATCTATCAAGACTGTAACAGAATGGTTCCCAAAACGTGAACGTTCTTTGGCAACCGGTATCTTTAACAGTGGTTCTAACGTAGGTGCTATGATTTCTGCACTGTTTGTTCCATGGTGTTTGGTTTACTTCGGTCCGGCTCTTGGATGGAAGATGGCGTTCATTTTGACAGGTGGTATTGGTTTTGTTTGGTTGTTCTTCTGGTTTGCTTTATTCAAATCACAGAAGAAGTTGCTTGAAGCAGGTACAATTAACCAAAGCGAATATGACTATATTCATATTGACGATGCTGAGCTTACTCCTGAACAGGTTGAAAATGCAAAGAATGGCATTAAGGAAAAAGTATCCTGGAGTAAGATGTTGAGATACCCACAAACATGGTCTTTCTTCTTCGGTAAATTCATGACCGACGGTATCTGGTGGTTCTTGTTGTTCTGGTTGCCGGACTACCTGAAAAAACAATTCCACATGACAACTCAGGAAGTAATGTGGCCTACATTCATTGTATTCGGTATCGCTATTATTGGTAGTGTATTTGGTGGTAGTATTCCAATGTTCTTTATGAACAAGGGTATGAATGCTTATAAAGCTCGTATGACTTCCATGTTCCTTATCGCTCTTTGCCCTGTTACTTTATTGTTGACTCAATACTTTGGTAATGTAGAACATTTTGGTACTGCTGCTATGTATATGGCAACAGGTGTTATCTGTCTTGCAGGTGCTGCTCACCAAGCTTGGTCGGCTAACCTGTTTACAACTGTTTCTGATATGTTCCCTAAAAAAGCTATCGCTTCAGTAACCGGTATCGGTGGTTTGGCTGGTGGTATCGGTGGTGTATTGGTTCAGCTGTTTGCTGGATTTATCACTGACTTGTATGCTGCTACACCAACTGTAGCTTACGGAATTATGTTTGGTGTATGTGCCTTTGCTTATCTTATTGCATGGGTTATCATGAAAACTCTTGTTCCTCAATACAAGATTATCACTGATCTATAATAGATGAAAAGATAAAAAATACATTAATAAATAGAGAAAGGGTGCCCGGTCGTTGACTGAGCACCCTTTCCTTATTTAAAAAGAAAGACATAGTATTGAATCAAAAAAGGCCGCCTTTATGGGGCGACCTTTTTCTTTAGATCTTAAAAAAAAGGGAAGTCTCACGACTTCCACAATTCTTCTAACCTTAAATCTAAATCTCTATGAAAAAAACGTAGTGCAAAGATAAGCCTTTTTTTCAGTTGAGCATGTTAATGAAAGGTAGGAAGTATTAATTTAATCAAAGCTTTATATATTTTATTAAGTTTTAATAATTCGGGAACCCCAATTAAATACATTTGCTTACGGGCTCGCGTTAATGCCACATTGAGTTTGCGATCAATTTCAACCCCGTCTTCTTCGGTTATATTACTGAGGAACTGAAGTTGCCAGGGATAGTTAACGCTGAAAGAGTAGATGATAACATCTCGCTCACTGCCCTGAAAGCGTTCTACGGTATCCACCAGTATTTCATTGAGTGCAGGAATGTTCCGAAGAGCAAGCTCTTTCTTTATCATGGCTATCTGACTGCGATAAGGAGTTATGATACCCAGTGAACGAGCTGTATCGAACTTATCCGGGCGACGGTTGTAGACTTGCACGGCAATTTCGGCTGCCAAACGGGCTTCGTAGATATTACACTTATAGGACCCACCACCGGTATGCGGTTGAGAAGGTATGAATTGTACACGGTCACCATAAGGAGAATCGATTTCCAGCTGGTGGGGCAAACCTACGGGTTCCAACTTACCTCCGTAGAAAGCTTTATTGGGGAATAGTGCTATGGCAGGGTTCATTCGTCCCTGCTTACAGAGCATATCGACTACCCGATTTTCCGGATCGTGCGCATAATAACGGTACAGGCGTTCGAAAAGGGAGTCTTTGAGATTAGTAACTCCTACAGAAACAAGATCTTCTGAAACAATTCTTGACTGATCACTACTCTGCATTACAACTGCAGGAAGTTGTTTATGATCGCCAATGAGGATAAACCGGCCAACGGCATTCTCCCCTGCCCTGTCTTTAGCACAAAGAATGCCCAGCAATTGAGGTTCGAGTATCTGAGTAGCCTCATCTACAATAGCTACATCGAACTTTTTCAGGCGGAAAAGGTCGGGCTTATTGGATATGGAGGCAACTGTACCCACGATTACACGACATTGAGATATACGTTCGCTGACTTCCGAACGACGATTGCAGGAAGCTAGTACATTCTCGATAAGATGAGGACGGAACCGCTCTTCGCAAGAGAGTTCACTGCCCACACGGATATAATCGATCTCCGGATTGATGGATGAAATGGATTTGCAAATCTCGTCTACTGCTCTATTGGTATATGCAAGCAGTAAGATATGATTATGAGGTTGCTTATGAAAAGCAGTAACCATCTGCTTCAATGCCCATGAGGTCTTTCCGGTACCAGGAGGTCCCACAAGCAGGAAGAAATCTTTGGCAGCAAGGGCTTTCAGTGTGATACGTGCAAAATCGTTTGTAGCCTGAGCGATCTGTTCATCGAAAGAGGTGTCGAACAAAGGTTCCCGCTGAGCCAACAGCAGGTCGCGACGATCTTTATTAGCTTCAGCAAAAAGGGTAAGCGACTGGAACATGCTTTTAAAGGAAGTATCCATACTGTCGTGTTCCACTGCATAAAGACTCTCCTGAGGGAGCACGGAAGGATTTTGCTGCGAAGCACGGATACGCACAGCAATCTCTTCTGAGTTGATAGCAGCGATACTACCTTTAAAAACCATTTTATTAGTCGCTACATCTTCTGTTTTATTTCGTTCATAGAAAAGCACCACATCTCCTACCCTGAAGTTTGGAAGGAATTCCTCCTCGTATCGGGGAATGGTAAACGTAACTGTGGCTTTATGTGCATCGGCTGCACGATTTTCCTTGATAGTAAGATCGTAAAGAATCTCTCCAGCTTCCCGTTTTTCCTCGAGGGTAGCCAGCCAAAGGGAAGCAGCTCCCGCACGACCGTCATATTCCATCTCGCCCGATTTGGAAATGTATTGCTCCTTGACAATGAAGTTATAGAGCGTAAGGTAATAGCTTTGTTCCAGTTGAGAGAGTGCATTGAAGTGATTGCCAAAAGCAGAGATGGACGGAGCCAGATAGCGTTCCCAGAACATGCCACGCAGGTGGTTTTCGTTGAGTACGAAAGGGGTTATCTCACTCAGTACTTCGAACGTATATGCAGAACTGTTTTGCAACTGAACTGCATGTTCACCAGCCACAATGAGGTTGCGCAGGTTAATAGCCCGGCGGACCAATGCCCACGACGGACGAGCCGGGTAAAGCAGTGGGTAACGCGTATAGAGCAGATAGGGATGCACCTTGCGGTGATTGATGCCCATACTATATTCCAGCACTGCCAGGTAAAGAAGCATCTGCACCTTATGATTCTCTTTGGGTTCAATTTTTCCTTTGATGATATATTCGTCGGCCTTACCCGATTTCATTTCTATAAAGCTGCTCATATCCCGCTGCATATAGTCGAGACGTCCCTGCAAGCCAAGAGCCTCGCACACATACGAAGGTTCCAGTACGGCATCTTCCTTATTCAGATGATATCCCGGAGCAAGGAAAGTATCAGTCACCACCTCTTTTATATGCTCGAAATGAGTTTTGCAGTCGTTAAAGAACTCGAACTCCAGCTTTGGATCGAGCAGATCTTCACAGGAAGCCAGCTCTATGGGATAGGTGCGGAATGCTTTGCGCATGCACTCGATATAATCTACTTCTCCATCGGCATGAATCCACTCGTCCAGAAAAAGATTGGCTATATTACCAAGCAATAGCGGGCGGGTGTTTGACATAGGTTGTAAACGTCCAAGTATATAATTGGCCGGATGATGACCGTAATCCTTGAAACATTCGGCCAGGGTACTGATATCGATCATATAATCCGGTTCGAGCACAATCATGGAAGGAATGAGGATTCCCTCTTCATCCACCTTGACATCGAGCAGATTGAGTTGTGCACAATTCCAGAGCTGAGCGATGGTTTCATTGAACTCTACATTCTTTCCGGCAACTGCATAGCGCACTTTCAGCGGTTCGTCCACCGTTCTGTCTGCCGGGATAACGTACAGATAAGTATCATCAGCTGACTGAAAACAAACCCTTATCCGGCGAATCGTTTCGTTACGGGGAGCAGTGACAGGAACATAAGGTACATCAGCCTGACTGGGTAACAGATCATAAAGTTCCTGAGGAATATCCATCTGAAACAGTTTCTTCACCGTTAAAGCCAGGGTACGAAGATCGCGAAGAAGATTCTCGCGGGTAGGTTCCTCACGACGGTTCATCACCGCATTTGAAGTAAGCCGGAAGGTATGCAGCAAGTTTTGAGCATTGCGCGACAGCGAGGTAACGGATGCCAGATAGCTGATACGGGCAGAAAGATCGGTCATCTGCAGTTGCTCGTTCTGCATGGATTGTCGGCAAAGGCGTTCGAGCAGTTCACGCATTTGCCTGTATTTCATTGTAAGAGAACTCTCCTCACTGAGGTATATCCTCAGGAGGGAGTCATAATATTCATTTGCTAATTGATTCATTCTTCTTCCTCTACAATTTCTTCCTTCTTATCCTTAATAATAAGGATACTCATTTCATAGAGCAGGCAAAGAGGAATGGCTACCACTGAGAGGGTGAACGGATCTCCGGTTGGTGTAATTATAGCAGCTATTATAAAGATAGCAACAATGGCATGCTTTCTGTATTTCCTAAGAAACGATTTCCTGACAAGTCCGATTTTAGCCAGCATCCAGGTTACTAGTGGAAGCTCAAAAACCAGTCCCATCATGAGGATAAGCATCATAAAATTATCTATATAGGAATTCAGAGAAATCTGATTGACAATCTCTGCACTTATCTGATAGGTTGCAAGGAAACGCAGGGTAAGCGGGAACACCATAAAATATCCCAGCAATACACCCAGAAAGAACATGATAGTTCCTATACCGAGTGCAGTACGCACATTACTCTTCTCATTCTCATAGAGCGCAGGTTTGATAAATCCCCATATCTCGAAAAGCAAATAGGGCACAGACACCACTACCGACATCCAGAAGGCAGTGGAAATATGAATAAAGAAAGGCGAAGCCAGATTTATATTAATCAGCTTCACCTCAAATTGTTGGGTAAAAAACTCATCGGACAATTGGAGCAAGTCCCCTATCTTGTGAAGAAGGGAATAAAAGGCAAAATCATTGTGACAAGGTGCGAGAATTACCGTATCGAACAGATAAGGCATTGCTATAAAAAAGCCTATCAACAATACAAACCATACTCCACATACCCTGAAGAGCACACGACGTAACTCGTCCAAGTGATCCCAGAACGTCATTTCAGCCATGCGCACTTATTTTTTCTCTTCCGAAGGCTTGTCTAATTCGTCTTTCGTATTCTTAATCTCGTCTTCTGCCTCCTTAATTCCATCTTTAAAGCTCTTAACACCTTTGCCAAGTCCTTTCATTAATTCTGGGATTTTCTTTCCACCAAAAAGGAGCAACACAATTAAAGCCACAACAAGGATTTCAGGAAATCCAAGATTCCAAAGTAAAATGCTATTCAACATACAGATTGATTATTAAATTATTAGTGTTTGTTTAGATGACAAAGCTAGACAAAAGTAATAAACCTGCAAATAATTCTGCCAAATTATTACTGATAAAGGAAAAACTAGTCCTGGAAGTAAACCCTCTTAACCCGCGAAGAAACACTGGTAAGGATTTCGTAAGGAATAGTATCTAATATATCAGACAAGACAGTTATAGGTAATTCATCACCAAATATAATAGCATTATCACCCTCTTTACAGTCAATATCAGTAACATCGATCATGCAGACATCCATACAGATATTACCCACATAAGGAGCTTTCTTTCCATTAACCATGCAATAAGCATTACCATTACCCAGGTGACGGTTCAATCCGTCGGCATAACCAATAGGAATGGCAGCTATACGGGAATCTCTTTCCAGGCGTCCTTTACGGCTATAGCCTACTGAGTCTTCCTTAGGCACATCACGTATCTGAAGGATAGTGGTTTTTAGTGTGCTTACATTATTAATGATAGAATTATCTACCGCACTAACTCCATACAAGCCAATACCCAGACGTACCATATCATGCTGTGCACCAGGGAATCTTTCAATACCTGCAGAATTACAGATGTGGCGTAGAATTTTATGCTGGAAAGCTGAAGTGAGCTGCAAAGATGCTTCATCGAATATCTCGATCTGCTGACGGGTAAAGGTGTCGAACTTCTCGCTATCACTACCTACCAGATGCGAGAACACTGAACGGGGAAGAACTGCATTCTGCGATTTAAGTCGTTTAATCAGTTCAGGCATATCCTCGGGAGCAAATCCCAGGCGGTGCATACCGGTATCCAGTTTTACATGGATAGGGAAATTGGTAATACCTTCTTTCTCAGCCTCTTTAATCAGGGCATCGAGCAAGTGGAAACTATATACTTCAGGTTCGAGCTTATAGTCGAACATGGTTTTAAATGCAGACATCTCGGGATTCATGATCATGATAGATCCGGTGATACCAGCCTTACGGAGGTCGGAACCCTCATCGGCCACAGCTACTGCCAGGTAATCTACCCGATGATCCTGCAAAGTCTTTGCCACTTCATAAGAACCTGCACCATAAGCAAATGCTTTCACCATGCACACCATCTTAGTCTCCGGTTTCAGCTTTGCACGGAAATAATTAAGATTGGCAACCAGGGCATTCAGGTTAATTTCCAATATCGTTTCGTGAACCTTCAGTTCCAGTTCTTCCGAAATACGTTCGAAAGCAAAATCGCGGGAGCCTTTGATAAGAATCACCTCATTACGCAAAGAAGAAAAGACTTCCGACTTGAGTAATGCTTCCGTATTGGGGAAGAAATATTTTTCTATTTCGAACTTCTTGGCACTGGACGTAATTTCGGGTCCCACTCCTATTATCTTGTTAATTCCTCTGCTATGAACCAGCTGGGTCACCTTTCTATAGAGTAAAGTTGTGCTCTGTCCGGTTTCAAGTATATCAGATAGAATCAGTGTGCGCTTCATTCCTTTGGCTTCCGAACGGCGGTAAAGAAAATCGAGTGCAATATCGAGAGAGGCTATATCTGAATTATAAGTATCATTAATAAGTACGCAACCATTCTTACCCTCTTTTACTTCCAGACGCATGGCTACAGGTTCCAGTTTAGCCATCCGTGCAGTAATCTCCTCGTTAGGCACCATCAGGTAAAGACAGGCAGCCAGACAGTTGAGTGAGTTTTCAATGGAAGCATCATCAATAAACGGAATAGTAAAACTATTATCAAATCCAAGATAACGGTAACTGATAGAAGTACTGTCCGTGCCCTTATTTATAGCACTGATAAAAAGAGGCTTCTCCTTATCTTTCTTTGACCAGGCAATTTCTCTGGCTGTAAGCATGTTCTTGGCTACACAATCTGAAATAAGATCGTTATCTCCATTATAGATTACAACATCGCAATCCTTGAACAGCGAAACCTTTTCCATACACTTCTCCTGCAGAGAAAAGAAGTTTTCCTGATGTGCACCACCAATATTGGTAAGTATACCGATAGTAGGACGAATAATGGATTGCAGAGCTCTCATCTCTCCCATTTCTGAGATGCCGGCTTCAATGATAGCCAGTTCTGATTCTTCGTTTAATTGCCATACAGAGAGGGGTACACCAATCTGAGAATTATAACTACGCGGAGAACGTGTGATAACACGATCGGGACTGAGCAACTGGTGCAGCCATTCTTTTACAACTGTTTTACCATTGCTGCCTGTAACACCGATAACGGGAATCTGGAATTTAGCACGATGCAATTCGGCCAGTTTCTGTAATGCCTTTAACGGATTGGCAACCACCAGAAAATTAGCATCAGTAAAAGATGCAGTATCGGGTAACTGACTTACAACAAAATTTCTTACACCCCGGGCATATAAATCGGAGATATATTTATGTCCATCGTTACGTTTGCTTTGTAAAGCAAAAAAAAGAGTTTCTTCAGCGAAACATAGTGACCGGCTGTCTGTTAAAAGCCAATCGATGCGTGATTCTTTATCACCAATGCGTTTTGCGCACAATAATTGCGAAATAGTTTCTATAGAATACGACATAATTCAAGTTCTTTTTCGACATCTAAGAACGGACATTTTTCTTTAAGTTGATTAATCTTTAACACAATTTGTATTAAAAAAGACTTATAATGTTCCGATTCCGGATGGAAAGGTTTATGTTGCAGGGCTTTACTAATTTGGCCCCATTCTTTCATAATTTGTCTGGTTTCCCGGGAGAAATAGCAACTATCGAATGCTTCCCACAAATAGTTCACTGCCACAGAGGATGGATGAAGCATATCGTCTGCATAAAAACGATAATCGCGCAGCTCATCCATGACAAGTTCATAAGAAGGAAAATAGAAAACATTCCGGGGAAATGCTTCTTTTAATTGATCAATTGCTAATAACAAAGTAGCCTTACTTAGCTGATTGCGGTGCATGCCATCTTTTACGTGACGGATAGGACTGACAGAAAAAAGAATTCTGACATCTGCATTCTTTTTCAACAAGTCGGTTATCAGTGAGACGTAAGTATCAACAATCTGCTCTACGCTCAGCAAACGGCGGGTAAAAGCATTATCGGGTAATTTATGGCAATTAGCCACCACCATTCCAGTTTGCTTATATTCGTATACATAAGCTGTACCAAAGGTAATAAGCAGATAGTTTAGCTTTGAGAATTGAGCAGTAGCCGATTGAATGCGATTATTGATATTATTCAGGCACTCATCTGCAGAAGAAGCAGAGAAAGAGCCATGGTGCATAAAGCTATGATATAGCCCTTTGTATTCGAACAAATCCTTTTCTGTAAATGTTTTCTTATCGTCCAGACATTGCAGGGCATTGCCTATTGATAGTGGATTATAAAGAACTCCAAAGGAGTTTACCTCACAGTTGAACTTATTCTTTACTAAAAGATTACCTATATTTTCGGCAAAACAGGAACCTAGTAACAGAATCTGATCAGAATAAGAGATAGTCAGCTCTTTCTTAGGAAGTTCTACTAATGTTCTGAATTCCATTTATATACATGCTATATATTTGAGTACAATAAAAATATCCCTGCAAAAGTAAACATCTTATGAGTTATTTATGCTAATTTTGCGATAAATTTGTCTGATAATGAAGAATGACCAAACATATAGCTTACTTAATGGCATAAATTGTCCGGGGGATCTTCGCAAACTCAATGTAGATTTGCTTCCTGAAGTATGTAAAGAACTTAGGCAGGATATCATTGATGAGCTTTCTTGCAATCCGGGGCACTTTGCCGCGAGTCTGGGAGCTGTGGAACTGACCGTAGCTCTACATTATGTATTTAACACTCCTTACGACAGAATTGTGTGGGATGTTGGACATCAGGCTTATGCTCACAAGATACTGACCGGAAGAAGAAAAGCCTTTTCAACTAACCGGAAATTAAATGGCCTTAAGCCATTTCCTTCTCCAGATGAAAGTGAATATGATTCTTTCATCTGCGGACATGCATCAAATTCCATATCTGCTGCATTGGGAATGTGTGTGGCTGCCGAACATAAAAAAGAAAAAAACCGCCATGTGGTTGCCGTGATTGGCGACGGGTCAATGACGGGAGGACTGGCTTTTGAAGGACTGAACAATGCCTCTTCTACACCAAATAATTTACTAATTGTGCTCAATGATAACGATATGGCCATTGACCGTACCGTTGGGGGGATGAAAGAGTATCTGCTTAATCTGACCACTACCAACCGTTATAACCGCATACGGCAAAAATTTGCCCAGCTAATGCTTCGTTGGGGTATATTAAATGAAACGCGAAAGAAGAGTATTATTCGTTTTAATAACAGTTTAAAAGCTTTGCTACTTCAGCAGCCTAATATATTCGAGGGAATGAGTATCCGATACTTCGGCCCATTCGACGGGCACGATGTAAAGAACATATCTCGTGTACTGAATGATATTAAGGATATGACCGGCCCCAAGATTCTGCACTTGCACACCATAAAAGGAAAAGGTTTTGAACCGGCAGAGAAATCGGCAACAGTGTGGCATGCGCCAGGACTCTTTGACAAAGAGACGGGGGAACGAATTGTGACCAATACCAAAGGTATGCCTCCCCTTTTCCAGGAAGTTTTTGGTCATACTCTATTGGAACTTGCCAAAAAGAATGATAAGATAATTGGTGTTACTCCCGCTATGCCAACCGGATGTTCCATGAACATTATGATGAAGGAAATGCCGGAAAGAGCTTTCGATGTGGGCATTGCCGAAGGGCACGCTGTTACCTTCTCGGGCGGAATGGCACAGGATGGCTTGGTTCCTTTCTGCAACATATACTCGAGCTTTATGCAACGGGCATTCGATAATATAATTCACGACGTAGCCATTCAAAAACAGAACGTGGTACTTTGTCTGGACCGTGCCGGATTGGTGGGCGAAGACGGACCTACACATCATGGTGCGTTTGATATGGCTTATCTGCGTTGCATTCCTAATCTGACTATTGCTTCTCCATATAACGAGCACGAGCTTAGAAGATTGATGTACACTGCTCAGCTTCCGGATAAAGGGCCGTTCGTTATCCGATATCCAAGAGGACGAGGTTCTGTTGTGGAATGGGAATGTCCTTTTGAAGAAATACCTGTGGGAACCGGCCGTAAACTGAGAGACGGAAAAGACATGGCCGTTATAACCATTGGTCCGATAGGACATTTAACCTCCAAAGCAATTGTGCGAGCAGAAGCAGAAGGAGCAAGCATTGCACATTATGATTTACGTTTCCTGAAACCGCTTGATAAAGATTTGCTGCATGAAGTGGGACAAAACTTCAGTAAAGTGATAACCGTGGAAGACGGTGTTACGGAAGGTGGAATGGGAAGTGCTGTTCTGGAATTTATGTCTGACAATAATTACAATCCAAAGATAAAACGAATAGGAATTCCTAATATATTTGTGGAACATGGTAATGTTAAAGAGCTTTACAAGCTTTGCGGAATGGATGAAGAAAGCATATATCAAACTATAAAATCGCAATTATGAAAATTATTATAGCAGGTGCCGGAGCTGTGGGCACACATCTTGCCAAACTACTTTCTAAGGAAAAACAGGACATTGTTCTGATGGACGATAGTGAAGATAAACTTGTAGCACTGGATGCCAACTATGACCTGATGACAGTATGCACATCTCCCACTTCAATTGCCGGGCTTAAGGATGCGGGAGTAGCCAATGCCGATCTGTTTATTGCCGTTACTCCGGATGAAAGCCGAAACATGACTGCGTGTATGCTTGCTTCCAACCTGGGTGCAAAGAAGACGGTAGCACGTATTGATAATTTTGAATATCTGCAACCTATTCATCAGGAATTTTTCAAGAAGCTGGGCGTTGATTCGCTTATCTACCCGGAAATGCTTGCTGCCAAAGAAATTGTATCATCAATAAAAATGAGCTGGATTCGTCAGTGGTGGGAGTTTTGCGGTGGTGCGCTGATACTTATTGGTGTAAAAATAAGGCAGACAGCTACCATTCTTGACATTCCACTCAGTGAACTAGGAAAACAAAATATACCATTCCATATCGTTGCTATTAAAAGAGGTAACGAAACCATTATTCCGCGTGGTGACGATACCATAAAACTATATGATATTGTTTACTTTACCACGACTCAGAAATACATTCCTTACATCCGCAAAGTTGTAGGAAAGGAACATTATGCCGATGTGCGTAACGTGATGATTATGGGAGGAAGCCGTATTGCGGTAAGAACAGCTCAATATGCACCAGAATACATGAAGATGAAAATTGTGGAAAATGATGCTGCCCGCTGTGTGCGACTGACTGAATTGCTGGACGACAAGACAATGGTGATCAATGGAGACGGACGTGATGTTGATCTTTTGGTAGAAGAAGGATTGAAAGACACAGAAGCTTTTGTTGCGCTGACCGGAAGTTCTGAAACTAACATTCTGGCCTGCCTTGCTGCAAAACGAATGGGAGTAAGAAAGACTGTTGCCGAGGTGGAAAATATAGATTACATCGGAATGGCGGAAAGTCTTGATATTGGCACGGTTATCAACAAGAAATTGATTGCAGCGAGCCATATTTATCAGATGATGCTAAACGCAGACGTAAGCAATGTGAAGTGTCTGACATTTGCCAATGCTGATGTGGCTGAATTTAAAGTAAAAGAAGGATCGGCTATTACCAAACGTAAAGTAAAAGACTTGGGATTACCTAAGGGTACAACAATCGGAGGACTGATACGTAACGGAGAAGGTATTGTGGTAACAGGAGATACACAGATACAGCCTAAAGATCATGTTGTTGTGTTCTGCCTGAGTATGATGATTAAAAAGATTGAAAAGTTCTTCAACTAACAGATAAAGAAGCCATAGATAGCAAGCAATATGATTAATTTTAAGATAATATTTAAAATAACAGGTATTCTGGCACTCATCGAAGCCATATTACTACTTTCGTGCGCAGGAATCTCTCTCATTTATCAGGAAGAGATTCTGAACGATTTTCTGAAAGTGGCAATTGGCTCAGCAATTTTAGGTGGATTGCTGGTATTGATGGGAACAAGAGCCTCAAAGAAACTGAGTAAAAGAGACGGATATCTAGTTATAACCCTTGCATGGATACTCTTTTCTGGAATTGGTATGCTCCCCTATTTAATTAGCGGGTATATACCACGACCTGTCGATGCATTCTTTGAAAGCATGTCGGGATTTACAACTACTGGAGCTACCATCCTTAACAATATTGAATCTTTGCCTCATGGGCTGCTATTCTGGCGAAGCCTTACTCAATGGGTTGGCGGATTTGGCTTTATCTTTGTAGTTATTGCTATACTACCGGTATTTGGAATTGGAAGCATGCAGCTCTTTGCAACCGAAACAAGTGTATCTGTAAGCGAAAAGCTACACCCGCGAATCAGTGTTACAGCAAAAAGAATTGGTTATATCTATCTGACACTAACAGTAGCACTGGCTCTTTTATTATTGGGAGACATGAGTCTGTTCGACTCTGTATGCCACTCTTTCTCAACCATATCTACAGGAGGATTCTCTACCAAACAAACCAATATTGCATATTTCAACTCTCCATATATTGAGTACGTAATATCTTTATTCATGATATTATCGGGTATAAACTTTACTCTCTACTTTTTCCTCACAAAAGGTAAAGTAAAAAAGGCATTAAAAGATTGTGAGTTGAAATGGTACATGGTGGGAATTGTTATTGTAACAATAATATTCTCCTTTGCATTGGCAGCTACCACTTCTCTGAATGGTGAAGAGTCGTTCCGGAAAGGTTTGTTTCACGTAACATCCATCTTAACTACAACAGGATTTACCTCAGCCGACTACATGACCTGGGAACCTTTCCTTTGGACCATGATAGCTGTTATGATGTTTATTGGCGCAAGTAGCGGTTCGGCCACCGGAGCCATAAAAACTATCCGTCTGATTATTCTTGGTAAGATGACCAGAAACCAGTTCAGACGTATGATTCATCCAAATGCTGTTTTACCGGTAAAAATAAATAAGATTGCGGTATCCCCTTCTCTGCAATCATCTGCCATTGTTTTTGTAATTGTGTATATCACAATCTTTGCAATAGGCTGGCTTGGCATGATGATTATGGGAGTAGGAAATATTGAATCTTTTGGCACCGTAGCTTCCAGTCTTGGAAATGTAGGACCTGGGTTAGGACTTTGTGGACCTGCCTATACATGGAGTAGTCTGCCCGATGGTGGTAAATGGCTTCTGTCGCTTCTAATGCTGATTGGCCGTCTGGAAATATTCTCTGTACTCCTTCTCTTCACACCCTATTTCTGGAAGAAAAGATAAGTATTTTAAAAGCGCGGAAAAACCACCCCTATTTTTTGTTATTATAGGGGGTGAACATAATTTTTCCGCAGCTTATAATCAATCTGTTAAGTTAAAAAGTAAAACGTATTGTCAGAATCTAACCTTATAAGTTGCCGGAAAAACTGAAAGGAGCGAGTTAAAAAGTGTTTAATCATTCTTTTTCAGTTATTTATTGAGGTTACATTCCAAAACCAAACAGGTTATCTTGCCTGATTATTGAGGTTACATTTTTATTTATTGGCGGTAGATTTTTTAAAGGAACGATTCGTTCCGCACGTACAATATAGAAAAGTCCGGTTTTGTTTTTTGAAAACGTAACCGGACTTTCTAAAAACATGGCGAAACATTTTACAAACAACAACCGAACTTACTGACCCGTTCCAGAATAGCTAACCTTTCCTGGATTGAGTGGTTCTTTTGCAATTTAGTTGAAAGGACGTATCGTTATAGTTCCTAAAGAACTCTGATAAAACAAAACTTCTTCAAGTTTTTTGTATAATATAATACATTAATAGTAATATATTAATCTATTTATAATTAGGATATTAAGTATATATTTTGTAATTTTAAGCTACCAAACAAAATACTACAAAACAATGCTTAAAGATCCTAA
>Ga0183098_10202_pt1 | contig 190459 bp, 202 predicted proteins | sample BioMet9_FD_128884 | JGI IMG/M metagenome (GOLD analysis project Ga0183098, IMG submission 128884) | Microbial communities from bioreactor (seeded with sewage sludge) at Lawrence Berkeley National Lab, California, USA - Biofuel... | ecosystem: Engineered > Bioreactor > Anaerobic > Unclassified ...
GGCATACACTCTGCTGCTATTATCTCCACTCCTTTTCGCTTGCATAGTGTACTCAGTATATTCGCTATATCTGCTTTGATTACTCCGTATATTACTTGTCGCCTGTACTTCGGCGCAAATACAATGTTGGATACTTACATTCCCATGTAGTGTGTGATAATGTATTCTTGTCCACGCAGATACCTCCTTGTTATAATTTGTGCGGTTTCGGACCCGTCACTTATTATAATCTTGGAGGTTCTTTATTCTAGGGCTTAAGCCGATTCGGGGTCCACCTGCCGAGCAGGTGGTTTATTTGGATTGGTATCCAACAAAATCACCTCATTGCCGCATCACGCGGCAAGAGGTGATTACTTTCTTATATAATCACGAAGTCGTTATTCTTTCGAAAATATTTCGTTACTCAGTTTATATTACCCCGCGTCCTTTGTCAACTGTTTTTTCCGGTATAAAAAAACCGGCCGTGACGGCCGGTTCAAAAATATCCCGCAAAACGGATTCCGTTTAATTTTTTCCGTCTCCGCTCAGTTTATGATCAATGTAATAGCTTAAAAGCTCTTCGAGGATCTCATCGCGTTCCACTTTCATGATCAGACTCCTTGCGCTCTTATGACTCGTGATATAGGTCGGATCCCCGGACATGACATACCCTACGATCTGATTCACAGGATTATATCCTTTTTCGGACAGCGCTTCATAAACCAGTTTCAGGACCTGGCTCACGTTCATCTTGTTTTCCTGCACAGCCGTAAAAAACTGTGTATCGTGGATGTCTCTGCTCAATGGAATCTCCCTCCGTTTTATGTCACTATTTTATACGAAAACGGTACAATCAGCAATAGTCAAATCTTAAGAAACGCTTACTATTTTGCCTAAAAGCACGGTTTCATCCGTCAAAAACGAGGTGATTTCCCCCCTGACCAGCCTGTTTTCCATTCCTGGTTCAAAGGGAACCGCCACTCTGACGTATTCCCTCGTATTCCCCGTCATGTATCTTTTTCCGCCCGCAGTGATCTCCTTTTCCGTGAGGATTTCCTTTTCCCTGCCGAGAATATCCTTCCGGAATGCATAGGACTGTTTCCTGTTCATATCCGCAAGAACTGCCGCGCGTTCTTCCTTAATCTTCCTGCTGATCTGATCGGGGAACGATGCTGCCCTTGTCCCCTTCCGTTCGGAATACGGAAAGATATGCGTTTCATAAAAGCGGATCTCCCGCAGAAAATCCACGGTCTCCCTGAATTCTTCTTCTGTTTCACCGGGAAATCCTGTGATCACATCCGTCGTGACCGCAGCATCCGGAAATCTGTTCCGGATGATTTCCACCCATTTCCGGTATTCCTCCGTCGTGTAATGACGGTTCATTCTCTTTAAGACGCCGTCCGATCCGCTCTGCAGAGACAGATGAAAATGCGGACAGAAAGACGGTATACCTCCCAGGCTCTCCACGAAATCTTCCGAGATGACTTCCGGTTCCAGAGATCCCATCCGGATTCGGTCAATCCCGGGAATCCTATCCAGTTCCCTCATAAGTTCCGGGATGCTGCGTACTTTTTCCGAAGAAGAAAAATCTTTTCCGTAGGAAGAAAGCTGTATCCCCGTCAGAACGATTTCACGATATCCCCTTGATGCAAATTCTCCCGCTTCCTTTATGATCTCTTCCGACTTCCGCGAACGGGATCTGCCGCGCACATACGGAATAATGCAGTAGCTGCAGAATGCATTGCATCCGTCCTGGATTTTCAGGAACGCGCGGGTATAATCCGGCATGCTTTCCGCCGCCGTGTCATTGTATTCCCGGACATCGGAAATATTTCCGACTTCCCGGATCTGTCCGGGATTCTCCGTGCGAAACCACTCTGCCAGAACAGACACAATCTCCTTTTTTTCATTGTTTCCGAGAACGATGTCCGCGCTCCTGTCTTTCAGCAGCCTGTCCGCATCCGCCTGCGCATAACAGCCTGCCGCTATGATCACGGCATGCGGATTCAGCTGTCTTGCCCTGTGCAGCATCTGCCTGGATTTTCTGTCAGCGATATTGGTAACGGAGCAGGTATTGATCACGCAGATATCCGCCTTCTGATCAAACGGAAGCAGACGGTATCCCGCCGCCAGCAGTTTTTCCTTCATGGCTTCCGACTCATAGGCATTTACCTTGCATCCGAGCGTATGAAATGAAATACTCCTCAAAATTACCTCCGTCTATTGACTTTGCTCTTTTTCTTTTGTAGGATAATATCAAATGATTCAAAATGCATTACAGGAGGAATCTTATTATGAAAATGATTACCATCTCATTAAATTCCATTGATAAGGTAAAATCGTTTGTCAATGATATCTCCAGATATGACTCCGATTTCGATCTTGTCTCCGGCCGCTATGTCATTGACGCCAAGTCCATCATGGGTATTTTCAGTCTGGATCTCAGCAAGCCGATCGACCTGAATATCCATTCGGAGCAGGATGTCGACGAAATCCTTGCGACGCTGAAGCCTTATATTATTCATCAGTAAGAAACCTGAGTTGTCTTTGTCTGTCCGACGCTCTGCCTGTTTTGGGCAGAGCTTTTTTGTTGCCGTTTTTCCGGATTCTGTTTTCAGTTTACCGCGCAGAGAACCGTTTCTTCGGTATCGACCGCTTTCTTCACCATATCCTCAATCCTGCCGAAACACTTTTCTTCCGATTTGCGGATATGCTCCGGTATGGGTTTCGTGACGGGATGCTTTGCCACAAAAATAGTGCAGCAGTCCTCATACGGCTCAATGGACGTGTCGTACATGCCAAGCTTCAGGGAACGGTCAATGATCTCCTGCTTGTCAAATCCGATCAGCGGACGGAATACGGGCATGGTACAGACTTCGTTCGTGCAGACAAGAGACTGCACCGTCTGGCTTGCCACCTGTCCTATGCTTTCTCCGGTAACAAGCGCCAGGCTTCCGGTCTTCGCCGCAATCTCTTCGGCAATCCGCATCATATAACGTCTCATGATGATGGTCAGTTCTTCATGCGGACAGGTTTCGTAAATGCACATCTGAACATCCGTGAAGTTCACGATATGAAGGTTTACGGGTCCCGCATAACGGGAAACCAGTCCGGCAAGATCGATCACTTTCTGTTTTGCGCGCTCGCTCGTATAAGGCGGCGCATGGAAATAAACCGCTTCTATGAGCACTCCTCTTTTCGCGATCATGTATCCGGCCACGGGAGAATCGATCCCGCCGGATAAAAGAAGCATGGCCTTTCCGTTTGTTCCGACAGGCATGCCTCCCGGTCCCGGAATGCTGACCGAGTAAATGGCAAGGGTATCGCGGATTTCCACATGCAGCATCACATCCGGATGATGAACATCCACTTTCGTGTTCGGGCATCCGTTCAGGATAACTTCCCCGATTTCCGCGTTTATGGTTTCGGAAGTGCCGGGATATGTCTTGTCCGCTCTTCTCGTATCAACCTTGAACGTAACATGATCGCGGTCTCCGTAGACTTCCTGCATGTATTTCAGGGCGGCACCTTTAAGCATCCCGTAGTCCCTGCCTTCCAGACGCACCACAGGGCATATGGTCACGATCCCGAAAACTCGCTGCAGCGTTTCCACCGTGTCGTCGTAATCGTATTCCCCTTCCGTGTCCACGTAAATTCTTCCGTGTTCCCTGGTGACTTCGAATTTTCCGTCCACGCCGTGCAGGAAATGCCTGATCTGTTTCATCAGGGCTTCCTCAAACTTATAGCGGTTTTTTCCCTTGCATCCGATTTCGCCGTACTTGATCAGAAATGATTTGTAATGCATGGCATTCTCCTTTAATGGCGTGTAAACCTGCGAAGCACGGGAACAAGTCCCGCAAAATTCGCAAGAAAATAATCTGCCTCTTCTTCCGTGTTCAGGTCAGAAAGACTTACACGGATGGTGGAATCCAGAAGATCCTCCGCAACACCGATCCCTTTCAGCGTTCCGGAAATACCCGGATGATGAGAGGAGCAGGCGGAACCGCTGGATACGTAAATACTTTTTTCTTCCAGAGCGTGCAGCAGCACTTCACTCTTTACGCCCTTCACGGAAATGCTCACAATGTGCGGCGCGCTTTCCGTCCCCTTTTTGGAATTGACCGTGACGCCGTCCGTTTTCAGAACGCCATCCGTAATCTTATCCTTCAGGGATATCATACGGGAAATCTTTTCTTCAAAATTTTCGTAGACTTCCGCGGCGGCTTCACCGAGGCCTGCAATACCGGGCACATTAATAGTGCCGCTCCGAAGACCGTTCTGCTGTCCGCCGCCGAAAAGCACGGGACGGATCTTTACCCGCGGATCCACATAAAGAAATCCGACTCCCTTGGGTCCGTGCAACTTGTGTCCGCTGACACTTAGGAGATCTATTCCTGCACGTTTCGGATAGATTCTGAATTTCCCGTATGCCTGAATGGCATCCACATGAAAAAGGATATCCGGATTTGCCGCATGAACGGTCTCTGCGATTTCTTCCAGAGGCTCCACGGCTCCTACTTCATTGTTCACGGCCATGACGGAAACCAGGATGGTATCCGGACGGATTGCGTTTTTCAGTTCGGAAAGGCTGACGTGTCCGCTCTGATCGACGCCCAGGATGGTCGTTTCAAAACCTTCGGATTCCAGAAATATCAGCGGCTCGTAAACGGCCGGATGTTCTATCCCCGTACTGATAATGTGTTTCCCGGCACGCCTGTTTGCCATTGCGCATCCAATCAGCGCAAGGTTGTCGGATTCCGTACCGCCGGACGTGAAAACGATATTCTTCGCGGATACCTTCATGGTCTTTGCGATCTTTTCCGCGGCATCTTTTACATACCGCTCCGCATCGACGCCCATGATATGCCTGGAAGAAGGATTGCCGTAATCTTCCCGCATGGTTTTTTCCATGAGGGCGATCACGCGCTCCGAAACTTTCGTTGTGGCTGAGTTGTCAAAATATACCGTCATTCTCCTTCCCTTCCACCTGCGCCATTAAGAGCGACAGGACCACGAGTCCCGCAGTTTCCGTTCTCAAAATCCGCTTTCCCAGCGTGACCGGCGTAAACCCGGCCGCCCTGGCTTCTTCAATTTCCGCTTCCTCAAATCCGCCTTCCGGTCCGATGAAAACGGAAACCGAATTCCCCGGAACAACGGAAGAGATGATTCCCCTTGTTGCATTCATGTCATCCGCAAGTTCGTACGGTATGATCTTCACACTGCTGTGTTCTGCTTCTTTCAGCGCTGCGGAAAACGTCACCGGTCCACATACTTCCGGGACCCTGTTCCTTCCGGACTGTTTTGCCGCTGCTTCTGCAATCTGATTCCAGCGCCCGGTCTTCGTCTTTGCTTTCTTTTCATCCAGTTTCACGATCACCCGCTTCGTCAGTACCGGCATGATCCGGTCAACTCCCAGCTCCACCGATTTCTGGATGATCCATTCCATCTTGTCTGACTTCGGAAGACCCTGATACAGCGTGATCTTCAAGGGAAGTTCACTTGTGTTTCTGTTCTCCGAAGCAACGGAAAGCAGTATCTCTTCTTTTCCAATCTCCCGGATGCTGCAGAGATAGTCCCAGTCCTCTCCTGTGTTCAGCAGGACCTTTTCCCCCGGTTTCATCCGGAGAACGTTTTTAATATGATTGACGTCCGGTCCGGCAATGAATGCTTCATCGCCCGATATCTGCTCCGGTTTTACAAAAAAATGATACACTGTTCCGCTCCCGTTTCTTCCACTCTGCCCTGTTATTTCCGCTTTGCGGTAATATTGACCCATTCGCCCTGATGGTTTGTTTCCAGAATTTCAAATTCCGGATTTTTCTCAAGTGCCTTCCGGACACCTTCCTCCGCCGTATCGATAATGCCGGAAGTAATGAAAATCCCTCCGTGCTTCAGTTGACGGTATACCTCTTTCTGAAGTTCCATGATGACGGGCGCCAGAATATTCGCGACCGCGATATCATATTTTCCGTCCCCGGCTTCTTCCTGTATGGCAGGATCTGTGATGATGTCTCCGAAGACGATCTTAAACTGTCCGCCTTCTTTTCCGCTGTCCGGAATCATTCCGTTGCTTTTTAAATTTTCCCGGACTGCATCGATCGCATTATCGTCTAAGTCTGTCGCAAAAACATGTTCAGCCCCGAGCTTCAGGGCCGCTATTCCGAGAATGCCGCTGCCGGTTCCCACGTCGAGTATCTGTAGATGATCTCCCGCGCCGCATTTTTTCATGACCGAAATATATTTTTCAAGCTGCCGGATGCACATCTGCGTGGTCTCGTGCGCCCCCGTGCCGAACGCCGTGCCCGGGTCGATCTGGATCATGGTTTTTCCGGCTGCATCGGCCGGTGTTTTTTCCCATGTCGGCTTGATCAGGATATCATCCACTGTGAACGGATGGAAAAACTGTTTCCAGTTGTTGATCCAGTCCTTGTCTTCCGTTTCGCTTTCCGTGAACGTTCCCTTGCCGATATCCGTATAACGGGCAAGCTCCTGCAGCGCCTCTTTTGCCTTCTGAAGCATCTCTTCCGTGTCCGATGCGGGATCCAGATAAAAACTGATCTTTGCGGTCCCGTTATCCGGCGGCAGTTCCGGCAGGGCGTCAACAAACATTCCCTTTGTGTCACTTTTTGAGATCGGCACATTGTCCTCGATCTCAATCCCCTCTATGCCGATGCCGGAAAATTCCGCACTGATCAGGTCAACTGCTTCCGTTGTCGTTTCAAGCGTATATTTCTTCCATTTCATTCCGCAAAAATCTCCCGTGAAAAGGCTCCGTTTTTCCGCTGTAAACATCCGGTAAACGGGCTTCCCGCATCATAACATAGAAAAACCGCCCGTACAAGCAAGCATACGGGCGGAAACAGAATATTCCCGGTAACTGTCTTCCTGTTCTTTTTACGGCTGTTACTTGAACAGCCCTTTCTTTTTTACGGTGCCGCTGCCGCCGTTCATCAGATCGTTGTAGTTCTGCAGTGCTTCCTTCTGTGCCGCCGTAAGATGCGTCGGCACCTGAACGACCAGCGTAATGTAATGATCCCCGCGGACATTCCTGTTGCGGAGCGACGGAACGCCCTTGCCTCTTAAGCGGACCTTGGTATCCGTCTGTGTTCCGGGCTTCACTTCGTACTCCACTTCTCCGTCCACCGTCTTGATGCGGACAGGTCCGCCGAGCGCCGCCTGTGCAAAGGAAATGGGCACGGTGGAAAAGATATTGACATCCTGCCGTTTGAAAATGGGATGCGGGCTGACAATGCATTCCACCAGCAGATCTCCTCTCGGTCCTCCGTTCACGCCGGGTTCGCCGCCACCGGACATCCTGACGGAAAGTCCGTTGTCAATTCCCGCAGGAATGGAAACGCGGAAAGTTTTTTTCTTCGTGGTATATCCGGTCCCGTAGCAGGCCGGGCATTTGTCCTTTACGATCTTGCCGGTCCCGTGGCAGGTGGGACAGGTCTGCACGTTCTGCATGGTGCCGAATACGGTATGGCTCATCTGAACAATACGGCCTTTCCCGTGACAGGTGGAGCATTCCACAGGCGACGTCCCCGGCTTTGCGCCGGTTCCGTGACAGGTGGGACATTCCTCCTGGAAATTGACCGTGATCTCTTTTTCACAGCCGAATACTGCCTCTTCAAAAGTCAGGCGTACAGAGGTCCGGACATTGGCGCCGCGCATCGGTTCCGTTGCGGACGAAGCAGATCTTCTGCCTCCGCCGAAAAGATCCCCGAAAATATCTCCCATCCCGCCGCCGAACATCCCGCCGAGGTCTCCGAAGATATCGGAAAAATCCGTTCCGCTGAAGTCAAAACCGCCGCCCGGGCCGGCTCCGCCGTCAAATGCGGCATGCCCGAACTGATCATACTTTTTTCTTTTTTCGGGATCACTTAATACGGCATACGCTTCGCTTGCTTCCTTGAATTTTTCTTCCGCTTCCTTATCGCCCGGGTTCATATCCGGATGATATTTCTTTGCCAGCACACGGTATGCTTTTTTGATCGTCTCAGTGTCTGCGTCCTTTGCAACGCCCAGCACTTCGTAGTAATCCCGTTTCTCTTCCGCCATTCTCTAAACTCCTCTCCGCCAGGTCCTCCGGACCTTACGGTATATTTAAAAAGCAATCAGAAAACATTTTATCATGTAAATCATAATACGCAATATCTCCGGAACAAACTGATGTTCCGGAGATAACTGCGGTTTTTATACTTCTTTGAAATCCCCGTCCACAACGCCGTCATCCGGCTTTGCTCCGGAGCCCTGATTCTGACCTGCTCCTGCGTTTGAACCCGCACCCGGATTCGGACCCGCACCGGCTGCGCCGTTAGCCGCATTCTGAGCCTGTGCATTCTCATATACCTTTGCAAACAGCTTCTGCGCGCTGGCCATCAGTTTTTCCTTTGCCGCCTTGATATCGTTCACCTGGTCATCCGTCATGGAATCGGCCGGTGCACGGTTGATGGCGTCCTTGAGTGCCTTCAGATCAGCCTCGGCTGCTGCCTTGTCGTTCGGATCCAGCTTTTCGCCGACTTCCTGCATGGCCTTCTCGGTCTGGAACACAAGGGAATCCGCTTCGTTTCTTGTATCGATAGACTCTTTTTTCTTCTTATCCTGTGCCTCGTAGGAAGCCGCGTCTTTCACGGCCTTGTCGATATCGTCCTTGCTCATGTTGGAGCCGGATGTGATCGTGATGTGCTGTTCTTTTCCGGTGCCCAGATCTTTAGCCGATACGTTCACAATGCCGTTGGCATCGATGTCAAATGTAACTTCGATCTGCGGGATTCCTCTCCTTGCCGGAAGAATGCCGTCCAGGCGGAACTGGCCCAGAGTCTTATTGTCTCTTGCGAACTGTCTTTCACCCTGTACCACGTGGATATCCACGGCGGACTGATTATCTTCCGCAGTAGAGAATATCTGGCTCTTCTTGGTCGGGATGGTCGTATTCCTGTCGATCAGCTTTGTGGCAATGCCCCCCATTGTTTCGATGGAAAGGGAAAGCGGTGTGACATCCAGAAGAAGGACATCGCCGGCGCCTGCATCACCCGCAAGCTTGCCGCCCTGAATGCTGGCGCCGATCGCGACGCATTCATCTGGGTTAAGGGTCTTGCTCGGTTCATGACCGGTCATTTGTTTGACTTTTTCCTGTGCGGAGATCATACGTGTGGAACCGCCTACCAGAAGCACCTTGCCCAGATCGGCATTTGTTATTCCCGCATCTCTCATGGCGTTCTGAACCGGGATGGTGGTACGCTCGATCAGGTCTGCTGTAAGTTCGTCGAATTTTGCCCTTGTAAGGGTCATGTCCAGATGCTGCGGGCCTGCGCTCGTTGCCGTGATGAACGGCAGGTTGATATTTGTCGTGGTGGAAGTGGAAAGCTCCATCTTCGCTTTTTCCGCGGCTTCCTTCAGTCTCTGCAGGGCCATCTTGTCCACGGAGAGATCGACGCCAACGCTCTTCTTGAATTCGGAAACCATCCAGTCCATGATCTTGTTGTCGAAGTCATCGCCGCCCAAGTGCGTATCCCCGTTCGTGGCAAGAACTTCAATGACGCCGTCGCCGATTTCGATGATGGAAACATCAAAGGTCCCGCCGCCCAGATCATAGACCATGATCTTCTGTTCTTTTTCGTTGTCAAGGCCGTAAGCCAGTGCTGCCGCGGTCGGTTCGTTGATGATCCTCTTGACATCAAGGCCTGCGATCTTCCCTGCATCCTTGGTTGCCTGTCTCTGGGCATCGTTGAAGTAAGCCGGCACGGTGATGACCGCTTCCGTCACTTTCTCTCCCAGATATGCTTCCGCATCGCCCTTCAGTTTCTGAAGGATCATTGCAGAAATTTCCTGCGGGGTATAGTTCTTCCCGTCGATCGTTACCTTATAATCCGTGCCCATTCTTCTCTTGATGGACATGATGGTCCTTTCGGAATTCGTTACTGCCTGACGTTTTGCGGGCTCACCCACAAGACGTTCCCCGGTCTTCGTGAACGCCACGATACTCGGCGTGGTCCGGGATCCTTCGCTGTTCGGGATGACGACGGGTTTTCCGCCTTCCATGACCGCTACGCAGCTGTTTGTCGTTCCTAAGTCAATACCGATGATCTTACTCATAATGAAACCTCCTGATTATTATGTTGGATACATCCTTTCGGGATGTGTGTATTTTAATTTGCTACCTTTACCATGCTGTGTCTTAAAACCGTGTCCTTGTACATATAGCCTTTCTGCAGTTCCTCGGCCACCGTGTTCTCGCCGAACTGTTTGTCCTCCACATGCATGACCGCATTGTGGTATTCCGGATCAAATGGCTTGCCCTTGCAGTCAATCGGCCTTACGCCGGCATCTTCGAGATTTTTCTGAAGCTGCTTGTAGATCATCTTCATGCCGTCCGTATAAGCCTTGCATTCCTCGCTGTCCGGAGCCGCCGACAGGCTTCTTTCAAAATTATCGACGACCGGAAGAAGTTTCTCCAGAATATCCCGCGCTCCCATGTCGAACATGGCGGTTTTTTCCTTCTCCGTCCGTTTGCGGTAATTGTCAAATTCCGCAAGACTTCTTTGCAGACGGTCGGTGAGTTCTTCTATCTTTTCATCCTTCGGATCTTTTTTTGCAGATTCAGGCTTTTTCCCCTCGTCCTTTTTTTCTTCTTTTTTTTCCGCTTTTTTCTCTTCTCTGTCTTTCTTTTCTTCTCTGGCTGTTTCCTTTTCGTCTTTTTTCTTCTGCTCCGCTGCCGTTATTTTCTCTTCGGGGCTGTCCTTCTTTTCCTTCTCCGCTTTTTCGCCGGTACCGTGAAATATTCCGGCTCCGGAAGATTCCTTATTTTTGTTCATCTCGTCCAATTTTCCGTTTTCCTTTCCTACGTCCCGCCGTTTTCGTTTCTGAACGTATCATCCAGCTGATTCATCAGAGCCCGCAGCGTATTCAGCACCTTTTCGTAATCCATCCGCTTGGGTCCGACAATTCCGATCGTTCCTCTCATTCCGTTTCCCAGATCGTAATTCGCCGTAACCATGCTGCAGTCTCTCATATTCGGAACCGGGGATTCATCCCCGATGAATACCTGTATCCCGTCGTGATCCGCATCATCCGTTTCGTTCACATCATCCAGGATTTCCTTCAGTTTGTCTTTTTCCTCGAATGTATTGATCAGCTTGCTGGCCTTTTCTCCGTCTGCAAGTTCGGGGTATTTGAAAATATTCGTTGCGCCGCTGGTGTAAATGGGAAGATCCTCGTCATCAGCCTTGATCGCTTCCGAGACCTCATTCAGGACCAGATCCACGACCGATCTGTGCGCACCGGCATCTTTCTTCAGTTTCCGTATCACATCCAGGTTGATGTCCTTGATGGTAAGTCCGTTCAGACTCGTGTTCAGGAGAATATTCAGATTGAGGATCTCCTGGTCGGACAGCTTTTCCTCCACACTTATGATCTTGTTGTTGATGATGTTGCCTTCCACGACCGTGACCACAAGGAGCTTGTAATCCTCTATCCGGGAAAGCTGGATGAGCTTGATCTTGTTCTGGTGATAGCTCGGTCCGCTGATCATGGCCGCATAATTTGTGTTGGACGCGATCATCCGGGCCATCCGTTTCAGGACAAGTTCCAGCCTGTCCACCCGCTGTATCATCAGATCCTTGAATTCGGAAACCTCGGTCTGCTTTTCCTTCAGTATCTCGTCCACATAGAAACGGTATCCTTTATCGGAAGGAATCCTTCCCGATGAGGTATGCGGCTGGATCAGATATCCCATCTCCTCCAGATCGCACATTTCGTTCCTTATGGTTGCGCTGCTCAAGCTGCAGTCGGGAAGTTTGGAAATCGTACGGGATCCGACAGGCTCTCCGGTATCCATATAGTTTTTAATGACTGCATTCAATATGGTTATTTTCCGATCGTCCAGTTTATCCGGATCCATTTTTCCTCCTTCCGGAATATGATAAATTCCGCCCCGACGGGCCTTAGCGTCTTATTAGCACTCAATCTGAAAGAGTGCTAATATCTAACTGCTACTATATTCCCTCGCCTGCCCTTTGTCAATCCATTTCACAAATATTTCCCAATTTTCCGTTCCCCCCACAAACGGGCGTTTTTCAGGGGAATTTATGGGAGAGGTTCACCCTGCCGGCTTGACTTGCTGCTGCTTTCTTACTATAATAAGGCTACTGTAACGACAATGTATCCGCACAATGAGGTAAATCATGAGAAAACAGATAAAAGCGATATTTGTTCTTTCCTTATCCCTGAGCCTTCTGTTCTCCTTCAGCGCCTTCGCGGCTACGGCCAAAAAAAACCATGTGGAGGATTACAATCAGCAGGCGGCATCGGATGCCGTATCCGGTCCTTCCACGGGATCTGCGGCCGGTTCGGGAAATTCCGGATCGGGTCAGAATGCCACCGCAGTGGAACCTGCGCCGGAAAGGACAACGGAAACCGGTACTTCCCTTGGCATCTTCTCCACGACAGGCTACTCCAACGACAATAACCAGGCAACCGCTTCCGGCGTATGGCCCCATGAAAAGCACACGGCTTCCGCTGACTGGAGCATACTGCCGAAGGGCACAAAGTTCCGCTTCGCGGACAGTGATATTGTCTATACGGTGGAAGATTCCGGCGTAAGCGGCCGTACCATTGATATTTTCTACGAAACACATGACGCAGCTTCCGCACACGGTGTCCAGAACAAAGAGATATTCCTTCTTCCATAATTCATATGTTACATTTTTATGTCAACATAAGGCAATTCCCGAAAATTTCAGGAATTGCCTTTTTTATTGATTTTACACGGTTTTTCAAGCTTGGTTGACATATATTTCTTGACATATTTATAGTCTATGCTAAGATTGACTTGCAGTATTTGTTAAGCAATTATTACGAGGTTTTACAAAAATGTTTTATGTAACCAAGACTCTGAAAAAAACACTGGTTGCCCTTGTTCTCCTGGGCATCATTGTTCTCCCGCCGATCGCGCTGGCGGGGTCGCCGGCCCGTGCCTATGCGGCAGGGGTCCTTCATACTGATGTTTCTGCCACCGCAGTGGAAAATACGGTCTCTGCTCCTGAGAATAAAAAGACCGCCGAAACTGATGCTGCCGTTCACATTCTTTCCGAAAACATTTCCGGCAAGGCAGAAAACGCGGAAGATCTCAAAAACAATGCCGAAACCTTTGACTCCCTTGACAACCCGGAGGTGCTTACCGCCAGGCAGAACGCCGAAAGAGCCAACGAGCAGGTCCGTGAGGAAAAAGACCAGGCCTGGATGGCATTAAAGAAGCAGGAAAAGGAAAAAGCGGATGCGGAAGCCAGGGCAGCCGCCAAATCCTCCAAATCCGGAAACAGTTCTTCCGGTACTCTGGTTGATCTCGGAAAGTTCCATCTGACGGCTTACTGCCCGTGCTACCAGTGCACAGGCGGATGGGGCGGAAGGACCAGCAGCGGCACCATAGCAAAAGCCGGACACACGATCGCAACGGATCCCGGAGTAATCCCCAGCGGAACCAAGGTTAAGATCAACGGAACCGTTTATACGGCCGAAGATACGGGTTCCGGCATCGACGGAAACCACATTGATATCTTTTTCAACGAACATCAGGAGGCATTGAATTTCGGTTCCCAGTACGGAGAGGTTTATCTGGTCAAATAAATCAGGCGGCAAAACACCGCACAGCATAACAAAGGGAGCAGCCGGAAGCTGCTCCCTTTTATTTTACGCTGCCGGTCATTTTGTGAGCTTTTCCAGCAGCCCTTCCAGTTCCGTAATCTTAGTCTTCCGGTCTTTGGCAGAACCGGAGGTACAGGCATCCATGATGCAGTGTTCCATGTGCGCCTTGATGATCTCCTGATTGACCCGGTTCAGTATGGCGCGTGTCGCCATCACCTGATTGGATATGTCAACGCAGTAACGGTCCTCGTCCACCATTTTGATGATGCCGTCCAGCTGTCCTCTTGCCGTCCGGAGCTGCCTCAAGACGGTCTTGTGATCCGCCATCATTTCGAAGCCTCATATCCCGCATCAATGACCGCCTTGATCATATCGTCCACGGATGCATCCGCATCGTGCTCGATCTCGGCCTGCTTTTTCTCCACATCCGCCACCGCTCCCGTAACGCCCGGGACTGCCTTCAGAGCCTTTTCAACCGTTGCCTTGCAGTGACTGCACATCATACCGTTTACTTTGATCGTTGTTTTCATTTCCTTTTTCTCCTTTTCTTTTTGTGTTTCCGTTTTGTTTTCTTCTTTTTCCGTCCTGACATCCGTTACCTTTTCCGTAACTTCAGGCCTGAAGCCGCGAAGCCTCAGTGCATTGCTGACCACACAGACACTGGACATGCTCATGGCCGCAGCGCCGAACATGGGGCTTAATTTCCATCCCATGCTGAGATAAAAGGCACCGGCGGCAAGCGGAATCCCGATCGTATTGTAGAAAAACGCCCAGAACAGATTCTCCCTGATGTTGCGGATGACCGCCCGGCTTAAGTCGATCGCCGTAACAATATCCAGAAGGCTGCTCTTCATCAGGACCACGTCCGCGGAATCGATCGCTATGTCCGTGCCCGCGCCTATGGCTATCCCGACATCCGCCCTTGCCAGGGCCGGCGAATCATTTATGCCGTCTCCTACCATGATGACTTTAGCCCCGGCATGTTTCTTCCCGGCTTTCTTTCCCGTCACTCCCGCGTTTCCGCTCTCCTGGATTTTACGGATTTCGCTTTCCTTCTGATCCGGCATGACGCCGGAGATGACATCCGTAATCCCGGCCTGATCTGCAATCGCCTCTGCCGCTTCTTCCCGGTCTCCGGTCAGAAGGACAACCTTAAGGCCGCGTTTTTTCAGCGCCTCTACTGCCGTCACGCTGTCCGGTTTGATCGTATCCGCCACGGCAATGGTGCCGAGCGGCTTATTGTCCCTTGCAAAATAAAGGAGCGTTTTCCCGGACAGATTCTTTCTGCCTGCAGTCTCCGCATGGCCGGCCGGATTGTTTCCCGCCGTCACCGGATGTCCGTTCACGCGGACGGTTATCCCCCTCCCGGGGACATTCTCAAAATCCTGTGTTTCGTATGCCGGAAGACTTCTCTTTTCCGCTTCCCGGACGACTGCCGATGCCAGCGGATGCGAAGATCCTTTTTCCGCAGAATACGCGTAGCGAAGAAGCTCCTCTTCCGTAACTCCCTCCGCCGGGATCATATCCGTTACGACAGGCTTCCCCTCCGTCACGGTTCCCGTCTTGTCCAAAACGATTGCCTTTGCTTCATGCAGGGTTTCCAGTGCTTCCGCCGACTTGAACAGTATCCCGTATTCCGCCGCTTTGCCTGTCCCCACCATGATGGCAACCGGCGTTGCAAGGCCTAAGGCACAGGGGCAGGAAATCACCAGCACCGCAATTGCCCTGGAAAGAGAAAACGAAAGACTCTGCCCGCCGAAAAACCAGATCAGGAACGTAAACAGTGAAATTCCCATGACAACAGGAACAAAAATGCCGCTGATCCTGTCCGCCAGTTTGGAGATCGGTGCCTTGGAGGAACCAGCTTCCTCCACCAGCGCTATGATCCGGGAAAGCGTGGTGTCTTCTCCTATGCGGGTTGCCTTCATGCGGATACTGCCGTTTACGTTAATAGTGGCGCCGGTCAGAAGATCGCCCGGCTTTTTGTCTGCCGGAATGCTTTCTCCCGTAATGGCGGATTCATCCACGCTGGTATTCCCTTCCGTAAGGATGCCGTCCGTCGGTATGCTTTCGCCGGGACGCACGGCAAGAATGTCTCCGGCCGTCACCTGCTCCGCGGGAACCGTCATCTCCTGGCCGTTCCGGATGACATGCGCCGTCTTGGGAGAAAGATCCATCAGCTTCGAAATAGCCGCGGATGTTTTTGCCTTGGAACGCGTCTCGAAATATTTGCCGAGCGTGATCAGAGTCAGGATCATGGAAACCGATTCGAAATACAGATTGCCCCGCCACTCTCCGGCGGCGCTTAAATCTCCGTGTCCCAGCGCATATCCAATTCCGTATATCCCGGCGATCCCGTAAACAAAGGCGGCGAGCGACCCGACCGAGATCAGGGAGTCCATGTTCGGTGCCCCGTGGAAAAGCGCCCTGATGCCGCCCGTATAGTATTTTCTGTTCACGAACATGACCGGAAGCACAAGGAGCATCTGCGTGAAGGCGAAAGCCAGCGCGTTTTCATTCCCTGTTAAAAGGGCGGGAAGCGGCAGCCCGATCATATGCCCCATGGTAAGGTACATTAGCGGTATCAGAAAAAGGAAGGAAACCCTGAGCCGGAACCGCATACTCTGAAGCGCTTCTACCTGCAGACGGTTTCTGTTTCCGTCCGCGGACGATGCAGTCTTCCCCGCAGTCTGCTCCGGTACCCGTACGCCGTGAAGGGAAGCGCCGTAGCCCGCATGGTCCACGGCCTGCGTGATTGTTTCGTCGTTCAGTCTGTTTTCGTCATACTCCACCGTCATGGAATTTGTCAGCAGGTTCACCTGACAGGTCTTCATCCCGTCCAGCCCGGAAACGGCCTTTTCCACATGGGCGCTGCAGCTTGCGCAGCTCATGCCGGTTATGTCGTATTTTTCTTTTGTCATAGTCTTATCCTCATCTGCCCGGCCGGGAAAGATATACACCCCCACCGGGTGTATGTATCATAGCACCGGCAGCCCTCTTCTGTCAAGTCATGGAAAACGGGCGGCACCTTACCGGTGCCGCCCGCCTTGTTCAGTTACCCGTCTGTCCTGCCTGTCCGTTCCGGTCATGCGTAACTTTCTTCCGTCATGAAATAGTGCTGCCGTCAGAAAGATAAACCGTATAGCCGTTCGTATTAATGGTGCCGTTGTTCGTAACGCCTGTCACGTAGCTGTCTCCCGTCAGTGTCCAGGAAGACCCGCTCCCAACGGTCACGTTTACCGTTCCGCCCTGACCGCTCGTGTTGATTGCGCCCGTATAGGAAGAACCATCCTTAAGCGTCATATCCAGAGAGGAAATGCTGTCGCAGGTAATATTACCGGTCAGTGTCTGGTCGGATGCCGTAAATACGACCGCTCCGCCGTTCTTGCCTTCCGTTCCCCATCCTCTTTCGGAGGAGTTCCCGGCAACCGTCATCAGCGTGCCGTTGGCAAGCGCCATGTTCACATTCGTAAGATCGATCGTGCAGGAGGTATTCGTAATATAGAACATGTCTCCCTGCTTTGCCGTAATGGAGCCACCGTTTGCGGAGAAAACCGCCGTCCCGGTGTCGGCATCGCCCGACATGGACTGATAGATCATGATGTTGTGGATATTTTCGGTGCTGTCGTTATAGGTCCCTGTCATGTTTCCCGTCAGCGTACAGTCAGTCAGTGCAACCGAATTCTTTCCTTCAACCACAATCCCTTCGGAATTGTTTGCCGTCAGGACCGCGTTCTGAACCGCAATCGCCGCCGTGGAATAAACCGCCGGAGAACCGCTGCCGTTTGTCGTGTACGTTCCGCCGTTTACGCTGACCGTGCCGCCTCCGCGGTCGCTCCGGATAGCTGCCGCTGAATTGCCGGAAGTATTGACGGTAAGGTTCGATGCGTTTGTCGTGCCGCCGCCGGCCGTCTGGATCCCGCCGGAATTATCCTTTGACGTGGTGATCGAAGAATCCGATACATTCACGGTCGTGCCGGTTCCGTAGCTGAAAATTCCGTTGCCTCCGGATACGGAAGTATTCACCGTTGCCCCGGAAATATTCACCGTGGCGCCGTTCTCCGCAAGAAGACCTGCATTGTCTCCGTAGAAATTGCTGTTGTCCAGGCTCGTGGTGTCGCCGGATGTTTTGTTTACCGTGATGTTGTTCAATGTTGCAGACGCAGCGTCCACGCGGAGCGCGTTCTCGTCAGCCGTCGTTGAGGAATAGGAATTTCCGCTGACGGTCGTTTCCGAGGAAATAGTTACTGCTGCCGTCCCGCTGTCCTTTGCCGAAGACTGTCCGCCGCCGTTTCCCCCTTCCGGCGGTTTCTGCATGCCGGTATTTCCCGAACCGGATCCGGAAGCTGCTTCCGTCGTCGCTGTCGCATTTGTCTTCACGACCTCCGCGGCGCTCGCGGAATAATATTTATTCAAAGCCGGTATCCCGGCGATCAGCACCACTGCCGCCGCAGTCAGTGCCATAATTTTCTTTCCCTGAAATTTCATTCTGATCCTCCGTTTGGAATGTGCATCATTTTTCGCACATTCTCTTTTCTGTTTCGACGACATCATAATTCCCGAATCTGAAACCATCCTGAAGGAAGGAGGAAATTTGCCTTAAAACCGCTTTTGTGCTACTGTATAGGACAGTTTTTCATGAATTTTCCATGCAGGAGAATCTGTTTCGATGAAAGAAACCAATACAAAAGCTTTTCTGACGGGAATACGGCACGGCTGGCCGATCGGAGTCGGCTATTTTGCCGTTTCCTTTGCTTTCGGCATTTCCGCGAGAAATGCAGGCTTCAGCGCGCTAGAAGCCGGCGTCATGAGCGCTCTGTGCAGCGCAAGCGCCGGACAGTTTGCAGGGATAACACTGGCTGCTTCCGGAGCTTCCCTTGCGGAAATGGCTCTCATGGAACTGATCGTAAATGCCCGTTATCTTCTCATGTCCTGCGCCCTGACGCAGAAACTGGATCCGAAACTTCGCACCGGACACCGGCTTGTTCTTTCCAATTACATCACGGATGAAATTTTCGGGCTTTCTGTCACCGTACCCGGAACTCTGAATCCGTTCTATACTTACGGCATTGTTTCCATGGCATCTCCCGGCTGGATTGCCGGCACCGTTCTGGGCGTGATCATGGGGAACATACTTCCTTCCTCCGTCGTAAGCGCCTTAAGCGTCGGACTTTACGGGATGTTTCTCGCCATCATCATTCCTCCTGCCAGAAAAAGCAAGGTCATCGCCTTTCTTGTCCCGCTGTCCATGGCGGCAAGTTTTCTTTTTTCGAAGCTGAACGATGCGGGCGTTTTCAGGGTATCGGAGGGTAACCGCATTATCCTGCTGACACTTGTCATTTCTCTTCTGGCGGCAGTCCTTTTCCCGCATGAAGAAAAAGAGCCCGGGAACAAGTCCCGGGCGGAGGATCCGTTATGAAGGAAAATTACTGGATGTATATTCTTGTCATGGCAGCCGTTACCTATCTGATCCGCGTACTCCCCATGACTTTAATCCGCAGACAGATCAGGAACAGGACCATACGTTCCTTCCTCTATTATGTGCCGTATGTGACGCTTGCTGTCATGACTTTTCCGGCTATCCTGCACGCCACATCCAGCATGTGGTCCGCGCTTGCCGCTCTCACAGTCGGCATTGTCCTTGCCTATTTCGGAAGCGATCTCATGATTGTATCCCTTGCCTGCTGCGTCACGGTCTATATTACGGAGCTGCTTCTGTAAGTCAGTTTTCAATTCTGACCAGGCAGTCGTGATCTTCGTTTCCGTTCAGCATGATCTCCAGGATCTTTTCCGTCATTTCGGTTCCCAGGTCATCCCTGCTCTTTGCGAAATTCTTCCATGTGATCTGAACGGGCTCGCCGTATCCGTGCATGCCGAAGCCGCCGCGGAGAACGTCATTAAGGGAATCCAGGTTGTATCCGACATTCCTGTCCCTGTCGCTCCGGCACGTCATGACACTGTAAATTTCGTCATAGAAACCGTCCAGATCGCTGAAATGATCTCCGTCTATCACATAGGATCTCCTGCCGGATCTTTCTTTCGCCGCTTCGCTCATTGCCTGCGGACGGTTCAGGGAATTCACCAGCATGGGCAGCGCCTTCTCGAACTTCACGCCGTACCAGTGGTCTTTGTCGTCCACGGTCTGCAGAATGCTTTCCGCGACAAAATCCGCGGCAAGGGAAGCCGCTTCGATCATGCTCTTACCCTGCATCAGTGCGCCGGTGAATGCGGACGCATAACAGTCTCCCGTTCCGTGGGAAGACTTGTTGATCCTTTCCGTAAAATAATATTCCGATTTTTTTTCTTCGCAGTCATAGACCACGTTGCCGAGTTCTCCCGGATGCGTCATGATCCCCTTCATTACAACGGTCTTTGCACCCAGCTTCCCAAGCTTTCCCAGAAGCCCGTCGATATAAGCCTGGTCATGGTCCTTTTCCCGGTACTCCGTTCCGGTCAGGAAACAGGCCTCCGTAATATTCGGCAGAATGATATCCGCATATCCGCAGAGCTTTTTCATGCATTCCACATACGACATGTCAAAACCGACATAGAGTTTCCCGTTGTCCGCCATGGCGGGATCTACGATCTTAAGTCCGTCCGGAGAAAGCGTCCTGTCCATGATGTCCTCTACATAGCCGATCTGTTTTGCGCTGCCCAGATATCCCGTGTAGACCGCATCGAACCGGATTTTTTCGGAAATCCAGTGTGCCTCGATCTTCGGGATATCGTCCGTCAGATCGCGAAAGGTAAACCCTTTGAAGCCGCCCGTATGGGTGGACAGAACGGCAGACGGCAGAATGCACGTCTCCACGCCGCAGGCTGACAGAATGGGCAGAGCCACCGTCAGGGAACACTGCCCCACGCATGAAACATCCTGAATGGAAAGTACGCGTTTGTTTTTCATTTATGAATTCCCTCCCGCTCTTTCAAGAGCAAACAGCGCCGCACCGGCGGCACCTACGATTTCCGGATCGTCGCATACCGTGATCTTTACGCCGGTCTTTTCTTCCATCGCCTTCACGACGCCCGTGTTCTTTGCAACCCCGCCTGTCATCATGTATTCCGGCTCCGGACCCACGCGGGATAAAAGCGACCATGCTTTCCCGGCAATGGCACGGTGGACGCCGGCGGCGATATCCGCTTTTTCCTTATTCTGTGCGATCAGGGAGATCACCTCGGATTCCGCAAAAACCGTACACATGGAACTGATCTCCACTCTTTCCCTTGCCTTTAAGGATTCCGGTCCCAGTTCGGAAATATCCAGTTCCAGCGTACGCGCCATGGCTTCCAGAAAGCGCCCCGTTCCGGCGGCGCATTTATCGTTCATGGCAAAATCCGCCACATCACCTTCGTCGTTCAGGCGGATGGCCTTGGAGTCCTGCCCGCCGATATCCAGAATGGTTCTTACCTTCGGATCAAAGTACCGTGCGCCTTTTGCGTGACAGGAAATTTCCGTCACGTTTTCGTCCGCAAAAGGAATGGATACCCGCCCGTATCCCGTGGAGATGATCTCTGAAAGATCCTCCCGGCCTATGCCAGCCTTCTTCAGGACATCCTCCAGGATCTTTTCCGCGGATACCGCTGTCTTGGCGCCTGTCCGCACCACCTCCGAGGCAATGATCTTTTTTTCGCCGTTCATGATCACGGCATTGGTCGATGTGGACCCGCTGTCTATTCCCATTACGTACAGATTTTTTCCGGCACCCATTTTTTCCTTTCTTCCCGTCTTATGGTTTCTTCCCTTCAGCGATTCCACGAACGCCTCTATCCGCGTCCGGATCTGTCCTTCACACTGCGCCGTGATATCCGTTTCCACCTTCAGGATGGAAAACTTCCCTGTGATATGCAGAAAGGAATACTCATAGGAATAGACGTCGCAGAACTTGACCGTATGATAGATCAGCCCGTCTATTTCGTCCGCAAAACCTTCCACATATTTTTCGCGGTTCGCGGCCTTGACCATCCGCATGCAGGGGATCTGGTTTAAAACCGCATAGGCATAAGCCTTCATAAACCCGTCCGGATGTTCCGCATCGGATAAATCCTCCGGCACGGCAGAATCCGGTATTTCAAAGGAACGCTTCATGCCCACGCATGTCAGATTGAAAACAAGCTTTACGTTCAGGTCATCCAGGAGATTCAGGATGGCACTGTTGCAGCGTGCCCCGATCAGGCCGATGCGGACCGCATCCTTTTGCACCGGCGCCTCTCTTAAAGCCGCCGCTTCCCTGCCCCTCAGGACAAATTCCAGGAGTTCCTTTTCAGAAAGCTTCCTGCCGGAAAAAGCCGAATAGGCTTCTGCCATTTTCAGGATCTGCCGCGCATAAAGCTCCGCCGTATAATCGTTCACGACCCGCGGGACATCCACGAGATAGATGAATTTTTCCGGATACTCATCCTTTAAGGTATCGTAAAGGCGCCGGATGGAATCGCAGCATGTGGTCAGGACTATCCCGTCATAGTTCTTATACGCGGCATCTTCCAGAACTGCCTTGGCATAGGAACAGACATTGGGATGCATTCTGGCATCCGCTTCGTCAAAATCCGTGACCACCGGTTCCATCCGCACCGGATCCGCACCCATTGCATCCAGCACTTCCACCGGTGTATATTTGCAAACATAACCGATCAACTGTTTTCCTCTTTTTCCTTCTGATTGATAAGTTCCAGAAACGCCTCGAACCGCGTCCTGATCTGTCCGTCATGACTGTTTCTTCTGTCAAGGGCATCCCCATCCAGAATGAGCATGGGCACTCCGGCTTTCCGCATGGCTTCCTTCATCAGCTGCGACCCGCCGGAGCTCTGCTTGCATCCCCAGTGACAGAATTCCACCGCCGCATCGCATCCGTATTCCTTCACGTATCTGACGCAGGCATCCGTCTTCCTGGTAAAACCACCGTTGTAGATATTGAGCAGCGCCTTCCTCGCAATGGCATGCAGCGGGCGGTCCGCGTCCATCTCCTCCATATAGTCCATGTTGAAGTCATCGCAGGAAATGGCATAGTCCGGATTGAAATTCAGATATTTCTGAAGCGTGGGCTGCCAGTACGGGGAAAGGTGTATCCAGAATATCTTTTTCCCGTGATCCTCCGGGTATGTTTCTATTTCCTCATTCATCATGTGAAAGAACTTCCATACCCACTGCGAGCCTATATCCATATGCGTGGCAAAAAGCATGAACAGGACAAGGACCAGCGTATTGGGATAGGCATGCGTCTTCCGCCTGACCATGGCCTGCCGGAATTCTTCCCTGGACGCGTTTTCCCGCCGGATGATTTTTTTCAGAGCATCCTCATCGTAACGTTTTCCCGTCTTCTCTTCCAGGATGCCGATCAGCTGCCTTAACTGCGCGACCACATAGTTTTCGGATTCCTCCGACCATTCATAGGGAATGTCCAGAACAAAATCATCAATCCCGTAACGGTCATGCATAGCGCGGAACGTATTCACGTTTCCGTCGCAGACCATGGATGTCGTTACTGCCATGATCGGTTTCCCCAGAATGCCGCATTCCACCGCGCCGAGGAAATTCCTGTGATAGGAACAGAGCGTAGGGGCTATCCCCGCGTTCTCCGCAGCATCGATAAAATAGTCTTCCAGACGGAAACCCGACAGATAGGACGCCAGGCATTCCATGGAAATGCCGCCGAGTCCGAAAGACTGCAGAAGTTCCGTCGGTGCGAAAATGTTGGTCAGGACGGTCTTGCCCGGGTTTTCCAGACGGTCGGCCACAACCTTGATTGCCTCGTAGTTCAGGTACTGGTATGCCTTCGGCATTCTCTTATCCGCCAGATGCCTGCATCGGAACTGTTCAAGCCTCAGACCGGTCTGTATAAGCTTTGCTGCCTTTTCCGGGTGCTTCCCCGTCAGTTGTTTCCGGACAATGTTTCCGTAGAATAAAGCTGCATCCATCCCCTGTCATTCCCTTCCCTTATCCGTTCTCTCCAAAAATCCGATTTCTCTATATCATAACATTAAGAGAGGCGGGCGAAAAGCACTTTCCCATCTTGCAATCCGATAAACCCTGTATTATGATAGGTTTATGGATTAGATCCCCTGAGGATCATCCGGAAAGGAATACTCCATCATGATGATTTCAACTAAAGGCCGCTATGCCCTCCGTGTCATGATCGATCTTGCGGAACACAGAGGAACTTCCTATATTCCTCTGAAAGACATAGCCGAAAGGCAGCAGATCTCGGAAAAATACCTGGAAAGCATCATCAAGGTACTGGTTAAGGCAGGACTTCTGGACGCCCTTCGCGGAAAGGGCGGCGGATACCGCTTAAACCGCGATCCTTCCTCCTATACGGCGGGAAGCATACTGCGGCTTACGGAAGGAACGCTGGCACCGGTCGCATGCCTCGAAACAAAGCCGAATCTCTGCAGCCGCGCAGCCGGGTGCCGTACTCTTCCCATGTGGCAAAAGCTGGACAAAATGATCAACGACTTTTTTGACGGCTACACACTTGCGGATCTTGCGGATCCGGATCTTTCCGGCAATGACTACGTGATCTGAACAAAAAATATTTTTATATAAACCCTATTTTCCTACTTGACATGTATGTTAATGTGATCTATACTCCAGATAATCCAATCAGGAAGGCGGTAACATATGAGTAAATACAAATTTGAAACTCTTGCCATTCACGCAGGCCAGGAAGAACCGGATCCGACAACGGACGCACGCGCCGTACCGGTTTACGCAACCACGTCCTATGTCTTCAGGGACTCCGCAACGGCAGCCGGCCGTTTCGGTCTTACCGTTCCCGGCAACATCTATACCCGTCTCGGGAACCCCACTTCGGATGTCTTCGAAAAGAGAATGGCTGCTCTTGAAGGCGGTGTCGGCGCTCTTGCCGCGGCATCCGGGTCCGCCGCCATCACATGTGCGGTCCAGAATATCACCAAGGCCGGCGATCACATTGTTTCTTCCGGCAGCGTTTACGGAGGCACCTACAATCTTTTTGAAAACACGCTCAAAGACTCCGGTCTCGACACCACCTTCGTGGACGGATCCGACCCGGAAAACTTTGCAAGGGCGCTGAAGCCGAATACCAAGTTCTTCTACCTGGAATCCCTCGGCAACCCAAATGCCGACATCATCGACCTTGAGGCCGTTGCGGAAATCGCCCATAAAAACGGGATCCCGGTCATTGTCGACAATACCTTTGCGACTCCTTTTCTTTTCCGTCCTCTGGAGCATGGCGCGGATATCGTCGTGCATTCCGCAACGAAATTCATAGGCGGGCACGGTGCCTTCATGGGCGGCGTGATCGTGGACGGCGGCAAATTCGACTGGACTCAGAACGACAAATTCCCGGGACTTTCCAAGCCGAATCCTTCCTATCACGGAATTGTTTTCACGGATGTATGCGGAAACGCTGCGTTCATCACCAAGGCCAGAACCACTTACATGAGGGACACGGGCGCCTGTATTTCGCCGGTCAACTCATTTGCCTTTATCGAAGGGCTGGAAACGCTGCCCTTACGGGTTGAACGGCATGTACAGAACGCACTGAAGGTCGTGGACTTCCTGAAGAACCATCCGCAGGTGGAAAAGGTCAATCATCCTTCTCTTTCCTCCGGGCACGAAAAGGAACTTTACGACCGGTATTATCCGAACGGCGGCGGTTCCATCTTTACCTTTGAGATAAAAGGTACCGCGGAGGACGCCAAGAAATTCACGGAATCCCTTGAACTCTTCTCGCTGCTTGCCAACGTGGCGGATGTAAAATCCCTTGTCATCCATCCGGCAAGCACGACGCATTCGCAGCTTTCGGAGAAAGAACTATTAAGCGTCGGAATTAAACCGACTACCATCCGCCTTTCCATCGGCTGCGAAAACATAGACGATATTATTGCCGATCTGGAACAGGGCTTTGAGAAAGTCAGAAAATAAATCAAATCAGGAGGAATCATCCATGTCAATTTACACATCTGCCGATCAGCTGATCGGAAACACACCCATGCTGGAACTCAAGCATATCGAACAGAAGGAAAATGCAGACGCACACATTCTCGCCAAGCTGGAATATCTCAATCCGGCGGGTTCTGTCAAGGATCGTATTGCAAAAGGAATGCTTGACGATGCGGAAAAAAGCGGCAAACTGAAAAAGAACTCCGTCATCATTGAGCCGACTTCCGGGAACACGGGAATAGGCCTTGCGTCCGTCGCAGCGGCAAGAGGCTACCGGATTATCATTGTCATGCCGGAAACCATGAGCGTGGAACGCCGTACGCTGATGAAGGCCTACGGTGCGGAACTGGTCCTCACGGACGGCGCACAGGGAATGAAGGGCGCCATTGCCAAAGCGGAGGAACTTGCGAAGAAAACACCGGACAGTTTCATCCCCGGCCAGTTTGTCAATCCCTCCAACCCGGCAACCCATAAGGCAACGACCGGTCCGGAAATCTGGAAGGATACGGACGGAAAAGTGGATTATTTCGTTGCCGGCATAGGAACCGGCGGCACCATCACCGGTGTCGGGGAATATCTGAAATCAAAGAATCCGGACGTGAAGATTGTCGCGGTGGAACCCGCTTCCTCTCCCGTTCTCTCCAAGGGTGTTTCCGGGTCCCATAAAATCCAGGGGATTGGCGCAGGGTTCGTTCCCGAAGTGCTGAACACCAAAGTCTATGACGAGATCATTACCGTTACCAACGAAGCCGCTTTTTCAGCAGGCGCGGAAATCGGGAAGTCGGAAGGCGTCCTGGTCGGGATTTCTTCCGGTGCCGCCGTCTGGGCGGGCATCCAGATTGCAAAGCGTCCGGAAGCAAAGGGGAAGAACATCGTCGTGCTTCTTCCGGATTCCGGAGACCGGTATCTGTCCTCCCCCATGTTCACGCAGGAGAACTGATTTGTACCGGACTTAACCTGAAGATTCATTCACATTCTTTCGAAAAAAAACGGCATCCGCGTTTTCGCCATGGATGCCGTTTTTTCATATCCGTTTTCTTATCCCAGTACTTCAATCTGGAAACTGTATTCCTTCGTCTCGCCCGGTGCCGCAATCTGTACGTTCCTCTTGTGTTCCAGAACGTCATCCTCATCGCTGCAGGTGGAAAGCCCCGCCCACGGTTCAATGGCAATGAACGGTGCATCCGTTCTCTTGGACCACAGGACCAGATACGGGAAATCACGGAATGTGACTTTCAGTCCCTTTTCCGGATCCTTCTTATGGTGATAGACCAGTTCGCGCGATTTCAGGCATTCATCAAAAATGATCTCATACTTCCGGAAAAGCTCATGGGAAAGCGGGAGTGTTTTCCCCTGCACCATTCCGGGCAAACGGTTCGCTTCATCGATCAGTCCTGTTTCGTTAACGGGTGTAGGTGTAGTTTCGCTCTCGTCCTTTTCAAAATCAATCTGGTAGTCCGTGTAGTCTTCTCCCGGATCCAGCGGGCATCTCCATGCCGGATGGCCTCCGATGAAGAAAGGCATTTTTTCCGTTCCCGTATTGGTGATGGAATAGGTAACGGTGATCTGTTTTCCGTTCAGCGAATATCTGTTTTCAAGGCGGAACGGAAACGGATACTGTTTCAGAAGTTCTTCATCGCTTTCAAGTGCCATGGAAATATGATCAGGTCCCTGCTCTTCCAGTGTGAATTCCCGGTTCTTGACAATCCCGTGCCGCTTCATGGAAACCGCCTTGCCGCTCTCCGTCACGGCCTTGAAATCCCTTAAGCCGCCGCAGACCGGGAAACAGACCGGTGCCTGCCCGGTCCAGAAAGCCGGGTCTCCCTGCCATAGATATTCTCTTCCTGTGCTGTCCTTCACCGATGCAAATGTTCCGGACAAGGTCTTTATTTCCACCGTCAGAGAACTGTTTTTAATCGCGTAATTCATATGATGATCCTCCCTCTGATACGTTTTTATCTACTATGCGTTAAATCGTATTAAAAATCAAGTTCCCGCATCCGTGAAAAAAATCTCCCGCCAAAAGACGGGAGATTTTCATAACGATTCTGTCTGATATCCGGCAGATAGTTACTTGTCTGCCGTCTCGCCTGTTGTTTCCTTTTCGGCAAGTTCCGGATGTTCCGCCGCCCACAGTCTGTCTGCCGTAGGCTTCCAGCACTTTGCATATTCCATGCATTTGCCGCAGAGATGTTCCGGAGACTCCGGAGACGTCATATCCGTGGAATGGGCACCGGATTCCTTGACCAGCTTCTGCAGGATGGCCGGGTTCTCCAGCATCGGACACGGACGGAGCATATTATTGTTGAACGGCTGATGTGCCTGATAGTCCTTGAACAGCGGCTGCTGCAGGCATTCAAGCCAGCTCTTGTCGTGGATGTTGGCGCTGGAATAGTGAATGAACACGCACGGCTCCACATCACCCGCGGGATTGATATGGCAGTAATATTTTCCCCCTGCCACACAACCGCTTACGAATTCGCCGTCGTTCTGGAAATCGACGACCATGATCGGCTTTCCACCCGTGTAATCACGGATGGCGCGGACACGGTTGTACATATATTCACGCTGTTCCGGATTCAAGAGCAGATCCGGCGATGCATCGTTTCCGACCGGCATATAATGGAAGTACCAGGAGTATTTCACGCCCTTGTCGATCAGCATATCCAGGAATTCGTCGGATGTGACTGTCTTGTAGTTGGCGCTGGTATAGCAGATGGATGTTCCGAAGAGAAGCTTATGCTTCTTCATCAGATCCATGGCATGCATGACCTTCTGGAAAGTTCCCTTGCCGCGGCGGGAGTCGTTGACTTCCTCAAAACCTTCCACGGAAATAGAGGGAACAAAGTTCGTCACATCCAGCATTGCCTCGCAGAACTCGTCATCGATCAGGGTCCCGTTCGTGAAAGCATGGAATGCGCAGTCCTGATGTTTCTTGAACAGCTTGATGATATCATTCTTGCGGACCAGCGGCTCTCCGCCTGTCAGCAGGAAGGAATGGGTCCCGAGGGCCTTTGCTTCCGTGACAAGTTTATCCATGTCTTCGAAGGAAAGCTGTTTCGTATGGCCGTATTCCGCAGCCCAGCATCCGGTGCAGTGAAGATTGCAGGCGCTGGTCGGATCAAACAGAACAATCCACGGAATGGAGCATCCGTATTTTTTCGCATTTTCATTTACAAGGTGAAAACCGCGGAAGCCGCCTTCATAACCCATATTCAGAAGTGCGGATTTGATGATCCTGGGGTCCACATCATCAAACAGCTTGTTGGTGTACTGCATCCACTTGCTGTTCGGATCCCCGAAAACCTCCTCACGGAGTGCCTTGTAGGCAGACGGCTGCCAGGTATCGCCATTTGTTTTTTCAAGAAGGTCTACCAGATGAAGCATTGCTTTCTGACGGTCCTTCCCGGCGTATTTAAGGGCAGCATCCAAACCGACGGAAAATGCCTTTCTCTGCGCCTGATGAGCAACTTCACTTAAGTCAATCTTTACCATTTCCATAACCTCCCGTAGCAAAAACATTTAAATTGGTTGCTTTTTACAGTTACTGTGTTATACTTTTCACGTCTTCAAGCATGTTACAAAGTGTAACACCATATTTTTGCAAAATCAACCTTAAACATTCAATTGTTACAAATGCGGGGAATCTGTTTCCATGAATAAAACCATATCGGGTGAAGATACGGAAAATACGGAAAAAGTTGAAAAGAAGAAGGGAAATGCATCCAATAACTTCGTAAAGGAATGCATGGTTTCCGCCCTGATGCAGCTTCTGGAAACAAAACCCATGTCGGAAATCACGGTCACCGATATCACGGACAAGGCCGGCGTATCCCGCATGAGTTATTACAGAAACTATGCTTCCAAGGACGAAATCCTGGCGGATCATCTGGATGATATCTTCAATACCTACATCGAACTCCTGAAAAAATGGAACTATACGGGAAGCTGTTTCGAATACGACTATCTTCTGCAGTGCTTTCAGTATTTCACGAAACATCAGAAATTTCTGAGCTGTCTTCTGAAAAGCGGTATGGGTGACCTCATGCTGAACCACCTTACCAAGTTCATCGTGGAAACATTCTGCCCGGATCAGAACGATATTGTCGACTATTACAAGATGCGGGCATTCGCCGGTTCCATTTACAGCGCCTATGTCACCTGGGCGGAACGGAAGAACAAGGAATCCCCCTGTGAAATGGCAAGGATCGTCTGTGCCATTTACGCAGGCACGGGAATTTCATGAGGCCGCAGATCAGCCTGCAAAGAACTTGTCGCGGTATCCCATGACAAAGATAAACAGGATCAGTAACGGAAGTATCCGGGAGAGGTAGAAGCGCGTCCATTTCGGCAGCTTTGTTCCTCTCCCTTCGTTTGCCTCCGCAAAGTATTTCTCAAATCCCCAGCCGTATCTGCCGGTGCAGAAAAGCGCGAAGATCAGGGCTCCGATCGGGAGAAGATTGTTGGATACCAGGAAATCCTCCAGGTCCATCAGGTTGGATTCCTTCCCGAAAGGCATGAATCCGCTCCATAAATTGAATCCCAGAACGCACGGAACGGAAAGAACCGGCAGCATGACCGCATTTACGAGCACCGCCTTTTTCCGGCTCCATCCCTTTACGTCCATGCAGATCGCAATGATGTTTTCAAACACGGCAATGACCGTGGAGAGACTGGCAAAACACATGAAGACAAAGAACAGCGTTCCCCATATCCTGCCGCCGGACATCTTCAGAAATATTTCCGGAAGCGTGACAAAGATCAGTCCGGGGCCGCTGCCCGCATCCACGCCGTAGGCAAAGCACGCCGGAAAAATGATCAGGCCTGCCATCAGTGCGACAAAGGTATCCAGAAGGATAATGGTCCGCGATTCCGTAAGGAGTGTCCTCTCCTTCGAAATATAGCTCCCGAAAATGGACATGGAACCGATCCCCAGGGAAAGCGTGAAAAAGGCCTGTCCCATGGCGGCATAGATCACCGTGAATATCCCGGACTTTCTTACCTTTTCCATGTCCGGGATCAGATAGAATTCCAGTCCCTTCCCGCCGCCCGGCAGGATAAGACTTCTTACGGCAAGGATCAGCATCAGGGCAAAGAGGCTGATCATCATCGGCTTGGAGATTTTTTCCACGCCGTTCTGCAGGCCTCTTCCCACGACAAGAAATCCGATGGCAATCGTAACGAGCATCCAGAAAATCTGGTAACCGGGATTGGCAAGCATGGACTGAAAAACCGTCCCCGTTTCCCCGGTATTCATTCCCGCGAATCTGCCCATGGCCATTTTCCAGATATAGGCAAGCATCCATCCCGACACGGTCGTGTAGTACATCATCAGGATATAATTTCCGGCAAATGCGAGATGGGCGAACCAGTGCCATTTTGTTCCTTCCGGCTCCAGCTTCCTGAAACTTGTGCCGACGCTTAAACCCGAACCTCTTCCGACGGCAAATTCCATGGTCATCACCGGAAGACCCATGATGACCAGGAAAAACAGATAGATCAGAACAAAAGCCGCGCCGCCGTATTTACCGGTGATGTACGGAAATCTCCATACATTTCCGATTCCGATGGCACAGCCTGCACTTACCAGAATAAATCCGAGTCTCGATGCAAAATTTTCACGCTTTTCCATACTTCTTTTTCTCTCCTCTGGTCAGTATTTTTCCGTCTGTCCCATCCGTCTTATGCCAGGCAATCCATTCATCCAGCGACCACGGCACGTAGTCCGAATACATGCAGAAGCAGTTCAGCATGTTGCATTCCAGCCCGGACATGTTGCCGTCATGCTTTCTGTCCACTTTTCTTTTCCGCATCACGGAAGCGAATTTCAGGATATCCTTCTGGTCTTCGGTGTCATGCACATGGCCGTAGACCATGAAGGTTTTTGAGCCGCCCTTATTGCTCTGCCTGTACTGTCCGTTATAGCAGAGAATGGGATAATGACAGCAGATCACCTTCCTGCCGTTGTCATGAAATTCCCGGTAATACGCGATATCCCGGAACAGGCTTCTGTCCAGATCCTTTTTCATTGCCCAGGCGTCATGGTTTCCGACCAGCAGATACTTTTTCCCGTTCAGCTGCCGGATGATCTCCTCCGCTTCCTTTGCGTCCCGGCTCCAGACCAGATCTCCCAGGATGACCACTTCATCGTTTCTTTTCACGCGGCCGTTCCACTGCCGGATCATATAGTCATCCATTGTCTGAACGTCTTCAAAGCCGCGGCAGTCCATGGATGTGTTCAGGGCGCCGTGCAGAAAATGACTGTCGGCTATGTAATATCTCATGTTTTTTTCCGCTTTCCGGTCTCCCGATTTCCGCTTTCCAGTTTCAGCAGTTTTTCCTTCGTTTCCAGGCCTCCGGCATAGCCGGTCAGTTTTCCGTCTGAGCCGATCACGCGGTGGCACGGAATGATGATGCCGACCGGATTCCGGTTGCACGCCATTCCCACTGCGCGGGAAGCCTTCGGATTTCCGGCTGCCTTTGCGATTTCCCCGTACGTTCTCGTTTCGCCGTAGGGAATCCGGTTAAGTTCCTTCCAGATTTTCTTCTGGAACTCCGTTCCCTCCGCATATACCGGCAGATCGAATTCTTTCCGCTCCCCGGCAAAATATTCCAGAAGCTCCCGGTATGCGCGGTCTGTCAGCGCCGTTCCCTTTTTCTGCCTGCTTTCTTTTCCCGCATTCCGTTTTTCCAGCCCCGTGATCTTCCCGTCCGTATCTTCAATTCCGAAAATACCGAAAGGCGTCCTGTAGATACCGTATCCGCTCATAATCTTCTCCCGTTTCCTTATTCGTTTTCCGGGAACGCGCCGCACTTTTTCATATCCGCGGTATATTTCCCGCTGTCAAAATCCGAAAACATTTCCGCATCCGATGCGGACGCTTCCTCATAAAGCGCCATTGTTTTTTCCCGGAGGTATTCCGTTTCCAGAAGGATATCCGCACTGTCCGAAAGAACTGCCGTGCCTTCCATGCGGTATCCCGGAATGACCGCCGGCTTCCAGGCAGACGCAGCGGCCTGATCTTCTTTTGACGGCATTTCCCTTTTCCCGCTGTAAGGAACATCCGACGGCCAGTAGCACGCGTAACTGTTTTCTTCCCCGGCTTTTTCCGCTGCTTTTTCCGTTTCCTCTTTGCTCCAGCCCGCTTCCGATGCCGTTTTTCTTTCGATCTCCAGAAGAATTTTTTCCGCATCCGCATCGGACTCCGTTACGTCTTCCTTACTTTTATTCCCCAGAAATTTCCGCGCGGACTTCAGCTCCTCCCGCCAGGCCAGATACCTTTCCCCGTTCCGGACCGAAACAAGAAGATCCCTCCCGGTAAATTCCGGCTCCGTATAGGAAAACCCCTCGGTCTTAAGCGACAGATGATTGAAAAAATCATCCACCGGATTGTCCGCGGAAAGTCCGGATGCCTTCAGCACCGCGGCTCCGGGCACGCCGGCAGTATCCCCGGCAATGTCCTTATTGCTTTCGCTGTCGTATGCCGTATCGATCACGCGGTGAAAGGCATTCCTGTTTAAGAAGATTGCCGCCGTAACGGCCGCCATGACCGCAAGGGAAAGGACGAGAGGAATCATTCCGTCAACATATCCCTTCTTTTCTTCCAGACCGTAATAAAGCATATAACAGACAAAACTTGCCGTTCCCGTGATTCCGACGGAAAGCGCAAGAACGACGGAAAGCTTTCCGCTCAGGACTTCCGTTCCGGCCGCATCGTTAAGCACCGTGAATTCCAGCATCATCCAGCCCGTGATCAGGAAAAGTTCCGTGGTCACCCTGCGCCGGAAAAGAAAAAGGGAAAGCAGAAAGAGCACGGCATAAAGCGCCACGCTTCCCCAGAGGATCAGGGAGGAATCCGTGAAACCGTATTCCCGCGGAATTTCCCGGAAACCTAAGTTCATCACGATAATCCCGGAAAGCCCCGCCGCAAAAGCAAGAAACAGCAGGACGCCTGTCACGCCCCTGCCGGCATCCGTCCCCGGCTTGAACCTTATGATCCACCACAGAAGATAAAATATACCGCAGAAAATCATCAGCAGATTTCCGGTCAGTATTTTCTGCATGCATGCTCCTCTCTCCGGGCGTTCATTCTCCGGAATGCTTTCTTGCTCTTCTTAACGTCATGATCTCTTTCCGGTATCCCTCAAGATCATTCGGCGTCTCCAGATAAAACGGAAGGTCCCTGAGAGCCGGGTGTGTGATGATCTTCTTAAACGCCGGAAGTCCTATAAAGCCCTTCCCTATGCACTCGTGCCTGTCCTTATGGCTCCCCAGTCCGTTTTTACTGTCGTTCATATGGACGGCCTTCAGATTTTCAAGTCCTATCACCCGGTCAAATTCAGAAATAACCTCATCAAGGTGATCCCGTATGTCATATCCCGCATCGAACACATGGCAGGTATCCAGGCAGACGCCCACTTTGTCCTTCAGCTTCACGCCATCCAGAATGGCGCGGACCTCTTCGAAGGTCTTTCCGATCTCCGACCCTTTGCCGGCCATGGTTTCGATCAGAACGGTTGTGGTCTGCTTCTCTGTCAGAACCCGGTTTAAAAGAGCCGCCGTCTTTTCAATTCCTTTCTGCGTCCCCTGTCCCACATGGCTTCCGGGATGAAAATTATAAAACTGATGCGGCAGATATTCCATGCGCAGGAGATCATCCTTCATGGTACTCTCCGCAAATTCCATGACGCGCGGGTTCTCCGCGCAGGGATTCAGCGTATACGGCGCATGAGCCAGAACGCACGGAAAAGAATGTTCCTTCATCAGCGTAAGAAGTTTTTCCGCGTCTTCCGGATCCACAGCCTTTGCGGCACCGCCTCTCGGGTTCCTTGTGAAAAACTGAAACGTGTCCGCGCCGATTTCCAGCGCGGTCTCTCCCATCGCATAAAAACCGCCCGATGAAGAAAGATGGCATCCTATGGCAAACATGGTTTCCTCCTGTCCCGTATCCGGAAATCTTCCGGCTTATCCCAGAGCGACATCCAGGATCATCATCAGAACAAACCCGACCGCGCAGCCTATGGTCGGCGCATTGCTGTGATGCCCGCTGTCATTGCCTTCCTGCGCTTCCGGGATCAGCTCTTCCACCACGACATAGATCATGGCCCCTGCCGCGAAGGACAGGATGTAAGGAAGCAGCGGCGTTATGAAACCGGTCAGCGCGATCGTGAGCAGCGCGCCCGCAGGCTCCACCACGCCTGAAAGGAATCCGTACAGAAACGCCTTTTTTCTTTCGGCGCCGTTCGCCACAAGCGGCATGGAGATCACGGCCCCCTCCGGGAAATTCTGTATGGCAATCCCGACGGAGAGCGCCATGGCGGAAGCCATTGTCATATCCGCATGACCGGACAGCACGCCGGCAAATACGACGCCGACCGCCATCCCTTCCGGAAAATTATGAATGGTAACGGCCAGCACCAGCATCGTATTCTTTTTCAGACGGGAAGCCGGTCCTTCCGGCTCGCTGCTGTCCATATGAAGATGCGGGATCACGCTGTCTAAAAAAAGCAGGAAGAAAACGCCTGCCATAAAGCCGACCGCCGGGGGAATCCATCCCGGAATCCCCTGCCTTACGCTCATTTCAATGGCGGGATTGATCAGCGACCAAACGCTTGCCGCAATCATGACCCCGGACGCAAACCCGAGAAGTGTTTTCTGTATGCTCTCCCTGATTTCCCCGCGCAGGAAAAATACCATAGCCGCACCGAGTGTAGTCCCGAGCAGCGGAATGAGCAAACCTGTTGCAATCTGAAGTGCCATGGACTCCTCCCCTTTTCCGTATTCTGCTCCGTAGATTATAACACGTTGCCTTCTGCCATGCAGTCGGTTTTTGCCCGTTTCCGGCCCCTGGTGATATAATCGGATAAAAGGAGCAAAACCATGTCACTTTCATCCGGAATAATAGAAATCGATCTGCACGGCTTAAGGGCGGAAGAAGCCAGAAAAAAAATAGACGCTTCGCTGAAAAATGTTTCGCCAAGCGTCTATCGGATACGTCTGATCCACGGTTATCACGGAGGCACCGCCATCCGCGAAATGATCCGGGAAGAATACAGCTACGGCCGCGAGGAAAAAGTACTTCGCGTGGCACCGGGAGAAAACCCCGGCATCACCGATCTTATCCTGCGGGAATACTGATCAGTTCTTTCTGCGCCCCATAATGCGGAGCAGGTACAGAAACAGGTTGATGAAGTCAAGGTAAAGCTGCAGAGCGGAAAAGATAGATGCCTTCCTCAGCATTGCCGCGTCCTGCTGCTGCGAATAGACAATGTAATAGGCTTTGATCTTCTGCGTGTCATAGGCAGTGAGAAGCAGGAAGATGAAAATGCCTACGGTACAGGCAAGCATTTCAAACTGCGAAAGAAATCCGGAAAGCGGGCCTACGGAGCAGAGAATCCAGAAAACCACAAGGAAGATCAGCCCGCCGAGCATAAGCGGCCTTAATCTGGAAAGATTCGCATGTGTCAGATACCCGATCAGCGCCATGACGCCGAAAAACAGTGCCGTTGCACCGAAGATGAAGATCAGACTTGTCATTTCATACATCAGAAAATATGCGGAAAAGACAACTCCGTTCAGAACCGAATAAAGCAGAAACAGGAAACGCGCCGCCGCAACCGGAAGCTTCCGGATGGCCGCGGAAAGAATGATGACGACCGCAAGCTCCGCAACCGCAAGGGCAATATAGGCATACGGAACCGAAAATACATATAAAATGTATCCGGTCGCATAACCCGCATAGGCAACCGCAAACGTGACCAGAAGCCCGATAAACATCCAGGCAAAGGTCCTTACCGTATAAAGTCCCAGCCCGTCCATGGAAACCGACTGTGCGGGATTTGCATAGACCATACTCTGTCCGAATCCGCCGAACATGTTCCCCGCCGCTTTCTGCGCATTGTAATTCTGCTGCATGTATCCGTTCGGATTGAAATTATTTCCGTCAGAGCCGCTCTGGCTGCGGTTCTGCGGAGCATTGTTTTCCTGATTATAACTGTCCGGATTGAAATTCCCGGGACTGTACTGACTGTTGTTCATGTTTTCCATAGGTTTTCCTCCTGTGTTTATGTTACTTATTGTACGCTGTTTTCCCCAGTTCTTCAACCGGGGTATTTTTCTTCCTGTTATCTGATCTTTTTTCCGTCCAGGACAGCTTCCGTCAGACTGTCTCCGCTGTAAACCAGCTTCAGTGAAAAGAACGGATGCTCTTCCCGCAGCAGCTTTAAGAAAATACGGTCGCCTTCCCAGATCGGAAGGCCGTCCACATCCTTCACGGGAACCCATTCCAGATTTCCCTCATCGCACGGTTTCATTTCGCCCGTGAATTCCTCCGAAGTGAAAAGATGCATGTATTCCGTTCCGTAAAGATCGGAAACGAACGTTACGATGCCGCAGTAACGCCACGACTTAAGCGTGAGGCCGGTCTCCTCCTTTGTCTCGCGCAAAAGACAGTCTTCCGGACTTTCCCCGTTTTCGAACTTTCCGCCGATGCCGACCCATTTGTCATGATTGAGGTCGTTCTTCTTTTTCACGCGGTGAAGCATAAGAAAACTGTCTCCGGAACGGATATAGCACAGTGTCGTGTTCTGCATATTCATCATGGTTTTATTCTCCTCATGTGGCCTTCCGGTTCTTTTCCTGCATCTTCATACGTTTCTGTGCCTCTTCCCAGTACCTGCCGAAACGGTATATCAGTTTTTCCTCCGGTATCCTGTCGCCTTCCCTGATCCCGTATTTTTTCAGAAGATCGTCAGGCGCTTCCATGACACAGTTTCTTTCCCCGTCCGTAAGTTCCATCCGGATCAGCAGAGGCGCTCCCTCCGGCCTTTCCTCGCATCCGAAATCCGCTTCCGTAATGAGGCTTACAAGAAAACCCTTCTTCCGGTTTTCCGGAATATACTCTTCTATTGCGCATATCCTGTCGCTCAGCGCAGGATGCGAATATGTCGTCCGTACAATAAAGGGATGCGGATTCACGTCCGCGAAATCATTGCCCGAAAGTTTTTTCAGAACAGAGATCAGTTCCGGTCCGTATCCCGCCCGGGCGGAATCCGCATCGGCACGGTATTCAAATCTTCTGGAGAATGCGCAGAACGGAATATTGCACAGCGTCATGACCGGATTCATCAGTACCGACGACGCAAGGAAAAGGATTGCCCCGAAGGGAAGCGGAAGCCCTGAAAAGCCGAGAGAAGCCATAAGCCCTGGATCCGCGACCATCCGGTACAGGATCAGGACAAACGGGATATAGGCAAGCGTCTGAAGCAGCGCCGCCTTCCGGGCATCCCGGTGTCTGAAATGAGACAGCTCATGAGAAAATACGCCCAGGATTTCCCCTTCGGTGTAATTTTTCACCAGATTGTCATAGAGAACGATCTCCCTGTATTTTCCCATTCCGGTGCAGAAGGCGTTGGAACGTGTGGTCCTTAAGGAAGCATTCATCACGTAAATTTCCTTAAGTCCGTATCCGCTTCCGGTAAATATTTTCGTCAGGTCTTCCCTGAGCGTCCCCTCCGGAAGAGGCGTGAACTTATGGAATATTTTCAGGAAGGTCATGCCGTATGCGGAAACAAGAACCGTAAAGAAGACAAAAACGGCAAACACGGCCGCAATAAAATATTTCCCCATGCATCCGTAAAAGAAAATGCACAGCATGGTTATCCCTTCCGACAGGATTAATGTGAGCAGAAAGCTTTTTACCGAATCCAGCAGAAAGGTTTTTCCCGTGCTTTTGTTGAACCCGTATTTTTCCTCTATATGGAAGGTATCATAACAGTCAAAAGGAAGGGAAAGCAGCGTAAGAAAAACCGTAAGGACAAGAATGAACCAGAAAGACGCCCCGTACTCTCCTGCCGGCAGCAGAGCCGAAACTGCCGCAAAGCCGTCCGTAAGGATCAGCACAAACATCAGCAGGAACAGAAGCGCACCGCTGATCAGGGAAAGCCTGCCGCGTTCCTTTGTATAGGCGCAGAATTTCCTGTATTTTTCCGCATCGTACACGTCCCGTACGTTTTCCGGCACGGGAAGTCCGAGCTGCATTCTTTTCAGATGATGCAGGAAACATGACCAGAAAAACTGCGCGGTCAGAAAAAAGAGCAGAATGATCTTGAACATGCCACCGTCCTTTGCTGATTCTGTCTGATTGTATTACACCCCTGTCTTCAAATCAAGCAGGTAAGGAAAAGCGGCCGGGATGTTCCGGCCGCTTTCGTGATTCTCTGTGGGTTATTTCTTATCTGTGGGTTCTTTCCTGTCTGTAAAATTTATATCCGCTGATATTTCCTACCGCCTGTAACTTTTGCTCTTGCCGGCTTCAGTCGCTTCTTCGCGGTCCGCCCTGCATTCCGCCGCCGGGACCGCCGCCCTGGCCACCGAATCCCTGGTTTTTGCTGTTACGGGTACCGGAGCTTTCGCTTTTCTGCGGTGACTGCGGTGATGCGGGATTTCCCATCATATTATCCACAACCGGAATATCCAGTCTGTGGTCCATCGAATAGGTCTTATAACCGAAAAACGCGGCCAGCCCGATCGATATGACCAGCAGAACGATCAAAACGACATTATTGTTATTCTTCTTCATTTTTCAGCCCTCTCCGGCAAGAATATTCCATCCGGAACCTTAAATTAGTCTTAAAAAGGGCTATTTGTCCTTTTTTTCTTCCGTTTTCTTATCTTTTTTATCTGTTGTGTCGGTTTTCTTCTTATTGCCGCCTTCCAGCCTGCTGACATAGACAGCCGCCGCAACAAAAATAACCGCCATCACAATGACGAGTACCGTATTCATGGAATAAGCCTCCTGTTGTTTTTTAGGAACGGCATCCTTTTCCGGATGCTTTAAGACATAACTGCAGGCTTATTTTATTTTTTTCCGTCCTTCCTGTGAATGTAAAGCAGGATAACCCGGCAGGAGCCGGGTACCGTTTTCTTTCTTTCCTGTGCGAGACAGATCAGATACAGGGAAGCCAGACCTGTCAGAATGAACAGAAAGATCTCCGAAAGCAGGAGAACTGTTCCCGGAGCAGGATCCGTCAGACCGGCAAGCTGTTCTCCCGGTCCCAGATCAGCCCGTACCGTTTCCCTGCTGTAGAATGATGCGGGCCTGTCCACAGGGAGTGTTTCGAACATCCTTGCCGTTCCCGGTATGAATGAGTAATCCATGGAAAGGGAATCCGCTTCTGACAGCGAAAACCCCACAGCGGCAAGAATGATCATTGCCGCGACAAACAGACATATTTTCCTTTTTAAGAAATGTAATGAGCTTTTCATGGAAAAAGTCCGTCATTCCCTCCGGATCCGATATTTTCCCTTACCGTTTCATGATATCCTCCGGTACGGAGGCATCCTTTCCCGCCATGTCAACCACTTTTCTGAAACCTTCCCGGTGCTTGAGTCTGCCTCCGAGCGAGGTAACGACCGCCGTGATATGTTCCTTTCCGACTGCATCGGCAAATGTATTGACCGCAGGCGGCAAAGTACCCGCCCACAGCGGGAACACCACCATGATATCATCGTTCATGTCCGGCTTCTCGTAATCCGCGGGAATCCGGCTGCCTCTCGCTGACATGGCGCCTGCCTTCAGGAAATTGATCCGGCCGCTCCAGTCCCTGTGATCATCGATCTTCCTTGCGGCGGTGCCGTACGACAAAGCCAGCTTTTCCGCCACTGCCCGGCTTCTTCCGGTTCTCGAAAAATAATATATCTGCATACGGTTTTCTCCCCGTCCGGCTGCTCCTTCGAAAATTTCCGGAACATCCGAACTTTTTTATTTCAGGCCCCGTCTTCTGTTGAAAAAGGAGGCTGTTTATGTATTATTGTAGAAACTGCGGTCATATGCTGGAAGAAGGAATACGGTTCTGCCCTTCCTGCGGTACGCCGGTTTACGGAGCGGATGCGGAAATGAAATCTTCCGGAACCGCCGAAGCAATCCGGAGTGCCGAAAATGAGGATACCGAAAAACTGTTTGCCGTTCTTTCCTATTTCGGTATTCTGGTTTTGATACCTGCCTTTTCTTCACGGAAATCCGGTTTCGTGCGTTTCCACGCCAATCAGGGGCTTGTCCTGCTGCTTGCGGAAACGGCGGCATGGATTGTCGGAGCCATGATCCATGCGGTTCTTTTGACCGTCTCGTGGAGGCTGTTCCTTGTTGCTTCCCTGTGGAATCTGATCTGGATCCCGCTTACGGTCCTCTCCGTCATGGGTATTGTCAATGCCCTGAAGGGTTTAAGGAAAAAACTTCCCCTGATCGGCAAATTCAATCTGCTGAAATAAAATTCCGCGCCGGATATCCGCAACAGGGTTCTGCTACATTATAAAGGAATTACGGGCATGATACAAGAATCCCCTGCGGATATTCTTACGGGGAAAGATGTCTGCTTTACCGTTAAAAAGAAACAGCTTCCGGTCGCTTTGACGGAAGCTGTTTCTTTTATTTCGGATTCCGAAGCAGTCCGATGACGAACCAAAGTCAGGACATCTTTTTATCCGGAATGACAATACAGAGCAGAACCGTGGCAGCCATGTCCGGCAGTGTGCTTCCGACCGGAAGATCGACCTTCATCAGCATGCGGTAAAGAATTAAACCCGCGACCCAGATAAGCAGATTTCTCACGCTGAACCGGCTGCCGCTGCGGTTTTTTTTCAGGATAAAGAAATCCGCGATCTGTATGGCGATCATGGGAGCGAAGGCAGACCCGATCAGATAAAGAAAATCCGTGATATTGTCCATGGGATAGATCATGGCTGCAACGGTTCCCAGGGCCGCCGCACCGACGGCGACTTTTTTCCCGCCGGTCTTTTTAAAGACGGATTCACTGGAAACGCCGGCGGAATAGGCATCAAGGAAGGTCGTGGTAACCGTTGAAAGGATGATGATCAGAAGTCCGGCAACACCGAGTCCCGCTCTGACCATGATCTCGGCAATGTCACTCCCGCCGGTGCGGATGGCAGCGCCCATTCCGATCACATACATCCAGCAGCTTGTAAGACCGTAGACAATGGTACTTGCGGCCGTTGCCTTTACCGGCTTTGCTGCATTCCTTGTATAATCGCTGATCAGAGGAAGCCATGAAAGAGGCATGGCAACGGAAAGCTCCGTCGCCGCTCCGAAGGTGATGCCGTCGGACAAACCTGCGGCAGAGGATCCTGCCGTTAAAATCACCCTGCAGAGGATGACCGTCAGAACAAAAAGCGCGGACATGGCTGCTATGTTGATCTTTCCGAGATTCCGGATACCGATCAGGATCCAGAGAAGGATAAGTCCTCCGATGACCAGACACCATACCCATGTGCCGGCGGGCAATGCGACATTTGCCGCCAGTGCGCCGTCATAGATCATGATGGATGTCCATCCGGCAAGCTGCAGAATATTCAGGATTACAAAAAGCAGGCTGCCTTTCTCCCCGAAGCTCAGCCTGACGGTCTCCATGGAACTCCTGCGTGTCTTCCCGCCGATCAGCCCTGCCAGAAAAAACAGGGAACAGCCGATTATATGCCCGAGCAGTATTGCGTAAAGTCCCTTTTTAAATCCGAGCGGCGCAAAGTAGGTACCTGTCAGGATTTCGGCAATGGACACGGCAGCGCCGAACCAGATCAGTCCGTTTTCCAGTACTGAAGTACGTTTCTCTTCCATGCTATTCCGCCGCCTTTGCAAATTCTCCCTGCAGGGCAAAAGCATGGTTCATGGGACCGCTTCCTCTGCCCAGGTCCAGCATGGCGGAAAGCGCGCCGGAAATATAGGATTTCGCACGTTCTATTGAAGTGAAAAGGTCAAAGCCCTTTGCCAGATTTGCCGCAATGGCACTGGAGAGCGTACAGCCGGTGCCGTGCGTATTGGGATTGTCGATATGTTTTCCGTTCAGCCACCGGAATTCTCCGCCGGCATAAAGAAGATCATTTGCATCATTCAGACTGTGACCGCCCTTGCAAAGGACCGCGCAGCCGTACCGCTTTCCGATTTCTTCCGCGGCTTTCATCATATCTTCCGGCGTGGCGATCTTCATTCCGGAGAGTACTTCCGACTCCGGGATATTCGGCGTTGCTACGGCTGCGATCGGCAGCAGTTCCTTTTTCAGGACTTCCACCGCTTCCCCGCTGATCAGTCTCGCTCCGCTCGTAGCCACCATAACGGGATCCACGACAATATTTTCGGCAGCGTAATCCTTCAGTTTCCCGGAAATGACCTTGATCAGTTCCCCCGATGATACCATTCCGGTTTTTACCGCATCCGGTCGGATATCGCTGAAAATGTCGTCAATCTGCTCCGCCAGAAAATGCGGAGTCACCTCCATGATTTCCGTTACGCCGGTCGTGTTCTGCGCGGTAAGCGCAGTAACCGCGCTCATGGCATAAACACCATTCATCGTCATTGTCTTGATATCTGCCTGAATGCCGGCGCCTCCGCTGGAATCGCTTCCGGCGATCGTTAATGCTGTTTTCATTTCCGTTTCCCCCTTATTAGATTATCTTTCACGGCAAAAGGTGGTGCCCCCGGTTTGCCGGAAAAATCAGAATCAGAAACCCGAAACAGACTTAAGGAAATTCCCGGCATCCGAAAAACCGGTCAGATAAAAATCCGCCAGTTCCCGTAAAGCCGCCTGGTTTTCTTCGGATCTGTCGAAAACCCCCACTAACGGAAAACCGTCTTTTTTTGCGGTTTCCGCAGCGTACAGCGCATCTTCGAAAATATAAGTATCCTTTTTCTTTGTCCCGAGAAACCGCATTGCTTTCCGGAAAACGGCAGGTTCATCTTTTCCGGAGCCTGCTTCCGAACAGGTGATGATCTCCGTAAAATATCCGTCCAGTCCGCACCGGACAAGAGCCGCTTCCACAAGATACCGGTCTGTCGCCGTTGCAATGCACATGACAGTGCCGCTGTCCTTTAACATCTTGAGAAAAGTTCCGGCGTCCTTTTTCGGCAGTACTTCGTCCCTGTAGAAATGCTCGATCATCCGGTCCACGCCATTCATGATTTCATCAACCGGAAGCGTAACGCCGTATTCGTTTCTGTAATAGCAGGCTGACTGGTACAGGCTCATGTTCTGAATGATCTTATTCAGATCGTTTCGCGGCACATATCCGATGGAACGCAGGTAATCGCTTCCTATGGTATCCCAGACATACATGGAATCAAAAAGCGTGCCGTCAAAATCAAAGATCGCGCCCTTTATCATATTCCCGCCATTTTTACGGTCAGAGCCTTCATGGTTTCGGCTGCCCTCCGTATATCCTTTTCGGCAAAGATTGCGCTGACCACCGCAATGCCGCAGATGCCGCTGCCGGAAAGCCGCATGACGTTATCCCGGTTTATTCCGCCGATGGCAATGACCGGAATGCTGACCGCATCACAGATTGCCTTCAGCGTTTCCGGAGTGACATTATCGGCGTCCTCCTTGGTCCCGGTGGGGAACACCGCTCCCACGCCGAGATAATCCGCTCCTTTTTTTTCGGCCTGAACGGCCTGCTCAACGGTCTGTGCGGATACGCCGAGAATTTTATTTTCTCCGATCAGGGCACGGACGTCTCCTGCTTCCATATCGCTCTGCCCCACATGAACGCCGTCCGCATCCGCCATAAGCGCAACATCCACATTGTCGTCGATTACAAACGGAACATGATAACGGCTGCAGAGCGCCTTCATCACGACCGCTTCATCCGTATAATGCCTTGCATCCAGTTCCTTTTCCCGCAGCTGGACAAAGGTCGCCCCGCCGAGAATTGCCTGTTCGACCTGTTCGGATAAAGTTGACCCTTTTAGCCACCGGCGGTCTGTTACCGCATATAAGAGCAGGTCTTTCCTATCGAATCTCATATTTTGCACCTTCCTTTAACTGTCCGGCGTTCATATTGTAAACAGCATCGATGATGCGGTTTCTGTAAGTGGAATTCCCGTCGCCTTCCCGCATGTTTGCGAATCCGATCTCGCCGGCAAGACCCATTGCACAGACAGATGCCGCGGCGGCCTCCAGCCTGCGTTCCGGATTTGCAACGGCAAAAGCGGTCATCATTCCTGAAAGCTGACATCCGGTTCCCGTGATCCTGCACATTTCCGGCCTGCCGTTCCGGATGACATAGCACTGTTTTTTATCGGCTACCAGATCAATTGCACCGGTGATCGCAATAATACAGTTCCTGTCCTCCGCAAAGGACTTCGCGAACAGGACCATACGGTCAAGATTTTCTTCCGTCACGGCATCGGCAGTGTCAGCGTCCACGCCTTTGGTGGTTCCGCTGCCGCAGGCCATGGTTTTGATCTCGGATATGTTGCCGCGGATCATGTCAAACCGGATTTCTTCCGAAAGCTTCAGGGCAGTTTCCGTGCGCAGTCTGCTGGCACCGGCTCCCACAGGATCCAGCAGAACAGCATGGCCGAGTTCGTTTGCCCTGTGTCCCGCCAGAAACATTGCCTCAATGCTTCGTTTGTTCAGTGTCCCGATATTGATGTTCAGCCCGCCGCAGATCGAGGTTATGTCCTGGACATCTTCCGGTTCATCGGACATGATCGGGTTTGCGCCTAAGGCAAGCAGTATATTGGCGACATCATTGACCGTGACGTAATTGGTAATATTGTGGATGAGCGGGGATTTCTCCCTTACTTCGGTGATGCAGTCTTCAAGCATGTTTTTTTCCTCCCTGTGTTTTCCCTTCCGGCATAAAAAAACGGGCATACCGGTCAGGGTATACTCGTTCATTGCATTGCTTACGATATCCCTACGTTGGCATTATCCAAATCAGGTATACGGGTCGAAGTTTACTTCCTCTCAGCCTGCTTGCCGCAAGCTCCCCGATATTCAATTGTTCTGTATTATATCACCTTTTCCGGAAAAGCAACAGAAAAGTTTCCGCACTGCCTGTCATGTACTGGAAGACGTACCGAAGTTCTGATAAAATAATGAATATGGATGAACCGGAAAACGCTGTACGCATGCCGCAGCCGGACAGAAAGGATCCTTCATATGTCTGTCACACGAAAGGACAAAATAACTGCTGTTCTTCTCTGCGCGTTTTTCACTTTCTGTATCCTGTATGAATGTTCGCAGACATCTCCCCGCTTCGTGTTCAGCACCTGGGTTGACCCGCACTGTTATCTGACCATCGCGAAAGCAATTCTGAAGGGCCGCATTCCGTACCGGGATATTTATGACGTGAAGGGCCCGCTTCTGTACCTGCTTTACGTCCCCGCCGCTCTCATTTCCCGTAAATCCCTGTCCGGCGTTTTCATTTTGGAAGCGCTGACCGGCACGGGCGCGCTTTATTTTACATGGCGGTACCTGCGGGAAAAACTGACCGCGGCCGCGCTTCCCCTGATTTTCCTGGCAGGCGTTCTGCTCTTCTGCTTTGAGCCTTTTTCCGCGGGCGGCAGTGCCGAAGAACACGCTCTGCCGGTTTTAACTTACTGTTTCTGGAAATTTTCCTCTTCCGTGCAGACGGACACGCCCCTCGGAAAGAAATCCTGGTACCTGATCGGAATTCTCGCCGGCATCATTTTCTGGGCGAAATACTCGATCTGTTTCATACTGGCAGGCGCCGCCGTCATGCCGCTTTTCTGCGGTTTCCGGAAAAAGAAAGCGGCTTATCTCAGGGAATCCGTTATCCCGGGCCTTCTGGGGATCTTCACGGTTTCCGCTCCCGTCCTGCTCTTCTTTTTCCTGCATCATGCGCTTTCCGATCTGTTCAACGTCTACTTCTACAGTAATATGTTCAAGTATGCGCTGAAAGTCGTCGGCAGCAGAAACTACAATGTCTTTACCCTGTTTCTTTTCTACACCAGGGCTTACCTTCCGTTTCTGATCCTCGGTCTCATGACAGCGGCTCTCCGGAAATCCGGAAGGAACGTCCTGCATATCCTGTTCACGGCGGCCTTCGCCTTTATCCCGCTGGCAAAACTCGGGGATCCGTACAATTACTATTATCTGCCTTTCTGGATTCTGACGCTTCCCGGCCTTTCCGCGTGCGGGACCGCTGCCGGAAAGTTTCTTTTCAGGAAAAGAACTTTTTCCCGGATAACGCTCTCTGCAGTCACTGCCGCATCCTTTCTGCTGTGCCTTCTTCCGGGACTTTCCGGCGGACGAAACAGCATGTATCTTCAGGTCAAAGACCCGAAGGACTATTATCCCCAGTTCCGTTTTGCGAAAATCATCGACTCTGTTCCGGATTCCGTGCTTCTGCAGTTTGATCAGTATGACACCGGCTTCTATACCGTTGCCGGAAAAGACTGTCCCGTAAAATACATCACGCAGACCATGCGCGATCTGCCGGAACTCTTTGATGAGCAGATGGACTTCATAGAAAAAGCGGGACCGGACTTTATTGTCGCGACCCGACCCGATTATATTTTCCCCGGCTATGACCTGATTGACTGCCGTATCTGCGACAGGCCTTTTTACCGCTGCTCCTTTTCCCTGTATGAACGCCATTCACTCAGAAATGAGGCCCCGCAATGACCCGCGGCGTCACCGTCATCATACCGTCATACAGGGAGGCGGAAAATCTCAGGATTCTTCTGCCGGAAACGGTACGCGTTCTCGAAAAAACCGAAGAACCGCATGAGATCATCGTAGTCGACGGAACAGAGCCTTTCGATGACTCCGCTTCTGTCTGCCGGCAGTACGGCGCCGTATATCTGAATCAGTCAGGCCCGGACTGGGGTAACGCTTTCCGGACCGGCATCCGGCGTGCACGGCAGGACTACGGCGTGATCGTCACCATGGATGCGGACTGTTCGCATGACCCGGGCCGCATTCCCGCGCTTCTTCGTGCCATCCGAAGCGGTGCCGATGTCGCAGTTGCATCCAGATACTGTCCGGGCGGCAGGTCAGACGATACCCCGGTCTCTGTCTTCCTGTCGGGACTGCTGAACCGCGCATTCTTTCTGCCGGCCCTGCTGAACGGATTTCCGGTGCTGGATATCTCCGGAGGATTCCGTGCCTACCGTACCTGCCTTCTCAAAGATGTCCGTTTAACAGGCAGATATTTTGATACGACGGTCGAAACCCTGCTCCGTCTCGGCTTTGCCCGAAAAGAAAAGGGCGGCAGACTGTCGGTAAAAGAAATTCCCTATGTGTTCTTACCCCGCAGATCCGGGAAAACACACAGGCATATGCTTTCTTTTATCCTCTCGTTTGCCGCCCTGTACTGTAAAAGTCTGTTCTGGAGCATGGAAGCTCTCATACGATGCCGGAAAAGGCATTAATCCTGTCCGGCTGCATCAGCCGGTTTCCGCCCCGTACGGAGTCTCTGCATTTCCGTTCGGTTTCCAGATATGCGTCAACGGATCTTCCGTATAAGTCGGATTTGCCGGAAAAACAGGATTGAAATGACGGACTGTTCCGTCTACGTCAATGTCGCCTGCAGCCATCGAGCCGTCCGCATTCAGAAAATAGAAATATCCGTCCGGACAGCGGATACAGCCTGTCGCCATCTCGCCGCTTTCCGGGAGCAGATAATACCACAGCCCGTTCGCGTAAATCCATCCTGTCTGCATATATCCTCCGGAATCAAAATGATACCATTTTCCGTCCAGATATTTCCAGCTGTTTCTCTGATAATCCCCCGTACTGTACCGGTAACGCCAGCCGGTCCCGTCCCTGATCCAGCTTCCGGTTAAACCGGTCGAAGCGTTCCCCGACCCGGAACTGCCGCCCTGTCCCTTAATGGATGGCACCTCCGGCCGCAGCAGGGAAAAAGTGGAATAGCCTGAAACAGATGAGATCGTTTTCGAATTTATCGCCGTAATATCCAGCAGCGTATTTTTAACCCCGCCGGAAGCAGTGACATCGGTTCTGACAAGCAGTTCCTCTCCGGTCAGCGGCCTTTCAAAAGTGAGCGTAGTGACGAGAGGCGCCTGCGTTTTTACTCCCCATGTGTTTCCTTCTGAATCCGTCACATTCAGGCTCAGCGTGACCGAATCCACATTTCCCTTTGAAATGGACAGAACGGTTCCCGAAGCTGTGCCGCCTGAGGTACCTGTGGCAACCGTATTGAATCTGGCAAGATCTCCCGCGCTGGTGTCCGTCTGAGGACCTAAATTAAGAAGAATCGAATCGTCGCCGTTGTATCCGTTTATATTCCGCAAAGCATTTCCAAGTCCGGCCTCTGCATTTTTTGTTGCCTGCCAAAGCACCGCTGAGCTGTCCGTTGAAGTTACCGAGATTGCCGCGCTTTTACCGGAATCCGGATAAAGACGGATGGAGTTTCCGTTATCAGCGGAAATACCATTGAGAAGGATTTTATTGCTTTGGGCATCTACATTGGCACCTGCCGCAACATAGGTTCCTTCAACCTGGATATCTGAAATGCCTCCTGTCCCCGCCGCTGTCAACGGATTCTGGCTCTGTCCGCCTGTGAGAGATCCGTTCGACACATCGGAAAGCTGTTTGTTCACGGCACGGATTGTTTCGGGTGTAAGCTTCTCCTGTTCCGAAATCGGCATCTGATGAATGGTATCAACAGTCTGCTGAAGAACAAACGGGTTGGATATGAGAGTTCCATTTCCGATGACACCCGCGATCGCACCTGCCGTCTTTGGCAATTGTTTTACCGTAACCGTAATATCCTGATCCGGCATGGAAATGGAAGTGCTGCCCTGATAAGAAACATTTCCCGACGTACCCGGTGAAACCGTATAATAATATACAGCGGAATATGTCTTCTGCGGATTGGCCGGGCCTGCCGTCAGAGTGACCGTATCTCCCATCAGCGCTGTCTGTTCTGACGCGGTCAGCAGATATTCCTGACTGTAATCATTTTTGACCGTGATCGAATGCTGCGTCCTGTTTTCCGAAAAAATCAGCAGCTGTTCCAGCGTCCCGGCATCCGACGGCGAACCTGTTTCCTTCATTTCAATCATGATGCAGCCGATCTGTCCCTCTGCAGTACTGTCTGTAGCCTTAACAGAGACTTTCAGTATAGATCCGCTCAGCGAAAAACCCGTCGCATCACCATAGGCAGCATCAATCCATGATTCCATACCTTCGCTTCCGTAGTAAATGGCATAATCTGTCATATTCCCGCTTCGCCAGTCCGGGAGCATCCGGGAAACGTCATAGGTGTATGTTGCCGCAATCCCGTTTTTTACCTTCAGCGTGTATGAGACACCTGAACTGCCGAGCAGTGCAATCTCCCCGTTTCCGATTGCCTCTTCCGCCGGATCGTTTTCCGCTGCGTTGCTGGCGGAAGCGAATGCATCCATGCCTCCGGCTGCTCCTCCCGGAGCATGCGGGAAAGAAAACGGAAAAAGCGAAAACATCAGACTCAATGTAAGCAGAATTGAAGTTTTTTTCAGAAAACCTTTTCCTGCCGTTCTGTTCATTGATCTCCTCCCTGCCGTTCCTGGCGGATGCATGGAGTTGCCATATCTGATTTTATTATACCGGAATTCAATTCCGCATTTCAATATCCGTTTTAAATTTTCTCATCCTGTGACCGGACAGAAACGGTTTACTTTTGCTTCAGAATTCCGCTTTCGTCTATGGAACGGATTGCCGTTTTCATGGCTGCCTCGTCCTGTACCAGCGCCATCCGGACGAATCCCTCTCCGCTCGGTCCGAACGCGCTGCCCGGCGTGACAAGGACTCCTGTCCTGTTCAGCAGGTCCAAAACGAATTTCTCGCTGCTTTTGAAAGTTTCCGGAACGGGTGCCCATACAAACATGGTGGATACCGGTTTTTCCATTTTCCATCCGATCGAGATAAGGCCGTCGCAGAGAATGTCTCTTCTCCTCTGATAGGCGTTGCAGGTGTCCTTCACGCAGTCCTGATCTCCCGTCAGTGCCGCGACAGCCGCCTTCTGCACGGGAATGAACATTCCGTAGTCCATGTTGGATTTCAGTTCCTTCAGTTTTTCCACCATTGCCCGGTTGCCGATGCAGAAGCCGATCCGCGCTCCCGCAAGCCCGTAGGTCTTGCTGAGGGAATTGAATTCCACTCCGACTTCCGAAGCTCCCGGAAACTTCAGAAAGCTTCCGCAGTGCCTTCCGTCAAAAACAAGTTCCGAATAGGCGTTGTCGTGCAGTACCATGATATCGTGCTTTTTCGCAAAACGGATCAGTTCCGGATAAAAGCTTTCAGGCGCCATGGAAGCCGTGGGATTGTTCGGATAGGACACCACCATGAACTTTGCCCTGTCTGCCGTTTCTTCCGGAATTTCGTCAAAGCGGATAAGATAATGATTTTCCTTTTTGAGAGGCATGTAGTACAGCTTTGCTCCGGCAAGGGCCGGGCCGTCCGCAAATACGGGATAGCAGGGGTCCTGCACCAGCACCATATCCCCCGGATCCACTATGGTCAGCGCAATATGAGAAAGGCCGTCCTGGGAACCCAGAAGCGAACATACTTCCGTCCGCGGATCGATCACAACATCGTACCGTCTCCGGTACCACTCCGCGACCGCATCCTGCAGCTCGGGAAGATCCTGAATGGCATAGACATAGTTTGCCGGATCCGATGCCGCATCCGTAAGCGCCTTTATGATATGGGGAGCAGGCGGAATGTTCGGCGCGCCTATGGAAAGATCGATCACGCTCTTTCCCTCCGCCAGGCGTTCCCTTTTCATCTGTGAAAGCTTTGAAAAAATCCCGATTCCGAAACGGTCCATTCTTTTTGCAAACTTCATTTCCATATATCCGTGCTTCCCTCCTCTGAATTCAACTGGCTTCAGCCGGTTTCTGTTCTGTCAGTTCTCTTTTTCCCTGAAACTATTCCATTATAAGGGCAACCGCATTATTTGCAAACATACAGGCATAAAAAAACCGCAGCCGGATGTTCTCCTGTGCGCTGCGGGTCTGAATATGGTTTTCATTTACTTTTGAGCCGTTCCCTTTTTCCTCATCGTATTTTCGTCCAGTACGATCGTGAACGGTCCGTCATTTGCAAGCGTTACTTCCATCTGTGCCCCGAATTCCCCCTGTTCCACATCCGGAACGGTTTCTCCTGCCCTGCGGATCATGTATTCGTAAAGTGCCTTTGCCCTTGCGGGATCTCCCGTGCCGGAAAAGCCGGGACGGTTTCCTTCGCTTACATCGGCAAGAAGCGTGAGCTGGGAAACAAGAAGAAGGCCTCCGCCGACATCGGTCAGAGACAGATTGGTCTTTCCGTCCGAATCCTCGAAAATCCGCAGGCGGATCAGCTTTGACAGATACCGGTCCGCATCTTTCTCCGTGTCTTCCGGTCCTATCCCGACAAGCACGAGCAGGCCTTTTCCGATTTTTCCGACCTGCTTCCCGGATACCGTTACCTCCGCGTGAAGCACTCTCTGAATGACAAGCCTCATTTTTTTCCCTTATTCCGCGATCATGTAATTGCCACTGTTGACAATGAGATCCGTCTGTTTATCGCATATGATCGGAACCTCGCCCAGTTCGTATACCTTGCAGAGCGTTGTGATCCCGCTCTTGCTGCTGTCCGCCAGAACGTATGTCCTGGTTGAATTCTGTTTCACGATCTTCTTTTTCTCCGCCTCGCGGACATCCGGCGTGTTGATGCCGGCCGTAAGGGAAATACCGCTGGCCCCGATAAAAGCCCTGTCAAAATAATAGTCCCTCAGGAAATTGTTCGTCGTTGTTCCCACCAGAGACGCCGTGGAAGCCTTGATTTCCCCGCCGACCATGAAGCAGCGGATATTGCGGTCGTCAATGTTGTTTTCCTGCATTTCCCGCAGCAGAAGAATATTCGTGGTCACAATAGTGATCTGCAGATTCCTCAGATATTTCACCATCCGCAACACCGTGCTGCCCGCATCCAGGTAAATTGCCTCTCCGTCTTTTACCAGCGATGAAGCATATCTTGCAATTCTTTCCTTTTCATTGACGTTCAGGATTGTCTTTGAATTGACCGGTGCGTCAAAGGAGCCCTGTTTGATGCAGGCACCGCCTCCGCGCAGCATAGTGATCTGGCCTTCCGCCGAAAGCGTTTTCAGATCCCTCCTGATCGTCGACTCCGATACGCCGTTCAATGCAGTACAGAAATCTTCCAGGGACACTACATCTTTCTGTTCCAGCAGTTTCAGCATCTGGAGTCTTCTCTCATATGGTATCAACGGTCCACCTCCATTCTGTCTTCCCTGCTGTCATTGTAATCAAAAAACGGTGCTTAGTCAAATTCTGTCATAAATTTCCATGGCTTCTTTCAAAACCGGCATCGAATCCTGCGCACCCACTCTGCAAACGGTCACCGCACTGCAGCAGGTCGCAAATTTCCCGGCATCAAAGAAATCTTTTCCGCTCTGCAGGGCATAGGCAAAGCCGCCTATATAGGAATCGCCTGCGCCTGTCGTTTCCACCGCCTTTACTTTCATGGATGGTATAAATTCGGTTTTCTTCCCGTCCGACAGTACGGAACCGGAAGCTCCCAGGGTAAAAATCCAGCTGTTCCCGTATCTGGCGCAGAGACCGGCTATTTCGGATTTCGCCTTTTCAACGGAATCAACCGGCGTACCGCAGTAAAACGCAGCCTCCACTTCATTAACGGCAACGATATCGCACATGGAAAGAGCGTCATCGCTGATCTTTGCCGCAGGTGCGGCATTCATGATCACCCGGCATCCGCATTCCCCGGCCGTGCGGATTGCATATTCGTTTACTTCCTGCGGAATTTCCATCTGCAGGATCAGGCTTGAACTTTCCTTCAGAAGATCCTTTGCATTGTCCACGTCTTCTCTGGAAACGGAATAATTTGCCCCGCGTGCTATGACCGCGTATACGCTGCCGTCTTCCAGAGCCTGGACCATGCCCATTCCGGTATTTTCATCAGAGCGGCGGATATGATCCGTGCAGACGCCGTGCCGCTTTGCGGTTTCGATCAGGTAATCCCCCATCGAGTCTTTTCCGACACATCCGACCATGTAAGTCGGAATGCCGGTTTTTGCCGCCTGCACCGCCTGATTGGCACCTTTTCCGCCCGCGGAAAATCCCGCGCTCTCGGCTGTCATGGTTTCGCCTTTTTCGGGAAGCCGTTTCACTTTCAGAATAATGTCGTAATTCAGGCTGCCGATCACCGTAATTTTATCTTTCATGTTTTTTCCCTGCCGTTATGCTGCTTTCTTTCTTGCCATGAATGCCCGGAAATCTTCCTGGATGAACTCAAAGTAGCTTGCAACAATGATTATAATACCGGTTACGACGTACTGCCAGAACGAGTCAACGTTGATCACGACCATGCCGACCTTCAGGACAGCCAGCATCAGAGCACCGATAAAGGTTCCGAATGCCGTTCCTTTTCCGCCGGCCATTCTTGTTCCGCCGATCGCTGCCGCAGCGATCGCGTTTGTTTCATATCCGTTTCCGGCTGTGGATTCCGCAGAACCGAGGCTGGCAAGCATGACCAGGCCGGCTACTGCCGCACAGATTCCGCAGACGATATAGGCAATGTATTTCGTCTTGTTGACATTGACACCGGAAAGCTTTGCCGCTTCCTCGTTGCCGCCGACCGCATAGAGATAATCTCCTGTCCGGCGCTTGGAAAGAATGAAATAGGCAATGATGAAGATAACGATCATGACGATCATATAGTAGCGGATGCCGCCCGGCATCTTGCCGTTGAAAATATTACGGAAACTGTCAGGTACGTTTGTTACGGGCTTTCCTCCCGTGACGACGTAAGCAATACCTCTGTATAAGCTCATGGTTCCCAGTGTTGCAATGAAGGGCTGAAGCTTCAGGTTGGTCACCAGGAATCCGTTGAACGCCCCCAGCGCAGCCCCGATCAGAAGACCGATCAGGATTGCGAGGAATGGGTTCATGCCGCCTACCGTGAAGGAAGCGACTGCAATTCCGGTGATGGCGAACGTACAGCCGATGGAAAGGTCAATTCCTCCGGTAATGATCGTAAACATCATACCGACTGCCAGGATACTGTTCAAGGCCATCTGCTGGAGAACTGTCAGGAAATTTTTCCATGTAAGGAAATTGGAATTCATGATTGTAAATATGGCGCCCATTGCAATCGTCGCGATAAAAACAACCAGTTCTCTTTTATACTTCGTAATTAAATGCTTCATCTGTCTACTCCTCCAATCGCGTAATTCAGCATCATATCTTCATTGAAATCTTCTTTTCTGGTTATTCTTGCAGTGGTCCTGCCTTCACTCATGATAATGACCTGATCGCTGATTCCCATAATTTCGGGCAGTTCGGAAGAAACGACGATAATACTTTTTCCTGATGCCACCATTTCTTCCATCAGACGGTAAATTTCGGCTTTTGCCGCAACGTCCACGCCTTTGGTAGGCTCGTCAAAAATGATAATGTCCGCCGATGTCGACATCCATCTGGCAAGAATGACCTTCTGCTGATTACCGCCTGACATGTTTCTGGTCAGGTAGTCAACGCGTCTGGGATGAACATCCATCTCGTCAAAAAATTTCTTTGCATTCTCTATCTTCTTGTTTTCGTCTGTGAAACCGTTTGTCAGATATTTTTCAAGGCTTGCAATCGCCACATTTTCATAATTAGTCGAAAGCGTCAGGAATCCCTGTGTCTTTCTGTCTTCCGGGATCAGTCCTATCCCGCTCTTTAAGGCTGCGGTTGTATTCCAGCGTTTCGGGATTTCCTTCCCGTGCAGGTAAATCTTTCCGCCTGTCTTTCTGTCTGCGCCGAAAATCGTTCTCATGACTTCCGTACGGCCGGCACCGACAAGGCCGAAGAATCCCAGGATTTCTCCTTTGTGAAGCTCAAAACTGATATCCTTGAATTTGTTGTCTCCTTCAAGTTTTTCAACCTTCAGTACTACTTCATCTGTTGCACGGCAGGGCTGCTGTCTTGATGCCACGGCGGCAACGCTGCGACCGACCATTGCATGAATCAGTTCTTCTCTTGTCGTTTTTGTGACGTCAAGAGTACAGATATATTCACCGTCTCTCAATATGGAGGCTCTGTCACAGATCTGGAATATTTCCTCCAGACGGTGGCTTACGTACAGGATCGTAACTCCGGATGCCTTCAGATGCCTGATGACTTCGAACAGGGCACTTGTTTCTTTCAGGGTAAGCGATGCCGTCGGTTCATCCAGGGAAATGATCGTTGAATGATGATAAAGAGCCCTGGCGATCGCCAGCATCTGCATCTGTCCGGAAGTCAGCGTACTGACAAGGTCTGCCGATGCGAAATTGCAGTGCAGCTCTTTCAGTATTTCGTCCACATCATGATGCATTGTCGCAAAATCCAGCATGCCGCCCTTGACCGGTTCATATCCGAGCGTTACGTTCTGTCCGACCGTAAGATCCCTGACCACGAGCGTTTCCTGATGAACCTTTGAAATCCTGCCTTCTACGATTGCCTGGTTCGGCGTCTGAAAATGGACTTTCTGTCCGTGAAGACGGACCTCACCCTCATATTCGGGATAGACTCCATGCAGAATATTGAGAAGTGTTGTTTTTCCGGCTCCGTTTTCTCCCAGAAGCGCATGAACCTCACCCTCTTCCACGGAAAAATTGATATCCTTGAGGACATGGGCACCGGGGAATCTCTTGTTGATATTGATGAATTCTACCGCCTTTGCCACCTTACTTCCTCCTTTTAAAACAGGCACATGAACTGCCTACAGCTCATGTGCCCGTTATGAATTCGCTGTTTCTGTCCTGTTCCGGATTACTCAGCTACGTACTTTGTATCTGTCCAGCCAATGATATCCTTGGCATCCTTGTTTACGTTGTCGGAATCGATCAGAGCCTGAGGTGTGGAAACAACATGAGGCATCTTCTGTCCTGCAAGTACGCGAAGCGTGCACTCTGTGGCAACCTGAGACATGTAGTACGGGAAGGAATCAACCGTTGCATCCAGCTTACCGGCCTTGATGGAATCATAAGCTTCTCCGATTCCGTCGACACCGACTACCAGGATATCCGCATTGGCATCGGCAACCGCTTCGACTACGCCGAGAGCCATATCATCGTTGTTGCAGAAGATTGCTTTCAGGTTCGGATACTGCTGAATCCAGGTTGCTGCAAGTTCCTTTGCCTTTTCACGGTCCCAGTCGGCGTTCTGCTCAGCCACGATGTTCAGCTTGGAATTGTTGGTCTTGACCCAGTCCTTGAATCCTGCGGTTCTCTCACGCGCTGCGAAAGCCTTTGCCATACCTACTACGATTGCAACATCGCCGGTATCGCTCAGTTTCTTGGAAATCCACTCTGCTGCAAGCTGTCCGTTCTGATATGCATTCGGTCCCACATAATAATCAGCGATGGAGATAAGACCATCATTGACGTTGATAACCGGGATCTTTGCGCTCTGCGCATTTTCAACGGCGCTTGTCAGGTTGGAATCGGAGATCGGGCTTACCATGATCGCATTGGAACCCTGATTAACGGCATTCTCGGTCATTGTCTGCTGTCCGGTTTCATCGCCTTCATCCGTTGTGGAATCGATCTGGATGGAAACATCGGAGCCTGCGGTTTTGACGTTCTCTGCCGCCTTTTCATAACCCTTCTGAAGCGTTCTCCAGAATTCATTGGAGGAAGATTTCATGATCGCGTTCAGTTTCAGTCCTTTTTTAACTTTGACTTCATCGCCGTTCTGCTTTCTTACATCGGCAATCGTCATAGCGCTCTTGTCCGTATCGGGATTGAATTCCCCGGAAGCTGCCTGCGCTGCTGTGGTCTCTGCTGCTTTTGCCGTGGTCTCAGCTGCCTTTGCCGTGGTAGCTGCTGCAGCTGCTGTCGTGGCTGCCGCTGCGGCTGCCGTTGTTCCAGTCGTTGCCGCTGCTGTTGTAGCATTCGATCCGGATCCGCCGCATGCCGCAAGGCTCATCATCATAGTTCCCGCAAGTATCAGTGCCAGTGCTCTTTTTTTCATAATACTTTCTTCTCCTTTTTGTTTACAGTTATTTTTTTATTTCTTTCAGTTTCATTTGTTCCCTTTATTAAATCTACCGAAGCATGTTCAGGACAAGCTTATGTGCCTTTACCCCATTCTGCTCCGATATGATTTCCCCGATACGGTCCACCCCGACCCCGTCAACGATTCCGGAGATCTTTTCAAAAGAATCGATATTCGACTGTGTTTCACTGGAAGCATCTTCTCTGATCGGAAATGTATCAAAGAACACGACGCCCTGGTAATTGTACTTCTTCAGATAGTAGACAAATTCGGCTGCCTGAGGAATGCTGACGGAAGCAAATATCATCCCGCTGTCCATCCTTGAATAACCGTCGTTCATGTGAAGCCCGAAAAGTTTGTTCCTGGAAGCCGCAAGCGCAAGACCGCAGGCCGGATTTTCATGTTTCATCAGCATATGGCAGAAATCCAGCGTGCATCCGACATTGGGCCTGTCCGCATCCAGAACCAGTAAAAGCGTCGTTCCGATGCTGTCGATCATGGAAAAGTTTCTCGGCTCAAACGGCTTGTATTCAATGCTGAACTTAATGTCGGGAGCAAAGTCCGCAATTTCCTTCAGCGCCGTTACAATGTTGTTCCATGCCTGTTCGTAATTCAACTGAAAGGAATAATCGAAACCGTCATTCTCCAGCCACAGTGTTATGAAAGAACCTCCGAGCTCTCTGCAGACCTTGACGGCATCCTTCACAATGTCGATCGCCTTGCGCCTGAGCGCCGGATCCGGATTCGTGAACTCTCCGTTTTTAAACTCATCTCTCCAGCGGACTGCCAGGCCGTTCAGCTTCAGGTCTCCCATTGCCTTTCTGATCTCTTCGAGGTCATAACCGGCAATGTGTTCCGGATAATTCAGTTCCAGATGCGTGATACCGTGCATTTTGTGATAAGCGGCGATTGCGTCAAAAACATTCTGTCCCTTGAAGATGAAGGAATTCATTCTTCCTGCGTAATTCATTCTTTTCCCCTTCTTACAGCTTATAATTCAATAAATTTCATATTATTTCACTTATTTTCACATAGCCATTGAACGCATTGCCCGGATTTCCCTGCTAAAAAGGTAATTATTCCTTTAAATCTCGGCTATTTCCGGCTTTTTTCCACCCGGTGCTTAATTTTCATTTTCTGTCATTACAGTAATCTATATTTCATATTTTGTCAACTGAATTATACAAATATGGCAGTATTGCACAATTTATTTTTCGAGTGTTGTGCAATACTGCCATATAAATTTCATTTTATGTCATTGTCATTCAAATCGTACGGATGAAACAGCACCGAACAGCTACCCGGTCAGTCGATCACTTTCCATGTGCTGCCGTACTTTTTTTCAATGTCCGAAATCATATCCAGCCGTTTCTGATGCCTGCCGCCCTCATATTTCGCAGCAAAAAATTCATCAACGATCATTTTTGCCAGTTCCGGTCCCACAACGCGGGAACCCATTGCTATGATATTCGCATTGTTATGCTGAACGGTGAGTTTTGCGGTATACGGATCCGAACACACGCATGCACGTATTCCCGGAACTTTATTGGCGGACACCGAAATCCCGACACCCGTTCCGCAAATGCAGACGCCCTTGTCAACGTCTCCGCGCATGACCGCTTCCGCAACTTTTAAACCGTATACCGGGTAGTCAGCCCTTGTATCCGGGTCATCCGTCCCGTAATCCACACATTCAAATCCCTTTTCTTTCAAATGCTCCATCAGAATATTTTTCAGTTCAACTGCCGTATGATCATTTCCGAATCCGATTTTCATCTTGAACTTCCTTTCCCGATATTTATATTTTATCTGTAACGAATGCAATATATCACAGAAACTCACGGTCTGTCATTCTTCTTTTCGCATAAAGGACCGCTCCGAGCGTTCCGTTCTCCTGATCCGGCTTTGAATACAGGATTCTGAGGTCTTTTTCCGGGTATGGCTTTCTGGCATAAAAATGAACATATTCTTCTATTCTCTTCATGGGGATTCCCTTCATCTGGAAAAGCCCGCCTCCGAGCACCATGTAATCGGGATCAAAAATATTGATTTCCAGGGCGATCGTCTGTGCCATTCCTTCCAGGAATTCCTCTATGACCGGCGAAGTCCCGTGTTCGGCAAAAATTTCGCCTATTTCCGTTTCCGGAAAGTTCTCTGCCCGGATCCTCTGCAGCGCTATTCCGGAGATCACCGTCTCAAGACAGCCTGTATTGCCGCATGTGCATTTTCTTCTGTTCCCCAGAACCGGAATATGACCGAGCTCCGCTGCCACGCCGTCTCTTCCGTACATGAATTTACCGTCGATCACCACGGAATTCCCTATACCCGTCCCGAAATAAATGCCCGTTACCGTACTTTTTAAGTCTATCCCCAGATTATTCATGTCGTACAGAAGCAGATTGTTGACATCTCTGTTGATGAATACCGGAATGCCGAGTATATCCGTAAGCTCTTTTACAACCGGGAAGTCATCCGGGATACAGGCAATGTTCGGTGTCTGAAGAACTATGGTGCGCTCCCTGTTCAATGTCGAGGGAAAACCGATTGAAACCGCCGCCGGCATTCTGCCGCCGAGATGCCTTTCACAGTATCCCCTGATATTTTCAGCCAGCTTCCCGGACGGATCCGAAGTATTTCCGAATACCTCCGGTGTTTTCAGGAGTTCAAAAGAGGAACTCTTTATGCTGTCATCCGCCAGTGCCATTCGAAGATGTGTTCCGCCGATATCAATCCCAAGATACAATTTTTCATTTTCCGCCATACTGATCTCCGTTAATCCGCAAGCTGATTTTTGTTTTCCGTATAGGATCCCCTGCTGCGAGTATCAGTGTACCACATTTGTTTCCGCCAGTCATCAGCCTGTGATTCAGCGCTCTGCAGGCCTGCTCTTCCTCTGCGAGCGGATGACATCCAGCGCTTTCAGGCTGTCTTCCTCCATGACCATCAGGGCAAACGCCTTTCTGGCCATTTCAATCGTATCCGATATCCCGTTTTCCCCGATCTGGGTAAGCGCCATGGTGACAAACGCGGCGCGGTAGGACATGAAAAGCTCAAGATTGTCCCAGTAATGCCCGTCCGTTCCCTTCTGAAGCTCGTATCCGATTTTAAAATACGGGAGCATGTCTTCGTAAAGTACCGCCCTTGCGTTTTTCTCCGGTTTGTAGCCCGCCAGAAGCACAACCAGGAAAAGCGACGCAACATCAAACAGATAATCGGCATACAGGCTGGAATCAAAATCAAAAAGCCAGATGTTGTTTGCGTCCACAAAGAAGTTGTTGCCGTGCAGATCCCCGTGGCACAGTCCGTATTTTCCCGCTTCCTTCGGCAGGTTTCTGACCTTTTCCTCAGTCAGGTTTATCCTGTCCTGCATCCGGCTGTCCAGATGCGGAAACGAGACCTGTTTCAGTCCCGTGAAGATATCGTCGCATTTTTTCCTTTTGAATTTCATGCCGAGAACCCGTTCATTCGTGCTGACCTTGTGAACGGTACCGACCAGGTCGCCTATGCAGATGAAGAATAACGGCGTGTACTTTTTAGCGTCCAGAACGCCTCCGCGCGCCGCCCGGAACATGCCGGCACGATGCCGGACTCCGTCGATTTCAAACTCTTCGATCAGTCTTCCGTTCAGGGACGGGGAAGGTTCGCAGATGGTTTCCTTGAACTGCTTCAGATCGTCCACCCAGATCATTTCGCTGAGCATTTCTTCCCGGCTTCTGTACTGCCTGATGCTTACCCGGATAATGACCGGCGGATTTTTGAAAACATAAACGTAATTCTGGGTTGAAAAACGGAATTCGGCCTGATTGATATCCAGTCCGTAATCTGCAAGCAGAACATCACGCATTTTCTTCCTGAATTCCTCGTTCATCTTTTCCTCTTTCCGGATATCAGAATACAATCCTGATCCTGTTGTTTTCTTCGTACCTGTAAGATGATTCCGCCGTACCGGCAAGCGCGATCTTTAGCGAGATGATATCTCCGTCCGTCAGCGCATTGTACGGCTGCCCGTCATAGCAGATATCCGCGGTGCATCTGTCCTCGCTGTCGGAATATTCCACCGTGTACTTCAGCGTAAACTTTTCCGGAAGCCGCGGAATAATGTTCGTCTGTACCATTTCCTCAAAGAGCGACTGCATCTTTATGATCTTCTTCGGCGACATCAGCTGCCTCCGTCCGAATTCCGCAATTTCCGTGCAGACAGAGGAAAAATCGTAAGTCTTGGAATTGATCGTCTTTTCGAATACCTTCAGGCGGCGGATGAACCGGCGCGTCCTGTCCTTCTCCGGGTGCTCGAAGATCTGCTGCGGCGTGCCCTGTTCATAGATCAGCCCCTGGTCCATGTAGAAAACCCGGTTTGAAACATCATGCGCGAATTTCATTTCATGCGTTACCACCAGCATGGTGTATCCCTGGCCGGCAAGGTTTCTCATGACGCCCAGGACTTCTCCCACCATGGTCGGATCCAGCGCGCTGGTCGGTTCGTCAAAAAGCACCATGTCCGGATGCATTGCCAGTGTGCGCGCGATCGCAACACGCTGTTTCTGTCCGCCGGAAAGTTCGTCGGGAAAGCTGTGGGCCCGGTCTGCAAGGCCGACCGATTTCAGAAGTTCCATGGCTTCGTCATACGCCTGCTGCTTCGGCACCTTCAGAAGATCCACAGGCGCCTGCATGACATTTTCCACGACCATCAGATGCGCAAAAAGATTGAAGGACTGAAAGACCATCCCCATCTTCCGGCGCACCATGTTAAGATCCGCATGCTCATCCATGAGGTTTACGCCCTCAAACTCCATTTCTCCGGAGGTGGGTTTTTCAAGCCGGTTAAGGCAGCGCAGGAACGTGCTTTTTCCGGTACCGGACGGACCGATGATCGAAATGACATCGCCTTTTTCTATTTCCGCATTCACATCCTTAAGCGGCGTCACATTTTCAAATTTCTTGCAGAGATGTCTTATGCTCATAAGGCTCATGCACGCACCCCTCCTTCCGTAACGCCCTCTATTTTCCTTTTTCTGCGTTTCGGATCAATCCGTATCTCTACATTCCGGAGCAGCCTTGTCATAAGCCACGATGCCGCAAAATAGATCAGCGCCGTGGTGATGAGCGGGAAAAAGGCTTCGTAGGTACGGCTTCTTATGATGTCGCTTGCTTTCGTCAGATCCTGAACCGCAATATAACCGACAATGGAAGTCATCTTGACCATGGAGATGAATTCTCCCTTGTAAACCGGAAGAAAATGCTGTGCAGCCTGCGGAAAAACAAATTTCCAGAACGCTTTATTCTTCGGATAGCCGAGGGAAAGAGACGCTTCCATCTGCCCTGTGCTTACCGCGCCTATTCCGGTGCGGACAATTTCCGCCACATATGCCGCAAAATTAAGGGAGAACCCCATGACCGCGACTGCCGTCGCATTGATATCCACGCCGGCAAACACCAGATAGTACAGGATCATCAGCAGTACCACAATCGGAACACCCTGGATGATGCTGATGTACGTCCGGGCAAAGACGCGGGAAAACTTTTTTTCCGAAAGGCTCATGAAACAGATTCCCATTCCGAGAAGGCTTCCGAATATTGCCGCAAGAGCGGAAATCAGGAGGGTAACCAGCAGACCGTTTACGATCAGGAGCCACCGGTTCTCGCGGACAAAATTTTTTTCGATGCTGTCCTTCACTGACTCAAACCAGCTTTTATCTGTCTTTGCGCTTTTGCCCCCGTAAAGTTTTTCCGCCGGGCACATCATCAGGACGCCGCCGTCATAATCCGGTTCACTGAAAAGCACGCTCTTTTTCCGCTCTTCGGTAACGGAAATTGCCGCTGCCGCCATGTCGTATTTGCCTGCCGCGATGCCCGGGATCAGGCCGATAAAATCCGAATCCGTTATCTTCAGTCCATAACCGTTTTCCCTGCAGAAGAGCACCGCAAGTTCGATCTCATAGCCGACATATTTCCCGTCCCTTACAAAATCAAATCCGTCCAGGGTACAGTTTGTTCCGAAACTGATCGTTCCGTTTTCTGCCGGCAGGCTGTCCGGTTCATCCATTGTCTGTTCTTCTTCACTGCCTTCCAGCCATTTTTTTTCGAGCTTTTCAAGCGATCCGTCGGCCTTCTTCTTTTTCAGGAAAGCGGAAAACGCATCGCAGAGTTTTTTCCCGTTTTCGGAATTCTGAAAAACGAACGCATTGTCATCCGTTTTCAGTTTTTCTTTCAGATACGCAAAATTCCCGTGCTCCCGTATCATGCTGATACCCACCGGCTGATCCATCAGGAAACCGTCAATCTTTCCTGTTTCCGACGCCTGTATCATGTCCGAATTGTTGTTAAAATACACGGGGACAGCCTGCGGGATCCTGTTTTTCAGAGTCTGGTCCAAAACGGTGCCGGTTATCACGCCGACCTTTTTCCCGTTAAAGTCATCCAGCGTGAGCAGTTCCTTTTTTCCTTCCGCATTCTCCTGGCCGGTTCCGGTGTCCTTCACCATCAGATAATACGTCAGCTGATAAACGGAATCGGAAAAATCAATATGCTGTGCCCGTTCCTCCGTCTTGAAAAGATTTGACATGATATAATCCACCCTGCCGGTCTGTCCCGACGGGATGAGCCCTTCCCAGTTATAGGTTCTGAGTTCAAGGTCTGCATTCATCCACAGGGCAAATCTTCTTGCAAGCTCTATGTCAAAACCGGTAAGCTCCTGGTCTTTGTAAAAGGAAAACGGTTCCAGAAGGCCTGTCGTGCCTACGATGATCTTTTTGTCCGGATGCGCGGGCTTTTCGATGTCCGGCATTGTCTGATCGCCGTCTTCCACCCAGCGTTTCAGCATTCCGTCGATCACGCCGGTCTGTTTCATTTCCTGCAGGAAGCGGTCAATGTTTCCCTTAGCGTCGTCAATCCCGGTTTTCGGACTGATCCCGACGGCCACCTGCGCCGGTTCCCCTACCGGGGTGTCCTTCAGGATCCGCACGCCGCCAAGGCCCTCTTTGATCGCGATATCCATGGACTCGCTGTCCCCGCAGAACGCATCGATCTTCCCGCTCTGCACATCCAGAAATCCCTGCTGTGCGCTTGACTCATTCACGATCTGCGCATTGGGATACTGCTTCGGAACCACATCCGCGGAAGGAGTGCTGGGCTCCACGCCGATCTTGATGTCCTTTCCGTTCAGGAAATCACCTTCCGAAGCTTTGACTTTAACCGGCATGGCAAACAGAGCCAGCATCAGTAAGACCGTGAAAAGCAGTTTTTTCCGCATCCGCTTATGCCCCCTTTTTCCCCTCCGGCAGAAAAGCCGCATTCCTGCCGCGTCTTACTTTTCGGAGCAGTAAATTGTCATGACATTCCCGTTTCTGTATTCGTACTCTACTTTTGTCATCATTTTTTTCACCATGAAAATGCCGAGCCCGCCGATCGCGCGGTCTGCCGCAGACTGCGTCGTATCCGGGTCCTGCTTTTCCAGCGGGTTGAACGGGGTCCCGTTATCGGTAAAGGTGACAACGGCAGTGCCGTCCTTAAAACAGGCTTCTGCAGCAGCTTCCGTAGCCTTGCTGTAATTCAGGATATTCGCCCATATCTCATCCGTGGCGATCATCACTCTGCTGATCACCTTCTCCGGGCATTTCTGTTTGCGGAGGGAATCCTCCACCATATTCATGATCTCTTCTGTCGGTGCCACGCCGGTTCCTTTCCTGACAGAACACTCTGTTCCGTTATATTTTACGGCAAGCATGGTGATGTCGTCAAACTGCGGCGCCTCGCCCACAAACGCGTCCACTTCCTTTTTTACCGCGGCTACCAGCGACGTTACGTCCAGATCCCGGTACCGGTTCAGCGCCGAAAGAAGCCTCTGGTCGCCGAACAGTTCGTTGTTTTTGTCCGTGGCTTCCGTTACGCCGTCCGTATAAAGAAAGATCTCGTCTCCCGGTTCCAGCTTCGTTTCAAATTTCCGGTACCGGATCCCCGGCATTCCCGCCAGGACAAGACCGGGCCTGGTCCTGAAGAATTCAAAGCCTCCGTCCTTACGCTTAATAAGCGGCGGATTATGCCCTGCATTTGTGCATACGAGATCTCCCGTTTCCGGGTTCAGCTGTCCCATCCAGGCAGTCACGAACATCTGTCCGCTGTTGTTGCTGCACAGTTCGGCATTGGCTCTGGTAAAAACCTCATCCAGGTCAATTCCGCTGTTTGAAAGACTCTTGATCTGGGTTTTCGCCCGCATCATGAACATGGCAGCGGGAATTCCCTTGCCGGAAACATCCGCGATCAGGAAATTGAACGAATTGTCATTTACAAAATAGAAGTCATAAAAATCTCCGCCCACTTCCTTCGCCGTAAACATATCCGCATAGATATCAAATTTATGATTGTCCGGGAAAGGCGGAAAAACGGACGGCAGGGAGGAATGCTGTATCGTTTTCGCAAATTCCAGTTCGCGGTCAATCCGCTCCGAGGCTTCCTTGATGTAACGTTTGAGCGTCCCTACCGTTATGTTGATATCGTTCGAAAGAGAAGTGAATTCCTCATTCGTCCTGACGTTCACCTGTGTATCCAGATTGCCGTCCGTGATCTGGCCGAGCGCTTCATTGACCTTCCCGATGTTATCCACGACCAGTTTCTTGATCAGAAAATAGATCAGCACGAACATGACCGCAAAAACAATGATTTCCATGAACACGGCCACATACACTGACATATCCCGTGCAAAGACGACATCCTCGACCGGATAGGTCCCGATGATATAATAGCCCTCATCGACCGTGTACATGCAGTAACTCGGCTTCCCGTCCGCATCGGCGTAAAATCTGGTGTTCTCCGGGATCGATGCCGTATCAATACGGATTCCCGTATAGGCAGAATTCTGTCCGTCGTCGCCTTTGGTATGGCTGACAACATTCCAGTTCGCATCCGCGATGATCATCGATCCGTTTTTGCCCACATGGCGGTTCCTGGTAAGACCGACCATCTCGGAATCAATTTCCTTCTGAAACTGGTCGGTATCGTATCCCACCTGCACGAAACCGCCGGAATTCAGAGCAGCTCCCCCGTATTTCCGGGAAATGGAGGAATCATAGGATATCGGCTGATAACTCTGCACAAATTCCTCTGTCCCGTTTAAAAGGACCAGGAACGCCGCGGACTGACTGCCCGAGGACATGTCATATCCCACAAAGGAGTCGTTTGTGCTTCTTGTGATAATTCCGTCTTCTCCCACCACATCGATTTCCGCAATCTCGTAAGTCTTGGAAAGCGAACGCAGATATTCATCATCCACCTTTCCCGAAAGCGTGTCAATACGGCCGGAAATGATCCGCGCTTTTCTCAGGAGATTGGCGTCGGAAATATCCGTGATATCCGTTTTTACTTCCCGGAGATTCAGAGAAAGCATATTGTCGGCATCGCCATTGGAAAGTCTTGTCTGCACGACAAAGGTAAAAATGCCGGTGAAGACAAACGCAATGCTGATGCAGATCAGAAGCCATCTGGCAAAGGTCTGGGAAAGTTTCTGGCCGCGCGTCCAGAGCGGACGTTTTGCGCACGCAGTAACGGCAATGATTGCCGTCATGACGGACAGGCCGTTGAAGAGAATCATGGGAAGCGAACAGATTTTCACAACGGTAAAGGCATGGCGGACGTCGTTCATGTTGGTTATGAAGATTAAGAGCATATGAAGGACTTCGCAGACCAGGCCTCCCGCCAGACCGTACTGCCAGCCGGGTATTTTATCGTCAAACATATTCTTTCTTAAGACGGCGGCAAATATACCCGCCACGGCCGTTGCGATCGTACACGCGGTACGGGTGTACATGCCGGCACCCCAGAATACCGCGAACCACCGTTCCGCTCCTCCGATAAAACCCGCGATCAGACCCGCCGGCGCACCGAAAATAAGCCCGGCACACAAAGGAGCTGCATCCCGGACATTAACGGTTGCCCCGCTTACGGTAATCCCGAATTCCGTGCCAAAAACCGCGATCAGCCCGAATATGAGGCCGATCACGGTCTGCTGAAACCTGACGGATTTTTTACCGAATCCCGTGGCGGATATGGCCGCGTAAAGAAGAAGGGAAGCGGCAACCGGCAGCAGAGCCGCTGCCGACATTTTCATTATGATATTGACATCCATCATTTTTCAATTGTGAGAATATCCGTAAAACCGGTGACTTCGAAAACCTCTTCCACCGTATCGTTCACATGACGGATTACCATCTTCCCGTTCTGCAGGTTCATGGACTTCTGCGCCGCAAGGAGAACGCGCAGGCCTGCGGAAGAAATATATTCAAGGTCCTGGAAATCAAAGCTCAGGCAGGAAATCCCGTTAAGTCCGTCCTTTACCACGGCTTCCAGTTCCGGCGCAGTCGTTGTATCCAGTCTTCCGATTACTTTAATATCCAGGTCTGATTCCTTTCTGTTCTGTTCGATTTTCACTGTTTCTTCCTCCGTATCAGATTTTCGGTTCTTCTTAACTTTTGAACCAATTTCATCATACAGAAGAACCAACAACAAAAGGGCAACAAACCACAAATCATGAATGATCTTTAAAAGAACAGCCTGAAACCATCCGGTTACTGCCCCCTGGAAGCTATGACGGCCGCTCTTGCCGTTTCCGCGCAGCTGGCCGCATCGGCTGCATAGTAATCCGCGCCGATCTGCTTTGCAAAGCTGTCATTTACGGGAGCGCCGCCGACCATGACAATATATTTGTCACGGAGGCCCTTATCCTTCATCTGTTCTATCACGTTTTTCATGGAAGGCATCGTGGTCGTAAGCAGCGCCGACATGGCAATGATATCCGCATGAACTTCCTCTGCCTTGCCTATAAAGGTATCCGGATCCACATCGACCCCGACATCATATACTTCAAACCCGGCGCCTTTCAGCATCATGGCGCACAGATTTTTCCCTATGTCATGCAGATCGCCCTTCACGGTTCCGATCACGGCTTTTCCCACCGGTTCGTTCCCGACTTCGATCAGTTTCGGTTCCAGAATGGAAAGACCTGCGTTCATGGCACGGGCGGCAACCAGCACTTCCGGAACAAACACCTCGTTCTTCTTGAATTTCTCGCCGATCGTCATCATCCCGGAAAGAAGCCCTTCGTTCAGAATGGCTTTCGGATCCATCCCGTCGTCCAGTGCTTCCTGGACCTGCTGTTTCACGATTTTTGCTTTTCCCTTCTGCAGAAACTCGGAAATCTCCTGTAATGACGCCATCTTAAGACCCTCCCCCGGATTTGATTTTACTGCCTCTTTCATCATCAGATTAACAGAAATCAGACTGCCGTTTTGTATTTTTTTTAAAAAATTGGTAATTTTTTTATATGCATTGTATAATTCATTACAGGTACCGAAAATATGGCTGACGCAGCATTCTTTCTGCAAAGGAGACGGGATGGAATCGTTCATTTTTTCCATCATTGAAAAAGAAAAACTGGATGAAATGCTGACCGCTTTTCAGGCCCTTACGGAACTTACCGTACAGGTAATCGACGAAAAGGGAAACATCGTCATTTCCAAAGGTGAAATCACGCCGTTCTGCAGAGAATTCCGAAAACATCTGAAGCCGGAGGACAGCTGTGCCAAGGTGCACACGGAAGCCGCCAAAAAAGCAATTTCCGTCGGCGAAACCTATATCTTCTCATGCCACGCGGGTCTGAACCATATCGTTTTCCCGCTGATGAACAAAAATACCTTTCTCGGTTCCGTTCTGGCCGGACCGTTCCTCATGATGCTGCCGGATTCCACGCTGATGGATGAGATCTCCCACCGGTATAACCTCGGTACTTCGGATCTGCTCAATCTCTACGATCTGTCCGGTTCCGTTCCGGTCATATCGCCTTCCAAAGTGACACAGATCAGCAAACTGCTGTTCTACCTGCTGGTCAATCTGATTTCCGACTGCCGGGAACAGTTCATCACGAATCAGGGGAAACTGCTGCAGCAGTCCAAGATCAGTGAATCCATCCAGAATTACAAGCTGGACGGCGCCGTTCCGGAAAAGAAATATCCCTACGAGAAGGAGAAACAGCTGATCTCCATGGTAAAACTGGGAGATCAGGCCTCTGCCCGCTCCATTCTGAACGACCTGCTCGGCTATGTGCTGTTTGAGGAAGGAAATGCGATTGAAAACATCAAGTCGCGCAGCGTTGAACTCTGCTCCCTTTTGTCCCGGGCCGCCATTGAAGGCGGCGCGCCCACGGACCGGATTCTGATCTTGAACAACGAATATCTGAAAAAGCTGTCCGAACTGAAGGACATCGACAGCATATGCTACAAGCTTCAGGAAGTCGTGGAAGTCTTTACGGACTCCATGTTCAGCCGGAAGGACAACGCAAACAGCGATGCCGTCAAACGGGCCGTTACCTATATGTCCAGACATTATGCGGAAAACATCACGCTGGAACAGGTTTCGGAGATTGTCCACCTGAACCCCAGCTATTTTTCCACTCTGTTCCGGCAGGTAACCGGCTCCACCTTCAAGGATCATCTGAACATGATCCGCATAGAAGAAAGCAAGCACCTGCTCGCGAATACGGATTACTCCATCATCAATATCGCGATCTCCTGCGGTTTCGGCGATCAGAGCTATTTTTCCAAAGTCTTCCGGAAGTACACCGGCCTTACCCCGAAACAGTACCGCTGAACACAGGGGAGCAGACCCATTCCGTTTCAGATTCCCTTTTTCCGGATTGCTTCCGCGAAACACGCGGACATCTCGTCCGTGGACGGAAGAATGCTCACATATCTGATCTGTCCGTCCACACAGATTGTAGGTACGTGTTGCGCCCCGAGCGCAAGCATGCAGGCAACGCCCTCCTTCTGTTTAATCTTGTGTTCCCGTATGTCCAGCTTTTCCGCATAGGGTTTTGCCGCAACACGCACGGCCTCCATATTGTACTGACAGGCTGCACAGGATTCGGAATCCAGTGTGATGCAGTCAATGATGACTTTCCTTTCCTTTGTATACTCCGGAAGTTCAAAGGTCACTCCGTCCATGACGTTTCCCTGGCTGAAGATATCCTTCACGTCTCCGTATACTGTTTTCGTAACGGCCTGTACGTTTTCCGGCGGCGTTGCATACGGCATGTCGCAGCCCGGCGAAAGAATGAATCCCCTGTTTCCGCCGATCTGCATGCAGTTTGCCGCATCCGTCATATTGTCATACGGTGTTCCGAACAGCATGGTCAGAGTCAGTTTGATGTTCCCGCCCGCGGATACCCCGTGCTTCTTTCCGATTTCCATGCACTTTGAAAGATCCACGTTTTCATCCACGCAGAGATTGTCGCAGTGTGTTTCGCACATGCTGTCCAGATTGCGTGTCGCATTCCCGCAGACAAACATGGAACCGAATTTCCCGCGTTCATGAATATAATCGAAAACATATGCCGCATAAGGTTTTACGAATTCATCAAAGTTATCGGGGGAAATCTGGGACGTCATGGGATCCACCAGCGCCACAACATCCACACCCGCATCGATATACATTTCTGCCATGGCTTTTGCGACTTCCTTCGTGAAATCCATCAGTTTTTCCACTTCTTCCGGTTCATCGACCATATCATAGAAGATATCGGTTCCCTTGAGATGCAGCGCCAGCGTAAAAGGCCCCGTGACCAGGCCGTACAGCGCAACCTTGTCGCCGATATCCGCCACAATCCTTTTTGTGGCATTCATGACGATCGGTATTCTTCCGTCGTTTCCGGTCGGAATCCGGAGATCTTCCACCGTCTTTCCGGTTTCCAGGACATGCGTTGAAACAGCAGGGGGATTGTCCTTTGCATAAACCAGTCCGCATCCCAGGGCTTCCGCTTCCAGCTGCAGGTCGAACATGGTCGGGATACCGTCCGGATTGTAAAGCTCCACGGCTTTTTCCACGCCTCTTACGATATCGTCTTCGCTTTTGAAATAGGATTCACAGTCCAGTCCGATCAGGCTTGCCGCATGGCAGCCTACGAACGGAACCCACGGGATCCGTTTCACTTTCCTGCACTGAATGGCATCCAGTACCAGCTGTTTTTCGCTCATGAAATTTCTCCTTTCGTATTGTCTTTCCGTTTTTATCCGGTCAGTTCAGGAATACCGCCTCCGTACCGCAGATCTTTTCCCAGTCCCGCATAAGAGCCTCTTTGCGATCCTCTTTCCCCTTCAGGATGAAAACCAGCCTGGAATAGACGGGATGTAAATTCTCTTCTGCTCTGAGCTCAGCCTGTTCTTCCGCGGCGTCCGTCTGTTTCCAGCCGCCGTCCGTGAGAACGCTGCCCTTGATCCGGTAAGAGACCGCTGCTTCCGCCGCCAGAAATAAGGCCAGTCTTTCTTCCGCAACAGGCTCCGTGCATTCCATAACCAGGGAAACCGGTTTGTCCGAGCAGATATTCGTGGAATCCGCATCAAACTCATTATCTTTTAGCTCCTGTTTCACCCGATCAGCCGGTATATCCCCGAAACTCGTGTCGTACAGATTTGCCTTCGGATTGATCTTTTGGACTTCCGCATGAACTTCATCTACCGTTTTTTCCGTCGCAAGATCAGTCTTGTTGACCAGAATGCAGCCGGCGGACCTGATCTGATTTTCAACGGCAGGGAGAACGCGTATCTGTTTCAGGAAGCGCACGGCATCTGCGACACATATGCTTCCGCGGTACCGGTAAGGACGCTTTACTTTATCTTCCGTCTCCGCCAGGATCCTGTGGATGTTGGCAGGATCGGAAGCACCGGAATTTTCGATGCAGAGGACTTCGCTGTCTCCGGTGGAAAAACCGATCAGTGCCCTGATGAAATCTGCCTTCAGGCAGGCGCAGTAGAGGGAACCGTTCGTGATCTCCTTTATTTCCGTGCGTTCCCGTCTGAGTCTTTCCGTGTCTATGCCGATCTGCCCTGCTTCGTTTACCAGAACGGCTGTCCTTTGGCCCTGAAAGGAATCCAGAAACTTCCCGAGGAATGTCGTCTTTCCGGAACCGAAGAAACCTGAAATCATATACAGATCGATTGCCTTGTCCATAATCTTCCTCCAAGTCATGCCGCCATTTTAACCCGCCGTTTCCGCACGTTTTATGACAAATTTAATATTTTCCGGAATTATTTCGGAGAATGAAGAATACCGTTTTCTTCGTTGCGGAAAAGCATGCGGATTCCTTCTGCAGCCGCACATCCCGCCCGGAAAATATTGACGCACATTTAATTGTACGGTCTTCGATTGTCTGCTATAATTTAATATAATACTTCGGAATTTATTTCGGAGGGCATCCCGTGAACGAAAGCGAAAAGAGAAAATTAATTACCAAAATAGCCAAACTCTACTATTACGGAAACATGAAACAGGCAGACATTGCCAAAATGATGGGCATCTCCCGTCCCAAGGTTTCCCGTCTCCTGTCACAGGCTTCGCAGTTCAATATTGTCCGCATCGAGATCAAGGACAACTCCTTTTATGATACCGACATTGCTGAAAAACTGCGTGACCACTTCGGCCTGCAGTACGTAAAAGTGGTTCCCTCCGGCCAGATTATCGAGGAGTCAAAGGACAATATCGGCATAGCCGCTTCCGAATATCTGAATGAGCATGTTTTCGACGGAATTCATATCGGCATTGCGTGGGGTACCACGGTAAACGCCTTCATCAACCGTTTTCATACATCCAAGGTCTACCCCCGTTCGAAAGTCCTTCAGCTTACCGGAGGCACATATTCCCAGAGCCTGCATATGGACGGCAGAGAGCTCACCAAAACGCTTGCGCAGAAACTCGGCGGCGGATTCAGCGTCATCCAGGCCCCGCTGATTGTCCATAACCCGGACCTGAAGAGGCTTATGCTGCAGGAACCGGAGACAAAGGAACACTTCCGGCTCATGGAAAAACTGAACATCGCATTTATCGGCATCGGCTCCTCGAACTATAAAAAAAGCATTATCTACCGCGCAAAATATGTCTCCGCGGCAACGGCAAAAAAAATGTACGATTCCGGGCTCTGCGATATCTGCGGGCACCAGATCGACATCAACGGAAAGGAACCTTACCCGCAGCTTTCGGAATGCCATATCGGCATCAGCCTGCAGGAACTGACCAAAGTGCCGCTCGTCATAGGTCTGTGCACCGGGAAGGACAAGCTCCGTTCCATCATTTCCGCCATCCACGGACGGTATATCAGCGGTCTGATCATCGATGAAGTTGCGGCCATCTCCCTGATGGAGGACGAAAATCTTTCCTGACGTAAGTTACCGGAACAGGATCTCATTCTTCAATGAACCGGATGGAAGCATCCTTTTTCAGGGCAAGTCTGCACTCCGCTTCGATTGCTTTCGTAATGCCGGCAATGACCGGACAGGCACAGTGGCCGGGGAAATGTTCTTTCGCATATTCATAGAACGGGCCGCAGCCTGGCTTCACCAGACAGGAAGAAACCGCATCCGCGGTATCTCCCAGCGCTTCCATCATGGACTTTACCGCGCTGCAGCCGGACTTCACGGTCAGCTTCACTTCATAGGTATCTTCATCCGTAAGCTCTGCCTCCGCACGTGTCACAAATCCGCACACGCCCGGATCTATCATGACCTTTGTCATTTTCTCTCCTGTCTTCTATTCTTCACCGAACAGCATATAGTCCATATAATATTCGTTGAACTTTTTATCCTTTGCCAGATCGATCTCATCCGCATGCGCAACAATCCGGTCCACGGTCTCTCCGGAAGAAGTTTCCGTCAGATACCTGACCGCACCGCCCAGGCTCGTGTTTCCGACCGCAACGGTTTTCCGGAGGAGTTCCTCCGGGAGCATTCCTATGCCGACCGCCTTCTCCCTGTCTATCCGGTATCCGAAACCGCCGGCCAGGTAAAGCGTATCCACCTGATCGTATGTTACGCCGTACCGGTAAAGAAGTGTTTCAAAACCGGCACGGACCGCCGCCTTGGCAAGCTGGATTTCCCGGACATCCTTTTCGGTGAAAATGATCTTTTTTCCGTCCGGCGTTTCCGCAAGCGGAAAGCCCCCGTCAAAATATGGTTTGACAAGAATTCCCGTCTCATCGATCAGATTGTTTTTCAGAAGTTCACAGGCTGTTTCAATCACGCCGGTTCCGCAGATCCCGATCGGTTTCCGGTTTCCGATTGTTGTGATCTCCGGCCGGTTTTCCGCTCCGCTCCGGATTTTAATTCCGCAGATTGCCCCGGGAATGCTTCCGGTCCCCCACTGGATGTTTCCGCCTTCAAATGCGGGTCCCGCCGCCGTTGACGTCACAAGGATCTTCCCGCCGGTTCCGATTCCCATTTCTCCGTTTGTCCCGAGGTCGATCAGGGCGCAGATTTTCGCGCTGTCCTGAAAACCGCAGGAAAAGAAACCGGAGGTAATGTCTCCGCCTACATAAGTTGAAATGCCCGGCATGAAAACTACTTCTGTCTCCGGCGGCAGAAAATCATCCGCGAAAACCTCACGGTATGACTTTTCCATGCGGCTGATGTCGACGGGCGTAAAAGGAACCAAGCCGAGCGACCGGCAGGAAAAACCGAGCAGCAGATGTCCCATTGTCGTATTACCCGCAATGACAATTTCCCGGATCATGGTTCCGACAGCTTCATGCTGTGTGCACAGGAAGCGGATCCCTTTCGCAAGTTCCTCCCGGATCAGCTTCTGCAGTTCTTCCCCGTGTCCCTCGTTGGAAGCCTGGATTCTGGAAATGACATCCGCACCGAATGCCCGCTGCGGATTGATGCTGCTCCAGCTCCCGATGATTTTCCCGCTTTCCATATCCGTCAGAACGGCCACCACCGTTGTGGTCCCGATATCAATTGCTATGCCGAGCCGGCTGCTTTTTACGCCGTCCGGAGTTGTCTTTGCGAAGGCGAATCCGGTCTGAACCGCAAATTCAGATTCCCCGTAAAGCGGCACGGAAACCTCCAGATCTTCCGGCGGACGGGCACAGCAGGCAAGCCGCCAGCCGTCCGAGAGTTCCTTCTTCGTAAAAAATTTCCGGTCTTCGTCTGTCTCCGGAAGAAATCCGTTCACCACGCGGACACCGCATTTCCCGCATTTTCCGTTTCCTCCGCACGGCGCATTCAGACGAATACCGTTTTCCGTAAATGCCTGCAGCAGGTTTTCTCCGTCCCTGCAGATAAAGTTTTTCCTCACGCTGCCGCATACCGCTTCCACACGGACCGGCGGAATATTCCTGAGAGAGCATGAAAGGCGCGGGCATTTTCTGCAGTCATGTTCCAGCTGGAACATGGATTCATCTTCCGTGATCCCGAAAACCTGACAGTTGGATTTTACAGGATCAAGCATAAAACCGGAAGTTATGGACATCTGCAGGTTTTCTCCGGCATGAATTGCGTCAAAGGCGATCTTCTGCATTTCCATGGGGACATCCACCGGTGCTTCAAAGCGATGCCGGATTCCCACATGTCTTTTCCGGCACTCTTCCCGGATTGCCGGGAGAACCGTATTCTCCATGGAAAAAATACAGCCGTCCGCCATGGCGTCCGCCAGCATACCTCGCGGGTAATCACCCTCGCGGAAATACCGGTTGGAAAGCATGCTCAGTTCTTTTCCGACCGTCACGATCAGAAACAGCACGGCGGAATTTTCCGGAAGATTCGCGCATGCAAAATCCTTCCGGACCCTGGTAAAGCAGAGAGCTCCTTTCGGCACGGCAAGCCCAAGGACCTCCGGAAGGAGCTCCTCATAAATCTGATCCATTTCTTCATATACCGGGCTTTCCGGATTACAGTTCAAAAGATGAAAGATCTTGTCGTGGTCCGGTTTCAGCCTGAAATCATTCAGTAATACAATCTCATCCGTTTGCGCCAAGGATTCCCATCCCCGTTTCTTCTGTATTTTCTGTCTCTGTTTTATATCGCCTGATACCGCCTGATTTCCGTTTCCCGGCTCTGCCCCGGGATAAGTCTATTCTCTGCCGATTGCTTTGCGAAGTCTGTCAATATAGGCCGCGTTGGTTCCGCAGCATCCACCTATATACCGCACGCCGTAATTCAGTGCGGGGACGGCATCCTTCACGAATGTATCCATGTCAAACTGCATTTTCGTCTCACCGTCCGTGACCGAAGGCTTTCCCGCATTGGGTTTGAAGATAAGCGGCATATCCGTCAGTTCATGGAATGTTTTCATGATCGGTACTGCTGCATCCGGTCCCAGGGAACAGTTCAGTCCGACCGCCTTTACGGTATCATACGGTTTCAGCGTATCGATCATGTCTTCCGCGGAATTCCCGAAAATAGTCTTGCCGATCGCTTCGAAGCTCATGGATGCAAGAACAGGGATATCATAGCGGCTGGCTGCGCGGACGGCCACTTCCATCATGGCAAGATCAATAAAGGTCTGGATGTAGATATAGTCCGGTTTATAGGGAAGCGCAGCCTTTATCATTTCGTCGAAAATATCCAGAGCTTCGTCTTCCTCCAGATCTCCGTACGGTTCCATCAGGGTTGCCAGAGGCCCGATCGCCAGAGCAATCTTTGCGTTCTCCTTTGTCGGAGAAGAAGTCGGTACCTTTCCGTCCACTGCCTGATGGATAAGCTCCATCGCACTGGTGACCGTTTCCTGCACATTGTAAGGCGTTTTCTTCATGCTGATCCGGTTGGCGCCGAACGTATTTGCGAGAACGATCTGCGCGCCCGCCTTCACATACTCCTCTTCCAGTTCTTTTACGATTTTCGGATTCGTCATATTGTACTGCCATACCGGAACTTTTATCTCTGTCTTTTCCCAGAGACTTGTACCGACTGCTCCGTCCATCAGAACGACCTGATCCATGATTTTGTCCGCCTTTCCTTTTCGGGTCTTATCCTCTCCTGTAATCCATTTTACCGCTTTCTCCCGTTTATTTTATCCTTTCGGACGGACTTGCTTTTGGAAAATTTTTGTTTTTCTGTGATTTTCTTTATAATGACGGAACTTAAAAAGGCACGCCTTCAGCCGGATTCCGTGAAGGCATGCCGTATTCTGCCGCTGTATCACACCTGCAGCGGATATTTTCCGTACTGCTTTGCAAACCGGAACAGAGCAATCACATTCTCCACCGGCGCACCGTACTGGATATGATTCGCGGACGAAAGAATATATCCGCCGCCATGACCGAGTGCGCCGATCCGTTTTTTCACTTCGTTCTCGACGTCTTCCACTGAACCGTTGATGGCATTCTGTATGTCAATTGCCCCGTGGAAAACCACCCTGTCGCCGTAACGCTTTTTAAGTCCGGCGCTGTCCATCTGGTCTGCCAGCGGCTGGATGGGATTCATGATATCCACGCCGCACTGAATGAATTCGTCGATCAGATCCGCGACATCCCCACAGGAATGCATGAATATTTTCACATTCGGATATGCTTCCTTTACCGCGGAATAAAGACGCGTATACGGTTCCTTGAAGAAATTCCGGAACATTTCGCAGGAAATGAACGGTGCGTGCTGGGCGCCGAAATCACTGGTGAATTCCACCCAGCCGATATACGGTGCGATCGGTTTTAAATAATACAGATTCAGCCGGATCAGATAATCCGTCACCTTGTCGATCAGAAGACGCGCAAAATCTTCTTCCTCATACAGATCGCAGAAGAAGTCCTCCGCCCCTCTTAAGTACTGGCACAGATCGAAGATCTGCCCCGAATGCGCAGAGCATGCCGTAATATATTTATCCGTATGGAAATAATAATCCTCCGCCAGTTCCTTCAGTCCGTCAATCCTTCCCGTATCTTCCGCCACCGGCGTTTTAAATTCCCGGAGTTTTTCGATATCGGCGTCCTTCAGAGGGTATTTGACAATGGTCGGATAGCGGCCCACCATGGTACGGCCTATTCCCCATTCGTCGATCACATACCCGTTTTCATCCTTGTAGGAATGAAAGTTTTTCGGCTTGTTGATATTGATGTGCCGGAAATCGCTTCCCAGAAGGTCCGCCAGTGCATAGTCTTCGTATGCCGTATCCTTACCCGGACGGATCAGCCTTCCGGTGTCTTTCAGCCCCAGTGCCTTTGCGGTGTCCTGATACAGTTCCGTATTGATCCTGCAGGCACTTCCCCAGATATCGACCGGAACAAAATCCGGTTCCTGATGATTCAATGCCGCTATAACCCGTTCTCTTGATGTCATTTTCACCCTCCTTTACCCTTTTATTTATTATACTATCCCCTTTAACTGCAACAAATCAATAAACCCTCTGCAGAATATTGAACATACGTTCAAAATAATCTTTCCGTTTTTTAAATTCCGATCTGAAATCAGGGCGTTTTGCGGTATACTTCTATATATACCGCAAACAGAAACTGCAGGAGGCCTTTATGACCGAAAGCGAAAAAAGAAAACTGATCACCAAAGTTGCCAAACTCTACTATTACGGAAACATGAAGCAGGAGAACATCGCCAGAATGATGGGAATCTCCCGCCCGAAGGTCTCCCGCCTTCTGTCACAGGCTTCGCAATATAACATTGTCCATATCGAAATCAGGGACAATTCCTTTTATGATTCCGATATTGCCGAGACACTGCGGGCGCATTTCGACCTGAAATATGTGAAGGTGGTTCCTTCCGGCCAGATCATCGAAGACTCCAAGAACAACATCGGAAGCGCTGCCTCCGACTACCTGAACGGACACATTTCAGACGGCATCAACCTCGGCATTACCTGGGGCACTACGGTAAATGCCTTTGTCAACAGTTTTCATTCTTCCAGGGAATACGCTAAGTCAAACGTTCTGCAGCTTGCAGGCGGCACGTATTCCCAGAGCATGCATATGGACGGCAGGGAGCTTGCCAAAAAACTGGCCCGGAAACTCGGCGGAACTTTCAGCATCATCGAGGCGCCCCTCATTGTCCATAACCCGGATCTGAAAAAACTGATCATCCAGGAACCGGAAGCAAAGGAATATTTCCGTCAGATGGAAAAAATCGATATTGCCTTTATAGGTGTCGGCTCCTCCAATTACAAGAACAGCGTGATCTACCGCGCCAAATATGTCTCCGCGGCAACGGCAAAGAAAATGTATCATTCCGGGCTGTGCGATATCTGCGGACATCAGATTGATATCAACGGGAAGGAACCCTACCCGCTTCTTGCAAAATGCCATATCGGCATCAGTCTGGATACTCTTTCCCGGATACCGCTTGTCATTGGTCTGTGCGCCGGCAGCGACAAAACGTTTTCCGTCATTTCCGGCATACACGGCAGATATATCAACGGACTGATCATCGACGAAGTCGCAGCCATTTCCCTGATGGAGGCGGAAGGATTGTCCTGATGCACAGGGCAATGCCGCCATATTAAGAACAGATGCATCCTATCAGTCATTTTTCTGAACAGATGTGCAGTCATTCCGCCGCTTTGTATTGAAATCGGAGTACGTCGTACTTAAAATTTTAGGAGACAGCAAAGGAGGCGCCATGAATAAAAAATATCTGATGGGCATTGATGTCGGAACCACAGGGACAAAGGCAATTGTTTTTGATCCGTCCGGACATGCCGCTGCGGCTTCCTATCAGGAATATTCCTGCATTTATCCCAGTCCCGGCTGGGTGGAACAGGATTACGACATGCTGATCCATGCCGTTTACGAAACCTGCCGCAAAAGCCTCTCGGAATCCGGAATTGACAAAGACGAAATTGCCGGTGTCAGTATTTCGGCACAGAGAAGCTGCACTCTCCTGGTCGACGAAAAGGACCATCCCTTCCGGATGATCTCCTGGCTGGACAACCAGGCAGAGGAAGAAGTGAAGGAAATTGCGGACCGGATCGGCGAAGCGGAATTTTATGAAATAACCGGTCTTCCGCTCTGCGCGACCTGGATGCTGCCGAAAATTCTGTTCGTCAGAAATCACTGTCCGGAAGACTGGAAAAAGACTGCGAAGATCGTACAGCTGCAGGATGCGGTCCTGCATGATCTCGGGGTGGAAAGTTTCCTGAGTGATGAACCGGAAGCCTGTTTCTCCGGACTCTGGGATAACCGGAATTACACATACAGTGAAAAAATTCTGAAGTCTTTTGATCTTGATCCGTCCCTCTTCCCGAAAATCTTCCCGTCCGGCAGCATCGCCGGAAAGGTAAGCAAAGACGTGGCGGAAAAATCCGGGCTTGCCGCAGGGACCCTGTTATGCGTAGGCGCAGGCGATCAGAACTGTGCGGCTCTGGGCGCAGGCGTTGTCAAAAAGGGAATTCTGTCCGTTTCTTTGGGAACCGGAGGACTTGCAACCGCCCTGATGGATGTCTGCTACCGGGATCCGATGCGGCATGCCATGGTCACCAGCCACGTAACGCACGGTATGTGGACCTTTGAAGGCCTTCAGAACGTTGCCGCAGGCGGCTTCCGGTGGTTCCGTGATGTAATTGCCGCCTATGAAAGCCACACGGAAGGGAACGCGGTTTATGACTGCTTAAACCGGATGATCGAGAGTGTTCCGGTCGGCGCAAAGGGACTGGTCATGCTCCCCTATTTTGCCGGAAGCGGCGCTCCCCGCTGGAATGCGGAAACAAGCGCATGTTTCCTCGGTCTCACGCTGTCACATGACCGTGCCTGCATGGCGCGTGCCTGTGTGGAAGGAATTACCCTGGAACAGAAGGATATTATCCGCAGCATTACCTCCGACAATGTTTCCTTTAATACGGTCCGGATTGTAGGCGGCGCGACAAAATCCGAGGTCTGGAATCAGATTCAGGCGGATATCTACCAGCTTCCGTGCGAAACCCTTGAAGTCGCCGATGCGGCAGTTCTGGGCGCCGCGCTGTGCGCCGGTGTGGGCGCCGGCGTATTCTCTGATTTTACCGAGGGCGCGGACCGCATGGTAAAAGTGAAGAAACGGTATGAGCCGAATCCGGAAAATAAGGAGAAATATGAAGCTTTGTACAATATCTACTGTCATGCCTATCAGGGACTCACGGATTCCGGTACCTTCGGTCTGCTGAACCGGTTCCGCAAGACCGAATAAAAGAGACCTCCCTTCCGCATGAAAATGCGTGTAATTGAAAATACGCTTTGCAGAAATCCTGCAAAGCGTATTTTCAATCTATTCCTTTCCGGCACTGTCTTGCTTTTCCCTGTTCCGGGTTTTTATTCTCCCATGACGACTACGTTGCATTTTCGTTTTCTGCTGCGGTTCTGGTCCCAGTCAACGAAATAAACCGATCCGACTGATCCGATCTGAATAACGCCGTCGCGGACCGCAAAGGTTTCGCTGGCACCGAACAGCGAACCTCTGATATGTGCGTCGCCGTTCAGAATAGTCCCCGGGTCGTTCGGAAACTGGGGATCGTTCAGACTCATCAGAAATGCCAGATGCTTTTCCCCCGGATACCGGTACTGAACACTGTCCGTGGTCTCTCTCGGAACAATCCGGTCCAGAATTCTGTTCAGATCCACCTGAAGATATTCATCCCCGTTAAAATCCTTGTCGTGTACAAATTCTTCCAGAATAACGGAGCAGGTCGTATGCGGCGACTGCACCACGCAGATCCCGTTCCTGATATTGCTCTTTTCGATAACCTCTTTTACTTCCTTCGTGATATTGTGGTAGGAACAACGTCCTTCTACGGTAGTGATATGAAGCGTATCCTGATAGATCATTTCAGCAACTCCCTTCTTTGATTTCTCTGCGGACTCTGTCCAGAGCCTCGAACATTTCGTCCAGTACCTTATGCGGATCCGAGGCGGCCACTATCCCGCTGGTCCCGCCGGTTCCGTCCGCGCCGGATTTTATGGCATCGTAGACATTCTGACTGCTGTGAATTCCCGCGGCCTGAAGTACCAGAGTCTGCGGAGAAACTGCCTTAACCGTTTCGTTTGTCAGCTTCATATATTCCGCATCCGACGTTTTCCCCGTACCGATCAGATCTGCCTGCTCGCACACCATGATATCCGGATGCAGTTCGGCAATCGCCTTTGCCTCGGCAAGCGTATCCGCACAGACAATCGTCAGAATGCCGACTTCATCCGCACGGGCAATTGCCCTTGCCAGCTGGCTTAACGTCATCGGATTTTCCACGTGGTTTAGGAAAGTTGCTCCGACGCCGGCTGCTTTCAGCGCTTCGGGAAGAACATGTCCCATCCCGCGTCCCGGTGTAATTCCGTCCATGTGCTGTGCCGTGACGATCAGATTCTTTGTTTTTGCCCTGATCTCCGGCAGATCGATCAGCTGCCCCGTGAAAAAAGTATCGATATCATATTTTTCTGCCAGCTTATCCGCGTATTCCGCAAGTTCCACAGATCCGGAGCCGTACAGATAGGCTTTCGGATTGATTGTAAAAAACGGTCTGCGTATTTTATTTTTCATCTCATTCCTCCGGTAATCCCCTCAAAATTTTTTCGGAACATCATGATGCCGCGCTGGTGCTGCTTTTTTTCACTTTTCCGGTCGCCTTTCTGTTGCCTGTCATGCTGTTGATCATAACGGCAGCCAGAAGTACGATTCCCGTAGCAACATCCTGATAGAACGAATCAACACCCATCATCAGCATTCCGTTGATGAGGACCACCATGATCGCCGTACCGGTGAACACGCCTGCAATCGTACCTTCGCCGCCTTTGATATCGACGCCGCCCAGAATACAGGCTGCCACGACACGGAATTCATAACCGGTGCCGATGGTCGGATCGGCGGAGCCCAGTCGGCCTACCTGCCATATTCCGGAAAACGCCGCCATAAGTCCGGTCAGGGAAAAGAATATGCGTCTCATCTTTGTCACATTAATGCCGGAATACCTTGCCGCCGCTTCATTTCCGCCGATTGCAATGGCATATTTCCCGATAATGGTCTTCTTCTCGAGAAATACAAACACAAGCGTAACGATAATACATAGCGGAAGCGCCAGCGGGACTTTCCCGATCTTCATGGAGTTCAGTACCGTCACCGGCTTAACCAGCGGAGACGTGATCGGAATTGCCTTGCAGACGGACATTGCAATTCCCGAAGTAATGATCCATGTTGCCATGGTGCTCATGATCGCGGGGATCCCAAGGTTGCACGAAAGTACGGAATTCACAATGCCTACCAGTATTCCCAGCGCAAATACGGGAATAAAGGCGACCCAAGGATTCACATGCCAGATGCAGAGATATCCGTAGAACATTGCGCACATTGCCATAACGCCGCCGACCGAAAGATCAATATAGCCGCAGGAAATGACAAAGGTCATCGCACAGCCGATCATAAAATTGGGAAGGCTCTGACGGAACAGATTGGTAATATTGTAAAAGCTGATGAATTTATGGTTCATCGCCGTAAAGAAACACAGCATCAGAACCAGAATAGCCAGCAGTATCAGATTCTTTTTTGCAGAAACATTCAGCACTTTTTTTTGCTTCATTCCGTTTTTCCTCCTTCCTCAGATTTTTACCTTGCTGCGGATTACATTGTTCATCAGGATTGCCAGGATCAGCACAATACCGCGGACAACATCCTGTGTATAGATCGTGATACCCTGCATGTTCATGATGTTGGTCAGCGCGGTTACCACAAAGGCGCCGATCAGCATTCCGAGCACGGTTCCTCTTCCTCCGTTGATATCCGTTCCGCCGAGGACCGCTGCAATGATACAGTCGTTGCCGAGGCTTTTCAGGATACCGCTGTCTGCGGCAAAGAACCTGGAAGTAATGACCACACCGACAAACGCACAGAGCGCTCCGGTGATCGTGAAGATGATCGTCACTACCTTCAGCCGGCTGATACCTGAATACTGCGCTGCCTTTTCATTCGCGCCGATCGAATAGGCCTGCGCGGCAAATACTGTCTTGTTCTGGATCCAGATAAAGACAATCACCGTTATCAGTGCATAGACCGTGGGAAGCGGTATGCCGTTGATCGTCTTGCCGATCAGAGTCACTTCATTCGGAAGGTCGAACACAACTGCGCCGTGCGCGCCGATCAGGGCAATTCCCCGCGCAATATAGTCAAAGGCAAGAGAAATCAGAAAGGACGGCAGAAGAAATTTGGTAATGATGAATCCCGTCAGAAATCCGATCAGGGCACCGAGCAGGACCGTAATGACAATGGCAAACGGAACCGCAACGCCGTGTTTTGTCATCAGACCGAACAGGACAGCGCTCATGGCTCCGATACCGCCGACGGAAAGGTCCAGATTTCCTGAAATCAGGACCATGGTCACCGCCGATGCAACGATGATGATACTGGATGCGGCAACCATCATGTTGGAAATATTGCTGCCGGTAAGGAAATTATCAGGCTCCACAATGGTACCGATAACGAAAATAATGAACAATACCAGAAAAATTGCCAGGTTCTGCAGAGAATCTGCCGTAAGCTTCACCTTTTTCAATTTTCTTCACCTCCCATTACGACAGACATGATCTTCTGGCTCTCGATCTCACTGGTGTTGTCCAGAAATTTTACGATCTTTCCTTCATACAGAAGACCGATACGGTCACAGAGCCCGAGGATTTCCGGAAGTTCGCTGGACAGGACAATGGCGGAATACCCGCTCTTTACCATCTGTCTGATGATCTGATAGATTTCCTGCTTTGCGCCGACATCCACGCCCCTGGTCGGTTCATCCAGCAGCAGAATCCTCGGATTGGCATTCAGACATTTTGAAAGGACAACTTTCTGCTGATTTCCGCCGGAAAGATAGGCTACGGACTGATTCTCGTTTCTGCAGGAGATTGCGAGTTTCCTGATAAAGGAACCTGCGACCTCCGCAATTTTGCGTTTGTTCAGGATCCCGTGACTGGATACCGTTTCGTAGTTCATCATGGGAGTATTGGAAGCAATGCTCAGGGAAGTGCAGATACCCTGCGTACGGCGTTCCTCCGGAACCATGACAAGACCGTTTCTTACGGCTTCCTGCGGAGACTTCGCATTCACGGGTTTTCCGTCCACAAGGACCTCTCCTTCATATTTGTCCACTCCGAAGAGAGCACATGCTATTTCCGTTTTTCCCGCGCCGATCAGTCCGTAGAAGCCCAGGATTTCTCCCTTGTAAAGTTTAAAGCTCACATCCGACAGCTTGCTGTTGGTCAGATGCCTTGCTTCCAGCAGTACGGTGTTCTTATCGACCACGTTCGGCACATAGCCTTCCGCAATTACCTTGCCGACCATATAGCGGATAAGTTCCTGTCTGTTTTCGATTTCGTTTCCGGGCTTTGTGACAATAACCTTGCCGTCCCTCAGCACCGTAACGTAATCGGCCAGCTGCATGATTTCCTCCAGCCGGTGTGAAATGTAAATAATGGTGATCCCCTGCTTCTTCAGATCCTTGATGATATCAAAAAGTCTTTCGACTTCATCTTCCGTAAGGGAAGCGGTCGGTTCATCCATTATGATCAGATCAGAATTCAGCGCCAGCGCCTTTGCCATTTCGACCATCTGTCTCTTGGCAACGCTCAGCTCCTCGATATACTGGGAAGGCTCGATCGTTTCGTCGATCCTTTTCAGCATGTCGATTGCCTTCTGATTCGTTTTTTTCTGTATGATTCCGCCTTTCGTTTCCTCAAGTCCCAGGCAGATGTTTTCTTCCACCTTCAGTTTTTCAACAACATTCAGTTCCTGAAACAGACAGCCGATCCCGGCCTTCATTGCGTCACGGGTACTGGATGGGTTAAATTCCTTACCGTTGTAAATCAGGGTACCGCTTGTCCTCTGTAAGGCACCGGTCAGAATCTTGATCAGTGTGGACTTTCCCGCTCCGTTTTCTCCCACTATGCAGTGACAGGTTCCGCGTATTACATCGAGACTGACGTCATCCAGCGCCTTGACGCCGGCAAACTGCTTCGAAATGTTTTTGATTTCCAAAATATGGTCTGACATCCATGGCCCCCGTTTCTTCTGGTCGGAAGCGGGCGGCCGGTTCATGCCGGTCCGCCCGTATTTCCGATTTCGTAAGTATTATTTATTTACTGACTTTGTTTGCCGGGAACTGTCCGACCAGATCAAGAGGCTTATCCGGCATATACTGCGTATTGAACCAGTCCTGCATATCCTTGATGGAATCCTTGTAATAGTTGAAATACACATCAGGAGTTGTCTTCTCAATGTATGTGTCGTCGCTGACTTCTCCGTTGATGATGGACATCATCATATCGATTTCTGCAAATGCATTTGTCTGCGGCTGCATGCCGAGGCAGTACTTCAGAGCGGAACTCGGGTTTGCGATCTTCATCAGTTCGCCTGAGCTTGCATCTGTGGATGCAATTACTTCGGTAATCGGGACACCGTCTTTTGCAAGGCCTCTGCCTGCTGCTTCATATGCGGATACGCAGCCCAGACCATTGGATACGTTATCGCCGTAAACAACGTTGACTTCCGGGTGCTTCGTAATGGCATCTGCCGTGACTGTCTGTGCCTTTTCAAGATCTCCGCCTGCATGCTCCCAATAGGTGGCACCGGTAAGATTTTCGCCTGCACTGTTCTTGAATCCCCAGTCATTCGTGGGAAGATAATCAACAACTTCCTTGACACCCTTTAAGAACGGGCCGGTTCTGTTATCGAAACAGAATGCGATGTTGGTCCAGCTGATCAGTCCGACTGCAACCTTCTTGTCCGGATAAAGCGTTGTCCACTGTTTCGCCATGTCTTTGCCCATCTGCTGAGCAAGCGTTGCTTCATCGATTCCAAGGTACGGAACCTTGTTTCCGGATGCCTTTACGCAGAATGTCATGACGTAAACGCCGGCATCTCTTGCTTCCTGGATGATTTCATTGACGCCTTTTTCATCGACCGGATGAAGGATGATACCGTCAACACCCTTCGAAATGAATGTTTCCACGCCTGCTATTTCCTTGTTCAGATCCTGATCCGGATCAATAACCTCGTACTTTGCACCGTATTTGGCTGCTGCGTACTTGACTGCCCATTTGGAATCGTTTCCGTGAACATCATGTTTCAGTGTAATCGGAATCTTGCCGATATAGGCATCCTGCTTTCCCGTTGTGACACGATCAACCTTTAATTCTCCGCCTGCTGCCACTGCTGCCGCCGTTGTTGCCGCTGCTGCAGAAGAAGCTGCCGGCGCTGCAGTTGTTGCTGCTGCCGCCGTTGTTGCCGCTGCTGCCGCCGTTGTTGCCGCCGGTGCTGCCGTTGTTGCTGCCGCTGCTGCTGTTGTTGCCTTTGATGCCCCTCCTCCGCATGCTGCCAGCGTTGAAATCAGAAGCATGGAAGAAACTGTTACTGCTACCAACTGTTTCGCTTTTCTCATAGCCGTCCTCCTTTTTTATTAATCCAGTCATTTTTCATGACTTGATTTCTTCCTTTCAGGACCCCGTACTTTGGCCCGTGAGACAGTCCTTCAGCTTTTCCATCATTCTTGTGAGCCTGGATCTGTCGGTATAGTACTGTGTTATGCCGTTAATGGTCATGTTGTAGGTCTGTTCATCCCGCCCGGTAAACGTAACCTCCGTAACCGCACCGTCCAGATCGACTGTCCTTATGCTGATATCCGGCGTTCCCTGCGGTGTGAAACTTTCTTTTTCACCTCCCGTGGCTGTCAGAGCCATCATCGAAATATAGAACTTCGTGTACTGTTCCATATCAACGAAAGTGCCGTTGCAGGAAACCGTACCTGCCTTACCGTCAACGGAGAATGAAATCATGCTGTCTCCGAAAGTCAGGTCAATGCTCTTTATTCTGTCGGTACTTTCCGCAAACGGTGCGACAAAAAGAAGTTTTCCGGGTTCAAGTCCTTTCAGATTCACCTCATCGCTGTAGAGATAAAGAACGTCATACTGACCGCCGTTTCTGACCGCGACCTTTTTCCCGTCGTCTTTTCCGAACCACAGCACCTGTTCTTTTCCGGAAGTATCCCTGATCGTCAGGTTATATCCGTTTTCATTAAGCCCCAGTTCCTGATCGGTGGCCTTGTATTCGTATCCGGCAACATTCCAGTCCTTCATGGCGGAAATAAATTCGCCGATCTCAATCTTCCTTGCCGGTGCCTTAAAGGGATACGTCATGTTCCATGTATTTCCGGTGCCCTGAGCCAGCGCCGTGATCAGCTGATCTCCCTTTCTGTATTCCATTGTTGCAATCCTGTCTGCCTGTACCGTCAGGATTTCCTTCCTGCGGTATGCATCCAGGCTTCCGAACATCTGGGAGGAAGAAGCCGCATCCGTTACGATAACCTCTCCCGTATCCAGGCTCTCCGCATAGCGGTCCGTCCCTGTCATGGTGGCGTTTCCGATCGTCAGGGCGTGCTCTTTCCCCCTGCTCGTAGTAAAGCTGACCTTTGCCTGAAAAGGATCAAGACCGTACTGGCCGTTGTCCTGTTTCAGCTTTCTGCTTACCTTGAATGAAGACAGTGCGCTGAGAATAAGCTTCATTTTGTCTTCATTGACCGAGTAGGCACGGTCCTTTTCCACCGTCCATGTTCCGCCGTCATTCTTAAATTCAAGGGTTCCGTACTGATTTTCCAGACTCACGGAAGTGATCGTTTCATCTTTCTGCATGGGAAACAGATATGCGGAAAGTTCCTGTTTTCGTCTTACGGAAAAATACAGAATGCCAAGGAAAACCGCCGCTGCAACAAGAAGGATTCTTTTTACGGTCATTTACCTGTTCCTTCCCGCATGCCAGAAGATCAATGCACCGAGGAAAGCCGCAAGCGGAAGCAGGAAACAGCAGATCAGCATCAGCCTTTTGAATACATCTCCCCGTACATTCATGTCACTCGGATTCATGACCTTCCCGACAAGCATGTTTTTCTGCTCTTCTCCGGTAAGCCAGTTGACAGAATTCATAAAGAGCTCCGAATTTGCCTGAATACCGAAGCTTGTGTTTTTTATGAAATCGGAATCCCCGAAAACAACGACCCGCGATTTTTTGCCCGTGTTTGCGTCATCCGCCTTTTCCGAAGCGAACCCGAGCGTGATCGGACCGGAAATATCCTTTTCCGTCCGGTTTTTGCTTCCGTTTGTCATATCGTTCCGTGACCATGACTTGTCGGAAGTCTGAAGCAGTATGTTTCTCTCCGTTTTCTTCTCATCAAAAGAAGAAGAACCCAGTCCCTTTGCAACCGGCAGGACAACCATTCTTTCCTCATCACCGATCGGCTGCGTAATGCTGTGCATGCCGAACCGGGGGATCAGGTACATTTTTTCGCTGGTCAGATAATACTGGGAATTTTCCTCCACCACATAATTGTTGCTGATGTCAATGCCGTACCGGTTCGCGACCGAATTCAGATTCGGCAGCATATCCGAATTTGTCGTAAGAAAAGGATCCGTCAGGAGAAGAAGGTTTCCGCCTTTCTCCAGATAATCGACAATTTCCTTTTTCTCGTATTCGTTGATATCCTCCTGCGGAGAAACCATGACAAGCGCCGCCGCATCGTCCGGTATTCTGTCCTGAAGAATGACCAGCGGCTTTACCTCGAAGGCATTCCGGGAAAGATCTGCCGCAGCATCCGTAAGATCCTTTTCGGCATTTGCTTCTCCGTGTCCGGAGGTAAAATATACAACCGGCAGCTTTTTTGCCGTCACATAACGGATGGCGCCTGTGATTTCCCTTTCACCGTTGAAGAGATTCTGTCCGTCTTCCTGAGAGAACATGCTGTCATTGGATAGAATGCGTACCCGGTTTCCGCCTGAGACAATGATCGATCCGTTGTAAACCGCCTGCACGTCGCCCAGATTGTAGGCCGCCAGTGCAGAAGGATTTTCCTCCGCATCGATCAGTTCCGTTTTTATGGAGGACGATGCCGCCGCATACCGGTCCAGAAGCTTCACGACCAGTTTTTCTTCATACCCGGTCCTGTAGACCGCCGCAATCCTGACCTCGTCTCCGTCCGCTTCCGCCTCTTTCACAACGGTCCTGCTTTCTTCCGAAAGCGTCAGCAGTTTCTGACTGGAAAGATCAAGCGCTCCTTTCATCCGAAACGAAAGAAGAACAAGGAACACGACGCATGCCAGAAAAAAGATTCCCGTCACCAGCGTCTGAACCAGAAAAATTTTTTTCTTTTTTCGGATTTCAGGAGAAAGCTTCATATGCCATCCTATCTGAATCTTCTGTATTCCAGATTTTTAACTGTCATATAAAGACAGACCGCCGTTACGCCAAAATAGTAGAGAACCGGACCCGCGGAAAGCATGCCGAGCGTAAAGTCATCGTAATAGCGGGTTATGGCAAATACGGTCAGGATCTTTGTCAGAACAGGGATCTTAACGGTACCGGTAAACGAAGTAAGCGTGACCATCAGAAAAAGAACACCGAACGAGATAATTGCCGAAGTAACCTGGCTTTCCGCAAAACTTGCCGTAAACGTACAGACTGCCGTCATGCTCATGCCGAGCAGAATAAAGCCGATATAGGATACCGTAATGGAAGCCGCATCCGCATAACCGTATCTTGCAATGATGATCACATAGATCAGGGTTACTGCAAGCGCGCTCAGAAAAAGTGTCAGCGCCGCCAGAAACTTTCCCATCACGATTTTGAATTCCGTAAGGGCGGATGTCAGAAGAAAACGTTCCGTCCCGTTTTTCCGTTCTTCCGCAAACATTTTCATTGTCAGTACGGGAATGACGATAAACATGAAGTTCTTCATCAGGTCAAACATGCCGGCAAGAGAACTGCTGCCCTGCATCAGATTGAACAGGGTAAAGGTAATTCCGGAAAGGATCAGAAAGATACCGGTGAAAAAGTATCCGAACGGTGTCTCAAAATAAAACTGCATTTCTTTTTTCCAGACAGCTTTCATCCTTTACCCCTTTGTAAGTTCAAGGAAAATCTGCTCCAGCGATATTTCCGGCCTGTAAATTTCGTAAACTTCAATTCCGTTTTCGGAAAGAAGCCTTACTGCCTCGGAACGGATGTCATCGGTATCCGTGCAGATCACGCTGCATTTTTCGTTCTGATCCGCGTCGCTTATTTTCAGAACATCAGTAATCTCAGGAACCGCCTTCAAAATGTTCCGTATCATCTCCGCATCCGCCGATGTTCTTAAAATAAAGCATCCTGCATTTCTGCCTTTTTTCTTCAGATTCCCGATCGTGTCGTCGGCAACAAGTTTTCCGTGGTCTATGATGATAACCCGTTCACAGGTCTGCACGATTTCGGAAAGGATGTGGGAACTGATCAGAATGGTATGCGTTGCCGCAATACCTTTCAGCAGGTCCCTCACTTCCGTGATCTGTCTCGGGTCCAGCCCGGCCGTCGGCTCATCCAGGATCAGAAATTCCGGATTCTTCAGCAGGGCCTGGGCAAGACCCACTCTCTGCCGGTATCCTTTTGAAAGGTTTGCGATCAGTCTGTCCTGGACATCCCGGATATCCGCAAGTCCCGAAACTCTGTCGACCTCGGCTTTTATCTCTTTTTTCCCGACTCCCTTGATCACTGCCGCAAACTTAAGGTAATCCCCGACTTCCATATCCGGATAAAGCGGACAGATCTCCGGCATGAAGCCGATGCAGGCGGTTGCCTTTCTGAAATCTTCCAGCATGTCAAAACCATTGATCTTTATGCTACCCGAAAGCGGCATCATATAACCGGCCATCATTTTCATGATCGTGGATTTTCCCGCACCGTTGCTGCCGAGAAGACCGACCATCTCCCCGTCATTGAGCCGGAACGAGATATTCTCCACGCCGGGATGACTGCCGTAACACTTTGTCAGATTGCATACATCGATCATGGTTTCTCCGCCGTCTGCTTTCTCACAGATATTTCTCTACGATTTGTTCCCTCTTGGCAAAACTGTCTTTCAGATTGCCGTACAGCGCATGGTAGATCCGGTAATAATCTTCATATATCCCGACATTCCGGGCAATCGGCTCCGTCACGCTGGTAACCTTGATAATGGAACTGCAGGCTTCTTCCACGCTTCCGAACGCTTTTGCCGCAACCGCCGCCAGAATGGCGGCCCCGGCTGCCGGTCCTTCTTCCATGTTGGTCGTTATTACTTTTGCGTTGTAGATATCCGCCTGGATCTGTCTCCACAGCTGACTTTTTGCACCGCCGCCGGACGCTACGATCTCATTGACTTTAAGTCCGCATTCCCGGAACAGTTCCACGGTATCGCGGAGAGAATAGGTTGCCCCCTCCATCACGCTTCTGCACATGGCCTGGATTCCGTGACGCTGCGAGAGTCCGAAGAAAACCGCTCGTGCGTTTTCATCGTTGTTCGGCGTTTTGTCTCCGTTCAGATAAGGAAGGAAAATCAGTCCTTCGCTTCCGGCCGGCGCCTGTCCGGCAAGATCAGTCATGTAATCGTAAATGTCTTTGTTCTGCGCCGCAAACTCCGCTTTCCTGTCCGCAAAAAGATGATCTCTCATCCATTTGAAAGAACCGCCGCAGGTAAGGCTTAAACCGAGGAAACACCATTTGCCGCCGATCGCATGGCACATGCTGAAGGTGCCGCTGTTTTTCCGGATGATGAAAGGTTTGTCCGTACAGCCGAATACCACGCCTGAAGTTCCGATGGAAGAACCTATGGTTCCGTTCCGGATAATTCCCGTACCTACGCCGCAGGCCGGCTGATCACCGGCACCCGCCGCGACCGGGATTCCCGGTTTCATTCCCCAGTCTTCAGCCAGTTCCTTCTTCAGCATTCCCACTACCTCACCGGACTCTGTCAGCCGCTCCGGAAGAATTTCCTTCGGAATGCCGATCTTTCTGATCATCGTGTCGGACCAGCAGCGGTTCGGAACGTCCACGAGGAAAGTCAGCGAAGCATCGCTCAGTTCCGTCGCGTATTCACCCGTCATCATGTAGCGGAGATAATCCTTTGTGAAAAGTACCTTTTTTGTGCGCTCCAGCACCTCCGGCCTGTGCTTTTTCAGCCACAGAAGCTTGGGTGCCCAGAAGCTGTTCAGACAGTGATTGGTTGTGATGCGGAGGACTTCATCTTCCGAAACCATGGATTCGATTTCCTTCACTTCTTCCACGGCACGCTGGTCAAGCCAGATCATGCAGTTTCCGATCGGATTCCCGCCTGCATCCATCATCACATTTCCCTGCTGCTGTCCGGAAAAACTGATTGCAGCGATATTTTCCGGACGGTCGCATCCGGAAGTTGCTTTTTTGATTGCCTTCTGGCAGGCATCCCACCAGTCCAGGGGATTCTGCTCCGCCCAGCCCGGCTCCGGGCTTATGACGTCGCATTCCTGATAACCGGAACTTACAATTTCCCCGTTCTCAGCAATAACCACCGCCTTGATTCCGCTTGTTCCTGCATCAATACCGAGAAAATACTGCATGGGATGCCTCCTTGTCGAATGATTTTATTTTACAGGCAGAGTTTAAACTGTTCGCGGATCATATCTTCGCTGTAGCCCCACTTTTCCGCTTCGCCCCAGGCAATTGCTGTCTTCATGGCATCCGGTGTCATCTTGTCTATCGCATCCGGATCCGTGATTCCCGCTTCCGCCAGAGTCGTGGGCGTGCCGATCTTGCGGAGCCATGCTTCAATGGCTGCAATTCCGGCCTGTGCCGCGATCATGTCGTCGGAATCCCGCACGCCGAATACTTCACGTGCAAACTGTGCATACCGTTTCGTTCTTGTCTTTACGAAATACCGCAGCGTTGCAAGAATCGTTACCGACATTGCTGCGCCGTGCGGCGTATCGTAGAAGTTCGAAAGAGAATGTCCGAGAATATGGATATTGGAATTCGCAATGCCGAAGCCGCAGTCATAAAATCCGTTCCAGGCAAAGGAAGCCTGCCACATCATAATGGCTCTCGCATCGTGATCCTGCGGATCCTTGAGGATTCTGTCCATGCACTCCATTATGGAGCGGATACCGCCTTCACAGAAGTGATCCTGATAAGGAGTAAACGCAAGGTCATTGCCGAGATAGTGTTCCAGAAGATGAGAAACAATATCCGCTGCGGAATAAGCTGTCTGACGAAGCGGAATCGTATAGGTCAGTTCCGGATCCAGAATGGTAACCGCCGGTTTCATGACCGGGTTTGCAAATCCGTCTTTCCGGCGAAGCGTTTCGTTGGTAATGACGGCAGTACCGTTCAGTTCGGAAGATGTAGCCGGAATGGTAACAACGGTGATAACCGGAATGGTCTTCTCGATTTTTGCCTTCCCCAGAACAAAATCCCATGGATCCCCGTCATACTTTGCCGCAATGCCGATATATTTTGCCGTATCCATGGCGGAGCCGCCGCCGACCGCAATCAGAACGTCCGGTTTTTCCTTCTTGGCCATTTCAATTCCGATTGCCGCATGTTCCGCTGTCGGGTTGCTCTTTACGCCGAAGAATTCAAGAAGTTCCACGCCGGCAGCTTTGCAGCTGTCCGCTACCTTGTCATAGAAACCGACCTTTTTCACAAAGGTCTCGTCATAAGTCACGAGCATGGCCTTTTTACCGAATGCTGCTGCTTCACTTCCCACTTTTTTTACTTCGCCCGCTCCGAAAACGATTTTTGTCGGCACGGAAAATACAAATGGATACATTTTTCTCCCTCCTCATTGTGAGTGTTCCGGTTATGAATAATTCAGTTTCATCGTTAACTTATAATAATGATCTGCCGAACCCGCAGTACCTGTCTTCATAACAAAAATCCCTCCTGCTCCGGGATTCTTCAGAAGCTGTTCTTCCTGGTAACCGTATCTGGCTGTGGCAAGATAGAGGTCCTTCATGTCCGCTCCTCCGAATCCGGTACAGCACGCATATTCCACCGGCAGGCGGATTTCTTCCTTCAGCCTGAAATCCGCTGTCCAGACCGATACGATCCCGGTCCAGTGACAGATATAGAAATTGCCTTCGGCATCCATGCACATTCCGTCCGGCATGCCCTGTTCCTTCAGCTCAATCACGGTTTTCCCGGGTCCGGTAACGCCGTCTGCCAGAGAATACGGATATTCCATAAGCCGCTGATTGAAGGTATCGATCACAAACAGATGGCGGTTTTCCCTGTCCCAGGTAATGGCATTGTACTGATTGATCTTTTCCTCTATTGTCACAACCCGGCCGTCTATATCGATCATGTAAAAGCTTCCGGTCATATCCGGCCTGTATTCCCCGGTACCGTATTTCTTGGATACGCTGCTCATGAAAACCCTTCCGCAGGCATCAATCCGTGTGTCGTTGAACCGGTTGCCGGTTTTTCCGGCTTCCGGGTTGATCAGAAAATGCAGATTTCCCTTTTTCCGGTTAAGCAGATACAGACCGTCTTCCAGGGAACACAGAACCTGATTCACATCCGTTGTCGGTATTGCAGCACCTATGATACGTCCGGTTTTATATTTCCTGTCCTCTCCCGTCTTCGGGTTGTAAAGATGTACGATTCCGGTAAAAAGGTCCGTCCAGTACAGTTGATTCAACCGCGTATCCCAGATCGGTGTTTCCGCGATTTCACATCCGGCATCCAACACCAGCTTAAAATCCAATCCAATCCCCCCTCCCTGTCTTCCTGATTGTCCTGACTGAAAACTGCCAACATCTCATACTTTTATTTTATGAGCATTAAAATGAATTTCAATTCGTTTGGCTCTGTTTAATGCACATATGTTCACAATAAAAATCACGGACGCCCGAAAAATATTGAAAATATTGACACTTTTTTCGGATAAACAAGAGAGATTTCCGTCGATTTACAGAATCGCGAAGTGAAAAGTGAACATATGATCAGCAAAATACACATATAAAAAGCGGCTCCCGATAGGGGAACCGCCTGCCTGTGTGCCGTTATTCTTTTTAAAGATAAGACCCTATTTGAATTTTTTCCGGACAATCGTGTGCCGTATTACGCCGTCCATCAGGTATTCTTCCGAATAAAGCAGAGGTGTCGATTTATAGTCGAAACTGACTTCACTGAGATAAAGGAGGGAACAGGTAAGGGGAATTTCCAGTGCCCTGGCAACTTCTTCCGTAACCGGAACGGCACGAAGTTCTGCCAGACTCGTTTCCACGGATACGCCGCCGCAGAAATGATGCAGCAGATTGAAGATAGGCGGTTCCAGGTCTTCCAGTTTGTAATCCCGTCTGTCAAAAAGAGCGTCGGCAATGTAGTCAATACAGTATACGGCGGGTTTCCCATCCGCCCGGATCATCCGGGAGACCCTAAGGACCTTGCTCCCCTCCGGTATCTGCAGCTTTCCGGAAAGCAGCGCATCCGCTTCCATCATACGGCTGCGCACAAGAGTGGTCTCCGGTACCTTCCCGTTCATGATGATGGTCTGAAGCAGTTCATAATTCAGGTCCAGCCTTGCGGCTTCATGAACAACATTCTTGTTGATCAGCGTTCCGACTCCCTGCCTGCGCGTGACCCATCCGTCTCTTTCCAGCCGTGTCAGGCATTCCCGGACAATATTCCTGCTGACGTTATATTTCTGGGCAAGCTCTATTTCCGGAGGAAGCGCATTCGCATCCGCATAGACTCCCGACCTGATTTCCTTTAAAAGCGTCTCGCTGAAATAAGCAGCCGCCTGCACTGTTTTACCCATACTTCTCCCCTTCTTATACTGACTGCTGTCCGGTATCTGTATATCGTTTCATTCCCCGGACCTGAAAAGCATATTTTTTCGGCACACTGACCGTAACGACAACCGTTCTGTTATTGCTCTTTTTTACATCCACATCGATTACGCAGGCATCGCATATTTTTTTCCCTTCGTTGTCGCGTGCCTCGGCCGCAGCTCCTTTCGGCGGAAGCGGCAGATATTCGTAGGGAAATGAAACCGTTGCCAGATCTTCCGAATATTCCGTATCCACAAGAAAGCAGGCCTGCCCGGGGCATGCTGCCACGCATCTCCCGCACCCTATGCATTTGTCTCTGTCCGCAACGGGGCGGTTTGTGATGTCCTCCCCTATGGTTATGGCTTTAACCGGACAGGCATACTGACAGGGATTGCAGGGAATATTCTGGGGACAGTCAATCCATATCTTCTTCAATCAGGCATCGCCCCCTTCATGCCTTGCATTCAGCGTCCGGTTTTCCGCTTCCCGGCAGCGTTCCTCCGCCAGGCTCACCGCCTTTTCCGTTGCCTTTTTCTCGTCAACGGTAAGAATGGTCCCGTTTTCCATGACAATCCTGCCGTTTATCAGCACGGTCTCCACATCGTTTTCCTTGCCGCAGTAAACGATCTGACGGACAATATCGTGAACAGGGGCGAAATGTGCCTTGTCCGTATCCATCAGGACAATATCCGCATCTTTGCCCTCTTTCAGAACGCCGGCATTGATGCCCAGATATTCGGCGCCGGACTGTGTGGCCATCCGGAAAGCATCCCGGGCACTCATGCAGGAAGGATCATTATAACGCAGATGCTGCATCAGGAGCCCGGTCCTCATATCTTCGAATATGTCAAGCAGGTCATTGGAAGCCGCTCCGTCCGTTCCGAGTACGACCGGAATTCCCATCCGGAGATATTCCGCAACCGGGGCAATGCCGCTGCCCAGTTTCATGTTGCTCTTCGGATTATAGCATACTGTTACCTTTTTTTCTTTTGCCAGTGCTTTTTCCTCTTCCGTAAACAGTACGCCGTGAACTGCACAGAGCGGACAGGAAAGCGCTCCTATGCTGTCCATATACATGAGAGGCGTCATGCCGGTATTTTTAACCGACTGCTCAATCTCCCATTTGTTTTCGGAAACATGGCAGTAATAGCCGAGTCCGCGCTGCAGGCACAGATCCTGCAGAAAGCGGATAAAATCCGGCGTACAGTTGAAGGGAGTGGACGGCGCAACGGCTACCATGAGTCCGTCCTTCCCGTGCCATCTGTCAATCGTTGCCACGATATCTTTTTTCCGCTGTTCGTCCGAGATCATCAGTTCCTTCGGCACCCATTTGTTTACCGCCTGGATAGCCGCCGTCCCGCGGATGCCCGCATCTCTCCAGGCTTCGAAAAGCGGATCATAGACCAGGTCCATATCCACAAAGGAAGTAATCCCGCCGTGCAGCATTTCCATGGCGCCCAGGAGACCGTAATCATACACGAGATCGTAGTTCTGCTCTTCCCGGATATGTTTTTTGATGACGGAGGAAAACGGGAATGTCACCTGCTCGCACCAGGGTTCCAGAAGCAGATCATCTCTCATGCCTTTCAGCATGTTCTGATAAAGATGCGTGTGCATATTGACAAATCCGGGCAGAACCGCCTTTCCCGATGCATCAAGGATTCTGCAGTCAGGTCCTGCGGCAAGCTGCTTTCCTATCTTTACGATCTGTTTCCCGTCAATCAGAATATCCGCATCCGTAAGGACATGATCCGCATCCTGAATAACGTACCTTGCATTTCTGATCAGTATCATTTCCGTTCACCGCCTTCCTCTTCCGCTCCGTCCTTAAGATCGGCAAGTTCTCCCAGGCTTATGGGGGTAACCGGCATCCGGATACTTCCCGGAAGAAAACTGCTGACCGGCATATGGTAATAGGCCGAAAGGATCCTGGCGATCAGTTTCCGGCAGGTTCTCCCCTGACAGAATCCCATGCCGGCACGCGTACGTCTCTTGATCGCCGAAAGGGATGCGTCTCCCATGCGGATGGCATCCATGATTTCTTCCCGCGTGACTTCCTCGCATCTGCAGATAATTTCACGTTCCAAAGTTCCTGTCCTCCCATACCGATTTTTTCGCTTCTTTCCTTCTGCTGCCGAAAGGTCCGGAACGGAGGATATCCAGCCTTTTCATGATCGCGGCTTTCTCCGTTTCAAACTCCTCTTTCTTCATCCGGCCGAGCTTATATGCCGCATAGGTACCGGCCATCCTTCCTTCGTCAAGCGCCGTGCTGGCTTCCTCGACACCGGAAAGATCTCCGGCTATCAAAATCCTGTCCATGCTTGTCTGCATGTTCTCATTATGCCACGGAAGCATTCCGCCGAGAACAGGTTCATAGACGATCCGGCATTTTCCGACATCCGCCAGGTCCAGCCGCGGGGAAAAGCCGACGGAAATACAGACCGTGTCGCACGGAACGCGCTCCGTCTTTCCGGGAACCGGCTGCATTTTTTCATCCAGTTCGGCAATGTCCACCGCTTCCAGATGATCCGTTCCGACCGCTCTTACGATCGTATGGGAAAGAAGGATGGGCACACCCATTCTGCGGACTTTTCCGGCATGGACAAGATACCCGGAAACTTCAGGCATTGCCTCCACGATCATTTTAACATCGGCTCCGGCCTGCATGAGCTGATAGGAAACGATCAGGCCCACATTTCCGGAACCTACCATTACAATTTCCTTTCCCGGAAGCACATGATAGACATTCGCAAAAGTCTGTGCCGCACCTGCCGTTATAATTCCCGGGAGCGTGGAGCCGGGGAAGGACAGTGCATTTTCGGAGGCTCCCGTCGCAAGAATGATCAGCGAAGCCTTATACCGTATGCTTCCTTCGGGACCGGAAGCCGTGATGCTGCCGTCCGGGAATATCCCCCAGACTTTTGTGTTCAGGCTGACCTTTACGCCTGCTTCCCCTGCCCGGGCAAACAGAAGGTCGGCAATCTCAAAACCGCGGCTCCCGGCATAATGTTCCTTCATTCCGAAAAACTTGTGGATCTGCTTGTAGAGCTGACCGCCGGGTCTGGGATTTTCGTCCAGGAGAAGAACACTGCATCCGGATTTTGCCGCTTCAATGGAAGCGGACAGTCCCGCAGGCCCCGCGCCGACGACGACAACATCATAGGTTATCATGCTTCGCCTCGTTCTCTCCGCTGCATCCTTCCTGCGTGCGGACCACCATTCCGGGGTGGACTAAAGTCACGCAGGTCCGTACATTCGGTTTCCCGTCCACCTCCATGATGCAGTCCGTGCACTGCCCTATTCCGCAGAAAATCCCCCGCGGCTCATGGAAACGTTCCGTACGCCGGAAGGCTTTCACGCCGTGGGCAAGCAGCGTTGCCGCCACCGTCTCCCCCTCGTATGCCTCCAGAGGTTCCCCGTTATAGAAAATGTTGAATTTCCTGACTTCCGGAATTTCCAGAACAGGATGTTCTTTTATCCGAAACAGCAAAATTACCACCCGACTTTCTTCCTGCAGTTTTTTCTGCAGATCATATATTCAGACTGCCTTTCCTTTTCTGGAGGCAGGAATAAACCGCCGTTCCGATGAGTGCCGCCAGGAACGGAAAAGCCATAACAAGGCGTGAAGAAAACACTCCGTTCGTCTGGAGTACATTTCCCAATGCGGAAATGGCACCGAGCACCCAGGACGCAAGCAGGGCAACAACCGGATTGCCGGCGGAAAGAATGACGACCGCCATTGCTGTCCATCCTCTTCCGTTCGTCATCCCGATCAGTCCGCCCGCATACATTGCGATCGGCATGGACATGGAGGCACCGGCCAGACCGCAGAAGATCCCGCACCATACATAGGCAATATACTGATGTCTGACAACCGAAATGCCGCAGTTTTCCGCAACCCGGGCATTCAGTCCCGCTGCCCGTGCATGATAGCCGAATGCCGTCCGGAAAATTACAAAGCTCAGAACAACCGGCAGTATAATGCTGAGATAGTCGATCACGGTATGTCCGCTCAGGAACGGTCCCAGCACCGGAATACTCTTCAGGTAAGGGATCACAACCGCCGGAAGAACAGGCGTTTTCTTGAAAACCATTGTTCCCTGCATTCCGGTCAGCAACAGTCCGAGAAATGTCGTAAGACCTGTCCCGAGTGCGTTTGCCGCTATTCCGACGACAAAAATATCCGCTTTCAGCCGTATGGAAATGAACGCCATGAAAAGCCCAAGAAGAACGGTTGCCGCTATTCCGCCGAAAAGCCCTGCCGCCAGATTTCCGGTTATACTGGTCAGGTAAACGCTGACAAAAGCCGCTACCGTCATCATTCCTTCCAGTCCCAGATTGAACATTCCCACCTGCCGTGTCATGATCCCGCCCAAAGCAGCCAGAATGATCGGCGTTGAAGTGGACAGCATCGTATAGAAGAAATTATCCCATATGCTCATGATGTCCTCCCTTCCGGAGCGGCTTTTTTCCCTGCCGCTCTTTTCCTCCGGAAAAGAAACTGAGCCGTTGCAAAGAAAAGAATGACCGCCTGGATCATCTGGGCGACTGCCGGTGAAACGTCGGAAAACAGTGCAGCACTTTCCACTCCCTTCTCCAGAAATGCAAAGATAAACGCAATCGGAAGAACAAGCAGAGGATCGTTTCTGGCAATCATGGCAATGGAAACGCCGTCCCATCCGAAACCGGTCATCATACACCGCATTTTCCCGTGTACGCCGAGAATGTCGACCATGCCTCCGAGACCGGCCAGACCGCCGCTTAAAAACAGAGCGAGAGCAATAATACTGTCAACCTTTATCCCGGAATATTCGGCAAATCTCCGGTTCTGTCCTGTCATGATGATCTCAAATCCCTTCCGGTGATAATGCAGAAACCACCAGACCAGAACAACACATGCCAAAGCAATGAAAATGCCGGTATGCAGATCCGAATTTCCCATGATCTTCGCAAGCATGAATCTGGTACTCAGTTTCGGAGAACAGGTCCCCGATGCAGATCTCGGATCATTGAACGGTCCTTCCAGAAAATACATGACAATATACGACAGCGCATTTGAAATCAGAAGCGTGGAAAGCATGATATTGACGCTGAACTTCCTGTCTATCCAGGCAGAAACCCACGCTGCTGCCCCGCCGCCGGCAAAGGCTGCGGCAACAGACAGAATAATGCCGACTGCCGCAGGAGCCTGTGAAAGCTGACAGGCCGTAAACGTTCCGCACAGCATGCCGAAGAACATCTGTCCCTCTATCCCCAGATTCCAGACAGACGCGGAAAAAACAAGAGCCGATGCCAGTCCTTCTATGATAAGCGGAACGGAATAGCTGAGCAGATTTCCGAAATTGTAGACACTGCTGAAAGGCCCCGTCAGAAAATAGCGAAGGGCTTCCAGAGGTGTTTTGCTGCAGACCATAATAACAATACAGGCAAGGAGCAGTCCGATCAGTACAACCGCCAGCTGCAGAAACGCCTGCTTTTTTCTGCTCATGCCAACGTCACCTTCTTTTCTGTACTGCCTTGGGCAAACTGATCTTTCAGGCCAAGCATATATTCCCCGATCATGTTTTTGCTCAGGCCGTCCCCGTTTTCAAGAACAGCCGTCATCCTGCCCTCATGCATGACCAGGATCCGGTCCGAAAGTTCAAGGATCTCATTGATATCGCTGGTGACAAGCAGGATTGCCTTTCCGTTCTCACGCATTTTCAGCATCAGGGAATGGATATACCGAACCGATTCGACATCGAGTCCCATCGTGATCTCGCCGGCCAAAAGAACGGAAGGGTCGCCTGAAAATTCCCTGGCTATGATCACACGCTGGATATGGCCTCCGGAAAGTGCGCCAACCAGCGTATCGGGATCAGGTGCTTTGATATGGTATTCACTGATCAGCTGCGCCGTCCAGCCGCGGATGCTTTTCCATTCGAGGCATCCCCTGCGCTCAAACTTTCCGTTTTCCACCTGCCCCATTTCCATGTTTTCGGCAATGGTGGCTCCGGAACAGGAACCGACATGGATGCGGTCCTCGGGAATGTATCCGAGGCCTTTCTGACGCCGCTTCAGGACCGGGTCCAGTGTGATATCCTCGCCTTTCAGCAGGACCTGTCCGCCCGATGCAGGCACAAGCCCGCAGACCGCATTGACAAGTTCCAGCTGACCGTTTCCGTTTATGCCGATGATCCCGGCGATTTCCCCGCTCCGGACTTCAAACGAAACCCCCTTTACCCGCTGCACACCGCCTTCCCTGACGGAAAGATCTTTTACAGACAGAAGACACTCTCCCTTTTTCACCGGGAGACGGGGCATTTCCCGTTCCACTTTTTTCCCGACCATAAGTTCCACTATGCTGTCCGCATCCTGTTCCGACGTTAACCCTGTCGCAACAGAATGTCCCGCACGGAGTATGGTCAGCTCATCCGTGATACTGAGCACTTCATCCACCTTATGGCTGATATAGATGATCGTCCTGCCCTGTTCCTTCAGAGTACGGATAATGGAAAGCAGCTGCCTGGTCTCCTGTTCCACCAGCACGGAAGTCGGTTCATCGAAAATCAGGATATCCGCATCATCATAGAGAAGGCGCAGGATCTCGATCTTCTGTTTTTCTCCCATGGCAAGCGTACCGACCTTCCGGTCGAGGTCAAGCACAAGTCCGCTTTTCTTCATCGTTTCTTCCACTTCGCTTCGGATCTTTTTTTTATCCACGACACCGGGCCATCTGACTTTCTCCCGTCCGAGGACGACATTCTCCAGCACAGTGAATTCCTCGATCAGACTGAAATGCTGATGTACAATGCCTATCCTGAGCCCGATCGCATCCTGTGCATTGCGGATCTGCACCTTTCTGCCTTCCAGAAAAATTTCCCCGCCGTCACCTGTTTCCACTCCGCTGAGTATCTTCATCAGCGTCGTCTTGCCCGCGCCGTTTTCTCCCAGAAGACCGTGGACCGTCCCTCTGCGGACGGAAAAATCCACATGATCCAGTGCCTGTGTCGTCTGGCCATAGACATGATACTGTTTTGAAATATCATGCATATATAGGAAACAAGGATTTTCCTTCAAGGCTATTGCTCCTTCTCGGCCGAAGGAAAAGAAAATGCCTCTTCCCCTTCAGCCGGATTTATTTCCTGTCATGATTTACCGTATGGATCGATTTTTCCGGCAGCCAGATCCTGATAGACCGCCTTCATCTTGTCCTGGATATCCTGCGGCACGTTTGCCTTGTAGTTCGCATCGTCAAAAGTAAAGGACACGACACCCTGATCGGCGCCGGCAGCTGTTGCCTTTCCGTATTCCAGCTTTCCATCCGCCGCTTTCAGGAAGGCGTTCTTTGCATATTCGTATCCTTCAATCGTCGTGCATCCCAGAATGACATCAGGATTGTTGGAAATGGAATTGTTGTCGCTGGGCACCGCATATTTTCCTTCCGTTGCCGCTTCGTTCACGGCTCCGTAGGTAGATGCGCCGCTCGTATACCAGATGATATCCACTCCCTGCGAATATTCGCTTCGCGCCACCTCGGCTCCCTTGACCGCATCCACCCAGCTTCCCACAACGGCGTCTGTGACCTGAATATCCGGATTTACCGCATGCGCCCCGTTGATAAAGGCCGGTTTCGTCTGCTTTTCCCATGGATCATATACATCCGGGAACATGAGTCCTACCTTAAGATCGGGATTTGCATTCTTCAGTTCCTTCGAAGTGGTAACAAGGCCGCAGAAATAACCGCCGAGATAACCGAGATCCTCGTTTTTGATCCGGACTGCGAAAGCATTGGCCGGAACAGTGTCCGTATAATCCCCGAGACTTCCGTTCAGGAGAATGTAATGGATCTTCGGATATTTCTTTGCACAGTCCAGTACGCTTTCGCACATGGATTCCGTACACGTAACAATAAGATTATACTGTCCCGATTCAGAGAGCGTGATCATGTTCTTGGAATAGGCATCCCAGTCATCTCCGCCCTCTACCACTTTCGGTTCCGGATATCCAAGCTGCTTTGCCCCGTCCGTAATGCCATTTACAAACATCTGAAAGATCGGGTTGTCAGAGAGCGTTCCTGGAATCATAAATGCGCTTTTGATAGTTTCGCCGGACGCCGGAGCAGAATTGCTCTCTGCAGCGGATGCTGCGGGTGCAGCCTTGCTTTCCGCCTGGCTGCCGGCTCCTGCCGCAGCAGCGGTTGTCGCAACGGCTGTCTTTGCAGCAGCGGTCGTCGCAGCAGATGCAGACGCGTCAGAAGACTTGCTGCCGCCGCAGCCGGACACCATGCCGGCAAGCAGGGAACATACTGCCAGCAGAGATATCAGTTTCTTTTTCATATGATCATCTTCCTTCCTGAACTGCCTGGTTTGAAATAACGTTTTTAGCGGCTGCCGCCGGACGTTCTGCTTGCTTCTTCAGCTCTGTCCGTCTCGTCTTCTTCCTGATCATTGGTATTCTGCGGTCCCACAAAAATTCCGATCTTCGGAAGTCCGATCATAAGCGGAAGTCCTACCGCAACGGCGCCCAGTGAGAAAATGGCACGCTCCACCGGAGAGGTAAATGCCAGTACCTTCCATAATTCAGCCGGCGTTCCGAACAGATTCAGTGTTGCGTAATTTGCTATGGTTGCCGTTGATACAAGACCCGTATAGGCACAGAGGAAAATTGCGACTGCCATCTTGAACGATTTCCTGCTGAGCAGGAATTTCAGTGCGACAATGCCGCCGAGAATGGAAGCGATAAGGCCTGCCGAATAGAAAATTGCCGGGAAGATCGGGGCAGCACGGCCTATGCTGTTCGTAAACCACAGAATGGTGCCGAGAACGATAATCGCGGATGCTCCCCACCATTTACCGCGGCTCACCAGGCCGGCTGCAAATGCATTGATGGTGCCGATCATAAATGTCGCCATGCCCATCCATGCCACATGCGGAGCAATCAGCTGTCCGATAAAACCTCCGATTGCCGCACAGAGAGCTCCCGCAACAGGGCCGAAGAAAATGCCTGCGAGCGGAAACAGAGCCGTACTTACGGAGAATGTTCCACCTGTTCCGATCAGCGGAATGGAAGGGATAAGATGTGCCGCTGCCAGTATGGCAGCCCAGACAGAGATAACTGCCGGATGAATCTTGACCTGACTGTACTTCTTCATATTTGCCTCCTCATTGCATTAAATTAATGTATGTTCGCAACCGGAAACACCATTGTTCCCGGAATGCTTCGTTTGATACAGCTGCATCAGATCATCACCGAGTTCTTCCACTCGCAGAGTCGTCCGCGTAAGCGGCATTGTTTTCGCAAGCATCTGTCCCAGCTGCGTGATCTGCGGCGGACGGATATTGGTTTTCTCAAGTTCCTCCGGATGACTGAAGACTTCACAGGCGCCTGCATCCATCATGACATGCCGTTTTGCCATCACGATCGTTCTTTCCGCATATTCGGCCACAAGAGGCATGTGATGCGTCACAAAGAGGATGGTATGCCCCTGGTCATGCAGTTCCTTCGCGATATTCATGATCTGATAGCATCCCTGAAAATCCTGACCGCTTGTCGGTTCATCCAGAATCACAATCCCCGGATTCATGGCAATGACAGACGCAATGACAACCTTGGCGCGATCGCCCTTGCTCAGTGCCGGCGGAAACATTTCCTCCTGCCCTGTCATTCCGATCATTTCCAGTGTCTTTGCGATACGGCTCTTTATTTCCTCTTCCTGAAGTCCTGCATTGCGGAGTCCGTATGCCAGTTCCTCATAGACCGTATCCGCAAACAGCTGCCGGTCGGGATTCTGAAGAACAAATCCGATCTCCTTTGAAATGTCCGCCACCGACATTTCTTTCGAGTCGCGTCCGTTGATGTAGATATGTCCTTCGGTCGGTCTGAGAAGTCCGGTAATGTTTTTTAAGATCGTGGATTTCCCCGCACCGTTCTGGCCGATGATCGCCACAAAATCATTCTTCCGGATTTCGAAGCTTACGTGTTCCAGCGCCATGGTGCTTCCGCCGTAGCTGTAGCACAGGTCGTCAATTTTCAGTACCGGCTTGTCATCCATCTTTTCTTCCTCCCGAATACCACTCTTCGATCTCCCCGCCGGCTTCCTTAAGAAGAATCGGCAGCCTGTGGATTTCCGCATTCTTCATATTCATGTAATTCACAAGAGCGGAAACCTGCGGCGGACGGATATGGCAGAGCTTCATCAGCTCTTCGTCCTGGAAGATCTTTCTGGGCTCATCAAACGCAACCACATGCCCTTTGCTGAATACAAGCACCTTGTCCGCAAATTCCGCAATCTCCTCGCTTTTGTGCGTTGCGATCACGACTGTCATTTTCTCTTCATTCCGCAGCCTGCGGATAACATCGAATACTTCCCTTGTCCCGATCGGGTCAAGCTGCGAGGTCGGCTCGTCCAGCACCAGCATGTCCGGTTTCATGGCAAGGTTGGCGGCAATGGCAAGCCTCTGTTTCTGGCCGCCGGACAGGGCGGTGGTCTCCCGGTCCTTATAGGAAGTCAGCCCTACAATGGACAGCGCCCAGTCAATGCGGCTGCGGATTTCGTCCGGCTCCACCTGCATGTTCTCCGCGCTGAAAGCAACCTCATTACGGACATAGGTCGTGAACAGCTGGGATTCCGGATCCTCCAGGACCATGCCGACCTTCCGTGAGAATTCGGATACGACATGTTCCTTCGTATCCATCCCGTAAACCTTCACGTTCCCCTGCATGTGTCCCAGATAATAATTGGGGATAATGCTGTTTAAACAGCTAAGGAAGGTTGTCTTTCCCGCGCCGTTTTCCCCCATGACGGCAATAAATTCTCCCTGATGAATGTCAATGCAGACATCATGCAGGACATAATTTTTTGTCCTCGGATAGCGGTAGGATACGTGTTCCAGCCGCACAACGGTATTTTCCCCGTTTTCCTCTTTCGTCGTTATCTCAGCCATCGCTTTCTTTCCTCCTACCGAAGAATCCAGTTCAGTACCACCAGCGCCGCTCCGTATGCCAGACACAGGATGAGCGTCAGCCAGTCCGACCAACGCATCCGGATGCTGTCAATGCAGGTGCGTGTCTTGAACGCTCCGAAAGCTCTTGCATCCATTGCCATTCCCATCATCTGCGCTCTCCGCATGGCTCCGATCACAAGCGGAACAACCAGCACCACCCAGGCCTTCATCTTCCTGAACCGCTTGCCCTTTTCCTCGAAGATCGTCATTCCCCTCATTTTCTGCGCATCCATGATCACGCCGAGTTCGCTTTCAAACGTCGGGACCAGATTCATGGATGTCGTTGTCATATAGGCGATCTTGTAGGGAAGCCCCATGCGGATCAGCCCCAGCGAGAAAAGATGGATGGGCGTTGTCATGAGGACCATGGGCATAAGGACTATCAGTGCCATAAGACGGACGGCAAGGAGAAGTCCGAAGGCAATCCCTTCCCATTTGATTCCCATTCCTCCGATCAGCCAGACATCTTTCGGAACAGGCCCCAGAATATAGGTATTGCCCGTATAGAAAATTGCCTGGAGAAGAATGATGAATCCCATCAGTCCCGCCACGAATTTTGCTGTTTTGATCAGCCCGGCCGATGGCAGTCTCTCCACGATCGTCCATACGGATAGAAAACTTAAAAACATGATGACGATCAGGACCGGACGCGTGATCAGGAAAACGATGACCGTAAAAAATACCAGGACAATAACCTTTACACGCGGATCCAGCCGGTGCATGAAGGAATCCTTGTCCACATAATTCATCATGTTCATACGTATTTTTCCTCTCTGTCAGGATTAAATTCCGTGTTCCAGGTTCCCTTCCCTTCAATTGCCGCGAGTACATGTCTTCCGACTGCCGGTGCGGTGGAAAAAGCACCCTTGAATCCCGCCACTGTAAAGAAATTTCCGTATTTCCTGCTGAATCCGAAAGAAGGTTCCCCGTCCGTATCATACGGTGTCACCGCAGCCCAGCTTCTTACGATTTCAACGTCCCTGAGACACGGAAAATGATGCAGGATCTTCTTTGCAACCAGGCACAGTCCCTGAACCGAAACATCGCGGTCATCGACTTCTGATTTTTCCGTTGCCTGTGCCAGAAGAATGCTCCCGTGTTTTGTCTGCAGGAGTGCCGTTCCGATATGACGGTCTTCCGTTTTGCCGAAACTGTTCAGGATGGAACCTCCGCCTACCACCGGTCCGCGGATCATCTTTGCCACCGGCTGGGAAACAAATGCGGTCCCCCTGTGATATCCGATCGGCAGGGAAAGCCCGAGGAGAGAGGAAATTCCCGGTGCCCACGCTCCCGCCGCATTGATGACAACATCAGCAGGAAAGTTTCCGCGGTCGGTGATCACTTCCGTCACCCTGTCTTTTTCCGTAAGAAATCCCGTGACCATAGCGTGTTCCCGGACATCGCATCCGTTTCTCCTTGCCATTTCCAGATAGGCCGTTACCGTAAGAAGCGGATTCAGTTTTCCCTCCGTGGGACAGAAGGCCACTCCTTTTACGGAGTTTAAGTCCAGCATCGGTTCCCTTTTCCGTACGGATTCGCCGTAGAGGATTTCCGATTCAATTCCGTACTTACGGAAAAATGCGATCTTTTCCTCTGCCGCCCTGATATGTTCGTCTTCCGTCAGGAGTACGCATCCGCCGCTGTCTTCATATTCAATGTCCGTGTTCCGGCTGATTTCCCTGTACTCCTTCAGCGTATCGAGGACCGCCCGTATATGCCAGTCTTCGTCCCGGTCAAGCACCGATATCTGTCCCAGATTTCCTCCGGATGCACCGCTGCCTGCCTCCGATTTTTCAAGAAGCACCACATGATGTCCTGCTTCCGAAAGACGGTATGCACAGGTCAGCCCCAGGATACCGCCGCCGATAATCACAATCCTCTGCGCCATGCTGCAGAAAGCCTCCCTCCCGGTTCTGTTCTTTCCTCTATCTCATTTCTCAGTGAAACAGAGATTCCTCAAGCAGATCCTCTCTGAGTTCACCCGAACGGAAAGTATGCCCGGACGAAAGGTTCGTGATTTCAAAGCGGGCGATCGTATGAATGTCCTTGTCGACCAGGTAAAAGTCTCTCTTGCCTTCCTCGAAAATGTCGATGAATTTTTCACCGAAACGGCGGGAAGCGTTGAACGGCAGCGTATCGATAATGGATTCGATCTCGGAATCGTCGCAGTCGACAAGCCAGCGGACACTTGCACCGTAAAGCAGTGCCGTGTTGACCCTGTCCATGGCCTTCAGTTCGTCTCTGACCGGCGGAGCGATCGGGCATGTTCCCATTCCGCTCAGAATTTTCTTGGTATCAAATCCCTTGCGTGTCAGTCTCCAGCCGGTTGCTTCCACCGTGCGGGAACAGACCTGAATGGAACCGGCAAGGCTTCCTGTCCTTGCGGCAAGGATATAGACATTTTCCGGTGAAATTTTGCACTGTTTTGCAATCTCCTCCGCCATGTCCTCATCCGGCAGTTCGATCGTCTGGGCACCGAAAACAGCTTCGTGATGGATGTCCTGATAATCCCAGCTCTGCGAGAAGACATCGTTGCGCGCTATGGCACGGGCCGGTCCGGAACCGATCGGGTTAATCCAGCCGTCCACATTTTTCCCTTTCATTTTCCATCCCGAGAACTGGGTGGAAAGCGTGGAGGTCATCGGATGGTCTATATAGACATCTATGGAAGGAAGGGAAATTGCCCCGCACTGGAAAGTGCCGAACTGAATGTCTCCCATGCCGCCGATCATTGCTTCGGTGAAAAGTCTGCCTGCTCTGTATCCGCCCGGCATTTCAACGCCCATATCCACAACGAGTGCGCCGTTCTTCAGCTGATGCACCTTGCAGTTGAGCTGCTCCGCATTCGGGATGATCTCCTCCTTCACGATCTTTGCTGCCTGCTGATTTACACTGAACATTCTTTTTTCCTCCTGTTGTATTTTATGTGTTTCCGTTTTCCTGTCCCGGGTATTTTCTGCCGGAAACCGAAATCAGTTCTCTCATGTTTTCGCCCATGACCCGTTCCCGTTCATACGGAGTCAGGCCGGCGTTTTTCCGGATATCCTCCACAAACATCGTAAGGTCCTGCCCCTTGAAAACTTCCGGATAAATGGTCAGCGGAAAATCCGTGCCGAACAGAATCCTTTCCGCCCCGGCAAGCCGTACGGCTGCCTTTGTGCTCCGGATGTCATAGAGCAGCGGATTTGCCGCGAGATCATAGTAGACATTCCGGAATGCCTCCTTTACTTCCGGCAGGATCTCATAAAACGGAAGACCGCCGCCCATGTGCGCAAAGATCAGTTTCAGTTTCGGATACCTGACGGCAAGATCATAAAAGCCCTCGATCGGCGTCAGGTCCTTGCCGGCATATACATGTCCCATGGGCTCTCCGACATGGAAATTCACCGGAAGATGCAGTGCCTCCGCGGCTTCCAGCACGTCATAAAGCCTCGGGTCCTTCAGCGAAAATCCGTTGCCTCCCGGTCCCAGTTCTCCGATGCCGGCAAATCCTCTTTCATAGCAGCGTTCGACTTCCTTCACGGCCTCTTTCCCGAAAACCGGGTTGATGCTTCCGAATGCCACATATCTGCCCGGATATTTTTCCGTCAGTTCTGCCATATAATCATTGTGCTGCCTGCACAGATCCATGTCATTCCAGTACCATCCCTGCATGACAATGACTTCTATGCCTGCCTTGTCCGCTTCGCGGATCCCGTCTTCCGCCGTTGCAAACGCTTCCCTTGTCCTGCTCTTCGGGCTGTCCTTTGTCAGGTTTCCGAAATACGGATCCCTTTCGGCATAAGCGTTCCAGTTATGAATGACATCTTCCGGGAACATGTGCGTATGGGCATCGATCATTCCTTTTCCGGTCATAGGAGTCCTCCCAGAAGCGGCGGCACTTCTCTGCAGGATCCGCGCGTGATCTCCGTTTCCTTTCCGTCCTGAAGGACCACCGGGAAATGAGAGCCGTATGCAAGTCTGTTTTCCTTAAGGCAGAGTTCCGCACATTCGGAAGCGGACGGCACGTATTTTTCCGTATCCGGTGCATTGTCAAAAATCACGTTTTTAAGATGCCTTCCGACTTCCGGCATCATGGCGTAGAACGGAATGCCGCCGCCGAAATGCGGAAGGATCAGAACAAGAGACTGCCATTTTTCAATGAAGTGATAGTACGATGCGGGCAGCAGATCTTTTCTCCCTGTTCCGTGATCTTTCATGCCAATCCCCGCATGCAGGCACAGCGGTCTGCGGCGGGACACGCACAGAGTGCAGATCCGTTCAAAAAAAGGATCGGTAAGAGAAAATCCCTGCTGTTCCGGATCCAGTTCCCCTATTCCGAAAAACCCGGCGTCCAGACACCTTTCGGCTTCCCGTACGGCACTTTCCCCTGCCGCGGGGTTCACCGTGCCAAAGCCCAGCAGAATGTCCTTTTGCTTCTGCATTTCTTTCAATATAAAGTCATTCTGCAGGACGCAGTCTTCCTCACCGGCAAAGGGCCATCCCAGAACCGCCATCTTTTCCGCACCGGAAACCGAAACGGCATTCCAGGTTTCCTCTGCGGAAAGAGATCTCCGGATCCGGCCTCCGGTTTTTCCGATCAGTATTCCGGGAACAATATGTACATGCATGTCCGCTTTCATCCGCATCTCCTCAGGAGAAAAAGTACCTGTGCGCTTTTTCTGTCAGTTCCTTCTTCAGAAGTTTTTCATCCGTGCCCGCGACGTGGCCGTCTTTCAGACGGATGATGCCGTCTGCCATGACCGTTTCCACATCGGCGCTCTTTGCGCAGTACACGATCAGATTCACTTTCTGCCCTGTTGTTTCCATGAAATGCATTCCGTCCGTATCCAGTACGGCAAGATCGGCAGGAGCACCTTCCGCAAGGACACCGGCACCGCTTCCCATTGCCTCCGCACCGCCCCGCGTCGCCATGTCAAACATTGCGGAAGCAGACAGCACCGACGGATCTTCCTTTTTTACTTTCTGAAGCATGAGTCCCGCTCTTGTTTCTTCAAACATGTCCAGCAGGTCATTGGAAGCACTGCCGTCACAGCCGAGCGCAAGGTGAATTCCTGCTTCCTTCATTTCCGTGACCGGTGCAATGCCGCTTCCCAGTTTCATGTTGCTTTTGGGATTGTAGACCGCCGTCACGGAATGCTTCTTCATGACGGGAAATTCTTCCTCCCCGATATGAACGCAGTGGACTGCGGAAAACGGCTGTTCCAGCAACCCGAAGTTTTCCAGCCAGGGGAATACAGCACCGCCTGCACGGTTTCTGATCTTGTCTGCATCTTTCCCCGTTTCCGCTATATGCATCTGAATGGAAAGGCCGTACCGTTTTGATGTCTCTGCGACCCATTTCAAAAGGCTGTCGCTGCACATGTTCGGTTCGGAAGGTCCGAGGATCATCCGCACCCTGCCGTCGTCTGATCCCTGAAACAGATCGATCGCTTTTTCCGCGTCCTCTCTTGTCTTTTCCTTTTCGGTCTCGTTTTTCTCATACCAGATATCGGACATTTCCAGCGCGATACCGGCACGGATTCCCATTTCCCTGCAGGCTTTCAGAAGCCCCGATGGCGAAACGTCCATATCCATATCCATGAAGCCCGTAACGCCGCTGTGCAGAAGTTCGCAGATCCCCGCTTTTGTCCACAGATACGCCATCTCCTCCGTGGCGGACGGATCTTTTTCCTTCAGGCTGCGCATTCTGGAAATGAGCGGCAGGATAACCTGATCACACCAGTCTCCCAGCGAAAGGTCTTCCCTCTGTCCTTTCAGAAGTATCTGCCAAAGATGCGTATGCGCACAGACAAATCCCGGTATGACCGTTTTTCCCCGGCAGTCCAGGATTTCGGTCCCCGGAACTGCTTCTTTTACGGCACGTTCCCCGATCGCACGGATCCTGCTGCCGTCTGTCAGGAGGCTGCAGTTGTATTGAAGGTGTTCCGAATCACAGACCAGACAGGAAATGTCTTTCAGCAATATCATGGTCTCTCCTTCCATCCGCGGTCATCATTTGTTCAAAGGTAAGGTTCCAGTCTCTCCCATTCCGTTTTTCCCGCATGAAAAACCCGGTCTGTCACAGAATCCTTCAGAGCGATCTCGGCAACTTTGTTCATGTTCATCAGGTCAGGTATCCTGTAGAAATCCCCTCCTGCTTCCTGAAGCAGATCCGCAAACATTTTTCCGTAGGACGATGAAGACGAAAAGCACAGCTGAGCGGCAATTCTTCCGCCTTCTCCTTCCGGTACCTTCATGGTCAGTTCTACTTTGGCCGCATAATGCAGAAGATCATCCGGACAGAGCGTCCCTGTTTCTGACCTGCCGTAGACCGGACAGACCGGACTGATACCCCGGATGCTTTCCACACAGGAAGGATCCATACGGAGACACCGAACCAGCGTATAGATCACATTTTCATTCATCCGTCCGGCAATCTGCGTACATCCCGCTTCCGAAGCCATGGGGACCAGCAGCAGCTTCATCCTGCAGGGCTCACAGGCAATGTCCCGTGCAAGTTTTCTCATCCATTCATCCGCAGGAAACGTATCCGTCTGAAGAACAGCCAAGGCAAATCCGCTTCTGTCGCACTTTCCTGCCGCAGGATCCGTTTCTTTTTCCAGCAGCATCCGCATGGGTCCGGAAAGCATGATCCCGTCCTGATTGCGGGCAACCTGCATCCCGTATACACCGTCCGAAGGGGAATAGCTTTCCACGGAAACGGAAGGAAGAAAACATTCCGCTGCCTTTCCCGGCAGGAGCTCTGCCGAAGAAAGGCTTCCCTGAACAAGTTCTGTGATCAGGCATCCCGCTTCCCGCGACCCCGGCACCGCAATCCCGCAGTCAAGAAGGGAAACACCGTCCCTGCTTCTGCTGAGGCAAAGTCCCAGTTCCTCCTGTTTCCCGATAAGATCATTCCAGATCCTGCTGCATCCTTCTGCTATTTTTCCGAACGGAACCTCTGTCATCATTTTTCTTGGCCTGCTTTCAGGTTGTATTCCGGAAAATTCCGAGTTCCCCGTCCCGGTAGGCGCTTATATAGTCCATCCCGAACGGATCTTCACCGCTCATGTATTTTGCCGCACGGATAAAGGCTGCCATTTCGGCAGACAGTCCTATAATGGACGCTTCCACGCCTATTCCCGCAAACATCCCGAGTGCGGTAACATTCAGCAGTTCCCGTTCCGGCATCCCGTAGGACACATTGTTGAGTCCCGTGCTGAACTGCCAGTCCGGAGAGTCTTTCCGGAATTCCCGGATGGTTTCAATCACATTTTTCATATTGTCGGAATCCACGGAAACCGGGAAAAGAAGCGGATCCAGGAAAACATCCTTCTTCTGCATGTCGTATTCCTTCATCAGATTTTTCAGGACCGGAAGAAGCCGGACGCGGTCTTCCACGCTTTTGGGCATTCCCTTTTCATCATGAAGAAGCACAATAACCCTGGTTTTAAACTGTTTGACAAGAGGCATCATTTTCCCGATGCGCTCACTTTCCAGCGTTGTGGAATTCAGGATCGGAGACTTGCATTTCATCAGCGAAAGCACTCTTTTCTGAACATCCGCATCCGGAGAATCACTGCAGAGATCAATATCCATCTTGCTCTGGATGGTACGGATGATCCACTCCATGTCATCCGCTTCGGTCTGAAATCTGGTCCCGCAGTTAAAATCCAGGCATTCCGCACCGAACGAAACCTGCTCTTCCGCCAGAGACAGAAGCGCCTTTTCGTCCCGCTGGTCCAGAATTTCATTGATCCCGTCCAGACTGCTGTTGATTCTTCCGCTGATCACGTACATTGGCGACCTCCTTCACCGGATTTTTCCGGTATGGAAATAAAAAAAAGACATTCAACTATTTTGAACGTCTTTGCTCAACATGGATAAAAGCCAATATTAAAGAAACCTGTTAAATTTCAAAGGTCAGACTTATTTGCCTGATTTAAATTTGTTTTTCCTGTTTTACCGGCAGATCTCAGCGCTGAATGCCGGGAATAGTGCCTTTCAGGTACCCTTTCTAAAAAAATTATAAACTTTGGGAATTCCTTTGTCAATAGGAAAAATAAAAATAGGTCTGACTATCTCCCCTGTTATAAAGGCAGCTTCTCTTTCAGGTCCTTTGTTTTACCTTCTCAGATAAACGTCCGCCTCATCGCCTTCACAGGGATACACGACAAGTCGTCCGTCTCCGTAAATTCCGACGGTCTGATAGTCGGGAGTATCCGTATCGGCCCCGAGAGCCACACGTCTGAAGTGTGATTCGTCCAACTTTTCGTACTCAGAATTGTTGATCAGGACATTCCCGTTTTCTTCCTGCACAACAGACAGGGCATCCGAGGGGTTCGGCTGATAAAGAGGGGCACTGTACCTGCCTCCCAGGACGGATTCCAGATCATCATAATTTTTCGGCAGAAGGTCAAGGTCCCCGGCCTCGTAGAGGCTGCAGACACAATACTCAAAGGTATAAGTGCCATTCAGAGTCCTGACCCAGGCTCCGTCCGCTCCGACCACGTAATGATCGGGTGTTACCGTATCGGAAAGCATATATCCCTCATCATCAAAGCAATACCATTTTTCGTCAGTGTCCCTGAACCATCCGCTGTGCTGACTTGTTCCGTCTCCGTTGTTATACTTCCATCCCCGGCTGTCTTTTTTCCAGGTACCGGCAAAAGCGGTCCCGGCTGCCAGAACGGTTAACGCAAACGCGGTCATACAGACAAGAAATATTTTTTTCATAGACTTTTCCTCCTTGTGTTCGTTTGTTCGCTTATTTATGATTATCTGTTTTCACTTTTCAGAAGCAGACATAATACCATGCACACCCGGTCCCGTAGTTCCCCCGGTGCATGTTCGATATGTAGGACTTGCCGGCATCTGACCGTTAAAGTGATGCGTCCCCCGCTGATCACGATATCTCCGACCGCCATGCTTCCGTCAGGCAGGAAATAGTACCAGTTGCCGTCCGGCGCCGGTGCCGCCTATTTCACTTACTGTTTCCGATTTCCTGCGGGAAACCTGAGACAGCTTCATCTACGCTGCATTTTCCCTCAGCAACCATGGATGCATATTTTTTATAGGCGGCGGTTACTGCTGTGGAGAGCCTGATTTCATTCGAATACATTTTCTTATCTTCCGGAATGGAATTTAAGCTTGTGAATCGCGTATCGTCATTTCCGCCATCAACGGCAGTCGGGAGCCCTTTGATCTGTGCCATCTGATTAAGCTCCTTCCTTGACACAAGAAATCTCAAAAATTCTTTTGCAAGGTCTGTCTGATCGCTGTTCTTCAGAATGGAAAATGAATCCCATACGGAAACCAGTGCCGTTGTGCCGTAATCAGTCACGGGAAGAACGCAGAATTCATAGGTGAACGGATTCTTCGTGAATGCTTCTGATTTGGTCTCTCTCTTTTTCATACCGCTCATGGTTTCCGTGCTGCAGACCAGAAATGGAGTATTCCCTTCAAAAAAATGCAGGATGGACTTGTCATAGTTATCGGCAATTGTCTGATTGATCGTATCGTCAAAATAGCCCTTCTGCCTGTAATGATCAAGAACAGTAAAATCGGACCGCAGATATTCCCCGCATCCCTCGCTGCCTTTATTCAATGCATCCAGGATAGCTGCTCCGTCCTTATCCCGCGTAAGCCGGATTCCCCATTCATTATATAAAAGATTCGGGTAAACCATGTCGGGGAAACCCTGGATTGGCGTATACCCCTTGCTGATCAGCGCATCGCAGGTACTTGTGAATTCGTCACAGGTTTCAGGAACTTTGAGCCCTTCCTTTTTGAGCAATGAAGTATTTACTGCCATCCCCTGATAATTCAGCATCAGCGGAACTCGAAGCATTTTTCCGTCATACATGCCGGATTCCGCAACCTTTTTACTGAAGATTCCGGTATCCAGCTTCAGATCGGATAAATCGAGCATATTGTCCACGAGCTCTTTATTGTCCGTAAAATAGCTTCGATAGGACATAAAAATTTCCGGCGGATTATCGCCGAGTGCTTTGATGGGAAGGGTATTTTTATAATCATCCATTTTTGAATAGTTGATGACTGCCTTAGGATAGATCTGATTAAAATCCTTTATGACAGATTCCAGCGACTCAAAATTTTCAAGCAGTCCGACAATATCCACAGTTGCTTCCATATTGGTATCCAGGGCCGGCGTAAAAGTTTCCGTCCCCTTGCCTGAAGCGGCTTTTCCGGATGTGCCGCAGCCGGCCAGGAATCCGTTCATAAGCGTAAAAATCAGCAGACATATCATCATGCGTTTTTCCGCTGTCCGGAATTCTATCCTTCTCATTTTAAACCTCCCGAGCTTTGCTTTGACCTGATCTGTATTGATCAACTGCCTTCAGGACCATATTGATATTGACAGGTTTTGCTATATGGCCGTTCATACCTGCGCTTCTGCATTTTTCCACGTCCTCCTGAAAAGCATCCGCAGTCATGGCAATGATCGGAACGGATGCCTTGCCGATATCCTGCATCGCGCGGATTTTTTTTGCGGCCTCATATCCGTCCATCACAGGCATCTGAATATCCATAAGAATCAGGAGGTACCGGTTTTTATCTGCCTGGGCAAGGATATCCAGGCACTCCTGTCCGTTTTTTGCACGTGAAGAACTGATTCCGTAAAAGGAAAGAAGTCTGTTGATGATTTCCCAGTTCAGGTCATTGTCCTCTGCAACCAGAATATTGACGCCGGAATAGATTCTTTTCACAGGTTCTGTCCCTGCATCCGCTGTTCCCGGCGCGAATGAATTCAGGGCATTCCTGAGGACAGATTTAAAATACGGCATGACTACACGTCCGTCGATGCCTGCTCCGATCTGTTCTTCGGACAGGCTGGAATAATCATAGGAAGCCAGCAGAATTTTTGCCCCTTCGCCCGCTGCTTCCCTCAATGTCCTGAGAGCTGTCTCGTCCGTATCGTCAAAGAGATCCGCATTTACAATAACCGTATCAAAAGACTGTGCTTTTTCCCGTTTCTCACGGGCTTTGGAAATGGCATCCTTAAAGGAACCGGCTGTTTCCGCCGTAACTCCCATTTCCTTAAGCACAGCTCCCGTTTCCTTCAGTATTGCCGGATCGCTGTCCGAAATGAGAAGTGAAAGTGACGGAAGCCTGATGTCCGCTTCAGCCTCTTTGACGCGTTCAAGCGGGAGTGTTACCGTAAATACAGAACCTTTCTCCAGTTCGCTTTTTACTTCAATGTTGCCGCCCATCAGATCCGTCATACGCTTTGTAATGGTCATACCGAGTCCGGTTCCCTGTATTTCATTGATTCGGGAATCCGTCGCGCGGGTAAAGGCATCAAATATTGTTTTCATGAAATCCTGTGACATACCGATTCCGGTATCCGAGACCTGGTAGATGAGTCGGATTTTATCATTTTCTGCCGGTTCCTCACGGATAAGAACAGAAACCCTTCCGCCTGCTTCCGTATATTTTATGGCATTGGAAAGAATATTGATCCATATCTGGCTGATCCGCAGTTCATCGGCAATCAGATACTCCGCAATAATATTTTCGGTATAGACATTAAATTGAAGATGCTTCTCCCTGATATCCGGATACATGATATTGATCAGGTTCTGCATTGCTTTCGGAAGCGCGAATTTTTCCGGATTCAGGCGAAGTTTGCCGCTTTCCACTCTGGAAATATCAAGAATGTCGTTGATCAGGGTAAGCAGGTGTCTGCTTGCCAGATCAATCTTATTCAGGCAGTCCTTAACCTGCTCCGGCTCATCAATGCTGCGTTTGGCAATAGCGGCCATGCCTATGATGGCATTCATCGGCGTACGTATATCATGGGACATCGAGGACAGGAAATCTGACTTTGCCTTACTGGCCTGCTCAGCTTCTTTCAGACTTACCGTCAGTTTTCTGTTGAGATGTACGAAACTGACACCGTTTATCAGGATGAGCATCAGAAAACCGGCAAAAAGAACCAGAACCAGTGACCAGGGAAGTTTTGCAATATTCATGTCAGCAATCGGAATGGCACCGATCATAGTCCAGTTGCCTTCCTGCATATGAACATAGGTGTAATATGTCTGCCTGCCGACAGAATCAAGGTAATCAAAACCGCCGCTTTCATTTTTTCTGACCATGTCGCGGACAGCATCGCTTTCCGGATAGGAAAGATTATTGTAGGAACGGATGAATTCATAGAAATTGGCACTCTTCATGGAATCGGCGCGGATAATATAATCACCTTCCTCATCCACCATGGCAATTTCCGCGCTTTTATAGCCAATCGGAAAAACCCAGCTTGACTGAATCTGATCAAGAGAATTAAGATAAAGAAGAAGCCCCTGACAGGCTTTCCCGGCATCATCGACCAATGAAACAGGACTGACAAATGCAACCACAAAATCCCCGTTCACAGGATTGGTGAAATTCCTGGTAACATGAAGTTTTGAACCATCCGATGTCTGCTGTGCAAAGCTGCGCAGTTCATCGGAAAGAGTTTTGTAATTGCCTGCGTAGGAAACCGAAAAATCCTTTTTATCAGTAATTTTCGGAACTGAGGATATCCCGGTCATGGTATCTGTCAGGAGGAACTGGATGGAATTTTTATCATCCGTGTTCATGCGGGAAACCTGAGCCATTGCCTCTTCCATGGTAAAGGTACCGGAGTTGATATATTCAGCCCAGTTGTTGCAGATATTCTGGCTGGAATACAGATAATTGGAGGAGACCTGTTTCATAACTTCCACAGTATTTAAAAACGCATGTTTATCCGTACGGACAGAATTATCTCTCTGTGAAAAAGCAAAGAACAGGATATAGAAAATCATAAAAAGAATGATAAGCATATTGCAGATTATCAACACTCTTTTTTTCATTTCATACTCCTATGGAAAAGTCCGGCAGCCAACCATCCTGTTATTCAGATAAGCTATATCACTCCTTTATATAATAACACCTGAATAATTATAGTGAAATAACCCATTTCAAAATAATATAGTATAAAATAGTATATGCGTAACCTATACTCATCCGGCCGTAACTTGCATATCAGGAATTTGACAGGATTGATTTCACGCAATAAAAAGAAATAATATTAAGATATCCGTGTTAAAAAGAGCGTTTCCATGGAAGAAAAGGAAGGCAGCGTATGGAGTATATTTACAGACAAAACGGAAACAATTAAAGAGGCCAGTGTGCACAGAGGACTGTTTTACCCGGTGGAACTGATTGTTTTCATTGCTTTGTACCTTCTGAACATGATGTTGCTGATACCGCTTGCGGCAAGGCCGTTCCTCAGGATCATCGACCTTAAAAGTACGAGTCAGAAAATGCTGCTTTCGCTGTTTATCACAATCATACTGGCTGTCTTTTTTATTCTTTACCCGATTTTTGTCCAAAAGCGTCCGATGAGCGGAATCGGCTTCACCACAACCCGCGTAAATCCTTTCCGGGAATATGGAAAAGGCCTGCTGTATGGTTTTCTCATGATATCAGCCGCAATTCTTGCGAATGTGGCTATCGGCGGAACCCATTTTATCGGCTTCGGCGGAGTTTCCGTTCTTCCTTATGTTCTGCTGTGCCTTTTCGGATTTATGATTCAGGGCATGGAGGAAGAAATCGTCACCAGAGGTTTCTTCATGGTATCCATTTGCAGACGTTATCCCGCGTGGCTCGGCATTCTTTCAAATTCGCTTCTGTTCGGACTGATGCATCTTCTGAACCCCGGGGTTACCTTTATTTCAACGCTGAACACCATTCTTGCGGGTATTCTTTTCAGTTTGATTTTTCTTAAGAGAGACAGTATCTGGATGGTAAGTGCAATCCATACCGCATGGAATTTCTCACAAAGCAATATTTACGGACAGAGTACCAGCGGACTGGATCTGATCCCTTCTCTGTTTAAAATGGATGCGCCTACCGGATACAACTGGGTAAACGGCGGATCTTACGGTGTGGAAGCAAGCATCATCACAACCACTTTTTTTTCCGTTCTTATCCTGTATCTTATATTCAAAAAAAGAAATAAGCTGTCTTATCCTCTGGCGTAATGCGACGGATACCACTTTTGAAACCATGCTGTGAATATCCCCATAGCTGCGGGTAAAGCCGAGTTAATAAGCCCCGTATAACCCGAGAAATCAGTTCCCATAAGAATATACGTCCAGATCGGCGTCAGCATGTAAAGGACACCCCATGCAAATGTCAATATCCGGTTTGTCGATATAAAGAGCGGATTCTCCAATTCGTTAATGGGATTCCGGGTCCATGCAATGCATATTTTTATATACCGCGTCTCCGGACGCACATGGAATGACCTTGCCTTTATATTTATCCATGATATTTCTTTTTCAGCCTTTCAAATGCTTCGTCAAGGTCCATAAGTTTTCCGTCTTCAGACATTTCTTTTTCGGACTCGTAAACAGCCTGATCCAGACTATTTTCCCTGGCAAGCTTGTCATATGGTTCAGAGCTCATGACAACGAGATCACTATAACCATTTTTTGTAGTAAAAGCAGGCTGCTGCTTTCTATGAGCAACCTCAGATATTTCATTTGTTTTTCTTAAATCTCCGATTGGAATAATAATCACCTCCTGCACCATAAATTTAATTTTATCATTTCATTATAATTTGATAAAGTTATTATCTTCATTGATAAAATTAAAAAATATGGGTGAGATACCATATCACACCCTATCCATATTCGATTTACAGTTTCTCTTCTTTATCTCTTGTTTTCTTCGGAGCAAGCGTCCTAATCGTCTCTCTCATAAATGCTCCGCAAATATCATGAATCTCAGTTTACCGGTGCCAATTTTATAAGAACTTTAAAAGGGCATGGTTCTGTTCATAGCGAAAGTCGTAAAGGAAATCCTTATGATAATGCTCTGATGGTATCTTTTTACCGAACCATAAAAAGAGAGCTCATTCAGGATTCCGGTTTTCAGGATCCCGAACAAGCTCGCTCGGAAATATTTAAATACATTGAGACTTATTATAATACGAAATGAATGCATTCAGCTTTGGGCTATCTTTCACCGCTTCGTTTCAATTCCTTATTCCTGGCTTTTATTATTATCGGAGTTCAATAATGTCTTGTATTGGTTTTGTGGCATCCGGAGGCGAAGCATCTTCGATGGCCGGAGTATCTCTTTGGTCAGATTGTTTCTTGGAGGGACTCGCGTTGCTATTCTCTGATATTGCGGTCTCGATACTTTGCCGCGTCTTATCATCCAGGGTAAATGCCTCTGTAGTATTGAGCAGTGAGTTTATGGGAAGATCTACGCCGTACCAGTAATAACCTACTTTCGTGTATTCCTGAAGCTTTGTGAGTTCACGATTCAGAATACTGGGTTTATCTCGGTTAGTCTGCCACCACCGTAAATTGATAACAATACATTTCTTATCATCGTCAACAACAAACAGCTGTCTGCAAAGAAACATTACCTGTTCTTTACTGAGTTGCACTGAGGTATCCGCGTAATTCGGTGTGCTGGCTGTTGCCTCATTGATCTGGATCTGCGTTGCATTCATTTCCATTGTTGCGGCACAGTTGTCCTGAATGCACAGGTTCACCTTCTGAGCACTACTGAGTACGATTGTTGTAGTGCCTTTTAAGTCGGCCTTGATTTTTGTTGTACCAACAGTCACTCTAAAGTTGCTTAAGTTGCTTTCGGCATCAGATGCGGCAGCAACATCCGAATCAGCAGTGGTGACACTGTCGTCATTTGAACCATCTGCATCTATGGACAGGTTCTTCAACTGGGTAGCCTGTTCTAAGCCTAAAGTCTGGATCCCCTGTGTACTGTTCATATCTGTACTCAAGCCACCGATAGACAGTTCCGTATTGTCTGTCACAAGACTTTTCCAGCTGTCTTTCCAAAAAGCTGCTGTCTGCTCATTACTATTATACTGGCTAAGATTAGAGACTTTCTCCGCTCCGGCCGGTGCGATCTGCATGAATATTTTTCCGTCCTTTTCCCCCTGTGAAATACTTGCGTTTCCATAAACCTTGACCGTAACGTTCTTGTCCGTTGGTCTGACCAGATTCGAGGTGACTTCTTCTGCCCGTATCGGGGTCACACCGGCCATTGCGATACTGAGCGCGCTGATTGAAGCTATTATTGTTCTTTTGATACGTTTATTCTTCATTTTTTCGCCTCTACCTTTCCCTGCTTCCGGAAAATCAGAAGTCAGAAACTTCACACAATCATAATAGCTGATATGCCTGTCTGATTTTAAACACTTCTGGTCTTTATATATATTATTATGAAATATAAGTAATACAAAATCAAGTTTTTTCCATTCAAGATTATCATTCCAAAGCTGTTTAGTATGCATTGTTCAACATGAGGTTTTTGCCCGGTTTCAGATAATGATTGCTTGCATTTCCATCGGTAATGGCTGCGTCTCACGATCCCAGTCAACTCTTTCGTTTACCGTCATGTAGTGCCTCTGTTTAAGATAAATTCTGAATTTCAGCATTTTAACTGAAACAGGCGGTCCTGTTTCATCCATCCGTTATCCGAAAGCCATTGATCTTACTGGATCTTTTGGTTTCGTTTCAGATAAATGTCAGAATCGCCTGTTTGCGAAAGCTTCTCTGTTTCAGATAAAACCGTGACGTTTCAGATAAAAAGTGGAATTCACAACTATTCGAACTCAATCGAAACTCATATTTATTGTGCTTTTCGATTTTGGATACATACCATATCTTGTGCTTTATTTTTGATATTTTCGAAAGTTTTCGTATTTGAAACGTCTGATAGCATCATAATAGCATCACGAAACTGTAAAAAATAAACGATTCTCCGTACCCGCAAATTTAATCTCACGGACTTTTATGCTCTATCATACCAGAATTTCAGACTTTCGGATGGGATACCTTTTTCCGCTGCCTGATCAAGTATTTCTGCTTTCAGCGTTTCATAAGTTCCGTCTTCCACTCCGTCGATCGGATCTGTTTCCGCATAGAGTTCGATGTCCTCTCCTTCTTCCTGCGGAATCCTGGCCATCATCCAGTCAACAGCTTTATTTCCATTTCTGCTTTCTCCGCTTTGATATTCTACCCGGTACTTTGTCATGGACTTTTCCTCCCTATATTCTATAACGTCCTGTACTCTGCAATGAAGAGCTGCGCATATTTTCTCGATCGTTTTCAGAGAAACTGTTTCGTCTTTTCCCATGGCTGCTATTGCTTGGCTGCTCAGCCCTGCAAGGCTTACGAGCTCTGATCTTTTCATATCTTTATCGATCAGGGTCTTCCACAGCGGCTTAAATGTCATCATGTTACCACCTCCTGTTACTATATTAAAAGTAAATATTCTATTTGTCAATGTTTATCTTTGAAATATTAAAGAAAATATTTGAATAACCTATTGACACGGTAGGTACATATGGTAATATAGCAATAGAAACAGGAGAACAAAGGTTCGGAACACAAACGCAAAGGAGAAAACACCATGAAGATGCAGGATCAGAGATACGGAATCGAAATCGAAATGACGGGAATCACGAGAGAAAATGCGGCAAAGGTCGTAGCCGCCCATTACCACACCGGAAACGCTTACTATGAAGGCGGATGCTACCGCACTTTCATTGCCAAGGACACTAAAGGCCGTACATGGAAACTGGAAAGAGACTCCAGCATTTCCCCCGAAGTGAAATCCGGATCTGAGAACAGCAAGCATTACGCTTCCGAAGATTACCAGACCGAAATGGTCAGCCCGATCCTTACCTATGATGATCTCGAAGACCTGCAGCAGATCGTACGGGAACTTCGGGAAAAAGGCGCTTTCTCCAACAATTCCTGCGGGATCCATGTTCATGTGGACGGTGCGAACCACTCTCCGCTTTCCCTGAAGCGGCTGGTCTGCTTCATGATCGCCAGACAGGACCTGATCTACGACAGCCTTGAAATCGGACAGAGAGCGAACCGCTGGTGCCATAAGCTGAACGAGAACATCCTCAAGGAGATGAAAAAGAACGCAGTCCTCGATCGGGAAACCGTAGAGCGGATCTGGTACGGCCGTGCGAATGACGGTTACTGCGGCGGAATCAACCATGAGCACTATAACGAAACCAGGTACCACGGAATCAATCTTCACGCCTTCTTTACGAAAGGAACCGTAGAGTTCAGGCTATTCAACGGAACGCTCCATGCCGGCAAGATCAAAGCCTATATCCAGTTCTGTCTGGCAGTCTCCGCCTGGTCCATCAATTCGCAGGAACACATCGTTTTCCGGAGCATGAAGAACTACACGCCGGCACAGAAAGTCACGATCATGCGGAACATCCTGACGAACCGTCTCGGTCTTACCGGAAACGAGTTCAGGACCTGCAGACTTCACCTCATGACACCTCTTAAAAAGGCCGCAGGGACCGTTTGCAGGGATGCCGCTTAATTCTATCAACAAAGGAGAAGAATCGAAATGCAGAGATTATATATAGCCTATGGAAGCAACTTGAATTTGGAACAGATGTCGAGACGGTGCCCGGGGGCGAAGCCTTATAGCCGCGGGTACCTGATGAACTGGGAACTGATTTATCGCGGAAGCAAGACCGGAGCCTACCTGTCAATCCGAAAAAAGCAGGGAGCGATGACGCCGGTCCTTCTATGGAAGATCACTCGGATGGATGAATGGAACCTTGACCTGTACGAAGGATACCCGACGTTCTATTACAAGGACGAGGTAATGGTGGATACCGCGCTATACGGGAAGAAGAAAGGAATGGTCTATATCATGGATCCGAAGCGGAAACCCGGGATCCCGTCACAGTCCTATGTGGACACGGTCGCGTACGGCTATCTTGACAACGACTTCGATCTGCAGTATCTAAGGGATTCCATCAAACTGAATGCGGAGGAAATGGGAATAAAAAAAAGCGCCCGGCGGTGAACCGGGCGTTTTCTTTGGCTTGTGTTGCAGCACTAAGCCGTTGAAGGTGGGATTCGGGAACCGTTGATGGTGTGGGTGATCTGCGATTCTGCATTCGGTACCCGTGTAATCAGATCGCCGAGATCGATATCGAGGGCTTCGCATATCAAGTCCAGATGTTCCAGACTTACCCTGTCAGAGATCTCATGGTACAGTTCACTGATCGTGGTCGGCCGAATTCCGGTTTTCCGTGCCAGGTCCGCCTGCGTCCACTTGCGTTCCCCAAGCCTTACAGAAAGTAAAATCCTGATCATATATGCCGCTGCTCCTTCCTATTTGTTCTAACAGAATCCGATCCGTCATTCTGTGAAATGTTAGAGAATCACGTTTTCCGTTAGGCAAATCATGAGAACACGACACATACATCAGGATTGATGTTTAAACTGCTACTTCGTACTTTTCAAGATCCGGGGTAGGCGTATCCCACTGTTTTTCATAGATTCCGTCTTTGTCGATCCAGTAATACATATTCGTACGGGTGTCCTTGACATATGTGTTCGTGGCCATGGCACCGGTACTCGTAAGGTAATACTGATTCGTCGATCCGTCCTTACTATAGTCGTACCACTGGCTGGAGAGCATTCCGCCATCTTCTCCGAGGACGTACCAGGTGTCCTCTGATATGAACCAACCCTTGATCATGGTTCCGGCATCATCAAAGGCATACCACCTGCCATTGATGTACTGCCAGCCAGTTGCATACCCGCCGTCTGCCATGCGATACATCCAGCGTCCGTCTTCCTGCTGCTCCCATTTTTCAGTATGCTCTTTTCTTGCATAGGCGATCACGCAAGCATGATAGCCGCACCAGCTGCCGAATTCCTGACACCAGTAAACGCCGTCGTCACCGTACCACCGTCCATACTTTGTAAAGTTGTTGCTGCCCGGATTCGCTTTCGGATCGTCTTCCTGATCCGGAGTGGCGTGCTCGATGTAGCCGATCTCTCCTTTAACGACTGCGATAAGATCATCCGGGGTACAGGTATCGTCTCCGAACATCGGCCTTCCGAATCCATTGATCCGGTTGGATCCGCCCACGTTATCGTAGGAAATGTCCAGATATGTTTTCTGCGCAACGCAACCGCCATTTCTCTCATAGGCAATTCCGGACGTGTTCCCTTCTACCGCAAAGAATGAGAACGTATGATTCTTCCGGTTCACTTCTACAACGATACCGACATGGCAGACTCGGCCCATGCTGTCGGAATAGTAATAGACATAGTCTCCCTTTTCAGGTACCTTGTACCATCTACCGGCCTTTACAAAATTGGACTTTCCAGTAGGCGTATATTCCGAATAACTTCCACAGAGCAGTTTCATCCCTGCCTGATAAGCATTCATATGATTTCCTCCTTAAATGAAAAAAACGGGCGGTAAGCCGAAGCCTGCCGCCCTGATTTGTCAGCGACCGCAGCCGCCGCCTTTTCCGCCTTTACCGCCTTTTCCCTTCTTGGCCATGATGTGCCTCCTTTCTTTATTCCTTTGTAGTCGTAACGTTCTTACCCAGTTCATAAACGCCGGTAGCAGCGAGGCCACTCGCGATTCCCGTCGCCATGGCGTCAAGCCAGTTTGAGGCGCCGATCGGAACACCGGTATAATACGCAATGACTCCGAAGATCGCCCCGGCAACAAGACAGGCGACATTGGTCCATACATTGGCCCACTTTGTCTTGTTGACGATATTGCCTACCACATAACATACGGCCACAATAGCCGCATAACTCGCAATTCCAAAACCGCTCATCTTAATTTCCTCCTTTGTTTATTCCGGTTCTTTCGCATGCGCATGAAGGACTTCTTTACCCTTCCCGCGTACGTTGCTGTCATCGTGCTCCGTTCCGAACGTCGGTCCATCAGCCGGAACGTTCGTGGTATCCCAGTCGCGATTTGTCTTGGTGCTAATCTTCTCGGCTTTCACTGCGTCATCGTGGCCGGTACCATGTTTTCCGGTCATGGGTCCCGCATCAACATTTCCGGACAGATCTGTCCAAGTATTCTTTGCATCCATAATTGATTCCTCCTTATTTTAGTATTACTGATATGGTATTGGAACGATGGGTTCGCTTCTATACAATCTCTTCATTCGCAATAATCTGTCTGTCTAAATCCCTCTTTGTTTCTTCTGCTTTCTGATACATTTCCATAGCATTTTCAAGATCACCATTGTGCTCACCGGTTATAATGGCTTTGTGCATCCAAAAAAGAAGACGCCCCTGGCAATGCTGCAGTTCGTCGTTGATCTTAATGCGCTCAACTCTGTTCCTTATTTCGGATTTTCTTTTTTCCTCACTTGCCGAAAGCTTCTTTTCAATGTACCTTCGCATAAAGCTGAATGCCAAACCGGTAAGACCACCCCCACCAACGATCGCACTCAAAATTGCAGTAACGACGATATGTACTTCCTGTTCTCCCACTTAGTTTTCACCCCCTGCTGATTGTTTCCGCAAGGCGGTCCAACGCTCCATCGCCTCCCAGAAGCCAGTCAATGATTTTTTTGACTTTCTTTTTCATGAGTTCACCTCCTTTTCCAGAAGTCGAAATGCGTACCCATCGTTTAAAACTGGCGTTCATTTTTCCTTCGGTACTTCAGATGTATCCTTCTTCGGTTCCGTGTAAACGGATCCGTCATCAGAAAGCCAAACTGTCTTGTTATCTTTTTTCCATATCGTCCCGTAGCCCGGAAGATTCGCACACTGGATATCTCCCGCCGTAAAAACTTCTATGTCCCCGAAATTCTTCGGGATGTCTCCCGCAAAAACGATCTTTAAAACATGTGGCTGATTCTGTGAAATTTCCTCGATCTCATACTTTTTAGTGCTGGATCCGATACTGATCTTCTCCTTTGACATAACTTCTCCTTTCATTTTTGAATATAAAAAAGCTCCCTTTCGGGAGCAAAGAAACCTGTTTTCATGTATAGATATACGCAAAATAGATTTACAAAAATACAAACTATCGAATTCTAAGGATCCGTGAAAGCTTTTCGATGCTGTATTCTTGTGCATCTTTTATCCGCGATTCGGATCTCGGTTAACCGATATTCAAATAAAATTGTATGATTCGTTGCAATTTATTATTAGCTTTTAAGAAATCGAATCATTATTTTATGGATTTTTATAACTATATTTTTTCAACTTTCAGCGTTTTTTCTTCGTGATTTTTTATATGGAAAAAGTATCTCGGAACGTCCGAAATACGGGTTTCTCTACGTTAAATAGTAATTTAGGATCTGCAAGAACACGGTGCGCATATCAATTTCGAGCTAAGACATCAAGTACAGAACAAACCCTTGTAGATAATCAAAAAGTATGGTTTGATGTCATGACTCCGTCAGATAGTCCGTGCTATACAATCGATATGACGAATTGGACGGTTACAATCAAGAAAACAGGGCTTTATTTAATAACCGTCGGGATACACGGCTATTTGGCAGCATACAGTAAATGTTCATTCATGATCAACGGGATGTCCTATCCTCCGCAGTTCGACTTTTCAAATCCTACAAGCGGAACCGTTCAATGCAAAACTACAATCTCAACTTTTGAATATATACCGGCGGGAACGGTTTTGTCTATTCGATTAAGCGGTTTAAACGGTACTGGAGCAATATACGGTGGGAATACATCGAATTCAACATTTTGGGACATCGTAAACCTTAGCGAAATTTCATAACAAATTCAACATCATAGCGCTTTCCAGTCAGTAAATCCGAAAGCTGATCCATTACTATAAATGTTTCGAATATAGGCTAGTGTTGTTGAACTTGAACCGTTTCCGTAATAGTAATACGCTGTTTGTGTTCTCCAATATACGCCACCAAATATGGAAGATTCTGCATGAATGATCCATCTATATCGTTTTCCGTCGATTGGCGTATAACAGTTATACCAGCCCGGATTTACGAGATCATCCAAGTTATAGTTATCAGCAAGATCGATTCCGGCATGAAATTCATTATATAAAGAGGCATAATTACTATTTAAAACTCAGACCATGCAAAAACTACTGCGCTATTGGACCACCCACGTACATAATTTTTATTTGTGGTAAATCCAAAGGCAATCTGAATTCCTTCAACAATGTTTCCGTTGTACCAAATTGCATAAGTCATGAGTATATAATAACCAGCAGCTATTCCTAATGATGCCCCGGTGACGGTAAGCACCTGAAATTTATGGGAATCTTCAGCATCCCATTTTTGCATATTACTAAATTGTTCAGAGCATGTTGTAGCTCTTTTTTGATGATCTTTGGCCTCCAACTATTTAATGCAGAGTATGAAATCCTACACTTTTTCTGATAAACACGACAAAAAGACATCCGAAGGATGTCATATTCATTCAAAATGTAGGATTATTATACGATGTTCGTCTTACGCAAATTTCATGAAGCTGGTCTTTACATTCATCTGTTTGATGTCGCAGTAGATCAAAGTCGTGTCAATTTTCTCATGGCCTAAAAGCTCTTTTACTTCTTCGATCCGCATTCCTCTGCTTAGAAGATCTGTCGCGATCGTTCGGCGGAATCTATGCGGATGAACTTTTTCAACTCCGACTTTTTCTCCCAGCTCGCGCAGCATGAATTGAATTCCGGAAACAGTAAGTCGTTCATGCGGAGCGATCAGTGAAGCAAACAATGCCGGCTCCATATCGTTGCGTTGCATCAGATATTTTCGAAGGTAGTATCGTGCTCCGTCAGTCAGATAAACGATACGTTCCTTTGAACCTTTTCCGAAGACTTTCAGCTGTGAAGAATTGATGTCGATCTCGTCTCTGTTCAGCCGGCACAGTTCCGAAACACGTACTCCGGTCGAATATAAAAATTCGATGATTGCACGGTCGCGTATCGTCTTGCATCCATTTCTTAACTTCTCCATTTCTTCAGCAGAATAGGGCTGTTTCAGGGTTTTTTCCACCATGATATTCCCTATCTTTTTGACCGGATTCGTTTGTACCAGATCTTCGCTGATTAGGAAATCCCAGAAGGAAGAAAGGTAATGAATCCTGGTCTGCATCGTACATAAACTGATTCCTCTTTTACGACATACGGCGTAGTAATATCGTAGGTCCATCGTGTTAATATCTTCGATTCTTTTTTTGACAAATTCGAGCATTTTATGAATCTCATCGGAATACTGTTTCAGAGTCCCGGGCTTTCTTCCGGTCGTCTGTTTTGATCCAATAAACATTCGAATTTTCTTCTCGTTGTCGTCTATACTATTTACGGCAACCTCTCGTGATTCTTGAACGATCTTTTTGTCATGCAACTTGATGTAGAGTGTTTCTTTGAGTCGGTCCATCTGCCCGGCATCCATGTATGGTCCCATCGCCTGCACGATCTCGTTTATGAGTTCTTCCAAGAAATCACCTCCTTTCAGTACCATTGTACCAAAAGGAGGTTCTCTCGTTTAAATAGTAATACTGAAATTACTTTGCAGTACGGATCTGTGATTACTGAACATCATATAAATGCGTATATCGTCGGTGACAAAATACTTATTATAAGCGGGAGATTTTCGTCGTCAACAATCGGAACAGGATTAAACCTTATGAATATACTTGGACTTACATCAGGTCAGATTGTGATGGATTCTGACACCGATGAAATATCATTCCCGGTTTGTAGTTATAGCGGTGGCGCTGGTGAAGGATCAATTTATTTCAATTCCGATATACAAAAATATGTTATCCGATTTGGTCTTCCAAAATCAGCGCAAAGCTATCGTTTTATTGCAATTTGCCCGCTATCAATAAATTAGTAAGTTCGTTCTCGCAGATAGCCTTCATTCTATTACTTTTTCTAGAGGTACGATTGAAGGCTATGGAGATAATTATTTGCATTTCGGCCTTTCTGGTATAAACGAACTATATCTTGAAATTACGGCAAGCGATTTGTCCTATTGGTACTATAACAGCTCGACCGGAGAAAAAACAAAAATATGGACGATTTCAAAGGATACGTAAAATAGTAATACATACAAGCTGAATTTGGATAATAATGGAACGGGTATTATACAAGTAATAAAAGATGTAGAACGAACGCCTGGAACCGCATATCTCAAAGCAAATTTCGTGGCCACAAGATCAACGGTGCAAAACCGAGCCGGTTATGGTTTTCACAATCCCGGAAATGGTGGATGTTTCTTATATCTTGAGTCCGATGACAATAAACTACATTTTCTATCAACCGACGGGCATGATTACATCATAAATGTCACAACGAATTATTGATTAAAAGCTAAATAGTAATAAAGCAGGATTGGCGGATACGAATACTTTCACCGCGTCACAAAACACGTTTACAAATAAACTATTCGGACATGAGCGTGATCAGGCCGGAATCGTTATTTCTGCAAAAACCAATGAAAACAGCTTGGCACGTGCATCGATATGCCTTGAAAATGTTGGTGTAATTGCCGGATATATCTATATCGAAAACGATGGTACTTTGTGTTGGAGATACGGCGGAAATTCATATAAGGTTAATTTGACGCAGTTATAAATTAATCGATAGGATAAGTAAAATTGAAGTAAACGGTTTCTCCCGTAACTGCTTCGAGATTAAATTTTATACTTCTTTCTCCCGCCGTAACGAATCCGGTCATTGCCGGTTTTCCTTTGGCACTGCATGAAAAGTACGTATTTAAAGACGGTACAGGAATTGCATTTGCAATATTAACAAGAGCGCCTGAGTCTCCATACCATGATGTTTTGAAATATCCGCTTACCCATACAATCCTGCCAATAATTTTAGCAAGACCGCCGGTACTACCAGATTCAGTTACAGAACCATTGAACGTAAGATTTGCAGTAGTACCGATCATTAATTTACTATTTAACTGAGTATCTGCTGCCGCTCTTGCGGTCGCTTCCGCCGTGATGTTGTCCTGCAGGACTTTTCCCTGGTACGCATCCAGCACGTTTCCGGTTGAAGTGGAAACGCAGTTGTTTACGATGTTCCCGGTATGGAGTACGTACGCAAGACCTGCCTTCAGATCCGCAAAGAACTTGAAGATGTTCAGTCCGGTCACGAACTTCGAGAGGAATGTCGGGAAACTCGTGATCGTACTGGTATCGCTCGTGTCGTAGGTAGGATCCTTGACCTTGTCGATGGCATCATGGTTGGCGAACGTGTTGTTTGCAAGCTGTTCCACCGCCTGGTTCAGTATATCTGCATGGCCTTTATCCGTCGTATCGAACTCCGGAACTTTGCTGTTGTACGACGGACTGGTATTTGTATAGTCTTTCATTTCTCATCCCTCCTTTAGAATGTGTCCGTGATCTGGAACACCATCTCCATGTCGCTGTCCTTGCCCTTTGCGGAAAAGCTCTTGATCGCGACCAGATCTCCGTCGGCGTCATAGAGGGCTGCCTCATTGATGCTTTTTCCGGCCAGTGTCGCTTTGGCCAGTGTGCAGACATATAGGACGCTGATTCCGTCCGCCTGCAGCGTGTAGCTGTCTACGACCTGCCGGAGCAGTTCGTTCTGCAGCGCGGTATCCGTTGCCAGCGGTGTGCGTACGCTGGATCCGGATGCGGCTCCGTCTCCGAAAGCCACTCCTACGATTTTCGGAACGGTCGTTATGATTCCTGCCCTTGCCTTTACCATTTTTGCCTTTGCCTTATTGGTTACGACTGATTCACTCATGTTAGATGTCCTCCTCTTCTATTTTTGCGGCCAGTTTGTTGGTTCCGTCGAGATAGTAAGTCCCGTCCAGATACCATAGGCTGCTGTTCATGATCAGGTGTATGGAGTCGGATTCGGAAATCTGGTCCCCGAACCGATGGATAGTTGCTGTTTCAAAAGATTCGTTCGTGTTGTCTACTGTCAGTTCGACGTGTGGCGTGAAATAAAGGGCTACAGCCTCGTTTTGCGACACATACCATGGAATAACCGTCTTTCCGGTGAAGCCGTCCAGAATCGTTATCTGGAACTTCCATCCGGTCCCCATCGGGAAGATGTAATAGCCGTTCTTCAGGGTGACGGAACCGTCCAGGTACCAGCTGCCGTCCAGAAAGATATCCGTCGGCGCGTAGTACATGAAGAAGTACATGTGATGGATGATACGGTTTAAGATCACGTGGTTCGTCCAAGTAAAAACGATGTTCTGGTCCAGGTTGCCCTTGAACAGCAGGCCTAGGTGTGCCGGAATGGACCCTTCAATCATCGTCCGGATATCGTCTATGTATTCCGACGGGTCCCCGGTAAAGGTCATGTTGATCACGATCTCCGAATTCTTGAGCTCCACGGTGCAGGCGCATTCGGCGAAAGCATTGATGATCTCCGTGATCTTGTCTTTCGACATCTTTCCGGATTTTGTCCAGATCGCCTGCACGAAAGCCCGTCGCTCGGACAGGGACTTGTTCGGGTAGTACGGGATACCTAGGAACTTCTCCATGCGTGCGATGGAGGCTTCGCTCATGTAGGCGATGAACTGTGCCTGCTCGAGTCCTTCCATATCCTGTGCCATCAGATCGACCGTCCATCCGGCGAACTTCCAGATCGCGACCATTTCGCGGATATCCAGCCAGTAGCGCGGGCTGTACGAAACGATCTCGTCATATCCGCTGCGCTGCTGGTTGTTGAATACGTTAAGTCCCGACATTGACCGTCACCTCCCCGAGGACGCCTACGTTATCGGTGCCGATGGTGATGTTGGCGGAACCTCCGTTTATCTCAAGATCCCGGAAGTCGCTGATGCCGTCCACTCCGGTCAGGATGGAAACGATCTGCACGTAGTGGATGACCATCTGCGTATCGTCGCTCGATTCCAGAGCGATTTTTTTTAAGTACGCCGTGAGTACGGTCGTGGCATTCGCCTTGACCTGCTCGGCGGTATACCCGGATGCAAGGACGGCCGTCAGGGTAAAGGAAAGCTGGGTTTCCACGGCAGCATAGGCATAAAAATGGGCGCCGATGTTGGCGGCACCCTCTCCCAGTCCTTCGTGATTCGGATCCACATATTCCTGTACCTTGTCCACCAGCGCAGATGTCGGCGCGGTTCCGGCAGAACTGATCAGTACCGCCTTGACGGTATTGTCTCCGAGCGCCAGCGGATAGATGATTGCCCGTCCTATTCCGTCGATTGACTCGCACCAGCTCTTGTAATGCTTCTTGTTCCCGTTCTCAGCTGTGTTTGAAACAACGTCTTTCAGGCGTTCCCGCAGGGAATCGTCCGTTTCCTCGTCCGTTCCTTCTTCGTAGATCATCCCGATCGTAGCGGACGTGAGTCCCATCGTATTTCGGACCGGAACGGCTGCGGTTCCCGAGGCGACGGAGTTCGTAGCGGCTCCGGTCGTTTCACACTGCAGATAGTATCCGTCCGAGATCTTCACAAGCGTGAAATAATAGCCGCCGGCCATGAACCGGTCTCCCAGAAGATCGGCAGCCGCCACACCGACGAATGTTACGTTGTATACTGCCGGCGTAGCTGCTTTTCTCGCCAGGTTCCGTTCCTTTGCTTTCTCGTCCAGAAGCGTACCGGTAGCGGTGTCGATCGAATTCATTTCATAGAAATTCGACAGGTCGGAATAGAACTTCGCAGTCCGAATGCAGTGCCCGGTACAGGCATCCATATAAACGGAGCCTTCCCGCGTATCTACGCCGTATGCTTCTCCCTGTTCTCTGGCCTGCTTCAAGAAGTAGTCCAGCGTATAGTCTTCAAACATCAGATCACCTCCTCTTCATGTACGGTTCCATAGATCGTATCGACGTCGAATTTAACAAGAACGCCGTCCTGATTCGGATAGGCGTCCAAGAATTCGATCTCCATGTTGTATACTTTCAAGATCCGTTCGTCGTGGATCAGGGTATCCTCCACGAGGAACTGCATTTCCGTTTCGATGTATTCCCGGGAGGCACCTTCCTCGATGATCGCCTGCTGGATCTCCGAACCGTAGTTATGGTCGTAGATCAGACACCGGAAACGCGGCGTGATCAGGGCTTTCTTGATAAACTGGTTTACGGCTTCCAGTTTGTCCACCATGCCGTGGATACGGCCTTTGTCCCAGTCAATGAAGAACGTATTCGATGTCTTGAGCTGCTCTGTGCTCAGTGTTTCGAACGGTACCGTTGTGTTCAGCGCCATCTTTATGCCCCCTTTCTGTCCAGAATGTAATACCGTTTCCCGTTGTTATACGAAAGCATGTAAACTGTATCTCCGGCAGCAAGTCCGTCCGAAAACGTGATGGTCAGCGTTCCCGAAGTGGCACCGACGCCGGAAAGAGTTCCGGACACGGATGCCTTCCTCGAATATCCGGTCAGGTGCTTGGAAACGGAAAGCGCCGTCGCCGGGATGATTGCCTTCGGGTCATTTGCCAGCGTAACCGAAAGAGGGGACGCGCTCGTAACGGTTCCTTCCACGATCGTCCCGCCTTCCCCGACCATCGTCTGGAAGAGCTGTTTAAATCCGGTCTTATCGTTTAGGTTCATGTCCCCTCCTATGAGATCGTGCTGATATCGTCCGCGAAGTTCAGTTTCACTTTCATCGTGTGTTTATTTCCTTCGAAGGTATGCGTGTCTTCGTCGATGTAGAACGGCCGCGCAATGGAAAGATGCGGGATGACTACATAAACGCATCCGCCGGCAGTAACGTCCGTGATTCCGATGCCGGAAACATTGAGCGTCTGCTCCGGGTTCCCGGATTCCGCGAACATGGATTCCACCAGTTCCTTCATCTGCGCGTCGTTGTACGTATCGTCGATGGACTTGATGTCCTGAAAGATCCCGATCTTCGCTTCCAGAGCGGCGTTGCTCTGCTCGTAGACAACCGCATCATCCTTCGAGAGCAGACGCACGCGGGTCTTGATCTTCTCGATGGATTTCGAATAGCTGTAGTCCGTGATATTCTCCCCGACTTCCATCACCCACAGGGTGGCTGCTTCGCTGCGCTTAAACAGGTTGATGACGCCCTGCGTGGAATTCACGTAGTAGCGGTTCTTCGTCGCCTTGTAGGTCGTGCTCAGCGCATCGAGGATCGTGTCATAGTATGTTTTTTTGACCTTGACGAGATCCGGTATCACGTATCCGGTATTCGTGACCACACCGGGCGTCATTCCGCACCGCGTCAGAGCGTCGGAAAACACTTCATCCGCCCTCTTGTTCTGATAGACGAACGTGTCTTTGTTATTGGAAAGATAAAACATGTTGTCCTTGGCTGTCGCATCCAGAGTCTTCTTGCTGTCCTGGCTGTGCTGCGTGATGATTCCACGGAATAACTCCTTGTCGTCTTCGTACAGCATCATGTGATAGCCGTTGGCGCAGTCGATAGGGATCCTCGGATGTCCGTCCCCGTCGTCGTCCATTAAGGTGGCCTTGACGTAGCGAGGGGCGGAACCTTTTCGTCCGCCCCACTCTACCTTGCTCGAGATCTGGGTCACGTCGTAGGCCTCCTGATCTCCGTTGATAATGACAAGCTTATACATCCCGCACCTCCTTATGCCGCTGGAATGCTTAACACCTGACCGGCATAGATCAGGTTCGGGTTTCCTCCGATCACGTCCTTGTTGGCATCGTAGATCGTCGTATACTTCGCTCCGTCTCCGTAGAACCGCTTCGCGATATTGTACAGGCAATCCCCGGATACGACGGTGTAAGTCTGCGGCGCGGCGGTATTGTCCGTACGGCCGTCTGTAGCTTCTACCGTCGCCGAGGAAGCAGTCGTGTTGATCGTGATCTTGCGGACCGACGGCTTCCGATATTCCTTCATTTTGAGGCTGTAATAGATAGTTCCGACATCTCCTCCCTGGTCATACGGTTCAAAGGATTCGATCGTCGCATACATCGAGATCTTCAACGAACCCGTATAGGTGAAGCGTGCCGGCTTCCCGGATTTCCGGATCTGCTCGATCCGCTGGACGTATTTATTCGCCTTTTTGATGCTCGTTGTGTTCGCTCCGGAAAAATAATGGTTCGGGAAGAAACTGGAGATTTCCACCACCTTGGCGCCGTCTGCCTGAATGATCGTGATCTCGCCTTTTTCCGCTACCTCGATGTTGTCGTTCAGGCTTTTCGTCGCGTAGGATACCTTTTCCGGAAGCACCGGGAAGCGGAACTTTCCGTTCTGCCTCAGATACATCTGGTATTTAGTACTCATAGGCTTCATCTCCTTCGTCCATCATTTCGTTCTTTATGATCTCCATCAAGACCGGCTTCACATTTTCCTGCAGGACCGAAAGCATCTGCTCCTTGCTCGCGTTCCCGTTCATACGGATCGCGCCGGAACCGTTGATGTTTAAAGTAAATGTCTTTTCGGAAGAACGGGTGGCGTTGTCTGTCTGTTCCGCAGCCGTAGGCTGCACATAAGTTTCTACCGGTGTAGCCAATCCCGGATTCAAACCGTTCTGGAATACGCCGAGCATCTTCCCGGTCTGCTGCCACACATCGATGGCGTTCTTCGAATTGTCGATCGGGATAAATGCTTCCGGTCCATTCTCTGCGAAGACTCCGTAGTGCGGGGTATCGAAGATACCGCCGTTCGCATGTTTGGTAGTCTCCGGAACAATCGGGATCGGAAGCGTGCTGTTTGCAAATTTCAGGGTGTTGACAGCAGACTGCGCGTTGGAAATCCCGGTCTTGATCTGTGCAACGTAAGCATCCATGGTCGCCTTGGCAGCTGCAGAAGCGTCAGCGGATTTGTTCATATCCGTTACCGTCTGATTCATAGTGTTCTGGATCGCTGCCATATTGGTATCAAAATCCGTTTTCATGGTTGCCACGTTTGTGGAAAAGGTCTCTTTCGCCGTTGTGATCTGTGCAAACTTATCATTAAAACCGGAAACGAAGTTATTCGCTTCTTCGGATCCGGCTCCGCCCAGCTTCTGTACTTTCTGAACGATGTCATCCAGTTTCTTGGCGGAATCCGCGGAACCGTCCGCAAGGGAAGCGACGATGTCTTTCGACACGCCGGCATCCAGAGCGGCTTGCATGTTCTGGTTGTACCGGTCAAGATACGCAAGCTGGGAATCCCACGCCTTGTTCATCTCATCGATGGATTTCTGCACGGACTTGCTGCTTCCGTCGTACTTAACGTCCATCTGATCAAAAAGTCCCATCTGGCTGTTGATAGATTCATAAGCGGAGTTGTAAGCCTCGTCATAGCTCTTGCAAAGTTCTTCGATGGCTTTTTGCTGGTCTTCGATGGCGGTTTTTGCCATCTCGTCGCTGTTGTCCTGAGCGACGGCGGTGTTTTCCGCAGCAGCCGCTTCGGCGTTATATGAATCCGCGAGCGAATTTACGTCTCTATTAGCTTGTTCCCTTTTTTCATTAAGTTCGTCGTGGGCTTTGGTTAGATCCTTGACGTTCTTCTTTGCGGTTTCCAAAGCATCCAGGGCATCGCTATACTGGGTATTGCTCTTCTGCATATCCGTTCCCATTACACGGCTTGCTTCGTCGAAGTCTTCCTGTGCTTTCGTCAGGGCATTCTGCCCGGCCGTCAGTTCCCGGGTAGACTGCGACAGCTTATCCTGTGCCATGTCCCGTTCCTTTAAGGCGTTATAATAATCTTTGGCCTTCTCGGTTTGAAAATCCTGCTTCGCCTGCGCTTCTACCATTTCTTTCATCTTCGCTATGGCCTGCGGCTGGTTTTTGATCAACTCGTCAAAGGACATGTTAAGACCGTCCACGGATCCGTTCAGCTGATCGATGATCGCTTTCGATGCCGCTTCGGAACTTACCGTGATATAGTTCGCGGACGTCAGATCGTTCAGCTTCTGGATCAGACCTAGATTCGCGTCTTCTTCGTTTCTTACCGCATCGGTACCTTTACCTAACTCATCATGAATTCTTTGTGCTGATTTTGCAGTATCGTCGCAGCTGTCGCAGAATTCCTGCATGGTCTGTTTCGATCCCTCGTAGGATTTCGTCAGGTCATCAACCTGATATTTCAGTTTGCTTGCTTCGTCGGATGTTTCCCCGTACTTCTCGCAGGCGGTATCATAGGCTTCCTTGGTATCCTGAAGCTTCTGGTAATTTTCCTGCGTGGCGTACGTCATCTTGTCCATGGAATCCTTCGAATTCGCTTCCGCATCGGCAGAAGCCACGAAGGCAGCCACAAGACCGCCGACCGCTGCCCCGATCAAAAGGAACGGACCGAGCGCCGCGGTACTGGCAATACCGGCTGCCGTAAGCGCCGGGATCAGGATGTTCGTCGCTACCGTAACGGCCGTGATTGCGCCAACGGTAACCATGAGTCCAGCTCCCAAGCCTACCATTATGGTGGACAGGACCGGTACTTTCGTGATGCCCTGCGTGATTGACTGGATGAAAGAAGTAAATCCTGACTGCAGTTTTACCAGAGCCGGGTTCACTTCCTGTCCGAGGGCAACTTTCATATTCTCCATCGAGTTCTGCAGCTTTTTCGTCGCGAAATCCTCTGTGCTCGTCATCTTCTGATAGGCGGCATCCGCAGCACCGGCCGAATTCTTCATCTGGTCCAGTACGTTGCTGTATCGTTCTGCGCCGGAATTGTAAAGGGAAAGGGCACCGACGGCAGCACGGGAACTGCCCCACATATTTGAAAAGGCCGTCGCGTCTCCATCTACCGAATCACCAAGTACCTGAAGGACATCCCCAAGGGACTGTCCCTGTGCCATCAGCTGGGAGAAGGAACTTCCGGTCTTCTCTTTCAGCGTGGCGGAAACGGTGGATCCGTCGTCTGCCAGTTCGTTCAGCATGGCACGGATGGACGTTGTAGCGTTCGCCGTATTGATACCGTTTGCCGTCATGACGGCATAGGCGGTGGAAAGATTATCCAGTCCCACGCCGTAAGCAGAGGCGACCGGTATCACCTGACCGATGGAATGCGCAAGGGCATCCACGGTCGTTTTACCTAAGTTCTGGGTTACGATCAGATAATCGCTGATCTTGCCGGCATCGTCCGCGTTCATCTTGTAGGCGTTGATTGCCGTCGTCAGGACATCCACGGCGTTTGCCGATTCGGTAAAGCCGCCTACGGCCAGCTTGTCCGCCGTTCCGACGAACTGCACCGCCTTGGCCGTATCGACCGATGCGGAAATAGCCTCATAGGTTGCTTCCGAAAGATCGGACACCGACTGTCCGGATTCGTTCGACATGGCTGTGATTGCATCCGTCATCTGCTGGGAATTGACTTTCGACTGGTCCGCGATCGTCATGACCTTGTGGATCGCTGTTTCATACTCTGCCGCAGCGTCCGACGCTTCCCGGAAATCGTTTACCATATCACCGATTATCTTTTTGGCCCCGAGTGCCGTCATGGCAGCGTTGATGCTCTGCATGGCGTCCGCCGTTGTGGTTCCCATTTCCTCACCGGCTGCACCGGCTTCCGATTCCGCATTTCCGAGTTCTCCCAGAGATCTGGAACTTTCGGTTGCGCCTTTCTGAAGATTGCTGTAGGCGTTATCGGCTGAACGCCCGATCTGGTCAAACTGGTCGGCGGCTCTCGTGCCGCCGTTTGCCATGCTCTCCAGTTTGTCGCTGATTTCATCGACCGCCTTAAAAACAACCGACAGCCCTGCTCCCGTTCCTAAAGCCACGTTACCGCCTCCTTTCTGTTATCTTCTGGTGCAAGGGTCTTCTCCCTCGACGTTTTCGGACGCGATATAGTACATTTTCGTCCGGTCAGGCATCGCATAAAAATCCTCCGGCCGGAGGTTGTGCCTCTGCCAGAGGATATGTGCCCAAAATCCCATCGAGCCCTTGCGGTTTATGAGTTTTTTGCTGCTTCGATATCTTTCTCGGTTTCTTCTTTTTCTTCCTTCTCCCGAAGACCCAGCGCGATCATGATCTGGTTGGATACATAACCGAACTCTGCGTTCGTCGGGAACACCTTAAACGGCATCTCCGTGACATCCACGCATCCGAAATACTCCATCAGCTTCGGATCCTTTAAGTTCGGGTATACGAGGGATGCCACCATCAGGTGGCGGGAAGCCTTTCCGTTGTCCCTCTCGTCCTTGTAGACAAGAGTGCCGCGGTCAATGATATAGTTGCCCTTCCGGTCCTTCGCCGGTACCCGTACGCTGTACATGTTGTTGATGTCGTCAATTTCCTTGGTTGAAAGTACCTTGATCTGAATATCGACCACGTTCCCGTTTTCGTCCTTGATCGTTTCCGGACCGGGTACCGTGATGATCTTGTCTTCTTTTGCTTCCGGACGCATAAAATATTCCAATGATTTTTCCATGACGTGACCTCCAGTTTATTGCCCCTGTGGGGCGATAGATTGACCTGTAGCGGCCTAAATGGCTGTTGATAGTGAAACACCTGAATGAAGCAAAACCCCTCGCACAGCGTTTGCCGTGCGGGGGGATTCTGTCATCAGGTCAGGCTCTTTGCTCCGAATGCGATGCTGTCTTTTACAACGTCGCCGTCGATATCGATATCCATGAACGGGATGTCTCCGGTAAAGACGACGCCCGAAAGCGTTACGGTCTCGGAACCGGAGATCGTGTAGTAGTCGGAGTCGGGATCGGACCGGGTTCCCTGAATGGTGATTTCCGGAGTGATTCCGTCCTTCTCGTACTGCATGATCAGGTTGCGCAACCTTGGCGTTGTGCGGTACTCGTCGAGAGTACCGGTGATGTCCCTGCCGATCCATCTGCGGTTCGTGCCCTTATCCCCGACCATCTTCCCTTCCCATACGGTCGGGGTATACTTGATCGAAAGCTTTGCCGCATCGATCACTTCCACGCCGTCAAAGAAGATATGTCCTTCCTTGAGGCTTAACGGTTTTCTGTTGATTGCCATAATTTATCTCCCTCCTTATCGTGTGGAGACGCTGAAATACAGCTTCTCGGCGGAATCGACTGCTTTCAGTCCGACGTTGAAATAGGTCTCATCGCCGGAGCTCTTGTCGGTATCCACGAAGAAGTCGCTGTCCAGGTCTACGTCGGTGATTGCGCCGTCATTCTCATACTGCTGAAGCAGTGCTTTCCCGAGGCCTTCCATGATGGCCCAGCCTTTCGTATCGTTCGGGAACTTGTTCGGCGGGAACGTGCTCTGCAGATCTTCGCAGAAGGAATCGTACACGCGGAGTACCCTGTTCTTCCGGTAGTCGGAAGTCTTCGTCGTCGTGAACGTATGCAGGGAGTTGATGTCGTATTCGACGACTACCTTGTCGGATTCGCTCATGGAGAAGAAGAACTCTCCGTTCTTGATCGCAAGTTCCGCTTCCTCGTTCGTCTTCGGGTCCACGACAGCGGTCGCGCCGTCGTATTCCACATAGGTCAGGGATTCGGTCTTGCTCGCGCCTGCGGTCGCACCGGCTACCCATGCGCAAGCCTGCGCATGCGTCAGGGACTTTCCGTCTACTACGACGGAGTTCGTGACGTTGATATCGCCCTCGGAATCGACCGTGGCATCCGGGATGACTGCCTGCACATAGCGTCCGGCCTTCGTACGGAGAGTCTTCATCTTCGTTACGCAGGCGTTCTGCAGCGTCGTTTCCGTGATCGGGAAGCAGAGCGTATTGAAGTGAATCGTTTCCAGTTTGTCGAGGAATGCGGTTACCGCCGCATTGTCGGACGTTCCGTCCGTGCCTCCGGTCAGGGATGTGGATGCGAAAGCCGTGAGTTCCGTTCCGGTCGTTGCACCGGAGAACACGACATAGCTTCCGCTTGCTGCCGCGATCAGGTCCGCGATCGTCTTCACGCCTTCCACCGTCTCCACCACTTCGGTACCGAGATAAACGGACACGTCGAACCCGCCGGCTGTGTTCGCGACGGATACGACGGTGATATCGTTGCCTCTGGTACCGGCGTATGCTGCGGTGATCGTAAGACCGGAAACCGTGGCAGCCGCCTTGACCCCGGAGTTGATCGGGTAGACATAGCAGGTCGTCGCACGCTTTAAGATCTCACGGATCAGGAGCATGAAGTCATTGTCATCATAGACGCTGTGACCCAGCTTTGTGATGGCGCTGTCCGGTGCTTCACAGGACAGTTTGATGAACTCCCCGCTCGGTCCCCAGTTGTACCCGACGAGCGGTACGACTGCGATACCACGGGAAGAGTTCGAGGGCTTCTGCGTCTTCTTCGACTTCACGTTGACGTATACGCCCGGTCTGATTTTGCCGACATTAATGTCGAAATTTCCACCAGCCATAATTAGTGAACCTCCTTCTTTAACCAGTTGTTGATAGTTTCAGCGACTTCGCCGATCGTATACTGCCGAAGCTGGCTCAAGCCGCTTGTTGCGCCGTCGAACGTGCTGCTCGTTACCCCGAACAGCTGGAAGCATTTGTTTCGGAGCACGCTGAACGGGAAGGCCGGTTTTGCCGGTTCTGCGTTCACAGGCTCTATCACGACGGTTTCCTGCGCTTCCGTTGCTTTCGTCTTCAGGCTTTCGTCCGAAGCGTCAGCTGAAATCTTTTTCGCCATTGCATTATCCTCCGAGGGTATTCCCGTTCATGAAGTACTGCTGTGCCATAGTCACCACCGCATCCGTATACTGGGTGTAGCGGTCCCACGTCAGCTGCAGTTCCCATACGCCGTTTTCTACCCGGTCGATTGTGGGAAAGCCTACGCGGAAATGACTGCTCGTCTTCTCGCCGTTCTCATCCACGACAGGGATCTTGCAGCGACCCGCGAGAATGGCGTCCTGTACGTTTTTCGCCATCATGTACGCTTCCGTCGATTCATGATCGAAGAAATTGACGTACATGGTGAACGGACGCTTGAACGCATTCGTGGACCAGCTGAAGGAATCCTGTCTGGGGAGCGGGTAGTAAACCGCCGGCGTCAGCATGTCTTCCGGTACTTCCTTGAAATACGAGTTGATTTTCGTCAAAATACCGTTGTAGTTGATCGGCGACAGGATGCCGTCGATAAAGTAGTAAATGCTCGCGACTTCGACCTCGAGTTTGAACATCCTATCTCCTCCTTTAAGCAAAATATGAATCGATCCATTCCTGAATCTTCTTATAGAGCAGCGTAGGCATCATCTTGTACATGATGTCGATGGCGGATTCCCAGTAATGGGAACCTTCTACCCAGTGCTGCTTCAAGAGCATTCCGGTCTTTTTGCTTGGGTCGTAAACGAAACGTTTCCCTTTCCACACGCCCGGAACCCAGCGTGTCTCCACGCCGGGCGGGTTTGTGTTGTGGCCCTTGTCCGCCCACTGCGCATACTCCACGTTCGTCCCGATCTCCAGCGAAAGGTCGCCTTCGTTCAAGATATAGAGATTTCCCTCGGCGCCTTTCTGGAAGGAGTTCAGGAGCAATCTGGTATCGACGGTTTTTTTCCGTATGATCTCATCCTGCACGACGCGGAGGAAATCATCCCCCAGTGCCTGAAGAAAGAGCAGAAGCTGTTGCTTCAGCTCCCCTTTCCCGGCCTTGTCAAATTTGTCGATGAGCTTACGGAAATCTTCGGAATCTACTTTCACATATAGTCCCATCAGATTGCTCCTTTCACTTTGCCCTTCCGCTGGATCGTGACAGCGATATGGTGTTCTTCCTTGGTGCGCATGTTGATGATCGACTTCGGGATCTCGGCAAAATAGATCAGGCCGTTTTCCTTCCATACGATCTTGTCATTCACGCGGACATCCGTTCCGGCGGGTAAGTTAACCTTCCCGTTCTCGATATACTCGTTTACCGATTCGGTCTGCGTGAGCGACGCGGAGGGATTGATCTTGAAGTGGCACGGAACGTCTGCTTCATCCGGGGTGTCCGGGTAGGAGAAAGAGTTAGTCGTGACACCGAATCCAATTCCGACCCCGGTTGCCTTCGCCAGATGATAGATATCACATTTGTGATCCCACAGATTTTCGATTGCCATTTCTGCCCTCCTTTACAGGCGTATCAGTTTCAGTCTCATGCTCCCGTAGGTCTCCCCGAGAATATACGGGGAAAGGAGCGGCCCCAAGCCCAGCGAGTCGATCAGGTCCGTGTCGCTGTACGTGTACGAATAATCGTCGAACGTCTCAGACTGTACGGTTCCCTTCGCTGACTGAATGGCTTTCAGGGCGTATGCTTCGGCAAGCATGATGACCGCTTTCCGCACATCATCCGGAATATCACTTTTGTACGCATCTGCCGTGAAGTCGTTGTGAGTACGGAAGATCACATACGTTTCTGCCCGAGCGATGTCGAAGGCAAGCAGCGTAGAATCTCGCTTCTTGACCGCGTCGTTCTGCGTATACGCTACGACTTCTTCCGGCTTTACCCACGGCCGCGTCATATCAGGACTCGAATCCGGGGACCGCGTCGGATTTCTTCGACGCCTTGCCGCCCTTGACAGGGACGTCATCTACCGTGATCGTTCCGGTCTTTGCTTCCGGGACTTCCGCTTTCGCATCGTCCTTAACTTCTTCGAAGTGCCCGCTGTCAAGCAGATACTTCTTTAAATCCGCATCTTCGACGGTAACCGGAACGCCTTTCACAGCGTCAAACTTCACTTTCCCGAGCACATGGTAAGATGCGCCTTTCGTCAGTAACAGTTTCGACATGGTATTTCCTCCTTATCAGAGTGATTTAAGATTTTCGATGATTCCGGTTGCGTCGACTTCCTCAATGATGGAGTCGATGTCGTAGTGGATCACATAGAACCGCTTGTCCATCATGATCGCTTCCTTGCCTTCGGTGGTCTTGCGGATCTGCATTGCGTAGGTGTTGACCTCGCAAAGGTTCTGCGGATCCGTGAGCAGGATGGTGTTATCATCCATGGACGGGCACTGCACGGCGGGGATGGCAGCCGGGGACTGGTAAACCGCATCCGGGACCGCTCCTCCGTTCGTGATGACTTTGTTCATGAGGAACAGGGTCCATGCCTGCGCTCGCTTCGGGCTCATGAGCCAGCGGAGTTTTCCGTTGTTGTACTTGTTCGGCAGAGCCTGAAGGGCTTTGTAGAACATGTCAAGGCTCATTTCGGAAGAAGCCGCATCCGTCACATGACCGCCGGCTTTGATCTTCTTGATCCATCCGTTGTTCAGCTTCAGGAATGCGTAATCCGCAACCGTGGAAGCGGTTTCCTTGTCGCCGTTCAGGCAGAGGTCTTCGTTGTCGATACCGACCTGGGTTGCCATGAGTCCGGTGATTACATTCTCGAGGTTCTGTCCTTCGATGTTCTCCCGAAGGGCTTCCTCGGTGATTTCCCACGGCAGACGGACTGCCACGGTGCTGTAGGTGACGGCGCTGGTGTTGATGCCGGCGCGGTACCCATCGTCGTTGTTCTCCACTTTGGCGCGGAGCAGACGAGATCCGATGCCGATCTTGTCGATCTCTCCGGATTTCGCAACGCGCATTTCATGGCGGACCATCGGTCCGAGGTTCGTTGCTTCGAAAGTCTGCTGCAGGAACTTCTTGGACTGTTCCGCGGAAAGCAGGCCATGGGTCAGCGCGCCCGTGTTGATCGGGTCATTCGCTGCTTTGTTGATGATGTCGATTGTGTTAGGCATAAATGTTTTCCTCCTTATGGTTTGATGTTGGTTGAAATTGGTTACAGGATCCCGTGGAGATAGTGCTCTTCGCTCTTCTTCACGGTGCTTCCGGCCGCTGCGTTCAGATTGCTCTGGATGCCGCGCGCCTTCATGACCAGGTCGATCTTCTCCGTGACCGGGGCAACGGCTTTGCTTACCGCTTCCGCGATCATCTTGCTGACCTGTTCGGGCGTGACTGCTTCAGGTGCCGCTGCTGCCGGTGCTGTGTCTTCGGGTTTCTTCTCACCCTCCGTGCCTGCTGCCGGGGCAGCCGGTTCGGTTGCGGTCGCTGCGGGCGTGGTCGGATCTGTAGCCGGTGCGGCTGCAGGAGCTCCCTCGTCTTTCTGGATTCCCGATAATTTTTCTTTGATCGGATCCAGACTCTTGGCGATCTCTTCCTGAATCAGCTTCTGTACTTCTGCCTTTTCCATCGCTTCTTCCTCCTTCTCTATTTTTGTTGTGTCCGGATCCGTTTCTCCTTCTTCGAACTGTGCAAGAAACGATCCCAAACTCTCATAGATCCCTTTCAGGGTCTTATGATTCGTGGATGATAATTTCCGGCCCGACTTCATGACCGGAGATTCCTCTGCCGCTTTCTGCAGTGCCATGGAAACGGAATCCTGTGTCAGCAGGTTCGTGATGACGTCCGAGAACTCCGTAAGTGCCTGACGGATCTTTGTTTCGTCCTTCTCATACTCCGGATGATCGCCCGGGTATCCATCATGCGGATATCTGCAGAGCATTCCGTTCAGGGTATCGAACGCGGTATAGAAGTTCGTGTTCCGGATGTGCTCGGCGTATTCCTCGGTAAACGAATCGTCTTCCTTGCGGACGACGTCGTAACCGAAGAGCCGCGCCAGTCCTTTGACGAACGGCGCTACCCGCTTCGTTTCGTTCTTGGTGACGGGGTCAAGGTCTACATCCTCTTTCCCTCTTTCCGCCATGCCGCCCATTGAGAACCCGGTGATTTCGCCTTTCTTGATGGCGGTCCACACATCCGGATCCGTTACCTCGACGGTCATGACCCAGCTGCCCTTCTTTACGGGCTTTTCCTCGATCGTCATGTCGGACTTGGCGACGAAGGACTCGACGACGGAACACCCGGCGCACTTCTCGAAGTTGTGCTGGATGTCCACGGCCCCGGAGTTCTTCATGAACCACGATTCTGCCTTGATGATCTCTTCCTCGGTCATGTACTCGCCCTGCGTATCTTCCGTGTCCGGTTCATACACGATCCCGGTCACGAAATGTCTGTCTGCGTCAGCTTTGAGGATCCTGCCGTAGGTGGTGAACTTCGCCGATCCGTCATCCGCTTTCGTGATGAGGAACTGCTTCTTGTTCGCCGCTTTATCGACCAGGGACACGAAGCTGATCTTCGCATTCGTGATAGCGAATGCCTTTGTGATTGCTTCTGGCAATTTCTCCACCTCCTTATGGTTTTTGCTGTTTAACGGACAGTTCCGAGATAATAAGGATCACCTCCCTTCATGCGTCCGGTTGATGGTTTCCGTTCTTCTCTGCATGGGTAATCCTCCTTTCTCGCTTTCAGGCATGAAAAAAGCACCCTTTCGGGTGCCGTGTTACTTCTTCTTTGACCTTGCGATCTCCGCTTCCAGCTGCGCCTTGGCGTCGATTTCGTCATCAAACGACGCATCCCGCGCATCGATGATGTCCTGCTGCATCTGCTGCCGTTCCTCAAGGCTGTACCCGAGAATGTTCTCGTCCGCGATCGCACGGCAGACGCAATGACAGTTGATGGATTCGCCCGGCGGAAGGTTCGGGTCCCGTGGGTACATCGGATAGTAGGTATTCCCGTCGGCGCCTTCCAGCACGAACGGTTCATCCTTCCCCACGATCTGCCCGCTGATCTTCACATGATTGGGCCGGGGTTCGATCTTATAGGCCCCGGAATGCACCCACTGTTTCTTTGAGGCTGCCGGGTCTTGGATGATCGCCTCGTTCTGCGCCACCGAATGGCACCGGAGCATTTCTGTTAAGGAGATGCGCTGTGCCTGATAGTACTCGTCACGCCATTCGCCGTCCAGGATCATCCGGGAGACTTCGGCGACGGACTTCCCTTCGTTTACGGAAGACACGATCAGGTTCGATACCTGCCCCTGCGTCGTTTCCTCTACCCATGTGTCAAGCTGTCCGCCCCAGGAAGCCATCCATGCGCTAGTCCGTTTCGTGAGCGTATCGACGACCAGTCCTCCGTCCGAATCCTGCATGTACTCGTTCGCGAGGTCCAGAACGTTGTTTCCGTACATCCGCATGACCGCTGCCGATATCCTCTTCCCGGTCTTGTCCTTCGACATGACATTCTTCAAATTGCGCATGACCTTCGGATCGTCGATCGGCGTGTCGTCCCCGATGGAATCTAAAGCACCGGCCACGTCCTCCGACTGGCTCTGCAGCTCGTCCGCGATCTCGTCCGAGGTGTCGTTCACCTGCTTTACGGTCTGCTTCGCTTTCTTGTATCCCTGACTGCGCAGGGTCTTTTCCAGATTGTCATCCGCTTTCGCAAGGTACCGGTCAATCTCGTCTGCGATAGGGCCGGCGTCCTTTAAGATCGCATCGATCAGACGGCTCATCATTTTCCCTCCCGGTATTCACGCAGCGCCTTCCGGATTTCCTTCATGATCGGGATCAGGTCATCCCGTCCGTCTTCCGCTGCCTTCTTGATCTGCTTGTCCATTCCCTTCAGGTCGTCCGCCGTTACCTTCGCCGACTCCGTGACATCCGCGTTCTGCGCATCTTCCGCCGCTTTGGTGCCTGTCTTCTTCGGCGGGTTCTGCGGCTGCTTGTCCGTTGCCTCTGTAGGCTTCGATACTGCGCTGTCGGGCTGTTTCTGACCGTTCAGGTTATTTAATGCGGCCGCGTTCTCCTGTGCCGTTACGGCTGCGTTCTTCTCGGAAGAGATGCGGTTCTGCACCGCGATCGGCGTATCGCCCCAGTCTCCCTCGTAGTCTTCGCAGTTGTCTTTCCCGAGGGTCTTGTACGTCAGTTCCTTGGCGACGTTCGGGGTAAGGCCGCCTGCCTGGTTCGTGACGGCGAGGATGCCGCGGATATCGTCCGGGTTCGTGATGTCGGGCGATTCGAAGTACGCTTCCACATACTTGAAACCGTAGTCGTTCAGGAGCTTGTTGTTGATGATCCATGCGAGGGCGATACGCTCCGGCTGGAACACCTGCTTCTCCGTCACTTCCATGGCTGCCTGTGCGGTCGCCCGGTTGAAGTCCTTCGTGTACCCGACATACAGGTCCGGCAGGAGGAATGCGCTCTGCACTTTCTTCCGTCCGTTCTCCTCATAGTCCTGAAACAGTTCATCCTTCTGCAGGATGGATGCGAGGTCCTTGATCTCGACGTCCGGTTTCTCCTTGCCCTCGAAGTCGGTCGTCGTTTCGTCGTTCTGCGCTTCGAGCAGAAGGAACGAATGCTGTCCCGCCTCACCCCGGATATCATCCATGTACGTCTGCAGGGCGGTTTCCGATTCGGACGAGAGCGTTCCGTTCTTGATGATAATCATGAGCGGCGTATGTCTTCCGAGACGGAAATAGTTGTTGTTTAAGATCTCGGCCCTGCGGTTCCCGTCCACGGTCAGCACCTGTCCGATCCAGCGTACTTCCCCGTAGGGCATTTCTCCTAACGCAAACTCGATGATCTCGTTCGCCTGATCCTGAAGCTCGACCGGATCCGACTGCGAATCCCTCTGGTCCGAAGTGACCAGTTTGTTGTCCACCACGTACAGGCCGTTATGCTTGTTCATGGTCCGGGGATCCCCGAACTCCTTGAAGTAGACCGTTTTTCCGTTCAGTTCCTGCTTGTATTTCCGGAACATCTTCTTCCGTGTCATCTGCTCGCCCTTGTAGAAGTACGGCGTTTCAATGTACGGTTCCATGGGATAGGTCTTGGTGATCGTCGGGGTGTCGATGATGAAATCCATCTCGATCACATGCCCGTCGATATCCCGGATCACTTCCGCATAGGCGATCCCGTACGTTTCCCTCGACGTGATGATCTTCTCGAAGAGCTCCTTCGTCTGCATGTCCATGTTCAGGAGGGCAAGCGTTTTCTTCAAGAGGTCGAACTCCGTCGTCATCTCGTCAGATTCCTCATCGTAATCGTCGTTGTACTTCACGTTCAGCCCGAAGCCCGCGATATTGTTCGCATAGGCACGGATGCACTGCGGAAGGATCGTCGAGTCATCCACGAGGACTTTCAAGCCCCGCTGGTCGATCGGCGAATAGATCCATTCCGAGGCATTCGTCAGGTTCGTATTCGTGATCTGCTCCGGCTTATCCGATTTCTCGACCGGTTTATACCGGTTCGTGAACACGTCCGGGGTCTCAAACTTCCGCGACTGAATGACCTTTACCCCGTACTTATTGTGCTGACCCATTCTCGGTTCTCCTTTCTTTTCCGAATTTGACCGGCAGGAACACGAGGAGCATGCAGTCCGCTTCATCCGGGCTATGCAGCCCGCGCTTCTTCATCTCTTCCTTGCTCTCTACCTTCTGTTTCCCGTTGCTCAAAAATCCGTATTTCCGGACGGATAACTCCCCGACCAGGTCGTCATCGTTCGGCAGTACGATCTCCGGTATTTTCTCTTTTCCGCTCTCGTCCGTCGGCTCGATCAGGTCTTTCAGGACCGCCATCATGTAAGTGGTGGTGTCCGCGTAATACTTATGCTTGATCGGCTGTCCGAAGTTCACGGCCACGACTTCCATCTGCTCATAGAGTTTCGGGTTGTCGAATTTGAACTTCCGGAGCTGGTCCACGACGCCGCCGCCTACGCCGCCGTCATCCACCTTGATCGCGATCCGTTCCTTGTACCGGAACCGGTCCTTCAGGTGGAGGTATAACTGTGCGAGCGTCGATGCCGTCCATGTGGTATCCTGTCCGTTCACCTTCTTGAAGATCTTCGAATATTCATTCACGCGGTACCCGATGCAGGTCTTGTCATCCCCGAACCGGGCCACGTCGCATCCGATCGAGATGTTCGCCACCCCGGAGAAATCCGGGGGAAGCAGCGTGCCGTCTTCGTTCTTGTACCGCCCCAGGGCTTTCAGGGTTTCGTCCGAGATCTCCGTCTTGATGCTCTGCTCGATCCAGCTGATCGGGATGAACACATCGTCTTCCTGCAACGGAAACTCGCCCTTGATACGCACCCGGACCACGTTGCTGTTCTCTCCGTACTTCCGCTTCATGGCTTCGATGCTGTCCTTGTTCGTCCGCTTTACGTCTTCACTGGATACCGTGTGGCACTTGAACAGCGCCCGGTCCGACGTGAACGCGTCGTGGAACATCCCGGAGTTCTTCGTCGGGTTTCCCATCATCAGCAGTTTGTTGTTCTTGCCGGCCAGCGTACCCATGACGGCTTCCATAATGGGCTCAGAGACGCCCGGTGCTTCATCGACGATAAAGAGCATGTTGTCTTCGTGGAATCCCTGCATGTTCTCCGGTTTGGTCGCTGTCCTTGCGACGGCGAACCACCGCTTCTCATAGCCCTGCATGTATACGTAGGTCTTGGTCCACCGTAAGATCATCGGCAGCAGGGGGTTGTTGTTCATCCACTTGTCGATCTCGGACCAGAGGATGTCATGCAGCTGCTGCTTGGTCGGTGCGGTCGCCACGATCCGGGGAAAGGAAAAGCACGTCAGGAACCAAAGAAGCGATGCCGCTTCCACGGCGGTCTTGCCGACGCCCTGTCCGGACTTCACAGCGACGTACGGGTTATCCCGAAGATCGTTCAGGACCTGCTTCTGCCAGTCGTCGCAGTTCATCCGCAGGACTTCCTTCGTGAACACGACGGGCTCGGCCTTCCAGATCGGAACGGATTCCGCTATGAAATCCTTCAGCCAGCTACTCTCCATCGTTTTCATGTTTTCGTTCCTCCATGACCTGCTGCGCCCATACTCTTAGGGCTTCGTTCGCTTCCGCGGATCCGTGCATGCGTTCCTTCTCCAACCGGATCTCGGCCAGTGCCTGAATGGCCCGAGACTTCTTCTCCTGTACGACCGACAGTTCCCGTTCCAGACGGATCACGATGTTGTCCTTGTTCTGCGTCATGCTCTGCAGGTTGTAAGATTCACCCGGCAAACGGTCGCCGGCGTCGATCTTTACCTGCTGCCGTCTCTCATATTCGGCCTTCTCTTCCTCGTCCTTGAACTTCCGCTTCGTTTCCATCATCTGCTGCGCGTCGAGGTAGATTTCCGAACCCGACTTCCGGTACTTGTCGATCGCCTTCATGATCCGCCGCTCCCGGATGGAGTACAGCGCGATCTGTTCTTCGAGGATATCTTCCTCGGATTTCGGCATGTTATTCAGCAGTTCCTTCTCGTCATCGTCCAGCGTGTCCCAGTAGATCCGGGAATAGGCTTCATGCCTTTTGGTATTCGGATCCGGATTCCCCCTGTTGGTGCTCCCGGCAGCGTTTACGTTTCCCTTCTGCCCGTCACTCCGGTGTTTCCGAACGCTCGCTTTCCGTTCGGTTTCGTTCGGTTTGGAATCCGAACGTTCGGATTGTTTTTTTTTAGCACCCGGGGTCCACTTGTGGTCAAACTTCCAACGGCGGACGGTCGATGCCGGAACTTTCAGTTTTTCCGCGATCTCGACCAGTTTCGATCCCTGCTTGAACATCTTGTAAGCTTCGCGGGCTTTCTCACTCGGTGCCCTTGGCATTCCCCGTCCCTCCTTCCGGTTTGGTTGTTTTTCGTATTTCAGACCATGCCGCCGGAGACTGCCCCGGCGCCGTAATTTAGCGGTTTGCTCGTCATTTCGTGCTTACTGCGTGTGGATATGTTTATAACTTGGTGATGAACGAGGCCTTGGAATAGCTTTTATGGTCTCCTGCCATCATCCGAAGAAAATCCTCTTTCGAGAAGTCGGAGAGCCGGAACACTTCCTCGGGTTTCATCCCGAGCTGCTTTCCGATCTCATCCACGGTCTTTCCCGAGTCAAGGAGTTCTTTCACGATGTGCTTCATGGGACCGAGGAGATGCGTGCCGCGCGCCCGGTTATGGGTCACGGTGCCGTAGATATCCTCCGCATGGTCCGCATGGGCCACGATCACGACCGGCACTTTCCCGCCCAAACGCTCGTAAAGCGTGCGGCGGTCGGCATGTTCGGACGGCGGGATATACTTCCAGTCCGGTCCCGCTACCATCCAGCGGTGGAAACCGTCGATGATAGTCATATCGGGACGGCAGACGATCGGAAGCGTCCATCCGTTCACGAAAATGCTTTGTGTCAGCAGTTCGAGGTTTTCCCGGCTTACACGGTTGGGGTTGTAGGAATTGGGCTTCAAATCCTCCCGGTTCACCCACCGAAGCGTAGTGGAAGGCTGCATGATCTTATCCATTCTGTGTCACCTCCTTCCTCTTGGCTTCCTGAATGTACCGGCCGTAGATTCGGGAGTATAACGCCCGGAAGGTTCTGAGCTTCGGATCTCCTGAGATCAGTCCTTCATAGATCATCTTGCATTCCTTATCCGTCACGATAGCGGATACCTGCATGAAGAAGTTGCGGTACCGTTCCGCGATATAGCGTTTATGCTCGTTTGGGAAGTAGGTATCCATGTGCGAGAACATCGTGATCAGCGTGCCTCGGTAATCCTTTGCGTTTTCCCCTTCCTCGTTCTTCTTCCGTACCCGGGAAGATCTCCCGAACATTTCGGAATCCCAGTAAAGGGCTGCGAGGTAGGCGTTCGGTTCCCTCTTAATCACCCGGTCCATCAGATCGGGGTAATATTCGTTCATCTTCACGAGGGAACGTGCGGTATCGACGGAAAAGAACTGGGAAACCCGTAACTGTCCCCGGTTCGTCCCTGCCTGCCACAGATATAAGTAAATGTCCGGGATCTCCACCTGATTGTTCAGGAGGAAAAGCCAGACATCCTTGTTGGTCCAGTCGTAGATCGGGAATACCTGATGCTTGTTCGTCATAGACTTCCCGGCCCGGTTCATGGCTGCTATGTTCTGAAGCCGCTGCACGGATTCCGCCGTCCTGATCCCGGTGATCGTAATGCCCGAGGTCGTTGTCCGCGGCAGGAAATCCTGATAGGCGTCGATCCGCGGCCGTAGCAGCGGGTGATTCCGGATCGCGAAAGGCGGCGGCTGTCTTACCCATACGTCTTTCTTCAGGCGGTCCCAGCAGTAGAAGCTTTCGTCATTCGACAGCTCGTTAAAGCAGTTGAAGTGATGCACCTCCACGCAGTACCACTCAAAGGATGCCCCTGCCATCAGGAACCGTTGCCGCCAGTCCTTGACGGTCTTCTCGATACAGGGGAAGATGGCTTCCTCGTCGATAAACTGCACCGTCAGCTGGTGCGGGTCAATTTTGCCCTGGTGGATCAGGTCCATGACGAGCGTTGCCATGCAGAGGGAATCCTTGCCGCCGGAAAAACTCATGAACACCGGAAGATTGTTCCGGAACACGTTCTCGATCCGTCTTCTTCCGGCTTCCACCACATCGATGTCTCCCGTCTTCCTCCTTACAGCCATATCTTCTCGCCGCATTTCGGGCAAACGACAAAAGGCCGGTCCCCGCCAGACGTATCATTCTGGACCGGTACCGGCACGATCGACGCTCCCTGCGCTGTTTCCGGCGCGTGTGCGTTCCTGCGTTCTTCCTGCTCCCGTATCTCCTGTGCTTCCTCCGGCGAGATCGTCCCGTACCCGGAAAGCTGTTCGGTGACGCCTGCCGTATCCGCGACCATCTGGGTCAGCAGTTCCGTATCATAGCCCGGTATGTCAAGATCCCCGTTTAAGTCCGTCAGGAATTCATTGAACGTATCCAGGTTCTCAATGCCGAGGGAAAAGATCTTGTTGTCGGCAATCATGAGCTTTTTCTTCTGGTTCGGGGTCAGCCCTTCCATCTTCAGGACGTCGGCTTTCTCCTTCCCCATCCGGACGAGCGTTTCGTACAGCCCGTTCCCTGCGAGGATCACGTTATCCTCGTCTACCACGATCGGCCGCAGCTGCCCGAACATCGTAACGCTGCGCTCAAACTCCTTTAACTGCTGCTCGGTATGGATCCGGACGTTCTTCTCCGGCTGCTTCAATGCCGAGAGCATCATAGCTACTGCTTTCATGCTGTCCTCCGTTCTGGAGGCGCAGCGGCAAGTGGTTACCGCCTGCAAGCGGTGAGATAATCGGTTTCCGAGTCGATCCCGGCTGCAGATGCGGCTTCGACGATCGAATGGTCGATCCCGTCTACTTCCGCCCAGCCGTTCTCCGTGGTGCCGGTCCATTGTCTTGCCGGCCACGGGTGCGTTCCGCACAGATACCCGTTCTTCCACCCGTAGATCGGGGGGAGGTTCAGGCTGCGGTAATGGATGTACGCGAGGATGTCCTCATGGGTCCAGTCCGATAAGGGGCTGTACCGGGTCACTCCCGCGGAATTGGTGTAGGTATTGGAACCGCGCCCGACATAGTTTCCGTCTGCCTTCCGGCGTCCGAGCAGCAACATGTCAAGGCCGTTGTCCTTGTAATACTGTGCCTGTCCCCGGTGCTGCACGATGTGGAACCAGAGTGCGGCTGCCTTCGAATCCTTCGGGAACAGCATTTCCGGATGGCGTTTCAGCCAGTCCAGATCCTGATGGGTGTTTATGGTCGTAAGCCCTTCCGGGCTGTTATGGTCGATCCACTCGACGAATGCCGGGTACTCCAGGTCGCACCGCACCAGTACGCAGGGGATGATCCCCGCTTCCCGGCATAGGTTTCCGAGGACGATGCTGTCTTTCCCCGCGCTCCATGCGTACGCCGCTTTCTTCCCGGCGGTCTGCTTTCTGATCTCTTTGACCGTCTTCTTCGCCAGTTTGTCCAGGTCCGATTCGCTGACTGCTTCCTCGATATGTGCTACCGCTTCGAGCCAGCTGTCGTTCGTGATCGTCTGTTTCTTCCCGAGTCGGTTCATGCGGCTGCCTCCTTCCTTCTCGAAACGAGGATTGCCACAAAACCGGCCAAGAGCACGCTTAACAGGCTGCCCGCTGTTTTATATCCGGACAGGTTCTTAACGGTACCGTAGGCGAATATAGGAAGCCCCACGGACATCGCCGTGATGACTCCTGCCGCCACACCGTTTCCGGTCAGTTTCTTCCCGGTCAGCGTCAGGATCGTCGGCAGCAGGGTCGTTGCCCGGAGCGTTCCGTAGATCAGGAACATCTTCGTGACCGTGATGCCCGGTATGTTGGCGATCGCAATCCCGATCCCGAGGATCAGGAGCATGGCCGCTTTCGGGATTCCCGTGCCGTTGTCCTTCGTGATGTCCGTCGTCAGGCTTGCCGCTGCGCACAGGTCGGAATCTACCGTGCTCATGAGTCCCGAGATCAGCATATACATGAACGGGACGAGCACCCATGCCGGCAATATTGCCTGAATGAGTTCCAGGTTGACCGTTCCGGCATCCTTCGGGATGAACCCGGTTCCGGCTGCGATGAATCCGAGGATCCCCATGGAAAGCGGGACCACCGCGAAGAACAGGGCACCTAGGACGAATGCCTTCGTGATCTTCGATTCTTTGATGCAGAACGCTCTCTGCCAGAAGCACTGGTCTCCGAACGGTCCGCTGATCAGGCCGATCGCCGTCGGCAGCCCGAACCCGAGGAACACCTCAAGGCCTTTCTGCCCGAAAAGGCTTCCGTACTCCCCGGTGATGCCCGAGAGCTTCACCGCCGACCACCCGCCGTTCAGTTTCAGGGCCCACGGCACGAACAGGATGCACGCCGCCAGCATGAAGAGCATCTGGAGCACATCCGTCAGGACCGAAGCCCGGATCCCGGAGAACTGCGAATAAGCGTAGGCGATCGCCGCCAGCGCCACCGTCACGAACGGGAACGATAACCCGGTCGTCATCGACATGATCTTGCCGCCGGCAAGGAGCTGCACCGCTGTGGACAGGATCGATAGCATCGACAGTTCAAAGAGATAGGCGTTCTTTGCCGCCTTGCTGTGGTACCGTTCGTACATGTACCCGGATAAGGTAATGCCCTGCGGCATCTCCTTCCGAATCTTCTTCGCGAATGGAATGAACACCAATAGGCAGACCACGTTCGGGACAAGGAACCAGAACAGCCCTGCAAGGCCGTTGCTGTATGCCTTCTCCGCCGAAGTGAAGAGTGCCGGCGCCCAGATCCAAGTGGCCGCTATGCTCATGGCCGATACCACCGGCCCCATGCTGCGGTCCGCAACGTGGAAGCTCTCCCCTGTCTTCGCACGCTTCGTGAAGATCATCGTTGCCGTTATCATAATCGCTGCGTAAATCAGTAAAAACAGTATTCCCTGTAGTTTCATAAGACCTCCTTCAGTCTTTTATAGGATTGAAGGAGCAGACGGAAAAACCCCGGTACGATGCAGGGGATTGCACCGTCCGGGGTTCGTCTAACATAACCAGGATTTTACGCTTATCATCCTAAACTTTTGAAAATAGAGTGTCAATGGAGACTTTTTGGAGAAGGTATATTTTCGATTTGTTTTGATAAATATGCTTATTTAATGGACGGTAAGCCCGTCAACTCCGAAAATCAGGGCCGATAGGCTTTCGATGGAGTTCTTCTCGTCGTCATACGTGAGATCGAGCGAAACATGCCACTTCTCCGCCAGTTCCTTCCGGGACATCTTATCCTCCGCGATATACATCCGGTAGATCAGGTCATACCTTCTGGCCGCCATATCGGTATTCTCATTTGTGCAGTACACTTCGAACAGCTTCAGCATCGTCTCCACATGGGAAACGATGATGGCCGTCCTTGTGGCCGACCGACGGATGGACTCCACGATCATTTCGTCGTCGTACATATCCATCATGGAAAGCAGTACGTCCGCGGCAGATTCCCCCATCTGCGTCCGTCCGAATACGGAATTCTCGGCATTCAGCTTCAGCATCCGGAAATTTCTGAGTAGCAGTTTCGTGTTATGGTACCGGCGGTCCGTGATCTGCTTCGCTGTCTTCCTGCGTTTCTCGTCATACTTTGCGATTCCGGACATCACGCCCGTTTCCATCGCCCGGGTAAGCATTTCCTGCAACTGATCTTCCCCGAGCTGCACCACTACCTGCTGCTTTCCTGATTCCATTTTCCTTCAGCCTCCCACCATGAAATTTTATTCCCCTTTTTCTACTATCTGGATCTCTCCGGACAGATCATGAACGGATTTCTGGAATCTTGCTTCCCGTCTTGTCATTTCTGATATCCTTTCTCCATCATATGAAGTTAACATATTGAAAGCAAGGTTAATTTTCTTTCGGTTTTTCCTTTATTTCCTGTACTTTTTCTGTACTTCTCTGTACTTCATTAACAGGTAGATCGACCGCAAGAACTTTCAGAACACCATGGAAAATTCTTTCGTTCAGCTTTTCATTATCCCGCATGGTGACCCGCATATACTTCACGATATCCGGAGTCATCTTCTCGATCAATCCGGCGATCACGGCATTGATAACATCGTTCGGATGATCCTGCAACAGATCTTTATTTCTCAGAGAAAAGTACTCGTCAGCTTCAATCGTTATCAGATGCTGGCTGATCGTGGATGCCGGTACCGGCGCCGCATCTGCGAGGGTAACTTTCTCCGCCTTTTTCCTATTCGCTTCCTGTTCCTTCCGGTCCTTCTTATAAGCCGGCTGCACGCTGATAAAGGCAATCATGCAGAACACTCCAAATCCGGCCATAACAAACAGAACGATCTGTAAAAACGGATAAAAATCATTTGGTACCTGCATCCTGTTTCTCCTTTCCGGTCTTCTCAAGACCGAGTTCCCGGATGGCGGCATAAACCGTAGGAGATGAAGCGCCTACTTCGTCCGCGATCTTCTTGACCGGCCAGCCCGCCTTGAACAGGGCTTCCACCTTCGGCAGATCCAGCTTCATGCGTTTCGTTATTTTCTCCTTCGAAGCTTCTTTCAGAACGATTTTTTCAGCTGTCATTGCCTTTTCCGGTTCTCCGTTTTTCTTTGCGATTTCCATCATCTTCTGTTTGTAATCATGGGCGTCCGGTTCTTCGAACTGGGAATCGAATTTCTTATCAACCGCTGCCGGCTCCCTGCGCAGGAACACGAGCGGTTCAAACAGGTCTTTGGCATCCACGACCATTTTGCTGGACGGATCCACGACGATTACCTGAACGTTCTTCTGATAGATCTTCACCGCTTCCTCCGCGGTGATCTGCTTATATATCTCCATTCTTCGCTCCTTTCAATAAACCACTTTTTATCCATTGCTTATATTGTTGTATGCTTGTTATATAGGCCGTACCTGGTTCAATTTGTATGTCATAATCAAAAATCGGATAAGGACAATTCGATTCACAGCATTCTTTATGAGTTTCCTTACAAAACCTTTTTCCCGAATCTGATTCCTTCGCAAGCAAAGGAGATGTAGGCATACACATATAATTATTCGGACATTTTTCTCCTACTTCGATTATGTTTACACGTCTACTCATTGTTCCGTCCTTCCCAGTCAAAAAATATCCTTCCTTCAGCATCCTGAATAACATTTTCGTTATCTGATACTTCATGTATTGCATACCCATCACTCAATATCGTTTGTCCTTTAAAGTCCGGAAGAACAGCAACTATTTCATTCAGTTTTGTTGTTATTACGATCATTGTTCCGTATCCTCGTTGCAATATTTAACATTTATCTTCTCAAGCTCTTTACAGTCATCATCATATACGGATACCGGGATGCTTACATCCTTCTGAATGATTCTGCTCGACACGTCTGTATATTCGCCTTCGGATAGCCGTTCAGATAGAAACATATACTTTGCTTTATTTCTTTCCGGGGCAACCACAAAGCATCCCCAGTCTGAATCAGTCTTGAAATAGCACCAATAGCAGTTATTCATTATTCCGTCCTTCCCAATCACAGCAGGTGTCCTGATAATTTGTATAGTCGGTGTTATTGTCGGACTCGGGATTCTCGCAGATCCATTCCCCGTCCCCGTAGCATTTGTGGAACTTGCATGTCCCGCAGCATTTTTCAGTTTTGCTCATGGCTTTTCCTCGTTTTCCAATTCATCAATCCTGTATAATTCAGGATTAAGTGCAACTATTGTCAAAAAATTTGTATTATCATCTGAAATTGCAACGTCTTTCCATCTATATGTTGGTAATGGATAAGAACGATTTCCAATAGTACAAGGCATAGAATATTTCTCTTTCCGTTGAAGTCTGTATTTATATCTATGAATCATGGCTCTTCCTCTTTTCCTTTGCAACCCACTTCGTGTAATTTTTAAATCTCGCACCACAACCTGAACAGTACGGCTGACACCAATCAATAAATGGAACTATCTTTTTACATTTACTGCACAGATGCGTTTCTCCAAACCATTTAACTTGTTTTACAACCTGCCTTGCTTCCGGCTCTTTTAGGGAACATGGTATCTGATAAATTCTGTCATAGAGTTTCTGCATACCATGTGCTTTAAACCATCGGTTCTGATTCTCTTTTGTTAGTTCCTTATCGTTCTTCCCGTAGGTTTCAAACTGAAAATCGGATATTACATTCAGTGCATCTTCACGGCTGATAAAGTCACTCATGACTTTTCCTCACTCTCCGTTCATCCATATCTTGTCAAATTTTGCACAAGCCTTTTGTGGTGTTTCGCCAAATCCTGCAATCCCTTCCTGTAAATTATCTCCAAGAAGACAGCAATATAAATTTCCGTCTTTTGACACTTTTGCGTTTAATACAACATGAGGTGCAGACTTTATACGGTTATAATCATAATTCTGTATTCTCTGTTCGTTTATCATTGCTTCATATTCAGCAAACACCTTTTCTGATAGTTCATTCATGGTTTCCTTCTTTCTTACGCTTATATTCTTCCAAAATCTCAGATATTTTTTCTGCATAAATTCCGCATTCGTAATCTATTTTTATCTGCACGTCTTCTGGATAACTATCATAATTTTCTATCATTTCATCGAGTATTTCAGAAAGACGTTCATTTCCCGTCATGGATTTTCCTTATTCGTCTCCATGGATTTATTGATACTTTCCTCCATTCTGGTTCTTCTTTTTATCCATTCTTTCCGCTTCTGTCTGTCATATTCTTCATGGTCAATAGCTTCTTCGTAAATCCATTTTAGAAACATGAGCAGATCTGCTTTTGTTACTGAATTATGGGTCGCAAGGTTTAATTCATCTGCGATTATCTTCAGCTTTATACCTTCAGTGGCTTCCTCAAAATATTTCCTGTTATACTTCATTCTTTCACTCCTCTTCAGTTTTTTTGAAAATGTAGTCATACCATTCTGAATTTATATTGGGTTGCTGCTTTGATGTATCAAGAGGTATACACGTTCCGAAAGAATCAACTAATCCTATTCTTCCAGTACCATCATTCATGGTAATTATTTTTTTTGGATAGTATCCTAAGATTCGTTTATAACGATCTATATATTCTCCTACATGTTTTCTTGCTATTTCTTCGGTAAGTATTTTACTCATTCCTTCACGCTTTCCGTAAAGAGCCATCTAAAATGGAAACATAGAAAACTAAAAATAATTGAAAAATTATTTCTCATATACAACATATCGTTGATACTTATATGGATGCACAACGGAAAATCTATCCAATTCTTTTCAACCATAAAATCATATCTTTCAAACTTCATGTTTTACACTCTCCGTCCATCTTGGCTCCACATTGCGGGCACCACCACCAGCAATTATTGTTATCAGTATTAAATTCTCTTCCGCAATTTGAACACTTAACTAATTTATTCCCTTTAACCCAGTAACCGTCTGTCCTTTGTCCATATTCCCAATGAGCATGTACTACCGGGATGGCATCCACAGTACATTCTGAATTCCACAATTCTTCTGTAATTTTCATTATCCTTGAACCTTTTGGTCTGTTTCCTAAATCATCGTCCCATACTTCCGTAAAATCGCTCCCTACTGAACGTATTATTTCATGAATTTTTTCACCTATTGTCATATTTTACGCTTCCCGGTTTCTCTGAATTTACATTTATGAATTCTTCTAGGTTTATCTGACCAGCTATTCCCGCATTCCCGATTATGGTCTTTCCTGTCGCCGCGATCTTTCGGTAACAGGTCGGACCATACCCTTTCTCTATGCTATCAAGTTTCCGAAGATTCCTTCCGCACTTCAGGCACTTCATGATCTGCTCCTATCCGCTGGAACTTCTTCGCCATAGCTGCCAGCTGTATTGCTTCACAGGCGGCAGAGATCGCCGACTGAAAGATTTCTTCTGCCGCGTCTTTTCCTTTCTCTGCTTCGTTTGCCCGGGTATCAAACCAGAGCATTTCAAGATTTGTTTCGCAGCTTTTGAGGCAGCTTTCCGTTTCTTCCAGTTCTTCCCTGATCACGGCATAGCCTTCGTGCATCGAGGAAAACTGCGGGAACTTCCTATTGGCTCGTACCAGCTCTTCCGATACGATTTCAACGATCTGCTTCTTGAAAGTAATCATTTTTTCAGGTCCTCCCACTTTTTCTTGATGTTGATCTCTTCAAGTCGCTTTGAACTGGCTTTCATAGCGTTCATGATATCCTCGGCCCGGATCGTCAGGAACATCTTCGATTTCGGAACTTCGATCATGACCGTCCGGTTGTAGGTGCTGGAGTAAATGCGGCAGTCCTGAAAATCCCATACCGTAGGCAGAAGTTTGTGAAGAGCTTTGCTTCGCTGTACGCCGGCCTTGCACTCTATCATCATGGTGTCGTTCGTATTCATGTCGTCTCGGCTTTCTGATTGCACGGAAGGATCAGAGATCTCATTTCCGAACCATCCACTTCCATGATGGCCGGGGACTTGTCATTCTCGAAAGAGATCTGCAGGTCTTCCTTGTCCAGGTCCGCGAAGGAACGGAGGCTGTCCATCACCATCTTTGCGTTGAAAGCGATCTTCAGCGGATCCACGTTTGAAGCTTTGGCCGTTACCTTCTCCGTATAGTTTGCGCTGCTGTTCGTATAATTCACATTGATGTCGGTACCACAGATATCCAGAATCACCGGTTCCCGGTCCGTAACGGATCCGCACAGGCTCGCCCGGTTGATCGCTTCCAGAAGATCGGAACGGTTAACCACTACGCTCTGCGGTCCCTGCATATCAAACATTTTTGTATAGCTATAATACTGTCCTTCTACCAAACGGGTATAAATTTCAAAATCTTCCGTCTTGAACATAGCCGTCTTCTTATCTGTCGCAATGCTCACATCGCCTTTCAGATTCAGTCCGAGGATCCTGTCAACCGCTGCCTTCGGCACAATCATCTGGAAATCACCGTCGCAGGAAATGGTGTCATAGGCGATCCGATATCCGTCTAGTGCCACCAGTTCAAGCTTCCCGGAACCGCATTTCAGATAGATTCCGTTCATCATCCTGGTTTCCGTCGTGCTTTTCTGGGCGTAAGCTACGTGCCGCATGGCTCCTATCAGCTTTTCCGCCGGAACCGTGCATGAATCATTCTCATAACTGTCTTTCGTATAGGCGAACATTTCCGGTTTTAGGGTTGCAAACCGGTTGCTGATGTCCCCGATCCGGATCGTGATAGCATCCGGCTCCGGTGTGATCTCCACTTCTCCGTCCGGCAGGTTGTTTATCAGATCAAATGCCCTCTCCGGGATGATGAATGCTTCCCCTCCCTCGGCCTCTATTTTCGCCTTGACGGTCAGTTCAAGGTTGCTTGCGGTTAAATAACCGTCTGAATATAAAATCCCGTGCAGGGCCTCTACTGTGGTTATCCTAGGGACGATACCCTTCAGCTGCGAGATCTTCTTTGCAATTTCTGTCTGTAATATTTTCATTCTGCTTCCTCCATTCCGCGTAGATAGATTTCCACTCTCGGATCGTCCGAGTAGTGTTTTGTGACGTGCAGATCAATTACCTGCGAATCATCCCGGAAAGCGATCCCGTTCAGGGCATCCAATATAACTTTCGCGATATTGTCGGAATCCGGTTTCTTCATCGGACGGATTTCCCCGGACCGCATTAGCTTCTGCTTCCACTTCCGTTCACTTTTCGGGATCCCATAGAAAGCTACGATCACGACGGATATGCCGCCTTCGATAAATCCATCTTTGTATTTCTCCCGGTAAGACCATGCGATCGATGATTCATACTCGCTTGTCTTTTCAGGTGTATAGGTTCTTTTTGTCTTTCCGTTGAACCGTGGTCTTGCTTTTCCCTGCGGCTCTCCCGGAAGGAAGAAATACCGAGGTGTTGCCGGCTGTAGGACCGTATTTTTCTTTTGCTTCGCTATAACCTTTGGAGTACGCATGGATCTCAAGGGTGGTGATATAATCGACGATCTCCGGTACTGACAGATCCTTGATTCTCTTTGCTTTGGCAATGACTTCCATCTCGTCATTTTTCAGTTTTTCCTCCAGTTCATTTATCTGTTGTTTTATCCTCATCCTTTACCTCCTGAAAACGGAACGCTGACAGTTCATATACAGTGAACCGCTGTCCCAATCTTGAATAACAACGCCTCTGAATACGTCCGTCTACTTTTACCCATGTACCTACCGGAAGCGTAGATGCGTAGTTTGCAATACGCTGCCAGCAAATTACCGGGATATAATCGCTCTTGTCGTACTTTCGTGGTATGCTCAGGAAAACATCTGCTATCATGTCTCTGCTGAACGTGGTACTTCTCAGCTTTATCGGACAGGTTATCTTTCCGATCATAGCAACGCTGTTTTCTGCCGGAACCGGAACCTGGTCTAAAATCGTTACTTTCGTCACAAATACGGATAACTCCAGGTGCGTTTTGCTTCCCATGTGATGGTTAAAGGACCGGAACTGCCCTTCAATCAGAACCGGAGCTTCCTTCTTCAGTCTGTCGAATCCATCCACCCTGTTTGAAATCATTATCGGAATTTCGTCATACTTCCCACTTAAACGCCGAGTCTGCAGCATAGCAGAGTAAAAAGATTCTCCATGCGAATCATTGCTGAAAACCGGATCTCCCAAAAGCACTCCGGAAACCTTTGCCTTATTCAGAACTTCCACCTTGATCCTCCTCGCTGTACGGTATTTTGATCTTGTACCTCTTCTCGATTTCCTTTACGCAATTCATACATATACTTCCTACCCGTATCGGGTAGTTCCCGTGATACTTTTTCATAAAAACCGTCAGCATTTTATCCTTCTTTAGATGCGCTTTACATATCAAACAATCATCATGCAGAATGTTCTCCATTTTTTCTGATATCTGATGATTCTGCAGTTCCTTTGGGAAATCCCGCTGCATTCCTACTTCGGTCATGATCGGGATCATGGAGTCTTTCATGAATACCGGTATCCCTAACCGTTTACAGGAAATCGTGATTCGTCTTACCCAGTCTAGCTGCGGTATGGTCTTTTCCTTTCGGTTTCCCGTTTCCGCTCCGATAATCACCCAGTCCGGTTTTGAATCTTTTTGAAAGGTTTCTACGGTAAAGGCTGCTTTTTCTGTGATCGGTTCCACGCTGATGAATGTGTGAAATCTGCTATCCGCAAATAACGAAAGATTTTCGTCTGTTACCGTGGATCCGTACCAAAAGTTCTTATTATCCGGAAGATCGAAGTTCATATACCGTATCGGATTCTTTGTCAGAAACAAGAAGTTGTGCTGTTTGTACTTATCCGCCGCCTTGAATACTTCCTGAATCCATTCGTCCGGGATCCATACCCCGAATAAGTCAGCCATACTACAGACGAAAATGTTTTCCCCGGTCTTCAGACAGTCGATGCTGTTGTAGCGGTATCGGTGCAGCGTCGGTTCAAATTCAAACGGAAACGCAAGCGGATGTCCAGTTTCGTTATTGAATGGCTTATCAAGGATATATAACGTCTTTCCATTGTTGGCCTTTATCGTGCTATAATCCGCTTTCGCCATTTTGTTGAGTCGAACATTTCCGGAGAAACGCCGGCAGATATTCTTGGCATAGCAGTACGGGCAGTCATGGAAGCACCCGGTAACCGGGTTCCATGTATAGTCAGCCCATTCAATCGACGTTCTCTGCATGTTGCTTTTTATCCTCCTTCAAGTGACATTCATGGCATAATGCAATTCCATTAGTGGGATCAAGCATCATTGAAATATCTTTAAAAACGCTTATTTTATGATGCACTTCTAGTTTTGTTTTCTTACCGCACAACTCACATCTTCCATTTGCACGCTTCAGTATTTCATTTCTCCAATGTATATATTCTTTGGTCTTCCGCATTGCTCTTATTACTTTTGTTTTTCCACCTTTCCAGTTTGAATTTCCGCTGCCTCTCCTGCAAATTGACATTTTCAATTTTGTTTCTTCCGAGTGATGTTTCCCTAACATTCCTCCAATATGCCCTTTTTCAGACATAGATATTTTTCTCTTTGTTTCTACTTTTTGATTCATCCCTTTAATTCCGTGCATTTGTATTCCGTAAAAATTCATCCATTTGAAAATTGTACTTTTTGAACAATCAGCGTTTTTTGCTATTCCATAAATACTCTTTTCATTTTCATATTCTTTGATCAGCCAGTCCTTATCCTGATACGGTTTCATCTTCTTCCTCCTCCCAGTAATCAACCTGGTACTCATACTGCGGAGTTCTTTTCCCTTCAGACTCCGGAGTAACGTGCCGCGTCAGCTGAACTGCATATCCGGCTTTCACAAGTAGTTGACAGATCGTAAGCCGGTCTTCCTCGTTCCATTGCACTGATCCTTTTCGTATGCTACGGATTGTTTGTTTTTCCATCAGCTTACCTTCCTGAGCGCAGGCTTTTGCTTGTACTCCTTGTACTTTTTGTCGAATGCCTTGACGAATGCCTCTACTTCCGGCGTCATATCGCAATTTCCTTTTCCCCTACACTGAATGATCTTTCCGCCTTTGTACTCCAATGTGTAAAAGGTCTTGTCCGGTTTATCCTCTTTTCGGATGAATAGGATGTTTGTTTCTCCTTTTGCCACCCGTTCGACGTAAGTCCCGACGCAGTTTCCGTTTGTCCTGCCTTCCTTTCGCAGGTCATCCGCGCTTTCCGGCACCATGAGAACAAGGCCTTTCGCTTTCATGAGATACCTTCCATCCGAATCGGCATCGTTCAGCATTTCCTGAAAGAGCGCCTTTACTTCTTCCATGCGTTTCTTTGCCAGAGCTTCCTGACGTTTTCGTTCTGCTGCGGCTTTCTTGTCCTCCAAAATCTGGAAGTCTTTATAAGTCCGGTCATGTACAGCTTTCAGGTTCTTTGGAAAATAGTTGTACGGGTTGTCTAAATCTATCTTTAATGCCTTGCACCAATGCAGGTAATCCCGCCAGTCGTTCGCCACGTTCATCTCGTGCGTGATATTCTGCGACTGGTAATACATGGATCTTTCCACCTTGTATCCGACAGCCTCCTTCTGGATATAGCGGATCATCTTGTGAATGCTTGCCTTCCGGTTCTCCGGCCGCATCAGATCGGCGCCATTCCCGAAGATCTTGAAGTAATTCAGGATGTCTTCATCCGGCAGCTGAATCTTGAGCCGTGTCATGTTCTGCATCAGGATCAGCAGCGAGATTCCTCCATTCAGCCGCTGAAAGATCTTCATATTCTGCTTGTCCAGCTTCAGCATTCTGTATATCGTTCCGGAATTTATTTGTATACGCTGCTCGTTGTAATAGTGTCGCTCGTCAATGAATTCCCTGGCAAGAACGTACATACCCATTTTGATAATCATTTCCAGAAACCGTATGACTGCTTCGTCCGTTTTCCCCGAACCTTCACTCTCTATGATTCCCCTGTATTCGATCTGTTCTCCCGGCATGTTCCGGGAAAGTATTTCAAGGGCCGAGTATTTCAGATTCGTATCGTTCCATTCCTGCGGAAGATTCCTGTCGTATAGCGTCGAACTCCTATATCCGTAATCTCCCATACTGTTCCAGCGTATGATTCCCGACTGTCTGAATACAGAGTATTCATATCCATCCTCGAACTTTAAAGCTCCGTTTACATTTTTCAGGAAAATCCGTTCGCTTTCGCTTATTTCTTCTTCTCGGATCCGATATCCGGTAAGCTTGTTATAGGACCAGCAAATATCAAAGATCCGCAGGACATATCCGTTTCTTACCCGCTGAAACACGGAAGCGACACGCTCATCGGATATCCTTTCCGCTGCATGTCCTACAGCTTTAAACTTAATCGGGCTTCCGCATTTCGGACATAACCCTTTCCGATTATTTTCCACTACGATCTTGTTCCGATCGATCGTGAAGCTCTTTCCGCACCTGGTACAAAAGGCTTTTGAATGGTTCTTGATCTTCCGGTCGTAAAATACATACCGGCTGTCGATCATCGCGGATTCCTCAATCCAGTTTTCAAAGTCCTTTGGGAGCGGACCTACGTCTTCCATGCGCTTATCGATAGGATCCGTGATCTTCTTATATCGAATCAGCAGACGGTTCTTCCGAACCTTGCTCTGAAAATTCTGCAGCCGCCATATATCACTCTTATCTTCTTCCTTCCTGTAATCCTTGAGAAAATCATCAAACAGCTTGCGGCTTTCAGTATTCAGGAAGGGACTCCCGAGAAATTCTGAATGATAGTAAAATCCGTAGCTGATAGATTCCATCCCACCGGTGATCCACTTCAGATTCTTCTGTCTCAAGTCCTGCGTGATATAATCGTCTTTCGTGATAAAGGTCCTGTACCTAGGAGTATTATCTTTGTCCATCATGTTGAAAAGATACAGGACAAGTACCCACTCTTTATCATCCCGGATCAGGTCCGCGGCCATGAAGAAGATTTCTCCTGAGTAGTACCAGGGCCAGTAATTCTTTTCCTTCTTCCGTCTTTCAAGCCTCTCCTTCAGGATCCGTTTTCGTTCTTTGATTTTTGCCGTCGGAAAAACCTTTGTAGGTGTCTTTGCATAAAGCCGTTTGTTCAGCATGTGCGTCCCCCCCTTACATCATGTCGAACAGGGACATCTGGCCGTCCACCGTGTTCTTCGGCTTTTCCGGTACCTTTACGACCGGTTCTTTCTTCGGCGGTTCCGGTTTCTTCTGCTGCCATTTGAGCTGTCCAGACGCTTTCTTTTCTTCGTACTTCTGCTGGCGTTCCTTGCTCTTCTTGGCTCTATCCTTTTCTTCCTGTTCGCATTTTTTACGGACAGCATCCCGTTTCTTTTTCTCTTCCGCCTCGACAGCTTCCTCCGCGGCGTCATCCTTTCGGAAATATTCGTCGATCCAGTCAAACCCGACATGGTCGGGAACCACCGCCATGTTCCCCTTTTTTATTTTCTCGGCTTTGTCCCGCATGAAATCGTAGCATTTGTCCCAGGTCTTACTTTTCTGCAAAACCAGCTTTTCGTATTCCGGATCCTTGCACTTCTCCGCGATATAGGCGGATACCTCCGGGATTCCGATCTTACTGAACTTTTCCGCACCAGACGGTGTTTTCGGTTCTTCCGGTTTCGTTACCGGTTCCTTTGTTTCCGTTATCGGTTCAGCCGTTTCCGGCGCCGGCATAATATTTTCGTTCTCCATGATTCCTCCTGTGGTTTCGTGATCACTCACGTTTCGGTTGTGCCGATCTGCTTCGCTGTCTTCTGGACCAGTTCGGCGATCATACTTTGTTTTTCTGTCCTTACGTTTTCCGGAAGCTGCTGCTTTTTCTGTTCTTCCTCGATTTTTCGCTCATAAGCCATCCGGAAGTTTGCTCTCGTCGCCATCGGGTTATCCGTCATACAAATTTCGGTCCACCCGAGGTTCTTCGCGATCTCCGCCGTGATATGGCTTCCGGTCTGCTGATCCATATAACCGTAAGCACCTGTAGGATTCTGATTCCCGTACAGACTGATTGCCCGGTTTATAACCCCCCATGCCTGCTCGAAACCGATCATCCCTTTTACGGTCCGTTCCCGGCACAGCTTTCGGATGTCCGCGATGCTCGGGGGAAACGTGTTCGTGCAGATATACTCTTTGACGGCGTTCTGCGCGACCTTATAGTCGATGTCCTTGATCATCTCGAACCAGAATTCCATCGACGGAATATCCTCCAAGATCTTCGATGCCGGGTATGCTGCCTTAACCGCCATCATCAGATACGTGAACTCCTTGCGCTCCATTCGCCCACCTTTCTGCCCGTGCCGCGAACTGCTCCACCGGTGTTGCCGGGCTTCTTACTGACGGCCGGAATCGGCTTCCGCCTTTGTCCTGTTCCCGGGACAGCCAGTTTGTGATAAACCGCTTTATCCCGACTCTGGTCTTTCTCCGTGCCGGCGCCGCATCCAGCCAGCCGAACATCTTCCGGAATTCCTGGTCGATATCTACAGCCGGATACAGTTCTGCCAGCTGATGGTAATAGGATTCCGTTATCTCGTATTCCGTATGGTCCTGAAGGGGTAGTTTGAACATGACAGGCTCGGAGACAGGTTCTGTCTCCGGGGAAGTAGTAACAGCTTTATCGTTACTACTATCTTGGATTGGATTCGGATTGGATTGGATTGGATTGGATCCGCAGCCGCGCGCGGGGGCCGCATTTTGCGGCAAATCGCCGCAACTCGCCGCAACTCGCCGCAACTCGCCGCAACTCGCCGCAACTCGCGGCGAACTGTCTGAAACAGGATCCGCGTGAACAGGAGACGGATATTTTTCCTTGCTGTTCCGGATACGCTGATGTTTCGCCCATGTCACCAACTGCAGGAATGGCTTGCCGGCAACATTGTACCGAGAAACCAGACCGACTTCGGTCATGTGGTCAATCATCTTGTCTATGTCATTCAGACGCGTATCGAACAGAGGAAGGCAGGATCCTTTGATGACGGTAGCTCTGCCGTCAAATCTCCCGTAATCGTCTGCGTTTACCAAAAGAAAAACAAAAAGCCTGAATTCCTCAGGGGACAAAAGAGCGATTGTGTCAGACCGGCATATAGATTCTTTTATGATTCTGTTCGGCATATGTCCCTTTCTTCGGGCGGGGCTGCAACCCCGCCCTGGTTCGCTTATTCGTATATGATCTGGCTTCCTTTGTCGGTCTTTATGACATCCACCGACTGCGGGAAACGTGCTTTCATGCTGTTGTCATGCGTGATCGCCATGATCTTCAATTCCGGGTACCGTTTCTGGATCGTATCCAAGGCGTCGCAGTATGCCTGAATTCCATCCCCGTCAAGGAACGGCGGTTCGTCGATAAAGAGCATCCCCAGCTGTATGCCGGCGGTCGATGCCTTGACTTCGGCCAGGGCGAGGATCACGGACAGGGAAGCCTTAACCTTTTCCCCTCCGGATTTCGACAAGTACGGAAGAACCGATTTCCCGTATTCCTCGATCAGGACGTCCAGCGTGACGACTTCCTTTGCCGTGTTGGATTTCAGGACCTTCTCCGTCCGGAATACGATACCCATCTTTCCGCCGGTCATCTGTCCTAAAATACTGTTGGCGGAAGCCGTGATCCGCGGGAGAAGCGTCCGGATGATCTGGTGCGGGATCCCGTCCTGACTGAATGCGTTCTTCAGCAGTTCGTAGTCCGATACGGTTTCCCCGTTTTTTAAGATACTGTCCTGCAGATCCGTGATCTGCTTCCGCATGGCTTCCGTCTGGCTGATCTTCTCCATCAGGCCGCCGATCATCTTCTGTGTATTCATCAAACCAGTTTCCGCAATATCCAATTCCGTATTTATTCTGTCGATTTCGCTTGAAAGGTCTTCCGGAACCTTGAATTTCCCGATTTCATCCAGCTCCTTTGTCTGGACTTCCAGTGAAGCAGCCGTTTCAGACAGCATCTTCTGGAAAAGCGTCCGTGTTTCTGTATGGTTTGACCGGCTTTCCTCAAGAATCGGATACCGATTCATTTCATCCACGCATCCCTTGATCGCTTCCGCCTCTTCCCTGTACTTTTGGCATCGGGAAGCAGCATCTGACTCCTGATTCAGCTTTTCATTGAGGCTGTGGGCCTCCAGATTGGCCTGTGCGAGCCTTTCTGTAAGGGAAGCTATGTTTGACTGCTCCTGATTGATTTTTTCGTTCAGGACCGCAATTTTCGTTTCTACGGTATGCAGTTGTATCAGACGGTCGGCCCATACAGCCAGTTCTTCACAGTCGCTCTTTACGGTTTCATAAGCTGTTTCGGAGAAGCCGAGGACTTCAATCTGCTTTGCAAGACCGGAAAGCTGCTTTTCCTTTTCGGATATGACTTTCTCATGGTCGTTTTGAATCTGGTTCCGTTCTTCCGGAATCAGTTTCAATTCCTCTACCGCCAGTTTGGCGTCTTTCAGGAATTCGCAGTTTGCGTTTTCTACGTCGATGCAGTTCGAAGATTTCAGGAGTTTCGTCTTCCGCTCGATGATCTGCTGCTTACTATTTACCTGGTTAATCCGAGTATCATAGAGCTCGTTTTCACGATCGATGTCTTTCTGGATGTTTTTCCGGTCGTTTTTGAGCTGAACGGTTTTCTGTTTGAGATCTTCAAAAGATACAAGCTTGCGCTTTTTCGTTTCATATTCGTCCGCCTTTCTTCGTATTTCGTCCGGATCCGACGTGATATCGAGTATCAATTTCTTTTTGTAATCTTCGATGTTCTGCCTTGCGGCTTCGATCTGTGTCTTGTATCCGTTGATATCTGCCATTACATTCAGGAACCGCTGTTCGTGCTCGTCATAAAGCTCTTCCGTCTTGGACAGTTCCTGTATGGAAGACATCAGGAAGTTGTAATGAGCGATTTTTTCTTTTGTCTCCGGTTTCTGCTCCAGCTGTTCGGTGAGCACTTCGATGGATTTTGTTTCATCCTTTATGCTTGACTCTATATCAGCCTTTCTCGCATATAAGGCTGTAATAGACGACCGAAGGGTATCGGCCCGTTTCATCGTGCTCTGTATGATCTGCAATTCCGCTGCCTTTTCGTCACGGACTTTGCGCTGTTCCGAAACGGACTTCTTCAATTCCGATTCCTTCTCTTTTTTCTCTTTCAGTTCCGCTTCCGGATCCCCGTAAGCGGCTATGGAAGATTCATAGGTACCGACGGTGGTCTTGGCCGTGGTGATCTCCCTCTGCACTTCCCTTGCCTTGTCCCGGGCGGCCAGTTCCATTTCCCCGTAAACCCCGAGGCCGAGCAGATTTGAGAGGATCCCCATGCGGTCTTCCTTCGATGCTTCGAGGAAAAGCCCGTACTGGTCCTGCATGATCAGGGCGCATGCCTTGATCGTCATGGAGTCCATCCCGAGGATATTTACGATCTTCTCCTGCGTGTCCTTCATCTTCTCGCAGGAGCGGTCCTGCCATTCCCCGTCTACCTGCTCCGACAGGTTCAGGGTTGCCTTCCCGGACTTTGCCCTGGTGCGAACGACGCGGAAGGTCTTGTCGCCGAGCTTAAACACGAAGCTGATGCTGCCGCTGTGCGCTTTCTCGTCGTTCCGGATCCATCCGGTCAGATCTCCTTCCCTCGGTTCCTCATAAAGGCAGTCGAGGATCGCATCTAGGAACAGGGACGATTTTCCGGCTCCGTTCTGTCCGTTGATCGTGCAGCAGCTGATATCCGAGAAGTCAAAAGCCTGCTCCGAATAGTTCCGGTAGTTCTTCACTTCGATGGAAACCGGGATAAAGGAACCGTGATACTCGGAGATTGTCGCATGAGCCAGAGCGGACGCGATGATCGGCCTTGCCTTTTCAAGAATGCGCTGCTGGATTTCTTCCGGGATCTGCTTCTCGTCCATGAACGTGAGCAGATTCTGTTCCGGGTCTTCCTGTTTCTTCAGTTCCTTGCGGTTTGCGTACTGCATTTCCGTCAGTTCGATGTCGGCCACAAAGAACGCTTTCAGCTCATACAGTTTCTTTTCCAGAATCGTCTTGTTGAATGCCCGGTTATGCTCGTCCGTACAGGAGTAACGCACCCGGACGATCTTGTCCTTGATCAGACCGTCTCCGCACTGATCCGAAATGGCGGCGTCGATGTCTCCGTTTACGATCTTTGCGATTTCGCTATCATCCAGCGTTATGGTCTTGAATTCCCGGTACGGTGTGGTGATGAATTTCGAATCAACGGGCCACGGCATCGGGTACCCGTTCGTTTCAGAAGCGGATCCGGCATAGTCGTAAGAATCCTCAAACGTATGGATCCAGAAGCCGCGTTCCTGTCCTTCGTCATTGAAGTTCATCTGGTTCACGGCGCCGGAATAGTATACGTTCTCGGTTCCAAACACGACCTGCGGCCGGTGGATATGTCCGAGGGCGACCAGATCATAGTTCGCTGCTTTCAGCATTTCCTGTGTGATGACCGGTTCGAACTGCGAAAGGAATGCGGTCTGTCCGGATTCGGCATTCGCTCCCGGCACCGTGGTGTGTGCCATCAGGATCGCGGGGCGTTCTTCCGAATCGGTTTCTGCCCGGAGGCCTACGACGATCTTGCCGAGTTCTTCGGAAAAGACGGCGTTCTCTTCCTCTTTCGAGAGTCCCGGGAACTTTGCCCGGTAAACGCCTTTGTCGAATCCGGGGATGACCGCGACATCAGCAAACGACGTATGGATCACGGACGGAGTCGTTACGATATATACGTTCTTGACAAATTCGAAGTGCGCCTTCAGTTCGTCGAACGCTTCCTCGGAATCGTGGTTCGGGGTACCACGCATGACGATGACATTATTCGAATAATTTGCCAGATCCATGATGATCTCACGGGCCTGCAGAACTTCCTTGTGGGATCTTCCCTGCCAGATCTCCGCCTGATGGAAGATGTCTCCAGAAACCAGCGTCAAGTCCGGTTCTTCCGTCTTGCACCGGGCTACGATTGATTTAAGGCATTTCATGGTATCGAGTGAGCGGAGGTTCACTCCGTCTTTTTCCGGACCGCGAAACGATCCGATGTGCCAGTCTGCCGTTGCTAAAACTTTCATTGTGCGTCCTCCTTGTATCTCCAAGAATATCTGCCAGCGTTAAACCGATTACATTTACAACATTTGCAGATATCCTCCTCTGATATGTTATTGATCAGAGATGCGATTTTGATTGACTTATAGGTGGCGATTTCTTTTCCTTCGTAAAGCTGAACTACTTCTCTTCCTTTGTTCTTGGGCGGAGGAGGTGTTAATCCATGAGCCCAAGCATGATCTGTATTTTCCCTATGCGTTGCCCATTCGAGATTACAAACCCTGTTATCTCCCTTAATTCCGTTAATGTGATTTACCTCTTTTTTGTGCAACGGATTCGGAAGAAAAGCTTCTGCGACAATTCTGTGCAGCCTTGTTATTCTCTTTTTCCTTTCAAAGGTCAGAACGAGAATTGTATATTCATCCAAAGCATCCGTGAAATCTACGATCATTTTTCCGTGATAATTTTTACCGCAGGAGCGTCGATCGATACTTCTTAAACGTCCAAAGTTGCTTACTTCATAAGCGGATTCAAATCCACGAACCGGTCTCCATTCTTCTACGGTTGGTTTGCTCATGCTCCGTTTCCTCCCCGCTGGCAGGTATAGCAGAGAGCCCTTCCGTATTTACCGGTCGAGTAGTCATACACTTTCTTATCGATGTCTGCTCCGCAGTTCTCGCACTTTGCGTATGCCTGACTGGGTGCTTTGGCTTTCTGTGCCGGCGCTGTTCTTCTTGCCGGTGTCTTTTTCGCCGGGGCGGAATTCTGTTCGCCGTTGTACCAGGGTAATCCGGAGGCATCTACGGAATCCGGGATCTGCTGCGGTTCTTCTTCCGGTTCTTCTTCCGGTTCTTCCTGTTGCGGGGATTCGATTTCCGGTACGTCCGGTATGATATCCTCGTCATCGTCGGAGGCGGATGTTACGGGAGTAATGGTCTGCTGAATGGCGGGTTGTGCTACCCCGAAAAGGTTCTGCGTGGAACTGATAGCTGCCTGCAGGAACATCCTCTTCACTTCCGGGTCGTCATAGTTGGGCGAGAAGCTCATGCGTGCTACGGCGAACGGTTTCTGTAGCTCATCCATCGTGTAGGTTCCCTTCACTCCGGTGAGATCTTTGATCACGCGGAGGATGGCTCCGGTTGCCGCTTTCTGCGGTGCGTTTGCCCTTAACTGCGTCATGGCATCAAGGAGCGAATGCTCGATATATGTCCGTCTGCTTTCCGGACTGATCAGAAAATACCGGATATCGTTTCCGTTCCGGTCTTTCTGTCCGGTGGAATGCCATTCCCCGGGGAAGGCTTCCGATGCGGCCTTTGCCATGCGCCAGTCGTTGATTCCTTTTTCTGCTTTTTCCTGATATCCGAGGCGGAGTTTCTTTTCTTCCGTCTGCAGATCGATGATCTTGAAATTACGGGATGTACGGACAGTTCCGTCCGGGAGTTTGATTGCTCCGAATGCAGATGCTTTCCATGTGTTGTCATCCATTTTGACGACGTCACCGCTGTTCGGAGAAAACTGGATGCCGGCTTCTGTAGCCAGCTTCATGAGAAATGGTTTGGTGAGGGAATAGAGATTGACGAATTCCCCTCGGCCGTTCTGACCTTCGATTCGTTTAGAACCTACCTTGAAGATCTGTCCGGCTTCGTCACGCGTATCTACGGTGAGAAGCGCAACGGACGCTTTGTAGTACGGATTCACCTGTCGCGAAGTGGTGAAAGGCATTGCCAGATTAAACTGGTTTTTTTCGGAAAGAACTTTCTGGATCGTTAAAGCGTTTTCCTGATTCATGTGATACCTCCATATTGTGAATTTGGTTTCTATGTGTTACAATATGGATTGCGTGGGAGTGCTGGTTCCAGAAATGGACCGGTACTCTTTTTCCATATTGTCAGACACCTGCGACATGGCGCCGACCGTGATCTTTGTGAGCATCAGACCACGCGCGCATTCGATGACAAGCTGCGAAAGATATTCCTTTTGAAGCACTTCCGTTCTGCTTGTCTTCCGAAAGATCATCCGCTGTTTACGCTCGGCCATGCGGATGGCTTTCAGCAGCGTTGCTTTCGTGATATCCACTCCGAGCGAGTCTTCTACCTGGTTACGTAAATCATCCATTGCCATCCCCTCATTTCGTGATATTGACGATCCGACCGTTGTGACATTCGTAAACGGTTCCGTACTTCTCGTTGTTCTCTTCCAGCTGCGAAACCGGAAGACGGTTCGCCATATTCAGGACTTTGTCCTCTGTCGGAAGCTCTTCCATTCCTTTTTCAGCTTTGATAAAAAGCTTCAGCATTTTCTCCCCCTTCCCTGCGTTATCGATAGCAGAAATACTCGTGTCCGATCTTCTTGCAAACACCGTTACCTTGTTTGAACTGCCCTTGATAAATCACATTTTCCGGTAACTGACTTCCGTTTTCCAAAAGGAATTGAGCTACTTCCCGGTTTCGATCTGTAGGAGTCCGATAGTAATTTCCATCTCTCGTGCACTGGTACTGAGTACCGTTATGACGATCGAACACCACGCCCTTGATCGTGTCCGGATATTCCGGATCTGCCACGCGATTTAATACAACGCTTCCAACCGCTACCTGCATGTCCCAGCTTTCGCCCTGACACTCACCCGTAAGCACCCTAGTCAGAACTTCCAGATCTTCGTCCGAGTAAGATCGGACCGGCTCTGTTTCTGTCTCTGTTTCCGCTGCGGTTGTCGTTTCCTCTTCCGTCGTACGTATCTCGGCCATCGTTTCCGGCGGGAAATACTTTGTTTCCGGCGTATAAGGAATCGTCTCCACCGGAATGATCTGTGCTGCTTCCGCTTTCGTGCTCTGTGCCGCAAGAATAACGGCGACCAATACCGCGATCAGCGTGACCATTCCGATTACATAGCGCGGAAATCTATACTGCTTTCTCAATATGCCTTTCCTCCTTCGTCTCAAGAATCAATCTCATCTGTCCGGATTTCTCCGGCTCGACCAGTTCCCGGATGTGCCTGATTCGACGTCCCTTTTCTGTAAGGCAGTCGCATACCTCTCCGGGATCGAGGTTTGCGCCGCAATACGGGCAAGTGCGATAGTACATAGGTTCCTCCTTTCTTATTCTTCGATGGCGCACCGCTCGTTAAAGTATCTCCGCGGTACTTTGCCATGTGGATAATCCGGCGTGAGATTTCCGCTCTTGATCAGTTCCGTCCGCAGTTTTTTCATGATGACGTATGCCTTGCTCTCAGAAACTCCTAACAGTTCCCGTACCTCTGCGGATGTGTAATAGGCTCTCTTAGTTGTCATTTCCGACATTTGACTTTCTCCTTTCCAGATGCTTCTCTATGTATCCCTTTAGGCTTTTTGAGATCGCCTCGAGTTCTTCCAGCGTGCTTACGATCCGATTCAACTTTGGCACTTCGTCTTCGCTGATGATGCCGTCTTCCACGATCGTGAGCAGGTCTTCCTTCATGCAGTTGATCTTGGAAAAGGAAGCAAGCGCCTGAATAGAGATCCGGTCCAGGTTGTCTACATTTATCTCCGGCGTGGCAAACCCGAGAGGGCATTCGCAACGGCAGTGTTCGTTCCGAAGTTCCGGCGCATTATACAGGTCTGCCATCTTGATCACGATGTCCACCGGTACCCTGCGAATCCCGAGTTCGTAATCGGCCAGCGAAGCAGAGGAGATATTCAGAAGAACTGCGGCATCTTCTCGGCTATTTAAACGATCATTATATGCAGCTGCCTTTTTTCGGTACTTGCAATAAACGTTATCTGCTGCTTTCGTAGGTTGTTGTCCCATTTATTCTTTCCAGCTTTCCTGTAAAATATAGTTAATGGATGCGTAAAGTATCCTCAGACGAAACTATCCCGAGGATTCCACTGATCTTGGTATTTGCGTCAGGAGAATAATGACGACCGTTTATCAGGGAAGATACATATTCCCTTGTATATCCTGATTCTCTCGCAAGCTCGTTTACATTAAGGTCCTTCTCGATCATGGCGATCTGCGCGTCCTTGCACCATCTAGGTAATGTTTTTGCCATATAACCCCTTCCTTTCTGTTTACATTTGTGAAACAAACCGATAAAATAGAATAAGATGCCTGTAAAGCTGTCTTGTTATAGCAAGCACCTTCATATCCATGGCGGATATGACTGGAAAGTAGGTACCTTCAATACCGCTTTCCTGTACAATTAAAAATGTTTTACATTTGTATAATAATAGCGATTTCGCTACTTGTCAAGCGTTTTCGCTAAACAGGGGTAAAATATGATTGAGAGAATACTCGCCCTGATTGCATCATCAGGGCTTAGCGATTCCGCTTTCTGTCAAGAAATAGGTATAGGAAACGGTATTGTAGGGAAGTGGAGAGCCAACAAACAAAAACCTTCTACGGATGCAGTTATAAAAATTGCAAAATATTTTGATGTTTCTACTGATTATTTATTGCTAGGAAAGGAATCTTCCGCAATTGGAATACCAAAATCTGATATAGAATGGATGAAAATATTACACAGGCTTGATAGCCAGCAACAAGCGGAATTAAAAGGCTACATAAAGCGTATGTTAGACGAATCGTCCGTTGCAGCGGACACGAAGAAAGGTAAGAAAATAGCAAAATAATAAGCCTCGAATGGTACCGGGGCGCTGGAGGGCGATTATGAAGCGGATAGGGGTTATGATTCTTTCGGTTATGATGATTTTCCTTATCGCTTGCGGATCTACTTCCGTAGAAGCAAGCGATAAGGCAATCTCTGCAGGAAAGGCAGCTATATCTATAGGAAATGATTATATTGGACACAAAATAACAGCTGATGAAGCACAAAAAAAGCTTGAAGATTTGGAAGACCAAATGAAGTATGCGAAGAAAGAAACAAAAGCAGGTGGTTCTCCATCTGTAGATATGGTGATTTACGGAGATATTCTTTTAATGGACGGTAGAATTATGACTGATGCTACAGAAAATGGGACAAATGAAAATTATGAAAAAATAAAAAATGACATAAAGAAAATTGGAGAGGATATCAAAAAGTGACCGGTTATTCTCTACTCTATGAAGCGAAGGAAACCATGTGCGACATGCTGCTCTCTTTCCCGCCTAAAAAGGAGAAGCGTGTCATCGAACTGATCAATTCGGCATCGACCTATCCGTCGGTATCTCGCTATCAGCTGGCGAAAACGCGAATGATGCTCGTTGACCTTTATATCGTACACGAATTTTACGGTTCTGCATGGGAACAGCTGCAGATCCTGAAGGAAGAATACGACAGACTGCCGTGGAAAGAAAAAGAAAAGAAGCTTACAGAGATCCGTGAAAAGGATTCGGAAAGATTCCAATGTTCACAGGACGCAAACATGGTAAATCTTTCGATGATCTATCAAGACAAACATATCCGCAGGGGAGACGAAACATGCCGGCATACAAAGACGGAAAACGAAATACATGGTACGCGAACTTCTACTATACGAATTGGCAGGGAGAACTTAAGCGTAAATGCAAGCGAGGATTCAAATTTGAGCGTGAAGCCAAGCAGTACGAAAAGGATTTCCTCGACGGATTGAAAGTAAAATCAGACATTCTTTTTTCCACCTTGGTAGAGCAGTACCTGAATGATATGCAACACCGCCTGCGGGAAGATACCATGGTAACAAAAAGATACCTGGTTGACCTGAAGATCACCCCGTATTTCAAGAATCTAAAGGTTAACGACATCAATACGATCACGATAAGAAACTGGCAGAATAAGTTGCTGGAATATAAGGACGAGAATGGAAATCCCTATAAGGACACCTATCTCGCCACGATCAATAACCAGATGTCCGCCATTATGAACTACGCCGTAAAACATTACGGCCTCCTGCAGAACCCGTGCCGTCTCGCCGGATCCATCGGGAAAGGGAAGGCGGATGAAATGACGATCTGGACTGAGGACCAGTTCAAGAAGGCTCAGTTTTACGAAAAGAAATCCGGGTATCGCGTCGCATTCGATATCCTGTTCTATTCCGGGTTGCGGGAAGGGGAGCTTCTGGCCCTTACGCCGGCCGATATTCTTCCGAGCAAGCAGATCGACGTCAATAAGACTTTCCATGTAATCAAGGGAGTCGAAAAAGTCGGACCGCCAAAGACTCCGAGGTCTATCCGCAAGGTCGCGATCCCGGATTTCCTTTACAAAGAGATCACGGAGTACATCGGAAAGCTGTACGGGATCGAAAATGACGAGAGGATATTCATCGTCACCAAACACGGACTTGGGAAAGAGCTTCATTCTCTCGCCGAGAAATCCGGTAATCCGGATATCCGGGTCCATGACCTGCGGCACTCCCACGCTTCTCTCCTGATCTCCAAAGGCGTTTCGCTCGTAGAGATCTCACGAAGGCTCGGCCATGAGAAGATCAAGACCACGGCAGATACTTACGGGCACCTTTATCCGAACGAGGATCCGGACATTGCATCCATGTTGGAATCTACAGCATCACGGAAGCCGAAAAAAAAGAAAGCGTGATGTTACGGGACGCTCACAGCATCATAATAGCATCACGAAATAAAAAAATAGCGCAGAAAGTCAATGAAATCAAGGCTCTCCGCGCTTTTTGTTCTCATTCAAACTCTATCGTTGCCGGCGGCTTGCCAGTCAGGTCGTACATGACTCTGTTCACGCCGCGTACCTCGTTGATAATGCGGCTTGTGACTGTCTGCAGTACGGCATACGGAATTTCCGCGCTCTCCGCCGTCATGAAATCAATGGTCTTTACCGCGCGGAGCGCGATCGCATAATCATAGGTACGTTCATCTCCCATGACGCCCACGCTGCGCATGTTGGTAAGCGCCGCAAAATACTGGTTAAGCTCCCTGTCCAGTCCTGCTTTTGCAATTTCCTCCCGGTAGATCGCATCCGCTTCCTGAACGATCTTCACTTTCTCCGCCGTGATATCCCCGATGATGCGGATACCGAGTCCCGGTCCCGGGAACGGCTGCCGCATGACCAGTTTTTCCGGAATTCCGAGTTCCATTCCCACCTTCCGGACTTCATCCTTGAAGAGGTACCGCAGAGGCTCTATGATCTCCTTGAAGTCAACATAGTCGGGAAGTCCGCCCACATTATGGTGGGACTTGATCACACCGCTCTCTCCTCCCATTCCGCTTTCCACGACATCGGGATAAATGGTTCCCTGTACCAGGAAATCAACCTTGCCTATTTTCTTTGCCTCTGCCTCAAATACACGTATGAACTCTTCCCCGATGATCTTCCGTTTCCGTTCCGGTTCCGTCACACCGGCAAGCTTCGAATAGAAAAGTTCGTGCGCATCCACATGGACAAAATTAAGATGATACGGTCCCTTGGGTCCGAACACTTCCTCAACCTGTGCCGCTTCGTCCTTCCTCAGAAGACCGTGGTCCACGAATACGCAGGTCAGCTGCTCTCCTATGGCTTCCGACATCAGGACCGCAGCCACGGAAGAATCCACGCCGCCGGACAGGGCGCAGAGCGCTCTGCCGTTCCCGACTTTTCTCCGGATTTCATCGACCGCATTTTTTGCAAAGTCAGACATCTTCCACGTACAGTGGCAGCCGCAGATATCGCGGACAAAATTCCCGAGGATCTTTGTTCCTTCCGCCGTATGAAGGACTTCCGGATGAAACTGGATGGCATAGAGTTTTTCTTCCGCGTTTTCCGCGATCGCAACCGGACAGTTTTTCGAATGCGCCACAGCACTGAATCCGGGTGCCATCTTTGAAATATAATCAAAGTGGCTCATCCATACGATCGTGGAAGACGGAACGTTCTTCACCAGCGGAGAATCCGGCCGGTCGATCATGATTTCTGTTTTTCCGTATTCCCTGTCACTCGCGCGCTCCACTTTTCCGCCGAGGAGCTGACTCATGAGCTGTGCCCCGTAGCACAGTCCCAGAACGGGAATTCCGAGATGAAACAGTTTCTCCGAATAGGTTGCCGCCCCGCTTTCGTAGCAGCTGTTCGGTCCGCCGGTCAGAATAATCCCCTTCGGATTTTTTTCCATGATCTTTTCGATCGGCGTGTGATAGGAAAAAATTTCGCAGTACACATTGTTTTCCCTGACTCTTCTTGCCACCAGCTGATTGTACTGGCCTCCGAAATCCAGAACGATCACCGTTTCCTGATTCTTGATTTCCACCTGATGTCCTCCCCTGTCTGTCAGATAATATTTTTCTTCCGGATCCTGCATCCGTTTTTACAGATATCTCTTCAGGAACTGTCCCGTATAGCTTTCCGGCACACGGACCACCTCTTCCGGCGTTCCTTCCGCAATCACGGTTCCGCCGTTGTCTCCGCCTTCCGGTCCCATATCAATAATATAATCCCCCGTCTTGATGACGTCCAGATTATGTTCGATCACAACGACCGTATTGCCGCCGTCGGACAGCCTTCTCAAAATATCGACCAGCTTGTGCACATCCGCAAAATGAAGGCCCGTGGTCGGTTCGTCCAGGATATACATGGTCTTTCCGGTCCCGCGTTTGCTGAGTTCTGCAGCAAGCTTTATTCTCTGTGCCTCGCCGCCGGAAAGCTCCGTGCTGGGCTGACCAAGCTTGACATAGCCGAGTCCCACATCGTACAGCGTCCTGATCTTGTTCAGGATGGTCGGAACATTTTTGAAAAATTCCAGGGCATCCTCCACTGTCATGTTCAGGACATCATAAATGGATTTTCCCTTGTATTTTACATCCAGCGTTTCCCGGTTGTAGCGCTGTCCGTGACAGACTTCGCACGGCACATAGACGTCCGGCAGGAAATGCATTTCAATCTTGATGATGCCGTCGCCTGAGCATGCCTCGCACCGCCCGCCCTTTACATTGAAACTGAAACGGCCTTTGGTGTATCCCTTTGCCTTTGCATCCGGCGTTCCCGCAAAAAGATCGCGGATCATGTCAAAAACGCCGGTATAGGTTGCAGGATTGCTTCTGGGTGTTCTGCCGATCGGCGACTGGTCGATCGCGATCACCTTGTCAAGCTGATTTAAACCTTCGATCGTTCTGAATTTCCCCGGGATTTCGTGGGAACGGTTCAGCTTCCGCGAAAGATATTTGTACAGGATCTCGTTTACCAGAGAAGACTTTCCCGAACCGGAAACTCCTGTCACCACGGTCATCACGCCGAGCGGGAATTTCACGTCGATATTCTTCAGGTTATGTTCCTTTGCGCCCCGGACCGTAAGCCATCCGGTCGGTTTTCTTCTTTCGTCCGGAACCGGAATCTTCAGTTTCCCGGACAGATACTGACCCGTGATCGATGCAGGATTCTTCATGATGTCTTCGGCTGTCCCCTGCGCCACAATCTCTCCGCCGTGTTCTCCCGCGCCGGGCCCGATATCCACAATCCAGTCCGCACTCCGCATGGTGTCCTCATCATGCTCGACCACGATCACGGTATTTCCTAAATCCCGCAGATGCTTCAGCGTCCCGAGAAGTTTCTCGTTATCTCTCTGATGCAGGCCTATGCTCGGTTCATCCAGAATATAGGCAACACCGACCAGTCCGGAACCGATCTGCGTGGCAAGACGGATTCTCTGCGACTCTCCGCCGGAAAGCGTTGCCGTTGCCCGGGAAAGCGTAAGGTAGTCCAGGCCCACATCGATCAGAAACGAAACGCGGCTCCTGATCTCCTTCAGCACCTGTGCGCCTATGGTCGTCTGCATTCTTGAAAGCTTCAGATCATCGATGAAATTGCGGAATCTGGTAATGGAAAGATTCGTTGCGTCGTAAATATTTTTTCCGCCCACTGTAACGGCAAGGGATGATTTTTTCAGTCTCTTCCCGCCGCAGGTCTTGCAGGGCGTGAACCGCATGAATGTTTCGTATTCCGCCTTGGAAGTCTCCGAAAAAGTTTCCTTATAGCGGCGGTTTACGTTTTCCACCAGTCCCTCAAAGGCGACATCGTACACGCCTTCCCCGCGCTGGCTCTTGTAATGGACCTTTACTTCCTCCTCTCCTGTTCCGTACAGGAGAATGTCCTTTATCTTTTTCGGATATTTTTCAAACGGCGTATCAAGGTCAAATTTATACTTCTGCTCCAGTGCAACCAGCACGGCATTGGTAAAGCTGCCGGGATCCGCACAAGACTGCCACCCCATGACGGTAATTGCGCCTTCGTTTATGGAAAGACCGGGATCGGGGATCATCAGATCCGGATCAAATTCCATTTTATAACCGAGGCCCAGGCAGTCCGGGCACGCGCCGAACGGATTGTTGAAGGAAAAACTCCTCGGCTCCACTTCGTCTATGGAAATACCGCAGTCCGGGCACGCGTAGTTCTGGGAAAAGTTGATCTCCTTCCCGTCGATCACATCTGCCGTCGCGGTTCCTCCGGTCAGGGCAAGCGCCGTTTCCAGGGAATCCGTAAGCCGCTTCTGAATGCCGTCCTTTACCGCAAGACGGTCCACCACGACCTCGATCGAATGCTTTATGTTCTTGTCCAGCTTGATCTCTTCCGTTAACTCATACAGGTTTCCGTCCACGCGGATACGGACATAACCGCTCTTTCTTGCCTGCTCGATCACCTTGTCGTGACGTCCTTTTTTCCCTTTCACCACAGGTGCCAGGATCTGTATTTTCGAGCCGGCCGGCAGTTCCATGATGCGGTCCACCATCTGATCGATGGTCTGCTTCTGAATGGGCTTTCCGCAGTTGGGGCAGTGCGGTATGCCGATGCGGGCATAGAGAAGACGCATATAGTCATAGATCTCCGTCACGGTTCCCACCGTGGAACGGGGATTGTGGTTGGTGGATTTCTGATCGATGGAGATAGCCGGCGAAAGACCTTCGATGCTTTCCACCTGAGGCTTTTCCATCTGTCCGAGGAACTGGCGCGCGTAGGAGGAAAGGGATTCCATATAGCGCCTCTGCCCCTCCGCATAGATCGTATCAAATGCCAGGGACGATTTTCCGGAGCCGGAAAGCCCGGTCATGACCACAAGCTGGTCCCGCGGGATATCCAGACTGACATGTTTTAAATTATGTTCGGAAGCGCCTCTGATCTTAATATACTGTTTCTGCATGCAACTGTTCTCCTGAAAAATATGCTTATAGCATTATACTATAAAACGCGGACAAAAAAACGGGGATAAAGTCTGTTTCCGGCCTTATCCCCGTTTTATTTCACAGTACCTTGCTTAAAAAGCTCTTCAGTCTCTCATTCTTCGGATGTTCAAAGAATTCCTTCGGTTCGTTTTCCTCAAGGAAATCCCCGCCGTCCAGGAACATGACTCTTGTTCCCACTTCCCTGGCAAATCCCATTTCGTGCGTTACCACGACCATGGTCATCTTCTGCTCTGCCAGATCCCTCATGACATCGAGCACTTCCCCGATCATTTCCGGGTCCAGTGCGGAAGTCGGTTCGTCAAAGAGCATGACATCCGGCTTCATGCACAGGGCACGCACAATGGCTATACGCTGCTGCTGTCCGCCGGAGAGCCGGCTCGGATAATCGCCTGCCCTGTCCTTTAACCCGACTTTTTCAAGAAGCTCGTTGGCGGTTTCTTCTGCCTCTTTCTGCGACTTCCCCTGCAATTTCATAGGAGCTATGGTCAGATTTTTCATGATGGTCATATGCGGAAACAGATTGAACTGCTGAAACACCATTCCCATTTTCTGGCGATGCCGGTCAATATCCGTTTTCTTATCACAGATATCAACCCCTTCAAATAAGATCTGTCCTTCCGTCGGTTCTTCCAGTCTGTTAAGACAGCGGAGGAACGTAGACTTGCCCGACCCGGACGGTCCGATCACGCAGACCACGTCTCCCTTATGGATATCCACCGTGATATGCTTTAAGACTTCATTGCTGTCAAATGTCTTGCACAGATCCTTTACCTGGATGAGCGGCTTCTCCGGCAATGCATCATGTCCGTTTTCAGTGGTCACTTCGTTTCAGCCTCCTCTCCAGTCTCTTTACAAAATGGGAAAAGATCAGAACAAGGAGCAGATAGATCAGCGCCACCGCCATGAGCGGCATAAACGCGGAATAGGTACGGCTCCGGATGATATCCCCGCCCTTTGTCAGGTCCTCCAGCGCAATATAGCTGGCAACGGAGGTCTCCTTTAACAGCGTGATAAATTCGTTGCAGAGAGTCGGGATCACATTCTTGAATGCCTGCGGCATGATGATGTGGATCATAGTCTGGGAATAGTTGAAGCCCAGGCTTCTGCCTGCTTCAAACTGTCCTCTCGGAATGGACTGGATGCCCGAACGGAAAATTTCCGCCTGATAGGCGCCGGAATTGATCCCGAATGCCAGGATGGCGACAAAAGTCTTGTCTATGCGGACCGAGGCAAACACCACGAAATAAATGATCATCAGCTGAACCAGTACAGGCGTCCCGCGGATAACGGTCAGGTATAAGCCTGCAATGGCATTGAGAATCTTCGGTTTCCCGGTATTTTCATGGCTGCTTCTGATCATGGCTATGATAAAGCCGATCACGAAGCCCAGTATAACGGCAAAGAACGTGACTTTTAAGGTCACGATCAGGCCGTTCAACAGATAGGTCCACCGGGCATCCTCGACAAAATTCAGGTAAAAGGAATCAACAAAATTCTTCCTGGCCTGTTCCAGAAAGACACCGGCTTTTTCCCAGTTCTGAACAAAAAACGTAACGATTTTTTCCCACATAAAAATCCCTTATCCCTATGCTTCCTCTTTTATTCGGACTTGATGTATTTATTGACGATCTCGTCCAGCTTGCCTTCCGCCTTCAGTTCCTTTAAAGCGGCATTGATGTTCTGAAGAAGCTTGGTGTTTCCCTTCTTGATGGCAATGGCATAATCCTCATCCGTATAGGATTTGTCAAGGGTCTTGAGTCCGCTGACCTGCTTCACAAATACCTTGGCCGGCTCGCTGTCGATAATGACCGCATCGACTTTGCCCTGGGAAAGTGCCTGAACCGCTTCCATACCCTTATTGTAACGCTCCACGGTCACGTCCTTTTCATCGGAAACATAAATATCGCCTGTCGTTCCCTGCTGAACACCGACCGTCTTTCCGGAAAGATCATCCGGTCCTGCAATCGTGGAATCGCTCTTTACAATAATGACCTGCGATGCATGCGCATAGGTATCGGAAAAATCCACGCTCTGCTTACGGTCATCCGTCACGGTAATGCCGGCTGCGCCGATATCCGCCTTGCCGGAAGTGATTTCAGGAATGATGGAGTCGAACTGCACATCTTCGATCTGAAGCTTGCAGCCCATCTTATCCGCAACGGCCGCCATGATTTCCGCGTCAATTCCTACGATCTGGTTGTTGTCGTGATATTCATACGGCGGAAATTCCGCATTGGTCGCCATGACAAGCGTTCCCTTTGTTACCACGCCGTCGTCCGTGATCTTGGATGCGGCAGCCGCAGCGGATGAAACCGCTTCCGATGCCTGACCGGAAGCGGAACCGCCGCATGCCGTCAGACCGGCTATCATCATACAGCTTATAATGATTGCACCGAGTTTCTTTTTCATAATAATTCTCCTCCTGAACGAATCTTAATATTTATGCATTTTTACTGAACATATGTCATTATATCTTATTTCATTGTTTTGGCAAGCAAAATCAATTTTATGCGCCAAATTGCATATAAAACCACCAAAAAGCCGGATCTTTGACAGTTAAATAAGCTTAAAAACCCTGCGAGCCTTGAAAAGGCTCATTTTTTTTGTCAATTTTTTAAAATAATACTTGCGTACCTTATGGGTACTGTGTTATACTATATA